>Ga0315280_10002385_pt1 | contig 30483 bp, 25 predicted proteins | sample YL17G06_40_MG_FD_203697 | JGI IMG/M metagenome (GOLD analysis project Ga0315280, IMG submission 203697) | Sediment microbial communities from Yellowstone Lake, YNP, Wyoming, USA - YL17G06_40 | ecosystem: Environmental > Aquatic > Freshwater > Lake > Sediment | place: USA: Wyoming | collected... | reverse complement strand
TATTTTATCATGAATGATGAATGAATTAAATTAAGTTTTGTGTCCCCAGAAGGACATTAGTGAGCCGTGAGCACAAAAGAAGCGCTAATATCGCGGTTCGATTTATCAAACTCATTCAATTCCCCCTGTATCCCTCCTTTATCAAATGGGGGGAGAAAGGGGGATTAGCGGGACCATTTTTGAAGGAGCACAGGGTCAGCCATCATCTTGACAAAAACTCCGCCGACTACCGGCCGTGCTTGAAAGCCAACTTGCTTCCCGTCATGAGCCCAGTACCAATCTGTAAGTGGCACCCGGTCCGGGGTGTTGTTGAGAAAATCATAGACAGGATTAAGAAATGAAGCAAAATCTGCTTTGTTTTCGACCTTCGTCAAGGCCGCTATCATCAGCAGCATATTGCCACTCTCCTCGACAGGCATCTGGTCCTCTTCAGATTTGGCGCCTCCGCCATAAACCTGGCCATTAGCCTTGGGATAGGTGCCCAAATCATGAGGCGCAAAAGGAAATTTCCATTTTGGACTCTGGGCATAGTCCAAAACTGGGACGAGCAAGGCACGCAAGAGCTGCGTATTAAACAGAAGGTACATAGGGGATTCGGGATATATAACATCCACGGTCGGGATGCAGCCGTTGCTGAAATTCTCTTTGGGGAAAAAGAGCGGCGTGCCGTCGATATCCACGGCCAGTTTATGAGCGGCAAGAGATTGTCGGTAAGCGAGCGTTGCTAGCCGGGCATATTTTTCTCCTCCGGCTTTCAGCATATCCGCCACCAGTTCCTCATCAAATTTCTGGCAGCGCTGGGTCAACCCTGCATAATCGCGGGCAGCAGCCTCGAGGAGGTCGGAGGCCCCCCAATCTTTGGAGCGCCAAAAAGGCCTAGTTTTACGATAGAAATACTCAATAGAAAATTGGTCATCATAGGCCGGCAGGAGAAAACGCGAAACCGATTTCTCGCCAACAGTTCCAAAATCAAGGGCTGCAGCTGCCACCGGATAGCGATCTTCCACTGGACGGGGAAATCGCAGGTCATCACTTGGGGGCAATTGTCCAGTCTGAATAAACCCTTCCCTGCTCTCCTGATATCCGGAAAGGCGGGCCGCAAGACCCTCCTGCCTGGGAACCGCAAGATAAAAATAGCCCCAGTCAATGCGCAGGTCGTCTCCAGATTTTTCCAGAACGGGCTGTTCCTGCAAGCCAAAGGCCAAAATCTGGAATCCTGTCTGGTTCATGGCTGGGACCCGCGGAGGCTCCCTCCCCATCAAGCGATAAGCTTCATCATCAATGCGAACCATGGCCATCAGTGCCTGCGCTCTGCCCGTCCAGTGCCTGGTCCAATCCTCGCTCAAACAGTCTGTCATGGACCAGATACTGAAATAAGGGTCGTGAATGACGAGAGGTATGGCGAGCGGCCGGAAGGAATCATTCTGCTTACTCCAGCCGTTCAAAGATACAAAGACGAGGAGTATAGGGAAAGCAATCTTTAAGGATTTCCTGGCTGGCATGGCATTCTCCTTTTATAAAAATTGGGAAAATGTTATTCTGATATTTTGAACGCTTAGAAGGCAAGATTGACCTGAATGCCAAAATTGATAGAAATTTAAGATGAGCTCTGGACGGTCCCTGTGTGTTCGAAGACCTAGGGGGGTGGGAGGGTTTGGTCAAGAACAGAAAGGGACTGTCTAAGCTGCCCATCGAGTGATGCTTGGGCTCTTCCATCTTGGGTGCATGAATAAAGTCAGGGGAATTTTTGAGTTCTATAATCCCTTTTGGGTGAATTCTTTTGTGATATAATAAACGAGAGTCTGATGAAAAGAAGGGACCTCTTGAAAGGCGCTGTGGGGGCAGGAGCCACTTTTCTTCTTAATCAAGCTGGCCTGGCGGAGATGGCTGGGCCAGCCCAAATTGCCAAAAAACCAAAAGAAATTGAAGTCCTCATCGATCACTATACCTGGTATCACACTGTCCCCTGGGATCGCATCGCTTTCACAAGCCCGCTCCGAGGCCAATACTATTCCAACGATGTCCTTGTGGTGGAAGCGCAGAATGAGGAGAAAAATTATTATGGAATTCCCGTCGATGTTGTTTCCTGGTGGGGACCCGACCATTATAGCTATGCCTTATTCAAGGAGGGCTATCTAAAGGCTTCAAACTTTAAGACCAGAAAATTTTGCTTCCTTTATGAGATCGCGGGCAGGCTCAAACAATCACGTGTCATCTATAACCAAGAAACAAATGAACAACTGGATTCATCCCAGAAAGAATGGAAGAAAAGGTACTATTTTGATTTCAACGACCCTTATAATCAGGAAACATTCCTCAGCGATATCAATTTTCTTGAAAAAAGACATTTCCAGAAGCTCAACTACTATAGAATCGACGGAAAGCCTGTCGTCTATATCTGGCTGGACAATCTCGCAAACTTCGGCCCGACAAGCCATTTGGCCCGAAAGAAAGTCTACTTAATAGGAAGTGAGCCCATTTTTTACCCGCCTGAAGTAGGCGAAGAATACAGGTTCATGAGGCAAAGATGGTACGACGCCATCACCTGCTATGGCATCAATCCCAGCTATGTTGCCGAAACTTATGGCAGCCTCACGGATGAATGCATCGCTGAATACACTCAGTGTGCCTGGAAATGGGGTCACCATTTAAAACTCTATGCCCCGAATACCAAACTCTTTCTTCCGGTGGAGTTTTCCTATCACGATAACCATGGAGATCGAAGAAACGGCAAGAACAGAATTTTTTACTGTCTGCAGGGCCAGGGAGAGAAGTTTGTCCAGCAAGTCAAATATCTTGTCGACAGCATGCCGAGGATCAAAGGAATCCATATCACCAGCTACAATGAGCACTATGAAGGAACAGGCTGCGAACCTCACCTGTTCATCGGCCCTTATGGCCAAGTTATAGAGTATAAAAACCGCTGGCTCTACCTTATAAAGAAATATTTTAAAAAAAACTAAGAAGAGAGATTTCGAAAACCGCGATCCCCAGCTTCCGCCTATCACCATTGTGGTAGATTTCATCAGGAATAAAAGTGGGCGATTCGAGCTCGATTTTATAGAGTTTAAAGGTTAAAAAATCAAACGAAGCCTCAAACTCAGTCTGACCTTTCTTTTTGCCATAAAAAACAAAACTCTTTTCTTCCCTGAAGGCTCTCTCTTTTTCATCATAAACAAAGAGACGGAGATGAAACGGCGACCGGTCTTCTAGTTCTGAGAAAAACTTAATTCTGAGCTTGCGCGCAAGGATTCTCACATAGACATAGGATGCCGCCTTTCCTTTGGTCCATCTTCCTCCGACTCCGTATAAATCTTTTTCATATGCTTCCCAGCCGTTCCCAAATTTATCCACGACCTGGAAATTTTGATCCAACCTCTCTGTGTCGAAAACAAAGACATTTCCTTTGCAGCGCCGGCAGACAGCTTCGGTCATTGCGTTTTCTTTGATGATTCTCCGTCTTCCCGAGCCGAGCAATTCCCGAATCGGAGTCTCTCGGATATTCCCGAGATTCATCTCTCCTTCATAATCCAGACAGCAGAAAACATAATCGCCGTTGGCCAGGATTCCCAGATTATCCGCCATCCAGCATCTCTGCGCTTCTGTTTTCTCTTCGATATACACAAATTTATCTTTGGGAATTGCGCTTCGAACAAAAGTGAATTCTCTCGTCCACAATTCGAGCGATTTGAAAACGGCAAGAACGTTGGGCAAAAACATGTATCCCCAGAAAGTATCGTTCTTGAGATGCTGAAAATCTTGGGGCAGAGTCTCCTGGGAAAGGGCCACTCTCGAACCGAGATGATCCTGGTATTTATTCAAGGCAAAATTCAGCTCCTTCTCATATTGCCGCGGATATCTTTTCTTTATCATTTCTGAAAACCTGTTTATCTTTCTAAAAAATTTCTCGATCCACTCTAATTCTTCCTTTTCGTTGCCAAAATTTTTCCAGAGATCGAGGCCCGAATCTTTCTGGACGGTCGGGTCATGGGTAACGACGTAATTAGAGGCAATATGAATTTCAATTTGGGAGGAGCTCCCTCTTCGAAACTTCTCTTCGATCACATCAAAAGCCATCTGGAAAAATTCTTTGAATTTCAACTGGGGATACCCTCTCATCTTGTATGATTCTTTGGTAACAGTTTGCAGGCTGAGCGCCAGCGTCAAATTGTTGTGCTTTAAGACTTCCCGCTGGGCAGCCTTACTTTTCAATACAGTCATGTTGGTGATCAATGTCACGGGATGCCCTGATTTTTCAAATAAATCGAGGTATTCATAGAGTCTTTTGTTCAAAAAAGGCTCCCCTAAAATATTGCAGAGGAGGGGAGCTCTGATATTCAATTCTTGCAGCTCGTTCAAAAAGCTTTTGAGGATTGAATCCTCGAGATGTTCTCTCTTTCTGTGGAGAAGGTCAGAAGGGCAGAACGTGCAATGCATGTTACAAAAGTTGGTCAGCTCGATGAAAATGGTTTTGGGCTCGTCGAATTCCTGGCTCGAAGACATACGGGATGATTCCTTTTCTCTAAGCTAATGTATTCAAAGAGGCGGGGACTGTCAAATCGCAAGGTAAGCATTTCTTTTTTTGCACATCCGCAAGAATTCTTATTCAGCGCTAAATTCGGGGTGCGTGTCAAAAAGCCGGCTCTATAACGAAAAGTGTGGTTATTGTTTTCGGCCAAGATAATGATCGCCCAAATGGTGGCCAGGCCGGTCTCGGTATGTTCTTGACCAAGCCCAACCGCCTCCCTAGGTCTTCGAACACACCGGGACCGGCCTGGCCCCATCTCTTATCAGAATTTTGTGCCTTTTTTGCTTTACCACAGTTTTCGTCATAGAGCCCAAAAAACCTTGACTTATAGTTAGCACTATTGTATATACAACAACAGGAAATGGGATTTGATGAAAGCCCAGCAAAAAAGGAGAATCAGGCGTAAGGAAAAAAAGAGATTTCCTGTCTTTTAAGCTTGAAAAGCTTTTCGCTAAACCCAAAACCCTCCCCTTATTTTTTTCCTTTTCAATAAATTACGTGACTTCCACGACTAAACTTAGGAGGTGAAAAATATTTAAAAAGTTCAAAAAATTAAAGCCTGCCGAACTCCGACTTTTATTGGCTGTGTGTCTGTGTGCTCTCTTCTTTGTTGCATCACCCACAGAAAATGAAGAAGCTTGCGCCGACATCTGCGCGGGAACAAGCTATGGAACTCTTGAAATAAATAACCATTCTCCCTATTGTGCCACCGTCCATATTTTTGGACCCCAGAAAGATACTATAAACCTTCAGGATGTTAACAACAAATTTTGTGAAGAGGAGCTAACGATCCTTGTGGGAAGATATGTTTACGTGGCTGAGCTTTTTGACGCAAAACAGCCCCAGCCTAATGACAAAGGAATCAAGAATGGATCTTTTGTCATTCTGCCCCAAGAGCACACCTACCTTGTTATCAAATGAGATCTTTGGACAGATGGGTTTGATGTTCGCAGACAAGGAGATGAATTATGAAAAAAATCGTAGTTTTTAGCTTAAGCCTTTTTCTGTCGGGAGTTCTGAGTTTTGGATCTGAGATTAGGCGAATCCGGGTGGTTGTGGATACAGCCAATATCGTTTCCAAGCCGGAGGCTGGAAGCAAAATTCTGGCGCAGGCAACTTTCGGCACTATTCTCGAATGCACGTCCAAAATCGGGCACTGGTACGCTGTTTCGCTTCCCCCCGTTGAACAGGAAGTTTCGGTCCAAGGATACATTCATCAGAGCGATGTTGAGGAAATAGATAAGATCGCTCCAGCCGAGCCAAAGGAAGAACGCAAGGCCGAAAGAGCTCTCGAGAGGATGCCGGCCCAGTCTCAGCCTGCTTACTCCGGTCCAAAGCCAAAACTCTTCTCCGGGTCTTTTCTGAAGTTTGGATGGATGACCGATCCGGATCCGGGCGGCTTTAAGTATGCCTGGCTTCCCAGCTTCGGTTTGGATATCGGCCTGAGCCGAAATTTTGCCATCGGATTCGAACTCCAACCGGCTTATCGTAGCTATTCCGACATCGGACTCTCCGTCCTTCCTATCATGGGGTTCATCAATCTGCGGGGAGGAATCAATCTGTTCAATTTTTTGCATCCCTTTGCGGGTGCAGGAGTCGGCGGCGAATTGTCCTATTCGAGGTTTTCATTCGAAGGAAGAAGCTCCTCGAGCTTCGACACCAGATTTGCTTATCACTTTATGTTCGGGACAGAGCTCAATTTCAAAGTCTTCACGTTCATTATCGATTACCAGATAACACAAGTCTCAGACCCGGCGGTTGATCCCAATTACTGGCAGCATTTCTTACTTTTTGGGTTCAGGCTTTAAAAAAAAGATAAAACGTTTTTCACCCCAAAAGAAAGCTAATGCATCCCATCCTTTTCCATCTCGGCTCTAAAGCTTTCCCCAGTTATGGAGTTTTCGTTACTCTAGGCTACATCGTCAGCTTCCTCATCATTCTCTATTTAGCCAAAAAGCAAGGCCTGGCGACGATCGAGATCGCAGCATATCTACTCTTTTTAATCTTGGCCACAGCCATCGGTGGAAAACTCTATCTCTTCATTTTCCATTTCGTCAAGAATCCATCCTATTTTTTCAAATTCCCAAAAGAGATACTAAAAGTTATTTCAAAAGGGGGTGTTTTCTATGGAGGCTTAATTGCTGGTGTGCTTTTTTCGGTTTGGTACCTGCCCAAGGTCCATCTCCCTTTCTGGAAAATCAGCGATACAGTGGGGCTAAGTGCGGCCTTAGGGCATGCCATCGGAAGGATAGGCTGTTTTCTGGGCGGCTGCTGTTACGGAAAACCCTCGAATCTCCCCTGGGCTATCCAGTTTCCCCAGCCTTCACAGCCGGTCCATCCGACTCAGTTATATGAGGCAGGACTAAATTTGATCAATTTTGTTTTCTTGCTGGCTCTGTATAAGAATAAAAAATTTGACGGCCAGGTCCTCTGTCTGTACCTCATCAATTACTCCCTTATTCGCTTTTTTCTAGAATTCTTCAGGGGCGATCCAGGAAGAGGATATGTTTTTAGGAACTTATCTAGTTGGGTGAGTTTATCTCTACCGCAACTTATAAGTTTAATAGGATTAGCTACCGGGATCACTTTTTTGTTCATTCTCAAGAAACAGAAACCCCTCTCCCCCTAATTTCCAAAAAATTCTTCAACAAAGGATGAATTTCTGTTTATCTGATATGATGCGGCAATCGAAGAAGGCTGGCAAGGTAATAGTCGTCTATCTCGTCACATAAACATCTGAAAAGAAAAACAAAATGATTGTTCTTAACGAGAGAGAGGAGATAGACCTTCTTACCGGGAGCGGAGGCGAGGACGGACGGGGATGCGCCTGGACAGGACCCATTCTTTCAAGCTTGATAATCACCAGGGAAAAAAACGCTACCAAAACCCATCTTTTCCTTGACATCGAATTTTTGAGGGAGTATAAATTTCGATAGAAGATTTTAACGGTGATGAAAAATAAAAATTTGAAAATTTTTATCTCTTTTAATTCACTATAGAGGAGGGCGTATGAATTTTTTAAGAGGTTCTCTAAAATTTTGTTTTTTAGTTTTTCTGGTTCTCTGCATCACTCTCAGCTCCTCATTCGGCCAACGGCTCACAGGCAAGATCACGGGAGTGGTCACGGATGAGGAAGGTGCTCCGCTTCCCGGCGTCAATGTGGAAATTTCAAGCCCTAACCTGATGGGTGGAGTTTTCTCCCAGGTCACATCTGAAAAGGGAGTTTACCGATTTATCAACCTCCCTCCCGGAATTTACAGGGTCGTTTTCAAGCTCCAGGGCTTCCAGACAATCGAGAGAGAGAATATCCGGGTGAGCTTGGATGCCACAACGACGGAAGATATCGCGTTGAAGCCTGCCGCTATTGAAGAATCAATTACGGTCACTGCAGCCTCCCCCGTCGTGGATATCACGAAATCAAGTCTGACGACAAGTTACAGCAAAGATCAGCTTGAGAAGCTTCCCTTTAATCGAAGCACCTATTTCGATATCGTCAACCAGACCCCGGGCTTCACCACCAGCCACGGAGAATCTTCCTCTAGGTTTATGGCCTACGGCTCAAACTCCGAAGAAAACGCCATGTATGTGGATGGGGTGGATTTGAGCAACCCTGAGATCGGGACAGCCTGGTCCTGGCCGACTCCGGATATTTTCGAAGAGGTGGAGATCTCGGGAATTGGAAACCAGGCTGAATACGGGAATTTTTCAGGCGCTGTAGTGAATATTGTCACCAAATCAGGAGGAAATAAGTTCTCGGGTTCAACCTCCTATTACGGCCAGTTCAAAGGGCTGACAGGTGACAACAATCCCAAGCCTTACAATTCAGAAACCGGAGAAGGATATTATTCTTTCAACCGGGTCAAGTGGTATGACCTTGCCTTTACTCTAGGCGGCCCTATTCTGAAAGACAAAATCTGGTTTTTTGCCACTTACAATAATACTTTGGACAAAAGCTCTGACTTTGGAAATGACCCAACTTACCCTGGAAAAGGTACCCATAACGAACAGCTCATCAAAATCTCAGGGCAGTTAAGCCGCGCCCATAAATTGGTTCTCGTCTACAACCGGCAGAGAGATTACGGCTGCGGCTCGCCTGACCCGTACAATCTTCCTGAAACAATTCCAGGAGAGACAGACCTCGTTCATATCTGGAGCGCCATGTGGACCTGGCTCCTCAGCAACAATTCCTTTTTTGAGCTCAAATATTCAGGTTATTACAGCCCCAATGAATACACGCCAGCTTTTGGCGGGGACATTCATAACCCAATCTACTATGATGGAGCCACAGGAGTTTCTTCAAACGGGCTGTGGTGGCCATGGTTCTACATTGTCACCCGTCATCAGGTCAATGCCACCTTTTCCCATTTTGCTGAAGGTTTTATCACGGGCGACCATGAGTTTAAAGTCGGAGTTCAGTTCAATAGAGGCACGAGTGACACTTATGGAGGCTACGGCGGAGGAAAATATTATTATTTCTATGCCGGAGTGCCATACTATTTGACTGAATGGGATACCAACAGGTATGGAGGAACGGTTGTCAACATCGGAGGTTTTGTGGATGACTCCTGGAAGATCAGCGACAGACTGACTCTGAATTTCGGCTTGCGATTTGACCACCATGACGCCTATATTCCAGCTTTCCCGCTGATGCACGACTTTGAAGAAACAGGCCAGAAAGGAAAAGGCATTGACGACCTCATCGTCTGGAACTCTTTTTCTCCCAGGATCGGAATCGCTTTCCAGTTAACTTCAGACCAGAAGACTCTGCTCAAAGCTTCTTACGGCCGGTATTACGTCTACCCTTACATTGCCAACTGGGAGTGGCCTGGTCCGAATGCCCCACCGAAATACTTTTATGCGTGGGATGGAACACAGTGGGTCTTGCAGTATGTCCTTCCGACAGAGGCCGGGTTCACGATGGACCCGAAGATAAAGAATCCCTATTATGACCAATTCTCAGTTGGGCTGGAAAGGGAACTCATGGCAAACTTCTCTGTGGGAGCTACGTTCATTTATAAAAAAGGGAAGAATCCTTTTGGGTACGAAGACCGAGGTGGTATCTACGAGCAAGTCCAGCGCACCTCGAAGGATAATGGTCAAACCTACAATGTCTGGAATTGGGTTGGCGGCGAATTTGATTACTGGCTGACAAACCCGAAAGGCTGGGGACAGACCTATAAAGGGTTAATATTCGAGCTTAACAAGAGATATGCCAACAACTGGATGCTGAATGCTTCTGTCACTTGGTCAAAGTCAGAAGGCATGAACCTGAGCTCCCGCGCCACGGGAGGATACGGAATGAGCCAGTCCCTTACCTGGTACACCGGGCAGTACGGTGCCGATCCCAATGACTTGATCAACGCTAAAGGTCCGTTGAATCTTGATAAGAGGTGGATGATCAAGTTTTCTCTGGGGTACAATTTTCCGTGGGATATTCTTGCCAGCTTCAATTACCTCTATACGAGTGGAAGGCCCACCTTAAAATTCGTCAGGATTCCAGACCTTAACCAGCCCTGGGTTGTAAGAGTTCAGGCAGAACCAAAAGGAACCGATAGATTCGACGACCAGCATCTGTTAAATTTCAGAATTGAGAAGAGCCTTAACATTTATAAAACCATCAAGGTCCGCGCCATGGCTGACGTCTTCAACCTTCTGAACGATGCAACAATCACCAGATGGCGTTCTTACAATACTTGGAGCTCGAGCTACCAAGAGCCTTTGTGGATTCCCTATCCAAGAAGGGTGCAGATCGGGTTGAAGCTAGAATTCTGAGCTAGAAATCTTCTTGGGAACTCTCTCCTTGCTGAGAGGAGGGAGTTCCCCTTTTTTTGTTTCAATCTAAAAAGGGGACAGTTCCGAGAAGCGTCCCCTTTTTCTTTTAAAAAAAATTTCAAAGAAATTTAGACAGATCAAAATTGTTGCAGAATGGAGGACAGTTATGAAAAAATATTTCTCATTCTATCTAGTCTTCATTTTGACTTTCTCTTTCCTTGTGGCGGAAGGCAAGAGAAAATTTACGGTTGATGACTACTTCAAATTTCAGGATGTCAGCGATGTCCAAATCTCTCCTAGGGGCCAAAAGATTGCCTTTGTCAAAACAGAGTATGTCCCGGTTGAAGGCAAAGGAACTGAACTCAAACGGGCCCACGATATCTACCTTCTGACTCTTTCTGACAATCAAATCCATCGTCTGACCACTCATGAAAAAGGAGCTTCCAATCCACTCTGGTCTCCGGACGGAAGGTATCTTGCTTTTATCGCCAGCCGCACAAAAGACAATCAAATCTGGGTGCTCGACATGGAACTCGGCGGTGAAGCTTACGCCCTTACCGACTGGGAGCCTGGCATCAAGGAATTTGGCTGGTCGCCTGATTCCAAGCGCATCGCTTTCGTCTCGATTGACCCGAAGCCAGATAAAGATAAAGAGCAGAAACCCAAAAAAGACGATCCCTATGTCATCACCCGCACCAAATTTTTGTACGACGGAGAAGGCTATTTCGGTGACCCCAGAGAATTTTCCCATATCTGGGTCCTCTCCCTGGATGACCCTAAAAACCCCAAAAAGATTACCGACGGCAATTTCGATGACGAGGACATCCAATGGTCTCCTGACGGAACGCAAATTGCATTTGTCTCAAACCGTACTGGCGACGACGACAACAACGACAACGAAGACATCTGGGTCGTGGCCTCGCCCGGCGGCGAAGTCAAACAGCTCACCAAAAACCCGGGTGTCGACAATTCTCCCCGCTGGTCGCCCGATGGAAAATTTATCGCCTACATCGGAAACACCGATCCCAATCATCTCTACACCTATGATGACTTGTGGGTTATTCCCTCTCAGGGAGGAGAACCTCGCTGTCTAACCTCAGATTTCGACCGAGAAGTGACCGCCTTCAGCTGGAGCCCCGACAGCCAGTTTATCTACAGTCGCGTGCCCGACAAGGCCCGGGAACATCTCTACCGGATTTCAGTTCAAAAAGCTACAAGAACATCGGTCATCGGTGGAGAGAGACGGGTGAATGAGTTTAAACTCTCCAAGGACAACGAATTTTTTGCTTTCATAAGCGAGGACAACGATCATCCTGTAGACCTTTTTACAGCTTCTCTGGACGGAAAAGTCATCCAGCAAAGAACCCATCTCAACCAGAAATTGATGGATGATCTCCTGATCGGCCAGACAGAAAAGGTCGAATTTAAAAATCCGGATGGGCAGACTGTTGAAGGGTTTGTCATCAAACCTCCAGACTTTGACCCTCAAAAAAAATACCCCCTGATCCTCAAGATTCACGGCGGACCGCAGGGCACAGACGGCAATTATTTTTATGCGGAAGGCCAGTGGTATGCAGCCAACGGCTACATTGTTCTGCTCGTAAATTACAGGGGAAGCTCTGATTACGGCGAAGCCTGGCAGGGTGCCATCGCCAAAAACTGGTATGTCAAAGAATATGATGACCTGATGGCGGCCGTGGATTTCATGTGTCAGAAAGAATACGTGGACCCCAAAAAGCTCTGCGTCACAGGTGTCAGCTATGGAGGGATCATGACCAACTGGATCGTCGGCCACACCAATCGCTTTGCTGCGGCTGTATCGGAAAGAAGCACGGTGGATAATTTTTCCTGCTATGGAGTGGACGACTGCTATCCCTGGTACGAGAAAGATTTTGGCCTGCCCTATGAGGAAGAAAATTTCGCCCTCTACCGAAAAACTTCGCCCATCGTCTACATCAAGAATTGCAAAACTCCTATCCTGCTCATGCAGTGCATAGAAGACCACCGTTGTCCGCTGCCTCAGGCATTTCAGTTTTACATGGGGCTCAAAAAACTCAAGCAGGCAGAAGTCCAGATGGTCCTCTATCCCCGGGAGCCGCATGGCATAAAAGAGATTCCTCACAAGGCTGATAGGTTGAAAAGAATCGTCGCCTGGTTTGACAAATACCTGAAGAAGTGAGTAGTGAGTAGTGAGCAGTGAGCTGTAGGGGGCGCGATTTATCGCACCTCCACCCTCCCCGCGCTCTCCCAAGGGAGAGGGTGGCCGGATAAATCCGACCGCTACAATTTTTGAAATGTATAACCTTAGAGGGCGGACGAGAAAATAGCATTGAAAAGCAACTTGAAAGTGACCTTGGTTTGGCCTCTGTGCTGAACTCTGAAGCCCAGTAAAATAACTCTCCCTTTGCCGAATGGAACTTCAACGACTGCTGCTTTATTCTGAAGATAACTCTCCCCCAGCATCCAGCCGCTGAGGACGATTTCTTTTGCGGAATATCTGGCCACAGCCAGCGGCGCGTCTTTCCCATCGGACGCGGGGAGAATCTGGAAGGTTGGGCTTTCGGCAAAAAAAACCGCAGCTTCGTGAGGCAGACCGTAGGCAATCGTCCTGTCCGGGTCGAAAATCGCGTTGAGGAGCAGCCCCGAAGCAAAAAAATCCTCTGGCTTGAGAGATCTGAGAATATTCTTGATGGGCAATTGGAATTGTTCAATGGCAAGGTCGCAGGCTGAACCCAAGGCGGCTAACGTACCTCCGTTCTCCACAAACTTCTTTAAATTCATAACTCCAGCTTCAGAAATTCCTCCAACATACTCAGGCGGCATCGTGCCTTTGGGATGTCCGTTTATGATCGAATCCGGACTCTGGCTGGGCAAGATAACGACATCATAGCGATCATTCAAAAGGCCTGCCCTGATTTCTGCATTATGGAGAGAAGTCAGAGGAAATTCGTGATTCTCGAGCATGAGCCGGGTCCAGCCTTCATCCATATTAGCCATCCAGGGCTGGTAAAGCCCGACTCTCGGTTGTTTAAGTTTAGAGGTTCTAACGGAAGGACGGTTGATTTTTTTAACATCGATAAAAAGCTCTCGAGCCAGTTCCTCCATTTTTTGCTCAGGAAATCCAGATAGAGGAACTATGAATGTGCCGGGCAAAAATGTTTTCCCTTCGCTTGAGAAAGACTGTCGCGCCCAGAGAACTTCGGCGCCGGCTTTAAGAAAGCGGTTAACGGCGATGGCACAGTTGTTCGCTTCATAAGGGACAGCATAAGCATAATTCCCATGGCCTGAAATTGAATCCTGTTTTAAGCTTGCCTTCCAGATCCTCTTCATTTTGATATCTAAAAGCGAATTCATCATTACAGCCTTAACGCCCATCTGAAGAGGCAAAGTCCAGCCCAGCACATCGTAAGTCTGGAGGGGAGGAATCTTGAGCTTAATCGGTTCGACAATGCTCTGCCACAACATTGGATAAACCCTCAAATCAGGATAGACCTGAATCTCAAACAGAGTTTTGAGAAGGCGACCAAAGGGCTGGCTAGTGGGCAGGATATAGGTCCCAGCAGGATAGCCGATGCCATCAGCCTTGAAAGGAGTCTCGGCCTCGTAAACTTCAAGGTCCAAAGCAATCAGTTTGTTAATTAAATCAACGGCAACTCCCGCGTCCCTTTGCTCCTGAGGCATGATCCAGCCATAAGGCGGTTCCTTCTCGTACCGCTCCATGGTTTCCTTCCCCATGGCGTATTTGGCATAAAGCAGATCCTCCCGATGCTTCGCTGCAAGGTCCAATACGGACTTGGATGCCGTGAGACAGTACTCCACAGCGTCGCGCAGATGCCACCAGCCTCCTTTCCAGGGATTGGTAAAGAAAAGAGAAGTCGTGAAGTCTTTGAATTCCTCAGGAAACTCTTCAACTCTGAAAAACTGAGGGGTGGCATAATTGAAGAGGAATGTCTCAGAAAAAGTGGAGATGATGTTGTGAAAATCGCAGACCTGGGTTACATAACCCGGGTACCAGGTGTCAAACAGATAACGAGAGATGACGCCCTGCTTTCCTTCTGCTTCCAGACCGAGGGCAATAGCACTCCCGATTAAATTCTGCCAGCGCAAGAGCAGAGGATGAAGGTTGGGATTGGTGGGCTCGCTGTCTGGCGGAACAAAAATCAGGGTAGGAAACGGAGATTCCTGATGATGGTTATAGAAAATATGGGGATACCATTCATGATGGAGGAGCTGGTTCAGGTTCTGGGTTTCGGGAACGCTGAGCATGTAGGAATCGCGATTGTTGTCGTGGCCGATATATTTCTGGTAAAGCCAGGGCAAGGGGCTGGTTTCATAGGGAGTGCCGAGGTTTTTCTCATACCACTCGGCGACCATATCCATTCCGTCCGGGTTGGGCAAAGCCAGCATCGCAACCACTTCATCCCGGATTTTCTTTATTTTCGGCGAATCGTCCGTCAGCAGATCGTATGTCAACTGGATGATGTGCTGGGCTGGCGCCACTTCGGTGGCGTGAAGGCCACCGTCAACCCAGACAATGGCTTTCCCTTCTTGAGCAAGCTTCTTGGCTTCTTCTTCAGTTAGGCCTCTAACCAAAGAGAGTTTTTTGGAAATTTCTTTTAAGCGGTCCAGGCTGGCGATATTCTCTTCTGAAGAAACTGCGGCAAAAATCATCGGCCTGCCCTCTGAAGATTTACCGTATTCAAAAAGGCGAATCCCGGATGAAGTTTTTTCAAGCTCTCGCCAGTATTTGACAGCCTGCTCATAGTTGATGAGATGGAAATCAGCCCCGGCCTTAAAACCGAAAAATCCCTCGGGCGAAAGAATTTTATTGCTACTGCTGGCGGGAAGGACCAGGATGATAATAAAAGAAAAAATTATTGAGAGCGATAAATATTTTTTCAAGGCTAAACCTCCTTTATAATTTTTTTCATTCTATTTGATAAGAAAATGTCTGTCAATTGGAGTTAGGCTCGGCTCTATGACGAAAAGTGTGGTAATTGTTATAGGCCAAGATAATGATCGACCATTTGGTGGCCAGGCCGTTCCCTGTGTATTCGAAGACCTAAGGGGCGGGTGGATTTGGTCAAGAACACACAGGAAACGGCCTGGCCCCATCTATTATCGGAATTTTGCGATCTTTTTTGCTTTAGCCCACTTTTCGTTATTGAGCCATTAGGCTCTTGACACTTTTGCCGCCGCCAGGTATTAAGGAAGATTCAATTTCTTTATTGATGTAAACAGCCATGTCCCAGTTTGTTTTTAAGCCTTTTGAAGAGATGACTCCTGCTGATTATGAGGCCGTCGGCTTTAAATCAGGGCTTGAAATCCACCAGCAGCTTCTGACATCAAAAAAACTCTTCTGTCGCTGTCCGGCGGGGAAATACAGTAAGATGTTTGATGCTGAAATTCTGCGGCACATGAGGCCCACCCTTTCCGAACTCGGCGAATATGATGGGACAGCTTTGATGGAATTCAAAACACGCAAAGAAATCATCTACCGGATTCAGAACGACACGGTCTGCACCTACGAAATGGACGACACTCCCCCCTTTGAGCTCAATGAAGAGGCATTGGATATCGCTCTGGGAATTGGCATGGTCTATGAATGCACCATAATTGATGAACTCCATGTTTCCCGCAAGCAATACCTTGACGGAAGTATTCCCACAGGCTTTCAGCGCACCGCAATTGTCGGAGTGGAGGGGAGGATTCCGTACCGGAGCCGGGAGATCCGTATCATTCAGCTCGGGCTGGAAGAGGATGCCTGCCGGGAGGTGAGCGACATCGGCCACCGCCGTGTCTATCTCACCGACAGGCTGGGCATGCCTTTGATTGAAACCGTGACGGCCGCGGATATGAAAACTCCCCAGGAAGTGGCTGAAGTGGCGCAGATCTTCCGCCGGCTAGTGCGCAGCACGGGAAAAGTGAGGACGGGTATCGGCGCGGCGCGGGAAGATGTGAATGTCAGCGTTAGCGGCGGGAGCCGGGTTGAAATCAAGGGAGTCCCCAGGATTCCGCAAATTCCGCTCCTGACTTATAACGAGGCTATGCGCCAGTGGAACTTGCTCCGCTTGCGCGAGGAGCTGGCTCGGAGGGGGATTATCACGTCGACATTCGCGGCCACGATGGAAGAAATTACTAAAATTTTGAGAAAGACTGTCGGCGAGCCTCTGCAATCCGCTCTTTCCAGGGGAATGACGGTCTACGGTGTCCGGCTTAACAGCTTTAAAGACCTGCTGCGCTGGCCGACTCAGACCCAAACCTATTTTTCCCAGGAGATAGCAGATCGCGTGCGGGTCATTGCCTGCTTGACCACGCTCCCCAACATCATTCATTCCGATAGTCCCGGTGAGACGCTGACCAGCTCGGAATGGCAGATGGTGAAAAAAGCGCTCAAAGCCAGGGATGAAGACACACTGGTTATCGTTTGGGGCCAACCTGACGATGCAAAATTAGGGGCACAAGAAGTCATCATCCGGGCCCGTGAAGCCACAATCGGAGTTCCTTCCGAGACTCGGCAAGCCTGGGATGATGGGACGAATGGATTTGAGCGCATTCTGCCTGGCCCGGACCGGATGTATCCGGACACAGATTTGCCGCCCAAGCGCATCACAAACGAGCGGCTGGAGAAAATCAAAGCAACGCTCCCGCCGCCTATTTTGAAGCGCGAAAGCTGGTACCGAAAGCTCGGTGTTCCAGAAGACCTGATTGAATTCCTTTCGGTATCTCCGTTTGCATCTTTATTTGAGCGCATTGTCAAAGAGTGGAAAATATCTCCCGTTTTCACAGCCATTGCGCTCATTCAATATCCAAAGAGGCTGAAGAAAAAACGATTTCCAGTTGATCTGTTAAATGAAGAGCTCCTGGAGTCGGTGCTCAGAGCTTACAAAGAAGAGCTGGTTACGAAAGACGGAGTCTTGCCGTTGATGGCAGCAGTTCTTGCGTCGGGAAAAAATGTGGAAGAACTGCTGCCGCCTCCTTATGATGAGACTGAGCTTAGAAAAAGCCTAAACCGAGCACTGGAGAGCTTGAATGACAAAAAATTCATGAGCAACGAGAGCCGCGAGCGCCTGGCCATGGGATTGGTCATGCAAAAATGGCGCGGCAGGGCAGACGGTGCTTGGGTGGCCAAACAACTCCGTCTTTATCTTGAAGCGGGAAAGTGATGGCGGATATGGATAATTATAAAGGCTATAAAGGGCAGGCGCTTGACGTCCTAAAAATTTTTAAGGCTCTGGTTTGGAGCGATGTCAAAATTGTGACAACCAAGGGCGAGTTTACAGGGATTATTCTGCCGCGATCTGAAACAGCCGACCCTCTCCATATTGTGCTCAAGCTGCGCTCCGGGTATAACATCGGGGTCCTCGCGGCCAGCATCACGTCTATCGAGATCCAGGGCCGTAAGGAAGCCCATTACAAAATACCTGAAAAAGAATTTCCCTTTGACCCCAAAAAGCCCCGCGTCAAGCTTTTCGGCACGGGCGGTACCATTGCCAGCCGCCTCGACTACAGGACAGGTGCGGTCATACCCGCCTTTTCACCCGGCGAGTTATACGGCTCGGTGCCTGAACTTGCCGATATCTGCAATCTTGAGACGGAAAAGCTCTACGGCGTTTTCAGTGAAAATATGGGGCCGGAGCAGTGGAAGGGTACGGCTGGGGCCATCGGGCGGGAAATCGCCAAGGGCGTTTCGGGCATCGTCATCGGCCATGGCACAGACACGATGCACCACACCGCGGCGATCCTTTCTTTCATGGTCCAGAACTCGCCTGTGCCCATTGTCATAGTCGGCTCCCAACGTTCGAGTGACCGCCCCTCATCCGACGCGGCCCTCAACCTCATGCACAGCGTGAAGACAGCTGCCGAGAGTGATATCGCCGAGGTCATGGTCTGCATGTTCGGCCCCACCTCGGATATTTACGGCCTACTTCACCGGGGAACGCGCGTCCGCAAAATGCATTCGAGCTACCGCTCAACCTTCCGCACCATTAGCGATATTCCCCTGGCAATGGTCAGCCGTGACAAGATCGTGCCCCTGCGCTGGGACTATCGACGGCGCCGCGACGACAAAAACGTGATCATCAACACGGCTTTTGAAGAAAAGGTCAGCATTGTCTATTACTATCCCAACATGAAGCCGGATATCATTGATTCACTCATTGATAATGGATATCGGGGCATCATCATCGCTGGCACAGGCCTTGGCCATGTGAACAAACCCCTTTATCCCTCGCTTAAACGCGCCAAAAACAATAAGATCGCCGTCTACATGACTGTCCAGACACTCTGGGGATACGTCCAGATGTATGTCTATGACACGGGGCGGGATATGATGGAATTGGGCGTTGTGCCCGCGGCCAACATGCTGCCTGAAGTGGCTTATGTCAAGCTCGGCTGGGCCTTGGGGCAGACTGCGGACCTTGAAAAAGTGAGGCAAATCATGCTCACGCCCATTGCCGGCGAAATCACCGAGCGCGAGCCGCATAACGGCTATCTCATCCTTCAGGGCGGAATCCCTGAGGTGGAGGAGTTTATCTCCAAATACAGGAAATAGAGAAAGACGGGGACAGGCATCTTACTCTGAAAGATGCCTGTCCCCGCTTTCTCGGACGAAAATACCTATATTTCTTCTCGAGGCGGCTCTCATATTCGGAAAGAAATCTATCGAAATAATGAAAGAGCCCCTGAAAGAGGACGGTCCTCTCGGGATGGCGGGGGCGATAGACTCCTGGCACAACAGGAGAAACGATTCAAGAAACGGGCCGTCCTTGATCGCAGAAGTCAAGATGCCGGAAAGATCAACTTTCGTTGACTCTCTGGACTGAAGACAGATATCGAGGGTTTTTTCGAGGGTGCGCTTCAATAAAAAATTCCCTCTTATGGATTAGATCTGAGCATGGGTCTCTGCCTTGATTTGGCAGGCCTAATGTCTTGACATTTCTATGGAGGTGAAATTGGCCATTGGGGTCTCTTGAACCCTCGGTTTTTAATCTGCTCATACTTTTGTTTTTGGTCATCGGTCAGGATTTTCTCTATCTCCTGGTCCTTTTTCTCTTCAATTTTCCTGCGGGAATCAAAGTCTTCGGGGGAAATCCCTTTTTTAAAGAGGGTCTTCATTTGAGTTTCGAACTCCTCCAGGAAGGCCTTGATTTTTTTGGCCTGGTCCTCAGATAAATTTAGCTCCGTCTTGAGAGCCGCAAGCTCAAATTCTGCCGAAAAGGCATTTCTCATAGGAGGAAATCCCCCCGGCGGACGACCGAACATTGGCGGTGGGCCCGGGATCATTTTTTCAAGTTGCTTCTTTTGCTCCGGCGTTAAAATAGGATCCATTGCGCTCTTGAGGGATTTAAAAGCGGAATCGATCTCGCGTCTGAAACGCTCGTGGATTTCGGATAGCCGCCGGGCATGTTCATCCAGAGCCGCCTGGATCCTCACTCCCTGTTCGGGACTTGTTGGCTTGAGAATTCTTTCCGCACGCGGGTTGAGCAGCCCAGCGCTCCTCATCACCAACATATCCTTTATTCGCTTCTGGACAATGGCTCTGTTGAGCAAGACACCGATGATAATTCCAATGACCAAGGTGATCGCGACGTAAAATACAATTTTCGATTTAACACTCATGGTAATCCCTCCCGAGTTAAAATACCGGCATCTGGAGTAACTTACCGATGGTCAGGTCGGAAGCATAAAAAATTGCGTCCTGGGGCAGAAGATCCTTGTGGGCGATATTATAAGAAATCAGGACAGCAATAATGATGAGCCCGACGATAGCGACAAACCTGAACGCCGTCCGGTAGGCACCCAGCAAGACATCCCATTTGTTCGCTGGACTCCGGGTGGGTTGAATTCTGCTCATCGTGCGTTCGACGAATTGCGGCCGAAAAGAACGAACAGCCCCCTCAGTAATGGCCTGACGCATGGCGACAAGTTCACTCCTGAGTTGCCGGAGTTCTTCAGATTCCTCGAGGGCTCTATCCAGCCGCAGCCTTTCTTTTTTCTTCAAAGGCGAATCCAAAGACCGGTACAGAAGTTTTAAGATTCCTGTATCCATCTCTCTCTCCTCATTGTTAGGATTTATGTTTAATCATATCTGCAATAATTTGCCTAAGTTTGGCCTGCCCCCGGGCCAGGCGCGAAAGCACAGTTCCCTGGGCAAGGCTCAATATTTCGGCCGTTTCTCGGGTCGAATAACCATTAATAAGGCGCAGGACGATCACGGCCTTAAACTCAGGCTGAAGCTGTTGAAGACCCTGCCTGATCATATTCTTAATATCAGCGGCACTCTCCTGGTCACTCCGATTCCGAGAGATGCGGACGTTCTCCGCGAGATTTTCGTCGAGCAATTTGGCATGTCTCTTTCGTCTCTTGAGTTCATTCAGCGAAAGATTGATGGCGATCCGGGTGATGTATGTTCCCACTTGCGATTCTCCGCGAAACCGGGGAAGGGACCGGAAAAATTGGACAAACGTTTCCTGGCCGATATCATCGACCTCCGGCCCATTTCCTAAGATGCCGATCACCGTCGCCGCCACTTTATGTTCATATATTTCGATAATTTTTTTGAGGGCGTCTTCATGGCCCTGCTTCGCTCGCCTGATAATCTCATCTTCCGGCTGGGTCATTTTCCTGAAAATATTCTTTCATAATATAGTCCGCAAGATTTTGGTGTCAATATATAGATATGAAAATGCGGCATTTTATTCCCGAATCGATGAAAAAATATATAAATTTTGGGGCATTTTCGGGAATGGATCAACAAGCAGCGTTGTCTAATCAGAGATTAAGCTTGTGTGAGGTCATAGATGGAAGAAAAGAAAATACAGGGAAGAAATCTAAAAACCAGGGCTGGAATCCTGTTCTTGGCGGGGATTCTCATTATTTTCTTGACTAGCTGTGAAAGCATATTCGGCCCCAAAACAGAGGAATCTACCGATACGACGACCGATGAAGCCCGAATCGTGGTCACTAATAATTATGGAGAGTCTTTAGACATCTATATGGACGGGAATTTTCAATTTACGCTTGGAAATGGGAACAGCAAAAAAATTCATAATGTTTCCCTTGATGAGCATAACATGGAGGGCAGAATGCCCAGCACAGGAACGGTCGTCGATAAAGAGACCATTGATGTCTCCGCGTACCAAAATTACACCTACACAATCTCTCCACCTCCATCTATTGATGTGATCAATAAATATGGAGTCACCCTCAAGATATACATGGACGATAATTATAAATTTGATTTGATGGACGAAGAAGACAGATGGATCATGCATGTCTCCAAGACGACACATTATCTGAAAGCTCTCAAGGCCAGCGACAATAAGGAAGTGGCTTCAACCACTATCGATATCGATCCGGATAAGAACAAAAATTATACATGGACAATCTCATAATTGATCGAAAGTCTCTTGTGTCTATCAAACCTCTTCACTTTGACGGACAGATGAAAGTCAGGTTTGCTCGGGAAAATAAAATGAACGCCCGTCGCCGGTCACTCAAGAGCCGATGACAGGTTTGGGTCTGTGGAGAAGCGGGTCCATGCTCCCACGGACTGACATGACGAGAAAGAGGTCTAAGATGTTCAAGTGCTTTATCCACATGACCATAATCATGATGGCGCTAGCTCCAGGAACTGCTACAGCTGGTCTCCTGAGTAGATTCGGTATCGGTTTGAACGCCGGAACCCTACTGTCTCTGAGGGGGAATTACATCGGTTCTCAGACGCTAAAAAATACGGTTCTCCCGGGCGCCGGCCCAGGCTTAAGTCTTCGATATAGACTCAATAAGAATTTCTTTATCGACGGTAGTTTCAGCTACAATTGGATGTTTTTCAAAGCGAACATGCGACCTGCCGATTACGCCTCGGACAAACCCGCTTTTGTCGCACCCATGTACACACTGAATGGGACCTTTTATCCTATGTCTGGCCATAGGATAGAACCGTACCTTACCGTGGGAGGCGGCATATGTCCTTGGTGGTTTAGCTCTCAAGCCACGGGAGGGGTACTATGGTTATCTCCTGGAAATCCGGACGAAGCCTTTACAAAAGTCAGCAAGCTGATCGACGGAGGACTGGGGATCGAAGTCATGATTTGGTCGAAGTTTTCAATTCTTGGTGAGGTCAAATATTATCATATTTTCGCCAAAGACGAATACAAGTTCGGGAAAGGCTATTTTGGCGATCAGGATCTGCTGGGAATCCGCCTGGGCATCACTTTTTATTTCGGCGGCAAAAACCCTGCAGAAAAAGACGAGGGCAACACACCATGAGATCAGACAAGAATTCGAAAAGTCCTTATATAATCGTGGGAATCGTCACTCTGATGGGAATTCTCGCGCTTTCCTTAATCCGATGCAAAAGCCCCACCAGCCCTGAAGGAAAAGGCGAAGCGGATATCATCGTGACGAATGATTGCGGGGAGACTGTGGACATTTACATGGACGGAGTCCTTAAGTTTGCCCTCAAACATAAGTGGACCATTGAGATCGATAATGTCTCGCTCGGAGAGCACGAAATGGAGGCGAGAGAATTGACCACGGGCCGACTCATTGATTCAGACACCATCGATGTTCAGGAGAAGATTGACTACACCTGGACTATTGGCGCTCCCCCCAGCATCAAAGTGACTAATAATTTTGGCAAAAGCCTGACCATTTACATGGATGGAAATTATCAATTTAACTTAGTGGACGACGAAAGTCGGTGGATTATGGGGGTTTCCTATGGAGAGCGATATCTAAAAGCCATCGATACCAGCAGCGGCCAGGAAGCTGCATCCACCACCATCAAGGTTGATAAGAACGAGGATTATTATTGGACCATTGAAAAAATAACTTAAGGGACAGACGATGAAACGAGTGATTTATATTCTTGTGACTTTATTGATGCTTGTTTCAGGAGTCAGAGCATCCGGTTTTTTCGATCGATTGAGTCTCAGGCTCAGCCCCGAAGGGATATTAGCCCTGGGCGGCAAGTTCTCTGATAGCGTAAAGCTAAACAAAGCTGTAAACATAGGGCTGGGGCTCAATGCCGGGCTCAGATATGCGTTCAACGATTATGTTTATATTGATGCGGGCTACACATTTAGCTGGATGTCGGTCAAGACGGACTACCGGCCTTTCGATTATAAAGAGCTGGGTCCGGCCCTTAACCTCCAGATGTTCACGCTCAATGTAACGCTCTTTCTGAGCACCGGTTTTGTGATCAAGCCCTATCTGACTGGCGGGGTGGGTATGTATCCCTGGGAATTCAGTCAGAAGCCCCTCTGGGGAGATCCCTGGGCAGCGCCCGGAGACCCGACAAAGACTTTTTCCAAGACCAGCCTTGGTTTCAATGCGGGGTTCGGACTGGAATCCCATCTTTTTTCCGCGTTCTCCATCTTTATTGAAGCCAAATACCATTATATTTATGCCCGGGATCCTGGGAGATTCGGGACGGACGATTTCACCGAACAAGATTTCTTGGGGCTCAACATCGGTCTGAACTATTCTTTTGGGAAAAAATGAAAAAGCTTATCGTCATTCTTATTCTGGGCTGCGCGTCATCGCTTCTCTGCGGGCAAGAAATCGTGGAGAAGGTTGAAATTCTGGGCAATGAGAGAGTCACAAGGGAGACCATCCTCTATTATCTGACTTCAAAAGAAGGAGACTACTACGACGTAGGCACATGGAGGCGGGATTTTAGAGTCCTCTGGTCAACAGGTTTTTTTTCCAACATCAAGATCGAATCCGACCGAGGGGAAAAAGGCCGGATAGTCAGGATCATCGTCGAAGAGAACCCTATCGTCAAGGACGTTGTTTATCGAGCTGAGAAAAGCCTGAGTGAAAGTAATATCGTTAATAAACTCAAAGAAAAAGACGAATACATACTCCCCTATTCATATTACAGCCCCTACAAGATACAGAAAATCAAAAGGACGATCGAGGCTATGCTGGCCGAAAAGGGCCTTTCCGGTGGGGATATCAGCACAGAGATGAGCGAGAAAGGAAAAAATGAGGTCGGAATCGTCTTCCGCATCAAGGAAGGATCGCGCATCAAAGTGGGAGAAATCATCTTCGTGGGCAGCCCCAACGTGCACAAAGATGTGCTTATGGGGGCGATGAAAGAAAACAAGAAACACGACTTCCTGACGTGGATAGCGAGAAAGGATATCTTCAAAGAGGACAAGCTGCAGGAGAATTTAGCCTCTCTAAAGAAAAAGCTCCAAGAGAACGGCTATATGGAGGCTTCCGTTGGTGAACCGCAGCTCAGCGACACGACCAAAAGATCCGTATTTCTGAAAAAACAGAGGATGAAAAAAATCATCATTCCCATCTGGTCGGGTGAGCGCTACAAGGTCGGCAATGTCAAAGTCGAAGGCAATAAACTTGTATCCACACGAGCCTTGCAATCTCTCATGAAATTCAAGGAAGGAGCAAATTATAGTTCTAAAGCAAGAGAAAAGGCTGTAGAAAAAATCGGAGAGCTCTACCGCAATTATGGCCACCTGTATGTCCAGGTCATGCCGATTGAAAATCTCGACCCAAAGGGAAAACGCGTCAATATTTTATTCAACCTCTCCGAAGGAGAGCCGACTTACCTGAACAGACTCGAATTTAAAGGCAATTCTTACACTAAAGATAAGGTCTTACGTCGCGAATTTTTGCTGAGAGAAGGAGACCGGTTCAGCCTCGGCCTGTTCAAAGACAGTGTGCTGAGGATCAAGCAGCTCGGGCTTGTCGACGTGGAAAAAGAACCGGACATCAAGCCCAACGCCGAGAACCCCACCAAGATCGACGTTACCCTCGATGTCAAAGAGCTCCAGAGAAACAATATCCAGTTTTCAGCCGGATACAGCGGCTATCAAGGGACTTTTATCGCTCTGGGCTATTCAACTGTCAACCTGTTGGGAACGGGTGCGACTCTGGATGTAGAAGCTCAATACGGAAAAAGAATCCAGAACTATTCTCTGGGTTTTACAGAACCCTACGTCTTTGATTGGCCCTTAAGTGCGGGCGTTACCATCTACAACCGTTATACTTATTACCCTTCCTTATTCACCCAGAAATCCCGAGGAATCAATTATAGTTTGGGGACGAGAATCAAGGGATTCTGGAGGACAAGCGTAGCATATGGATTTGAATACCTGGATGTCGGGCCATCGAGCAGCACACAGGATGAAGGGAGCGCAATCTATAATCCGTACTATTACGGAGGGGGCTATGGGTACGGGCATTACTTCGTCGGCAGTCTCTCGACATTCCTCTACAGAAGCACGATCGATAGTCCACTGACGCCCTCGAGCGGCACGTTGTATTCAGTCGGCTGTAAGTTTGAGGGAGGGCCTCTGGGAGGAGAAATCGATTTGATCAAGCCCCAATTCGAATGGGCATTTTATAGCCATGTCATCAGGCGCCACGTGCTCGGCCTTCATGTGGACTATGAGTTTCTGAAGCCCATGGGGAGTTCAGGCGTGCCCTTCTGGGAGAGATTTTATCTTGGAGGAGAGAGGTCCATCCGGGGTTATGAGATCTACTCCATCGGGCCGCTTACCTCGGAGGGGCTTAATAAGGGTGGGGAGAAATCTCTCGTGTTCAACGCTGAATATATCATCCCTATCGGAGGGCCTCTCTATACTATTTTTTTCTTTGATGCCGGCAACGCATTTGCGCGTCATGACAGAGTCCGTCTGAGTGATTTATATTCTTCTACTGGACTGGAGATGAGAATATTCGTTCCTGCTCTGCGCGTGCCTTTCAGGCTTATATTCGCTTATAACAATCGAAAAATAACTGCCACCGATTCTAATTTTGCTTTTCGGTTTGCTGTCGGGACAACTTTTTGAAGTAAAGATATCGTATTTTTGGATGCATAGTTTCTTTAATTTCCGCATCTTCTCCTAAGCCTGCCCTCACCGTTCATTGAGGTTAAGCTTGAAATAGCCGCAAGAAAAGACTTGCCCGATACGTTCAACTCGGGAAGTGACATCAAGGGATAGGTAACATGATGATACGATACACCTCCTCCGCGTGTCTATTATATGATAGATTACCCGTAATATGTTTTACATTACATCTTGGAGCGAATGGAATGAGGGAACCAACATCGAGCCCTCCAAGGAATTCAGGTTTGATTATTTGAACGTTGTCAAAAAAGCGCTCAAAAAATACACGCCCATCACTCCGACCAAAGATATTGTGAAGTTCCAATTCCAAAGGCTCTGGAACTCCGGAGGAGCGACCCCTCGGTGGTTCGCAGCTGCTTTCGATTATGTCAAATTCTTGGATATCAATCAGAAGGTTTTGCTGGAGATCGACATCGGCACCACAGCCGCCCGAAAATACATGGGCATCGGATGGTACTACGACGAGGGCGCTTGGGGAACAGATGTCAAAAACTTTGCCTGGGCCGGAGAAGAATATAAATATGCCACCCTGCACTTAAATCTCCCGGCTGGCACGAAGTTCATCCAGTTCTTCGCTCTCCAGGTTGATCCCCCAGAGTCCATAACGGTGCTTTTGAATTCTCAAGTTGTCGCTAAATTTTCGGTTGAAACACCCTTTAAATGGACTGTCTACCAAGCCGAAATTCAATAGCCTGAGGAGCGCTATCCGCCCTTTCATTCAAGCAGATAATAAATCATAGTGCAAACCGATGTCAAAGCACCGTAGCGGGTGAAGATGAAGAGGCTCTTGCTCCTTCGTGCCTAATAGATTAATATATAAGGTCAAGCTTGAAGATTATGGAAAAAGAAGAAGCCTTAAAAAGTTTCTTTCAAGCCTTAAGAGTCACTTTCAAGAATGCCACAATCTACAAGATGGAGCATCCTGCTTTTGTCAAATCTGTTGAGGACCTCAAAAACAAAATCGACGCCGCACTCGTTTTTATAAGCCCCCTGTCCTTGGGCTTTGCCTCTCGTTCCTTATACGCCGCTGAGAAATTCTGGGAAAAAGAGAAAACCTACGTGGAGCTCGCCAGATTGTTCCACTTCCGCAAAATTAAACGCCTCGAAATTCAATCCGGCGTTATGCTCGATGAACTGATGAGGTTTACGTCCAAAATCACTCTTCCCGTGAGGGATTTCATCCGAGAGGGCGGGGCCGCAGAAATCTTGAGGAAGGAAAAAATCTTCCATATCTCCGTGGAAGAGCTCGACTATTCCCAGCTTCTGAAAGGCGAGGGGGAAGAGATCAAAGACATCTGGCCTTATCTTCTCCAAGAAGCTGTCGAAGAAGAGGATAGCCAAAAACTATTGGAAGTGGCCGACAGTTTCGAAAAGGTCATAGACAAACTTGATGCTGGAGAACTCATCGTAGATGAGGAACTTCAAAAAAATTTTTCAAAATTTTTCTCCTATCTGAAAGAAAATGAAGAGCAAAAATTCCGAAATTGCGCTAAAAATTTGGTCAAATCCGTGGTGACCAACAAAAACATCAACGTCCAGGCAAAATTCGACAACCTGAAACTTTTGATTTTGGACCTGAAAGAAGAAGACCTGGCTTCCACGCTGTGGGAAGAAATCATCACCGATGACAGATTTGATTCCTTGAGTTTTAGCATCTTCTCCAAGCTCATCGAAAGGGAAAAACATCTCAATATTTCGACCTCGCTGAGAGAACTCTTTCATACGGACGACTCTCGCAATAAAAGACCAGAAGTCGAAGAAAAAATTAAGACGTTGCTCTCGGGGACTTACAGCCACTTCATGTCCGAAATCTACCGTCAAACCCTCACCTCTTTGCTGAAGGATATCTCTTTTGAAAAGAAAATCCTGTTTGATCATAACCGGTTAGCAAGAAACTACCGCTTCACTCTGCTCAACATGCTGGAGCGAGAAACCACCAGGGACGAGATGCTGGTTTTTTTAGAACAACTAGGGGAAGAATGGACGAACATCATCGAGCGGCGTGACCTTGAATTTCTGAAATGGCTTTTTGAAGTTCTCAAGATCAAAGAAGAGGTGTTATCTTCAGAAGTGATTTTTAAAAAGACGCGCCGGCTGATTTCTGAGTTTGTAGAGAGTTTCATCCTCGATGAACAAATTTCGCCCTTTTTGGATTATTTCATTCTGAACCTGAACGCCAGTCTTTATGATTTAAACACCTATTTGGAGAAGATCTTTTCTGAAAGCAAAATATCCCCCTTTATCTTGCGCGCTTACTTTAAATTTTTTATGGAAGGCTTGCCTCTTTTCATGGCCAAGCTGAAGGAAAAAAGGTCTAACCGAAAATTTCTGGAAAAACTCGTGAATAGCTTAAAGGAAATTGACACGCCCCTCTCGTTGCTGATTCTCAAACAGGTGTTTGCGGTTGGAGACGACGCGGTCAAAATCAAGGTTCTCAAAACAATGCAAAGTTTGACGGAATACGACAAACCTTTTCTTTTTATGATCCTTAAATCCAAGAATTATCTCCTCAAGGCTGAAGCTCTTCCCATCCTGATGAGGGACGAACTCACCCAACGGAAAACTTTGAATAAGCTGTTCAAAATTGAATCTCCTTATGGGATAAGAAATCGAGTCCTGCGGAATCATATCAAAATCGTTGAAAATAAAGCTCTGAAAGAAGCCATGGGCCATCTCGTCCTGCTCAGCCAGAGGAAGTCTTTTTGGAACAGAAGGATCCGGGAGGAAGCATCCAGAGTTCTGGAGAAGTGGAATGCAGGATAAGATCAAAACTACTTTTATCCACCTGATGAATGTGATCCAGGCAGGGAAAATTTATTCAGAACATCACCCCAAATTTCAAGAATTTATCACCACTCTGTATGACCAGTTGCAGGATGTCTTAAAAGATAGAAAGGAACTCATCATCGGAATCGTCGATAACGATCTGGCCTGGGAGGATGAGATCTTTTTTGACCTGAATCAAAAATTAAAGTCCCTGATTGCTTTTCTACAAGAAAGCGATATCGATCGGATTATCTTCCAGCAGGGGTTGCGGATGGATGAATTAACAAGTTTTATCGCTTTCTTAACCAGAACGAAAAGAATGGAACAGATTGATGAGGAGGAATACTATTCACTTCACGGCATCCAGAACATCCGGGCCGGGAAACTGAGAAAATTGGCCCGGGCAGCGGGAGAGAAAGTAAGCCGAGAGGAGGAGACGAGAACACAATATGAACACACGCTGCAATTTGTCTCCCAATCTCTGGGCACGGTCCTCAACCAAGAAGAGATCGACCTGCTGGACCTAAGGTTCAATACCCTCACCATCATGGAAAATTTCATGGGACGGCATCAGGAGCTTCTCAACTTGATTTCTGTGAAGGAAAAGGACCTGGTGACTTATATCCATCTGATCAACGTTTCCATTCTGTCCACGTTTGTGGCCTCGCGGCTTGGCTTCTCCAAGGAGGAAGTTCTAGACATCGGGATCGCTGCCCTATTTCACGACATTGGAAAACTCTATATTTCTCGAAAAATCATTAAGAAAAAAGCCCAGCTCGCTGACGAAGAATTCTCCCAGATGAAGGACCATCCCCTCTTGGGAGCCAAAATCCTGAACAGCTATAAGGATAATTTAGGAATTTTGCCGGCCGTGGTCGCCTTCGAACATCATCTCAGATTTGACCTCAAAGGATACCCGAGAGTTACTTTTCCCCAAATTCCTCATATCGCTTCGCTCATTGTCTCGATGTGCGATGTCTATGATGCCCTCGCTTTGAGACGCACTTATAAGAAGGACTATCCGCCAAACAAGATCTATGAAGTCATGGTCATGGAAAAAGGCAGACTCTTCGACTCGCATCTTCTGGACAGGTTTTTCCAGATCATCGGAGTCTGGCCTGTAGGCACCATCGTGTCACTCAGCGATGCAAGGATTGCCGTTGTCCGAGAAGTCAATGAGGGAGATATCTTTAATCCCAAAGTCGAAGTGGTTTCTCCTCCCGAAGGAAGGGAATTCATCAATCTAGCAGAGAGAAAAGACGAAATCAAAATCACCGAAGCCCTGAATCCATTCGGAGTAGGGAAAAAATACCTGAACCTAATTTACGCCGAGAATGAAAAGCCAAACAGGGAGAAAAATCCCAATGCTTAAATTTAAACAACGAATATCATCTGATTTCTGAACAATAAGACTTGATAGACTTTACCTGCTTTTCCAAGGAAGTTCTCTATCAATCCCCTCCCCTTTGTCCCCTCCCACAAGGGGAGGGGCAAAGAGGAATAGATCTATATTCTAACTAATCTTGACAG
>Ga0315280_10002384_pt1 | contig 30488 bp, 38 predicted proteins | sample YL17G06_40_MG_FD_203697 | JGI IMG/M metagenome (GOLD analysis project Ga0315280, IMG submission 203697) | Sediment microbial communities from Yellowstone Lake, YNP, Wyoming, USA - YL17G06_40 | ecosystem: Environmental > Aquatic > Freshwater > Lake > Sediment | place: USA: Wyoming | collected... | reverse complement strand
GCTAGACCGCGTATAGGAGTTTGCCGTTGCGCCCCAATAACTAGAAAAGGAGAAAGGAGGTAAAAAACTTGTAAGATAAAGAGGGGCTTGCTGTCAGGCGACGGAGAATTCGTCATAGGAGTATTCTCGTGCCCCACTGAATTTACTAAAGCATGTCTATCGATGGAACTGTTATTTTGATAGTCTCTCGAGCAAAGCTAGCATAATAATAGGTAAAGTAATAGTTGCGTCTCCTTCCACAACCACGTGTCTGGCCTTTTCTTTTATTTTCCCCCACGATATAGCTTCCTTTGGTCTGGCACCCGACAAACTACCATCGTATTCCTGTGCCGTAGTTAAATAAACTGCATAGTCAAGCCCATTTTTAAAGGCGTTCCACCAGAGGACATGATGCTTGCTTATCCCTCCCCCAATTATGAGGGCCCCGGTGCGTTTTGCGCTGAACGCTATGTCCGCCAGCTCCTGCTCGTCGCGGAATTGGTCCAGTTTGAACTCGCGGTGGTCCTGCCAGAAGAGCCAGAGCTGAGAGCCGAAAGCGCCATCGAAGATGCCCGGCACATAAACGGGAATTTTTCTTTTCCATGCCCAGTAGAGAATCGAGGTGTTTTTCAGCCTCTTTCCAAACTCCCAAATCAGTTCCTTGCTTGAGAAATCGCGCTTGCTTTTTTTCCACAACTCGTGCAGGATGGGTTGCATTTTCTCCTCGAGCACCAAACCGTAGCTCTCGTTGGGTGCCAGGACATTGCCGATCCTGTTTATCCCCTTCCGGTGAAGCGCGGCGTCGTCCATGTCGAAACTGCCGTGGTAGTAGTCCCTCCAGGTTCGTGCCAGGTCATGGTCGAGGGTGCCGCAGGTGGTCACGATGGCATCGGCCAGCTTCTTCTTCACGATGTCAAGCATGACTCCTCTGCATCCCGTTGCGACGATGCAGGCCGGAAATGAGAGGAACTTTACGCATGCCTCATCGCGCTCCATGCGCTCGAGGATGTCAACGGCCACCCCAATATTTTTGGCGGAGAAGCCACCCCCCGCTTTCATCTGTTGTACCAGCTCGTTGAAACTCATCCCTTTACGCAGCGAGATGTCTTTTACTGGCGGCCCCAGAATTTTTTTCATGTATTACCTTCTTAATATATTATCACAATAGTTTAAACGAAATCGTCCCGGCGTCTACTTCTCGAATAACCAGGAGAAATCAGGACACTTTCTTTTGAATTTCACCCGCTCGTTCAGCGCGTGGGCGATCAGGGGCAAGGCAATCGTCGCATCGCAGTAGCAGACGGCGTTCTTCCCCGTCGCTGAAATCTTTCCCCAGCTTATTGCCTCTTGGAACGTGCATCCGCTTAGACCTCCCCAGTGGGAGGCGTCGGTGGTTATCTGGATGGCATAGTCATGAGGGTAAGGCACCTCTCCGCCCTTCTTGAGATCAAGCGCAACTGCCAACAATTGGATGAAATCCTTAGGCACACCTCCGCCTACATAGACCACCCCGGTTTTCCGGTATTTCTCCCCTAATTCAACGAATTCCCTAAAGTCCTCCATCTGATCTATTTTGATGTTTTTCCCCTTTCCCGCGGCGGTGAGGGCGGCGATGCCGTAGCCGCTGTCGACGATGGCGGGGCAAAAGATGGGGACTTTGTTCTCGTACGCCGTTGAAACTATGCACCTGATGTCTCGCTCAGATAGCCATTTTCCAAACTGGTATAGGAACTCACGCGAGGAGTAGTCATGGTTCTGGTTCAGCCCCATCATGAACTCCGCGATCAAATTCTCCATTTTTCGGTACTCGAGTTCATCCGCGTACACGTCGTAGAAACGATCGATCTGGTGCTTCAGCAGATCAGCATCATCGACTAAATGGCTCCCCTGCCAGTAAGTGCTACCCATCGCCTCGAATAGATCCTCGGAAATGTTCGCGCCAGTGGAAACCAGCACATCTATATAACGGTTTTCGATGAGCCAACAGATTATCTTCCACATGCCGGTGGTGCTCATCGAACCAGCGTACCCCATTAAAATCATCAAATCTTTTTCCTTTATCATGTCCGCCCAGACTTCGACTGCCTCGCCAAGCTTCCTGCCCTGGAAACCTGTTTTCGCCATCTCGGCCAAAAGTTGCGAGACGCTTTTTTCCCTCACTTCAATAGATTCAAGTTTTTCCCTGAAATATGGAGTCTCCCGCATATTGAAAACCATCCTCTTTTCTCGACGACGGTTAAAAATTTTTCGCATTCCAGAGTCCTGAGAGTTTCCCTAAAAATAGTGATTGATTTCATTTGAGGACTTTATTAAAACGTGAAAAATCGTAATATTTTTATATCAAAAAGTATTATGCCAAATGGGGTAAAAAATGGCCTGCTTCCTAATCCCGCTAGGCCTTGCTGTGATAACAACTCTGTTTAGGCGGAAGTTTCCAGAAAAGTATCGGGTGAACTGGTTAAACGTTCTGCTGTGGGGCGGCGTAGTAATGCTGGCAGTCGAGCATGTAGCCCACGGAGAAGTCGTGCTCTATCCTCCATTCTTAACTGCTGGCCTCCCCGAGGTTTTGCCGGAAATGTTAATGGTCGGTGTGCCAATGGCTGCGCTCACCACTCTTGTATGGGGCACGATGGTGACGGTCGACTTGAAAATCGGTGAAAAAATAAGACGGCAACTGACGAGAACGGTGAACACGAGGACGGGTATCGTCCGTAAGTAAAAAGGTGAAAAAATGTGGCTAATAACCACGTTCCTAGCTGCGCTTTTTGTGACTGCGGTGGGATTTTTCGCGCCAAAGAAATACAAGCTGGATCTGTTGAGCATGATGCTATGGGGGGCAACGGTAATGATACTCGTCGACCATGTTCTCGGATACGAAGGTGGAGAATTTTTGGAGATGCAAACAGGAGGGCTTATCACAAATGGGGTTGTGCTGGGAATCGTCATGCTAATTCCGATATTTACAATATGGGAAATTATGGTGCTGATTTCCAAGCGAAAGGATGGCCCTGAGTGGTCGGCAAGCACTCGCAGATAACGCAGCGTTATCGAGTGAGTTAAAAGACTCCGAACCTGCTGGTTCCAACCCCAAAACATCGGAGCAAAAAGGCATTTAATTAGAGAACCTTATCTTAACTTGGTGAGGTGAATGGAAGAAGTGGAGAAGAAACTCATAGGAAAGGTGGCCCACTACTTCACCAAGATAGGGGTGGGGGTCATTGAGCTTTCCGATGAGCTTGAGGTAGGTGATCGAATCTCAATTGAGGGCATGACCACCAACCTGCAGCAGACGGTGGATTCTATGCAGATCGAGCACGAGAACGTGAAGAGTGCTGGCTCTGGGCAATCGATCGGGATTAAAGTTGAACAGCGCGTGCGTGAAGGCGATCTGGTCTACAAGCTCGGGTAACCATCATTACGTTCTTTAAAGATTTTCTGGCGCATATCGATCTGGCGCGGGCTCCTGAGTTTTAGTTCAAATTTGGTTTGATTCAGGCACCACCTTTTTCGTAGATATAGATCTTTATCCAGCAAAAACATTTGACGAAATAATCAACTTTATTTAAAGAGTTTGATAAGGTGATGGGGGTGAAAAGCGTACGGATTTAGGAGCTCGAAGGTGGAAAAATGAAAAATTGTTTGGTGACCAAGAATGACTTTTTAGATTTGATTGACAGGGCAATCAATGACGGAAAAAATGTGGTGGCCCCTGTAAGGCAGGAGAATCAAGCTAATTTTAGAAGGATAAAGTCCACGAAGGAAATTCTCTTGGGAGGTCCTCAAACAGTTATACCCCCCAAGGCTTTCTTCTTTCCACAAGAGGAGGAACTCATCCAATACGAAGTTGATGGGGAGATAAGAATAGAGGCGGCGGTTGAGGACAAACCTGTCGTCCTGCTCGGGATCCACCCCTGTGACATAAACGGCATCGCACTATTAAGCAAAGTTTTCGCGGAGAAAAATCTGGATGAAAATTATCTCAAGAAGCGGGAATTTGCGACTATAGTCGGGGTGGAGTGTCTTGTTCCCTGCTCCACGGAGTCATTTTGCTACCGCAAGAGCTCCGTCCTTCCATGGGAGGGTTTTGACCTCTTCCTGACCGACATGGTGGAAGATTTATTCGTGGAAGTGGGTTCTGAAAAAGGAAAGTCCTTTATCTCAAGGATCGCTAGGGAGGCGACTCAATCAGATGTCGAGAAACTGAAGAAAATCAGGAGAGAAAGAGACAATTTATTTAATGAAAAGCAGCGGGAGCTTAAGCCCAAACTTGAAGACCTGCCCAAGCTGCTGAGGGAAAATTACGACAGCCCAGTATGGGATGAACACGGTGCAAGGTGTTTCGGTTGTGGCTCCTGCAACATGGTCTGCCCAACCTGTTACTGCTTTGATGTGAGAGATTATATGGAATTGAACTTGAGGCAGGGAGATCGTTCACGCTTCTGGGATGGTTGTCTTCTGACGGATTTTACTAGGGTTGCCTCAGGAGAGGTATTTAGAGAAGAGAGGGGAGCGAGATTGCGGCACAGGACCAATAGGAAGGACTGGTATCTTTTTGAAAAATGGGGTAAGTCTTTTTGCACAGGATGCGGGAGGTGCGGAAAAGCTTGCCTCACAAAAATTGTTGATCCTTTGGATATCGAAAACGAACTTTGGGAAAGGAAGGGACAAAAATGACGATTTACAAACCAGAACTGGCCAAGATAAATAAAGTTGAAAAACTGACTAAAGCAGAAACTTTTTTTGAGATCGAGCTTCTCTCGGGAAAAAGTCTTGGTCATCAACCAGGACAATTTGTGGAGGTCTCAGTTTTTGGTGTTGGAGAAGCTCCTTTTTGCGTATCGTCTGCTCCCTCTGATTTGCCCACCTTTCAACTTTGTGTCCGAGCAATAGGTAATGTTACCAATGCATTATGTAGTAAAAAACCGGGGGATAAAATTGGAATTCGTGGCCCTTTTGGTAAAGGGTTTGAACTTGGGTGTTTCAAAGACAATGACATACTTTTTGTGGCGGGAGGGCTGGGGCTGGTTCCCCTTCGTTCTCTTATCTGGAGCGTTTTGAATTCCCGGAAAGATTACGGTAAAGTTTACATCCTCTATGGTGCAAGAAGACCGCAGGAACTTCTTTTCAGGGAAGAGCTGAAGAACTGGGAAGAAAGGAAGGATATCGAATATTACGTAACAGTCGACGTTTGGGAGGAGAATTGGCAAGGGCACGTAGGAGTCATCACCACACTTTTCCCATACATTCAGTTTGACCCCATGAAGACCCAAGCGGTTGTCGTTGGTCCACCAATTATGTATCGCTTTGTCATAAGAGAATTAAAAAATCGCAGAGTCCCCGATGCGAACATTTGGGTATCGTTAGAACGGAAGATGAAATGTGGGGTGGGAAAATGCGGGCACTGCCAGATAAACAATATCTATGTTTGCCAAGATGGCCCAGTTTTCAATTACAAGCAAATTAAGGATCTACCGGAGGCGATATGATGAAAAAACCAAAAGTAGGATTTTTTGAATTCACCTGCTGCGAAGGGTGTCAGTTGACTGTTCTTTCTTTAGGGGATAAACTTCTGGATTTGTTTGAATCGGTGGACATAGTGAACTTCCGTGAAGCCTCGAGCTACAAAGGGCAGGATTACGAGATCGCTTTCATTGAGGGTTCGGTTTCCACCTCTAAAGATATCGAGAGAGTCAGGGAGATCAGGAAAAACGCAAAAATATGTGTGGCTTTGGGTGCATGTGCCCATCTGGGTGGGGTCAATGTCATAAGAAACTTTCACAACCAAGCCGATGTCCGATGGAGGACCTATGGTGATAAGGCATGGCTTTTTGATTCTATATTGGCCCAGCCCATCGATGCTGTTATCAAGGTAGATTATGTTATCCCGGGATGTCCCATCGATAAAAAAGAGTTTTTGCGTTTCGCTGCTTCTCTCTTGCTCGGTAAAAAGCCCTTTGTCCCAGATTATCCTGTTTGCGTCGAATGTAAGATGAAAGGAAATGTCTGTCTGTTCCACAAACCGAACCCCATCGCTTGCATGGGGCCGGTAACGCGAGCAGGCTGCGGGGCCGCCTGTCCGTCGGTGGGAAATGCGTGTGAAGGGTGCCGCGGGCTGATCCCGGATCTCAATTTGAGTGCTTGGGAAGACGTCTTGAAAGAATATGGAATTCCCACCGAAGATATCTTGAGATTTTACCGCATGTATAACGGACTCATGGGGGTTAAGTAGGTGAGTGGAAAAGATATCCATGTTGATGTTCACCATATCGCCAGAGTGGAAGGCCATGGAAACATCTTGGTGGATGTAAAAAGCGGGGAATTGAAAGAGGTTAAACTTGAGATAGTTGAATCGCCCCGTTTTTTTGAGGCGATGTTAGTCAATCGGCGTTTTTCCGAAGCCGTGCACATCACCAGCCGCATCTGTGGCATCTGTGCGATATCACACACAAATGCTTCTCTAAAGGCAATTGAGGATGCTTTGGGCATTAGGCCCACTTGGCAGACAGAAACCTTGAGAAGAATTTTAACGGCGGCGGAAATTATAGATTCCCACGCGCTCCACTATTTCTTCCTCGCTGCCCCCGACTTTGTTGGGGCGTCCTCGGTTATTCCTCTGGCCTCTACTTCACCAGATGTTGTAAAAACTGCTATTCGCTTTAAAAAACTTGCCCATGACATCTGCGACACAATTGCGGGACGGCATACTCATCCTATCTCAATGGTTGTGGACGGATTTACTAATTTGATAACCGAGGATCAAATGCTGGAACTACTCCCTAAAATAAAGGAAGTTTTAGAAAATGACGTCCCGAAGACAGTAGAGTTTTTCTCTAAATTGAAGATTCCACAACTTGAAAGAAAAACCGACAATGTGTGTTTGACCCACCCAGATGAATACGCCTTCTATGACGGGATGATAAAATCCTCCGAAACAGGAGAATACAAACACAGGGATTACAAACTTAAAATAGCCGAGCACGTTGTCGATCATTCCACAGCAAAACACGCTTTCGGGCCCGTAAAACCATATATGGTTGGTGCTCTATCCCGGTTTAACAACAATTCTGACCAACTGATGCCAAGAGCGAAGGAAGTGGCGGAAAAGCTTGGGTTACAGGCCCCAAGTTATAATCCCTATCAAATAACTCTCGCTCAGATAGTCGAAAGCGTACATTGTCTGGAGTCCGCGATAGAATTAATCGAGGAACTATTGTCTCGAGGAATAAAAGATGAAAGGGAGGAGCGGCCACCGGTTGCGGGGTGGGCAACAAAACTTCCGCAGGTTAAGAAAAGCTGGGGTGTTGGTATAGCTGAAGCTCCACGCGGACTTCTCGTTCATGAATACAAATTCAATGAAGATGGCTTGATTGAATCGGCAAACTGCATCATCCCCACAGCCCAAAACCTAGCCAACATCGAGGCGGACATGAAGAAGTTGGTACCGGAGATACTCGATAGACCCAGAGAGGAGATCACACTTCTCTTGGAGATGCTAGTCAGGGCTTATGACCCCTGCATCTCCTGTTCGACCCACATGCTGAAGGTCGATTTCATTGAATGAAAATAAACTTGTCATCGGCCTAGGGAATATTCTTTTAAAAGACGAAGGTGTGGGCGTCAGGTGTATTGAGTACCTGAGGGGCAGAGGCTTAGATAATGGTATAAAACTTGTGGATGGGGCCACATTAGGATTCGACCTCCTAGATGAGATAAAGGATTTTGAAAAAGTCGTGGTCGTGGATGCCGTTGACATGGGAAAAGAACCCGGGCATATCACCAGTTTCGATGCCGAACAGCTTCTTTCTCTACCTTGCGGCGAGAAATTTTCCTTACATGAGATCGGTCTAATCGATGTCATACAGGTAGGTAAGAAAATTGGTTATAATTTTGGCAATGTTAGAATTGTTGGCATCCAACCCAAGGAAGTTTCCCGTGGCGATAGCTTGAGCGAGATTATTGAAGAAAAAATGCCCGTTTTGGCCGAAAGAGTTTTAAAAGAAATAGACAATCAAAGAGGGGAATAAGATGGGAGTTACACCGGAAATTTTGAAGGGAATGGATATCTTTGAATTCCTAAAGTTGGAGGAACTGAAAGACATAGCTAAGTTGGCGAAGATCGAGGAGTTCGAACAGGGGGGCCTGATTTTCGAAGAGGGAGACAAGGCAGAAAAAATATACATGGTTTTAGAAGGAAGAGTTTCCATCGAAATAACAATTTATCCTGGAAAAAGAGCCCCCGTCTACACAATGACCAAGGGTAAGTTTTTTGGATATCCCTCTCTACTACGTATCCGAAAATTTACAACCGCCGCGCGTTGTTTGGACAGGGTAAAAGTTGTCAGCATTGTTGCCGATGAACTAGAGAATAAGATTTTCAAAAAAGATTGCCGCCGGGGATATCTGGTAATGAAAAGGACAGCGGAACTGATTGCGCAAAAGCTTTCCGATACACGTATGCAGCTTCTATCCTTGTTACAGCCGTAATAGAAAGGCCCCAGCATGCATGAACTAAAATTAGTGAAAGAGTTAGCAGAAAAAGCGTTGAATACCGCTAAAGAAAATCAGGCGAAGAAGGTAAATAAAATTTTTGTAAAGATCGGAGCAAATTCCCATCTCACCACAGAAAGTTTTTCTCATCTTTTCAAGGAATTTTCTAAAGGTACTATTCTAGAACAGGCAGAAATTGTGATATCCCAAACTCAAGAGGAAGGATTGATTTTAGAATCCTTGGAAATGGAGATTTAATTAAATCAGATAAATTTTAGACAAATTCTTCTCCGGGCTTCCACCCGAAGAGGTCTTGGATTACTGTGTAAGCAGCCGATGGTGGGATTATACCACACTCGGTTATGATGAGATCAACATACTCCGACGGCGTGACATCGAAAACCGGGTTGCGTATCTTGACGCGGGGAAATCGTCTGGGGTCCACGACTTCCTTTGGATCTCGCTCTTCTATCTCCACCAACTGACCGACCAAGGTGCCGGGGTGGAACTTGTAACTCTCCGCCGCGACGAAGAACGGCACGCGAGCCTCGTGAGCGATGAGCGCGATTTGCGAGGTTCCTATCTTGTTGATAACCGCTCCGTTCGCCGCGATGCTGTCAGCTCCCACGATCACCTTGTCGATGTCACGGATGAAATGTCGCACCGCTGAGTCGACTATCAGCGTTGTCGGGATGCCAGCTCTGCTGAGTTCTCTGATGCTTATCAACCCCTGCCGCATCGGACGGGACTCGGTGACGAACGCCTTGATTTGTTTTCCCTGTTTGAAAGCCCTTTTGATGACAGCGAGCGCGCAGTCGCTGTTGCAGTGGGTTAGTATCACATCACCATTAGAAATCCTTCGTGCCCCTATCTCCCCGATGCGTTCGACCGCCTCGTTGGAATTTTTGATGAACTCGTCCGCACGTGAGATTATCGCCCCCCGCAAAGCTTGGAGACTCATGCCCTTCGCCTGCTTCGCTCCAAGCGTGACGAACTTGACCGCGTTGGGGAGAGATACGGCGGTGGGTCGGGTGGTCAGTAAAAGCGATGACACGCGGTCGAGTTCTTTCATGAACTCCACAGGAGTCTTCGCCTTCGATGTCTTAGCTGCAATTCTCAAAGCCCCGGCGGCTGCTCTGGCTATCCTGCCCGCCCCGCGTATGCGCATCGTTCGGATATCCTGAGTGATCTGTTTGATTCCAGCGCGTGCCATGTTCCCTCAATTTTTATCATTTTCTAAAACTATAAACTAATTGGAAAGTTCAACCCGAAAACCTGTGCCGCAACTCGTTGATGAAAATTTGACCATCGGTTTTACGGGTCGGGTCGGCCTCCGTCGAGATTGCCTGCCTGAGTTGCTCCACAAGTGCCTTGATGTCGGCCTTTTCCCCGAGCAGTTTCTCAAGCAAGTTCCTGAGTTCCTGTGGGTAGACAAGGTAGGGCATGACCGACGAAAAAGTGTCCCGGATGAGCCTCACTTCGGCTTCCTGCATTTTAGCACCTAGAGATTCAGAAGGGCCTCTTTCAGAGTTTCCATCACCAAGGTGGTTTCCACGCTTTTCACCGAGTCAAAAGACTGAATACATTCATCTACGAACTTGTTCAGGCTATCCATGTCCCGGGCGCGCACCTTCATCATTAAGCCATGTCCTCCAGTTGTGCGGTGAAGCTCGCAAACCTCGTGATGGCGCGTGAGTGAGCGGGTCAGTTCGGGCAGGACTCGCGAGTCGACATCCACGCTCACAAAAGCCACCACACCATATCCATATTTTTTAGGGTCTATCATCGCTGAATATTTTGTTATCAGGTCGGATCGTTCGAGTTGCTTAATTCTCCGCCTGACGCCAGAGATGCTCAACCCGACCTCACGACCCATTTTGCGGAGTGGAACGTGCGCATCGTCGTTCAGCATCTTCAAAAGTTTAAGGTCAACGCTATCCAAATTTCATCCCCCAGCCCAGCCTCGGATTAATAATCCTGAAACTCCGCCTATTAATTTTTTGTGGTAGTTTTTGTACATAAAAGTTGGATTACTTTCATCTTTTCTTTGACTGGAGTGCACGCTTTCACGAGCAAGTCGCCCCACCGTTGCTCGTCATTGAACAACAACACCTGCTCGTAGAGAACTCCATGACGCTGTAGATAGCGGGAAAGAGTCTCCTGAACTATCCTGATTTGCTCGTGGTCCAGTTCCTCTGGCGCTTGGGCCTGTCTGAGAGGGTATACTTCTTCCAGTTCCTCGGGGACGACTCCGAAAGGTGGGACAAGCCTCACGATGTGAGTTCTCTCCGGCTCCTGCAGTTCTGGAGGCTTCCACCCGATGGTAGTCATGATGGCCAAAATCGGCAGCTCTGGGGGCTCGTATCTCTCCTCAAGCTTGCGCGCATGACGCAGGACTTCTGGACGCAGAGCCGATTCCTCGCCTGAATAGTAAAAGGCGGATGGCTTTGTCACGGGATCAAAACGTTCTATAAAATCATTGTAGTTCAGTAGCTTTCTAAACCCTTCCAGCAGGCGAGGATGGGCGCGGCATCTGAACTGGACATGCTCCCAAAGCCTCCCCTCAACTATCGCCTGCCGGATGCGTCGAAGCTCCCCAAACGTAACGTGGAGGTTATGGCGGGCCAGAAGTTTGACACGCTCCTCGTCTGAAGCTTCCCGCAGCTTTTCCGGGGAAGTACCGACACAAACGGGGCACTCACACGGAAAACACGAGAGTTCTTCTAGGTGAAGGGTTCCCTCCGAGGTGAGGTACCTCCCGTCCCGTGCATAAAGGACGTAGGCCGCGGAGTCAAAGAGGTCGCACCCCATCGCCACAGCCAGCGCGAGCATCATCGGGTGTCCGGCGCCGAAGAGGTGAACTGGGCGTTGGAGGGGCAAGTTTTGTTTCGCTGCCATCACCAAATCTACAAGTTCAGCATACCGGTAGCCTTCAAGCAATTCGACGGGGCTGCCTATCGCGTGCAGCTGGTAGTCAAGCTTACCGATCTCTCGCGCAGACTCTACTACTAGGTCACTGAAAAGCCCCCCTTGCACGGGACCGCACCACATTACATCCGGGTTGGAGCGGAGTTTGACTGCTTGGCTAGCGCGCTCAAGCGTCACCCGTACGGTTTCGGCAGCATGCTTTCTTGTCGCGTGGATTCCAGTAGGAATGTCAAGTATGGTTGCTATGTCTGGGGCGATGGCGTCTTGATATCGCAGGATCTCCTCGGGCGAAACTTCCACCTCGCCGTAGCGCAAAATTTGGTAGCCCCCGCTGTCGGTTGCTACTGGCCCGTCGTAGTCCAGTATGCCGTGGATCTTGCGCCTTGCCGCTTCTTCGCCAAAGTGCAACAGGGTAGAGTAAGCGTTCGTCATTACAAGCTCGGTGCCGAACTCCCGTCTCATCTCCGCTGGAGTCAAAATTATATCAGAAGGGTTGATGACTGGCATGAGCGTCGGAGTCGTCACTTCGCCATGGGTGGTGGTCAGCCCGCCAACCCTACCCAAGCCATCTCGATATAGTATTCTGAAGATGGGATCACCATGTGAAAGGTATTGCCAAGCATCAAAAGTTTTGTTGCGAGTCTGAAATTTTAGCAAACTAAATATTTGCCTTCAGATAAGTCCTTGCAAAACTTATCTATATGCTCCAGCTCATTATCCACCGTTTCCGATATCTGTCCTCTAACGCTTTCCAGCTTGACCCCCGCTTTGGTGATGACTCGCGTCACGGCTATCGCAGGCTCGTCAATTGGTTTGCCTATCTGACTCACAAGCCAAACGTAAACCTCTCTCAAACCTGGCACGTTGGTGTAGATTTCATTCGCGATCTTGTGGGTTAGGATATTGTATATCTTCCCGACATGGCTCACCGGGTTTTTCCCAGCAGCTGCCTCCGACCCCACATGTCGGTTAAGAGGGATGACTCCGTTCGGTCTGTTTCCCCTGCCGACCTGCCCCGAGTCAGCGCCATCCGCACTCGTTCCAAGCACGGTGAGGTAAACTCCGTCGACCCCCCTGCCCCTCGTATCGAGCGTATTCAATTTGAGGTCAACCTTTTTGAATGCATGGTCTTCCTCTAGGAATTTACGAAGCTCGCCGAGAATCTCTTCCTTTTTCTTGAAATAGTCATCTTCGCTTTCAACGAACCTGTCGACAAACGCCGCGCCCACGATCAGAGAAACCTCGTTATTTTTTCTGAATGCCATTACTTTCACGTCTTCACCCACAGCAGGGAACTCCTTTTTGAATTTCTTTGAGTTAAGAAACCGCTCGGTCTTCAGCACGATCAGCTCGGTGGGACTCATGGGGGCGTAACCGACAGCAGCCGATGTATCGTTCGCGCTGAGTATCTTGCCCCCACGTTTAAAAATGTCCGTTAGCGCCGCTGAGCCTGGTTTGAGTTCGACCTGATATCGTATGTGTCTTTCAGGATCGACAAATCTCAAGTTCTCCTTTACCCATTTCTTCGCCGCCAGTATCGCTATTTCTTTTACAGGCACTCTAACTCCTTCAACCTCATCGGTAGCTCGGTCGCCGAATATCAAGAGCATCGGTTGCTTGACCTTGCCCCCTCCGAACCTCGTTTCAACCTCGCCAGCCACCAACAATGACTTGTCGGCATTGTGGTGCATGATCGCGCCGAATTTTTTCAAATACTCTTTACTCAGTTCAACAGAAACTCTGTCCAAAATCGCATCACATATCGAGTCGGGGTGGCCGAGGCCTTTCCGCTCCACTATCTCCAATTTCTGCTCTTCAAGGGGCACCTGACTGAACTCCTCTACAACGATGTCTCGTACCAAGTTTATTCCTCGCGAATATTTTTGGTCTGCGAGTTAGCTATTTATAGATTTTGTTGAGAATATAACTAGTGGGAATAGGAGATTTCATTGGGAATTTTGAGACCATCTGAAATCAGGGCAATGCGGACGCGGGTGGGGCTCACTCAAGCCAAGCTTGCTGAGCTGGCCGGTGTGACCCAGGCCTACATTGCCAAAATCGAGGCGGGCTTATCCGACCCTAGGGTTTCCACGCTAGAAAAAATCTCTAACGTCCTTGAACGAGGTGTTGTCGAAGGGAGCCACATCTTAGTAGGCCAGATAATGTCATCTCCCATTATCTTCGTCAAACCCACCGACAAAATAGAACGCGCAGTCAGACTAATGGAATCGCACGATGTGTCGCAGCTTCCTGTGCTTGAGAGCGGTGTTCAAGTGGGGTCGATATCCGAGACAGCGTTTGTCCGCAAAATAGCCTCCGGCGAAGACATGTCCAAGTTGCTTGGGAGCAGCGTCAGCGGGGTAATGGACGAACCTTTCCCAACTGTCAGGAAGGATGCCGACATCGATGTTGCATACCACCTTCTCGAGCACGAACCTGCGCTGGTAGTAGTGGAACACGGGAGGTCGGTCGGAATCGTGACCAAGGCTGATGTGTTCAAACTCGCAGAAAGTAGAAAAAGCTGAACCAGTCCCCCATGTTTTTATTTCATGTCTAGAGAAATATTGTTGGTATTATGGCCGAAGTGAGGGAAAGGATTGCCAGATGGATTGCCGGCGACATAGCTCTCTCCGATGACCACGGGGCGGCACTCAAGCGCTGGCGGGAAAGGTTCGGATTAAATCAGACCGCTCTGGCCAAGGTGATCCAGATTTCCCCGTCTGTCGTCAGCGACTATGAGGCGGGTAGGAGGAAATCTCCCGGGGCTACCATTATTAAACGTATGGTGGAGGCGTTTCTCGACGTGGACGAGAAGCAAGGCGGTAAAATATTAAGGACATTTTCCCAAGTTTTCGGCATCCAACTACCTCCGGATGTTGTGCTCGAGATTCGGGAGTTCGATGAGCCCGTGGATGGCAAGACCATCTGCAAGGCGGTGAGTGGGGAAATGGTGGTGGACAAGGGCCTGCTTGATCGTAAGCTGTTTGGGTATACCGTGATAGACAGCTACAAGGCTGTTCTCGGACTTTCGGTTGACGATTTTCGACGCCTATATGGGCTGACTACCGAGCGGGTACTCGTATTCACTGGTGTTACAACTGGGCGCTCCCCAATGGTGGCAGTAAAAGTTATCGGAATAACTCCCGGGATGGTACTTCTGCATGGGGAACTCAAAGAGGTCGACGTCCTAGCAATAAAAATAGCCGAACTCCTCAAGGTGCCTCTCGTCGTCTCGAGGCTACCTTCAGTGGAAGCACTGTTAGAGGGACTTCGGAATTGCGCACGCCGGTAAGCCGTTTCCCTATGGTATACGACAATTGCCGATGTGATTTCCGACAATCGAAAGATTTTTATCGCTCCCGTTTATTGGATAGGCGAAGGTGATTTTAGAGATGGATGTAGGTATAGTCGGTTACGGCGTTTACATCCCAAAATATCGCATCCGGGTGGAAGATATCGCCAAAGTTTGGGGGGACGACCCGGCACGTATTGAACATGGACTAATGGTGTGTGAGAAATCCGTACCTGGCCCCGACGAAGATACCGCGACGATATCGGTTGAAGCGGCGCGCAACGCGGTAAAACAGGCTGGGATTAACCCTCAAGATATAGGCGCGGTTTATGTTGGCTCGGAATCCCACCCGTACGCCGTCAAACCAACGGCCACAATAGTTGCCGAGGCCATTGAAGCCACTCCGCACCTCATGGCGGCTGACTACGAGTTCGCTTGTAAAGGCGGAACGGCGGGTATTCAGACATGTATGGGCGCTGTGGAGGCTGGCATGATGAAGTATGGCATGGCAGTTGGCGCCGACACTGCCCAGGGAGCACCCGGCGACGCGCTTGAATACACGGCAGCGGCCGGGGGCGCAGCTTTCATAATAGGCAAGAACGGAGGGGGCACATTGGCCACCATCGAAGGCACATATTCCTACACCACCGACACACCCGACTTCTGGCGTCGGGAGGGAGGGGCGTACCCAAAGCACGGTGGGAGGTTCACAGGAAAGCCCGCCTACTTCAAACATGTGTTAGCTGCCGCCCATGCTCTGCTCCGTGAGCTCCAGCTTTCCCCCAAAGATTTTGCGTACGCCACTTTTCACCAGCCAAACGGAAAGTTCCCGCTCCAAGCTGCGGAGGAGTTGGGCTTCACGAAGGAGCAGGTTTTGCCGGGTTTACTATCGCCCACGATTGGTAACACCTACTCTGGAGCGCCCATGTTGGGTTTGGCAGCTATCCTTGACCAAGCCAGGCCGGGGGACCGAATCCTCGTCGTTTCTTACGGCTCTGGTGCCGGAAGCGATGCCTTCAGCATCGTGGTTAAGGACGACATCGAGGGAAAGCGAAATTCCGCCCCCAAAGTCGCCGATTACATAAACAAGAAGATCTACATCGACTACCCCACTTACGCCAAGTACCGGAGTCTGCTGGTGAGGTAAATGCGTGATGTCGCCGTGATCGGAGTCGGGATTACCAAGTTCGGTGAGCTTTGGGATGTCTCTTTCAGGCAGATGATGATAGAGTCCGGAGCCCGTGCCATCGAGGACGCAAAGATCGACGGGAAGCAGATAGACGCGATGTACGTCGGGAACATGTCTGCTGGCCAGCTCATCCGTCAGGAGCACATCTCCTCCCTCATAGTCGATCATGCAGGGCTCGTGCCCATACCATCAACGCGCGTGGAGGGAGCCTGCGCGTCCGGTGGCCTCGCCCTCCGTCAAGCGGTAATTGCCGTCGCTTCAGGCATCCACGATTTCGTCGTCGCTGCAGGTATAGAGAAAATGACTGATGTTCTGGCGGAGCAGGCGACGTGGGAACTTGCGGCCGCCGCTGACCAAGAGTGGGAAGTATATGAAGGGGCGACTTTTCCTGGGCTCTACGCGCTGATGGCCCGTCGTCACATGTATGAGTTTGGAACAACCGAAGAGCAAATGGCGATGGTTGCGGTCAAGAACCATCATAATGCCTGCCTTAACCCGTGCGCCCAATACCACATGGAAGTTACCGTGGATTCGGTACTTAACTCGTCGCCTGTCGCCCTGCCTTTAAAGCTGCTGGACTGCTCCCCAATCACCGATGGTGCGGCCTGCGTGATCGTGGCCCCGGCGGAGAAAGCTAGAAAATTCAACGATACCCCAATTTTGATTGCTGGCACGGGGCAGGCCAGTGACAACATCTCCCTCCACAGCCGTCCCTCACTCACTGCCCTAAGGGCCACGAGCGAGGCAGCAAAAAAGGCGTACAAGATGGCAGGAGTGGGGCCAAATAATATAGATTTGGCCGAAGTCCACGATTGTTTCACCATAGCCGAGATAATGGCGATAGAGGATCTTGACTTTTGTAAGAAAGGAGAAGGTGGAAAAGTGACCCAGGAGGGCGAGACGGCGATCGGGGGGAGGATTTCGGTGAACACTAGCGGAGGGCTGAAGGGGAAAGGGCACCCTGTTGGGGCTACTGGTATCGCTCAGGCTGTGGAGATCGTTCAGCAACTTCGGGGGGAAGCAGGAAAGCGACAGGTCAACGGTGCCGAGGTCGGACTGGCTCATAATGTGGGAGGTTCGGGTGGCACGGCTGTGGTGCACATATTCAGGAGAGGTGATTAAATGGCGGCCCCACGCTTCTGGCGCGAAATCCCAAACCGCTACAATCTTATCGGCACCCGCTGCGGCAACTGCAACAAGATTTATTTCCCACCGCGCTACATCTGCCCTTCCTGCAGGCGAATGGGCAAGCTCGAGCCGTACAAGCTTGAACGCCGGGGCAAGGTAGTTTCGTATACGGTGGTATACGTTGGGGCGAATGGGTTTGAGGATCAAGTGCCGTACTTGCTCGCCATCGTGGAGCTGAAGGAGGGCCCCAGACTTACCGCGCAGATTACCGATTGTAATCCATCTGAAGTCAAGATAGGCGACGAGGTGGAGCTCGTCTTCAGACGGATGGGAGAGGAAAACGCGGACGGAATCTTGTACTATGGCTACAAGGCCCGTTTGATTTAGTTTTTCTGTTGCGAAGCCCCAGTTCGTGATAGTCTCAGGATGGACAGTCTGGAGTTATATCCGCCACGCAAAACACTTTGAAACAATAAAACTGGATGAGCCTCTCTAGTTTTTCGGTCCCGCTGGAACCTTTGGTGGCGTAAGCGCTGCGCTGGATTTCCTGTGGGCAAAAAATGTTAAAAATGTATGCCCAGTTTTGGTGAACCCGATTTTTTTATAAACCTTGAGAGCAGGGATGTTGCTTTCCGAGACAAAAAGCATAGTCCTTTCATTGTTGTTAAGAAGTTCCCCCGCAAGCGCAGAGCACGCAGACGTTGCATAACCCCTTCTCCTAAATTTTGGCAATGTGTAGACAGGTGCCATGTGAGCAACGTCTTTTAAAATACTGCTGCCGCTGGCGAAGGAAACCAAATTATGTTCGTCGTAAATTCCATAGGTAAAACCATATTTGGTGCATCTATCCAATGTTCTTCTGATTTGTTCGCGCGTGATGGGCCCCAGTGTTATCTCTTCATAAAATTTCGCATATAGCCTCTCGAGGGCGTCAAATTCTTCCATACCCAACTTTTGGGGGATGCATTTGGCAATCGGTTTGAAGCGTTTTTTATCCACCTCCATGGCAGATATCTCATTAATTTTACCCCTGCTAGTACCTACGGGATTCGTTGGTTCGTAAAATCTCTTAATAGTTTGAATATGTGTTTTCTCCACGTTAAATTCTGGCTTGATTAAACTTGTCATTTTCAAAAGCTCAGTTATACACTCTACATTGCCTCTAAGGTATACGATTTTGCCATCGTGTTCAAGTAAATATCCCACGACATTGGTGTCTCCCTCCAACGCTACCCAAAACTTAGTCTTTTCTTTGTAGAGCTCAAAGTCTAGAATGGCAAAGTAATTACTGATGATATCTCGCATTAGAAATTTAAGAAATACACCATTCAAAGTAGGTTCCAAAGGCATTACATACAAGATTCAACACCTAAACATATCTATCATTTCTTTTTCGCAGCTCCCCTCATGAACCCGCCACTCTGGGATCTGATGTCCGTAATCGTGCAGAAGGCCTCTTTATCATAAGTTTTTACTATGTTCAAAAATTGCCCCATGTCCTTCCTCCTAAAGGCGATGGTGTAAAGAGGCTTGGGCCCCTCTATACCGACGCTCAGTATCGTCGTTACGCCAAACCCAGCCCGTCTAAATTCATCCGCTAAATCTATTGAGCGACTTTTTGGCACAACATACGCAAGTGCATACCCGAGCGCGATCTTTTCTTCTATGAGGCTACCAAGAAAATTTCCAGTGGCAAAGCCCCCGGCAAATGCTAGGAGGTAATGGATGCGATCTATGCTCAGCTGAGGGATCACTTGGCTCACCGCTGTCGCCCATATCATTATCTCGAAAAAGCCGATCAATGAACCAACTTTTCTTCGTCCGCGGACTACCATAATTATCCGTACAGTGCCCATCGAAACGTCGATTGTACGGGCGAGAAATACGAGCAGGACTCCGAGTATAACATCTAACACATGATCACCACAGATACCAAGCACTTCAGAAATTGGTTATAACTTCTAAAGCGCCTAGTGGAAGTAGACAACTCTAGCAAGCTTTGCTAGGTTTCTTCTTCTCTTTCTTCTTCTTTGATTCATGAACTATTTTTATCCCTCCCACCCACCGCGCCCTCTTTTTTTGGGCGCCGTTGTACACTGAGCGCCAGAGTATTAATGGTTTTTGGGATGGAAAGCGGGAGTTAGCCTTGATATACTTAGTTTCTCAGAGTTCCCTCTTGGAGAATTGGTTAGAAAAGAGAACCCCAAATTTCTAAAAGGAAATGTACTTTGCTATATGCGCCGCGCAAAAGTCAGGTAGCCCGTGTGTGCGATCATCCGTGTACTCGGCCGGGTAGCTCCTGGCCCGACCTCGAATTCCCGAATCAGACACTCCATCGTCCTGTGGTGTGTGAAGCGGTATTTTGGCAGCTCCCCGTAAAGTCTCTGAACGGGTTCAACACAGGGCGAAAAAACCGCAAGATGTCCCCCTGGCTTCAGAGCTAGCTCTGCGTGAGGCAGCACTCGTTCAGGCTGGGGGAGGTCTAGGGTGACCAAGTCTGCATCTCGCTCATCAATTCCCTCGTAGATATCTTTGAGCTTCACAGACACTATGTCGCCTAGACCTGTCATCTGTATGTTGGCATCCGCTACACGTTTGAAGTCCTCTCGCACTTCGTAGCTCACGACACGCCCATTCGGTTTCACGAGGTTCCCTAAAAATATCGCGAGCGAGCCGGATCCAACGCCAGCATCGACCACGAGACTGCCTGGCCCCACGCCCGTGTGTGCGACTATCTGTGATGCATCTTTAGGGAGCATTATCTGTGGCACGCGCCGGAGTTTCTGCAAGTAATCAATGATCAAGGGCCGGAGTAATATGAACTCTTTCCCCAAATGTGACTTAAGTCTGGTCCCCGGCTCCTTTCCAATCGCCTCGCCTAACTCGACCACACCCAAGTCAGTCTGAAGTTGTCTATTCTCAGCTTTGACCAGATATTTCCTGCCTCGCTCGTCGATCAGAATTATTTGTTCTCCTTCTTCCATGGTAAAATACCTCGCCGAATTGTGTTATATACTTGCTATCTAAAAAAGAAGAGGAGTCCCATGAAGCCAGTTGAGCGTTATCAGCGGCTAAGAAATCGCCAGCTCATAGCGATCTCGCTAGTGGTATCTGCCTTTCTCTCAGCATCTGTTCTGCTCTTAGGGGTGCCTCTAGGCAGGGATTTCAAAGGTGGTTCGCTGATAATGGTTCAAGGGCTGGGAAACGTGCCTGACCCCAGCAATGTGAAATCAGCGATCGAGGGTTTGCTCGGCATGAATGTCGATGTCGTGCCTGCCAAGAACGGTCTTCACATCGAAACGGACGTGCTGAGTGAAAGTGAAGAAACAAACGTCAAAGGTACGCTGTTCAATCAGTTTGGGATATCTACGAGTTCTGTCACCATAGAGCCAATAGGGCCAGCGATCTCGGGTCTTCAGAGTGAACAAATGCTGTATTCTATCATTGTAGCATTTGTCGTGATAGGAATAATTACTTTAATCATTTTTAGGCGCCGCGTCGTTCCCATGACTATCCTACTCGCGATTGGGCTCGATATCCTCTGTGTTTTAGGGTATATGGCACTGTTTCGCGTGCCTCTGAGCCTAACCTCAATATTAGTAATTGTGATGCTCGTTAGTTATGCCATCGATACAAACATCCTGCTCGCTTATCGTGTCCTCAAACGGGTTGGCGGTGAACCTAGGGAACAGGCAACCGCCTCCATAAACACGGGACTTATGATGGGCGTGCTCTTGGTCGTGGTTCTCTTGAGCCTGAACATCATCACCAGTGCCATGCAGCTTAACGTGCTGACCGTCATGCTCATTTTTGGCGTAGCAATAAACATCCTCAACACATGGTTTTTGGGTGCAGGAATTTTGTTGAGGCACGCCGAACGCCAGCGGGGGAAGGAGTATCATGTCAGTCTTTAGACAACGCCGCTTCGGGCTGCTACTTCTGGCCGTTTTCGTATCGGTGATGCTGATCTGGAGGCCGTGGGGCGGACTCGGGCTGCAGGCGCGAGGGCTGAATTTTGGGGTCGACATTGCAGGTGGATCTAGAGCCGTTCTATGGCTAGAGAATTCTGTAACCGCGAGCATGCATGCTGACACAATCTCAAAACTTCAGGCGCGCATTGATCCCTATGGCCTCCTCGGGACACGTTTCAGGACGCTCGGGGAAAACTGTATTCTGTGCGAGACGACCCAGTTGAACGACCGTACGAAGGAACTGCTGACCAAACAGGGGAGACTTGAGCTCTTCATTGGAACTGGCCTAGTGCTCACCGATGAGGACATCACGAGTTTTGGCGCCCCAACATCTGCCGGCTCAGTATATTCTAGCATCCCTATTAAGTATACGGAGGAGGGCGGACAAAAGCTCAAAGTAGTGGCCGAGGCATCGGGCAAAAGCGCCGGTGTGGTTTATCTAGATAGACCTTCTGATGCCATCTTGATTTTCGACGAGGAGATGCTGAAAGAAACTCCACAGCTGACTTACGACAATAGTACCCGGATGTTCGTTTACATGACTAGAGAAGAGCTTCAGTACACTTTGCTCGTCCCGGCTGTCGGAACATCTTTAGAGGATCTATCGCCGCAAGCGCTCGACTATCTCGAAAACCAGGCGGGAGCCAAACAACGTGTTCTCCTTTTAGGCAGCATGGAGAACTTCACGCACGTTATCGAAAAAATTCCAGCGAGCTATCGAGTCGAAAACATTTCTCGTCTCAAAGGTGAGAGTGAGTATAAATGGGTTAAACGAGCCTACGGAATCATATCTGATTTCCAAGTAAGCTTGGGAGTGGGATCAGACAGGATCATCGTTGAAGCCAATCTACAGGACACAAGGGACATCCGCACGATTCTCTCCAGCAAAACACCGACTGAACTACGGATAGTACCTAATAGTGAAACTGAGGTTGAAGCCAGCCTAGGCGGTGGATTTGTAAGAGAGGCACTTGTTGCAGGAGCGGTCGCCTTAGCTGGAGTATTTTCGCTGATTTATTTCAGATACCGGCGCTGGAAAATCTGTCTAGCGATCATCGGAATCACGATGTGCGAGTTTGCGATAACTCTTGGCGCCACTTCCGTGCTTGGCTTGGCCATCGGATTGCCTGAAATAGGTGGGCTGTTGCTGGTCATCGGCACCGGCATTGACCATCAGTTGATTGTGACCGACGAGATGCTGCAGGGAGGGTCGCATCAAGCGAAAAGTGTAAGCGTGGGATGGAGAGCTTCACGTGCGCTCATAATGATTTACGCCGCGATGTCCGTGATAATTGCCGCGACGATACCGATAGCTTTGCTGGGGTTCAGTGCAATTCGTGGCTTTACAATTATCACGATAAGCGGGACTATCCTGGCCCTTCTTTTCACTCGATCATTTTACGCCAAGATAATAGACGCGATTTCAGCCAGCTGATTTTCAAACGCGACCTAACAACCTCAGCCCGAGCAGGATTGCGGACAGGAGGGCGAGCACTCCTATAGTAATTGTGAAACTTAAGAAAAACATGTGCAGGCCGAGGCTTCTGAGTATATTTTTAGATATCATGTAAATAGCGGCCGCGGAAGCGAAGTAAAACCACAGGATGATGGTTGCGATGAGGAGCAGGTCAAGCTTCAGCGATATCATCACAAATGCCAAGAGTCCAGCAGCCATGGTCGCGATGGCAAATGGGTATAAGATGGCGGCGAGAATAGGCCATTTACGGGCTTCCATCCTATCACCACACGAATAAATACTGGGTGGTTGTTGGAAGATTTCTTCTGAGTAATGCCACTTCTGGTCGATAGATAAGCAATTCTCTAGCAGCCTCCTTTCCGAGCAGTTTGGCTGCGACCTTCGCCTCGACTTCCCCGCTCACCTTAGCAGCTCCCCTTCCGAGCTTTGGCTCAAGCGCAATAAATATTGGCAGCTGGAGTTTTTCCCAATCAGCTTCTGGCAGAAGCTTAGCTAAGATTTCGAGTTCTTTCCGCTTAAACGAGTGAACGCTGCCGTCGCGCGTTGGGACCTGGGGCTTGGTCAACGAGAGAGCCTCTTTTAGTGATATGCGTCTTTCTGGCAAATGCGCGTTGAGCCTAGCCAACTCAAACTTTATGAGACGATCCGCGTTCACCTATGTTCCTCTATGATAGCTTTTATCCGCTTCAGACGAGTGAAGTTTTCTCGCTCCATTTCGTCAAGCCTCATCATGATAAATTTGAGAGCGCCCTTCAGCCTTGGAATTAGGATGTACTCAAGCGCGTTCACCCTCCGCTTTGTTTTCTCAAGTTCCCTAGCTATAGCAAAGGCTACAGCTTCAGTTTCCGCGAGTTCCACTAAAAGTCCAAGCGCTCGCTCGAATTCTCTCGCCGCTTCATCGAGTACGGAGGAAGTCATATGCAGGCCGTATCCTCTGGTCAAAGCATTGCGCTGGATTTCACCAAATTCCACAGCCGGTATGCTGATGCCCATGAGATAACGGCTTGAGATTTCAATCTGAAGTTCCCGTCTGGTTTCCCTTGCAGCCTGTACAGTCTCCAGTGTTCCCATGAGGGCAAAACAATTGGTCAGAGCGCGATAGGCTGTTGATAGCTGTTCGAGCGCCTTCGTCCTTGACTCTTGAATTTTCCTAAATATCTCGAAAAATTCCATGACTAAAGCGTCCATTTTTTCCTTGAGTAAGTCGTGACCTCTTTGGGCCAAGTTCAGCTGCTTTTTCAGCTTCATGAGTTCCATCCGAGTTGGTGAAACTGCCAATGCCGTTGCCATTCATCCGCCCTCCTTTTTCACCACTATCTCGGCCCCTACTGTGCGCTTGATTGTCTCTTGAAGCTCATCCACCTTCGGCACGTATCCGGTCTTGTCCGGAATTCTGAGCACCAAAGGGAGCAGCCGCTTCGTCCGCATCATTTGGCGGAACTCGAACCCTAGCTCCTCTGCCACGCGATGCGTTACCAAAATGAGCCCGATTTCATCGCTGGTCAAAAATTCGTTCAGCTTAGCGAGAGTTTCGTCTCTTTTTACATGGACGTGTGTGTGCGTGGCGCCGGCTAGGCTCATGCCCGTCGCAGTGTCCATATCACCTATCACGGCGGTTTTATAGCTCAATTTTCGGCACCTTCACTATTTTTTCCTTTATCCCCTGCGGCTCAAACCCATCAGCCTTGAGCTTGATTATCGCGCGCAGGTTCTCCATCTCATTCTCCTTCAGGTGAATGTAAGAAATCACGGGCGCTATGCTGAAGAACTGCGTGAACTCGAACCATCTACACAGCTTGAGGCAAGCTTCGTCGAGGGTTTTTTCGGCTGCGGGGATGCCCTGTTCTTCTATTTTTGGGAGGGCCTCGGCTAGGATTTTGCCGTAGGCGGTGATGTGGATCATGTGTATCGCCGAGCGGACATCTTCGGCCATTATCATCGCCTTCAACATCGCTTCCGTCAGCTCGTGAGAGGGTCTTATGAGGTGTTTGTCGATCTCTTCCGGCGGGGCGCCCTCCTGCTTGAGCCGCAAAATCAGTTTGATGTTCGCCGAGTCTATCTCATTGCCGATCATCGTCTTCAGGATTGAGCGCTGCGCTCGCTTGGCTATCGCGTCCCTCAGCAGGCTCGTGTAATAATACCTGTCTAGCGCCGAGAGTAGGGCGATGAGCCCCTGCTTCTCGTAATCCCCCAGCGCTCCGGAAATCACGTCGAAAAGCTCGCTTCCCTTCAGAAATTCCAGCAGCCCGTCTAGGTCCTTGGCGGACGTGAGCATTTCAAGTCTTTCGCGGGGCATGGTCAGTGAAGATACCAGCTCTTGAAGCCTCCTCTCCGGTGGAACTTTCTCGTGAATCATCGTTATAAGGGTCTTGAGGTTCCAGAGATCAACCCGCTGGAGCACCTTCACGACAGTGCCCCTCCGCTCCTCCGGTACTATTTTGATAAGCTCACGGTAACGCTCGTTCAGATTTTCCCTTAATGCCCGCTCCACCACAACCATGTCTGCCCCCCCACCTTTCTCGACTTCGGCGAGCTGCGGCCGGTATTCGGTCTCATCCAAGGCAGAGAACACGTTTTCAATTCTGGGCGCTTCCGCAAGCTCGATGAGGCGAGCTTCCGAGACCAACCGGGCCTCCCACGCGCTTATTGTAGCGTTGCAGAAAATGTAACCCATCGAGCGCCTGGCGCTGATTATCACCCAGGCGAAGAGGGCTCCGATCAAAGCTAAAATTAAAATTAGAACCTCGATCATTTTGGCCCCTCGAAGAGGACCTTTGCGACCTTCACCCGCAGAGTTTCTAACGCTCTCCGCATCCTGCTGTCGAACGTCTCATCGATTTCGATTTTTTCATCAGGTGCGATAACTTTCACCCCGCCGATCGTTTGGATAGGTACCCCAAATGAGATGCTCACGGGTTTATCTCCGCCCAGCTCGCGCGCTATCTGGTCCTTGTTCTTCTCCAAAAGCTTGAGGTCGCGGTGGTTGGCCTGGATTACCATATTATTGGAGCCGAGTTTTTTGCATGCGCTGGCAGTGATGCGGGGTAAATCCCTCTCATATTTTTCAGACGAGGCGTACTTCCGAAGGCTCTCCTCCGCTTTTTTGAAGACCTCATTCATCAGCTCCTCCCGCTTTTGGAGAATCTCCCTTTTGGCCTTCATCCTGCCTCCGGCTAAAACCTCCTCGTAGATGGATTTCCCCTGCGCCCTGGCTTCTTTTACCTCGCGCTCTTCCTCTTCCTTGGCGCCAAAGTGGGCCGCGTCCAATAGCGTTTGCGCCTCTTTTTTGGCGTCCCGAACTATTTTAGCGGCCTTCTCCTTGGCCTCCTTGAGGATATCATCTGCTATAAGCTGGGCACCCTTTTCAACCGGCAAAGGCATAGCCTCCTACAATGCGTGGATGCTTGTCAGGAACAGAATCGTCGCTAGAAGTCCGAGGATGGCGTAGAGCTCAACGGTCACTATGTACATCATGCTTTGGCCGAACACCTCAGGTCTTTTCGCAACGGCGCTGACACCGGCCACGGCGACCTTTCCCTGCGAATACGATGTGAACCCCTGCAGAATAGCTGGGAGGGTAGCTAATAGGACGACTAAACCCGCAACGCCCGTCGTGGCAAGCTTCGGGTACACTACGAACATAATCAAGAACGCCGCGACGAAGCCGTAGATCCCCTGCGTTCCAGGCATCACTTGCAGCACGAATAGTTTCGAGAACTTCTTGGGGTCTTCAGCCGACACAGCAGCAGCCGCGACCCCAGACATCGCTACACCTAACGCCGCCATGATACCAGGTATCGCCACTGCAAGCCCCGCTGCCAACACTACCAGTTCTTCACCTGCCAGGCCACTCACCCCCTTCTACTTTGGTAAATCTCCTTTTAGCTTTAAATGGATCGAATTTTGCCCCGCCCGATTCGTAAAATTTCCCGAAAAACTCGGCGAAATGTAGACGCATGGTGTGGATGAAACAGCCCAAGCTGCTGATGAAGATGTTGAACGAGTGAGCGGCGATGAAGACGAACGCTAGCCCGATTAGCAGCAGAGCAGCATAAATAGCCGAAAGCGGCGTGATTTCCGTCGGCATCATGCCTTGGTATACCAACCCGAGGATAAGGTTTATCGAGAATGCGATTACACTTCCCGCGATACCTAGAGCTAGAAGTCGGGTATAAGAGGACACATCTGCGATATATCCAGTTATACTGTAAAGAACGTTCATTGGTCCCCCTAGTTTTCCCTTCGCATCCTTAGCGGTCAGCACAGCGCCTGCCACGCCTATAATCAAACCAAGGTAAAACAGGATCCTCGATACCGTCACGACAACCCCCGCCGACTCAAGGGGATTGAACGCGGAAAAAAGCCCCATCTTGGGAAATGCGTAGTTAATCCCAAACTCGTACAAGCCGATGCCCAGAACTGAGAAGCACAAGCTGAAAAACCCGATTATGATCAGGATTGGTGAGAGGCGGTTTAATATCAGGCTCTTCCAGTTCCTCCTGAAAATGTCCTTTAGTGCCCCCGCCAGCCCGAACGCCATGAGAAGGTGGGCGATGCCTATGAAAATTACCAGCTTGAGCAGCGGCACGGGTCGTTGGATCGGGTTGACCCACAGACCGCTCCCGAACCCAAACCACCCTCCCATCAGGATGCCCGCCACAACGGTGAATACCGCGCACACGACCATCATCCGCCTGAGCCTTCGCGGGAATATCTTGGTGAGCCAGATGCCGGACGCCATGAAAATCCCCATCAAGATGCCGTACCCAGCGTCCGACAGGGCTATGCCAAAAAACAGCGCGAAGGTGAAGCTCAGCAGCGGCGTGGGGTCTATCTCGTCGTACCTTGGCAGCCCGTACATCTCAGTGACCTGCTCGAAGTCCTCCACCACCTTCGGGTTATCCAGCTGGACGGGGACGGCGCCCATCTCCTCCCGCTGGGGGTCGTAAGCTCGGAAGACATGGTGCCCTCCGGTTGCGGCGTCCAACACTTTTTCGAGTTCGGGGGCCTGCTTCGCCAGCGCCCATCCCTCGATTATTGTGGTGGCCTCGGTGTAGCCGAATAGTCCTTCACATTCGAGCCGCTCGCGCTGGATTTCCAGGGACTCCCTCACCCGGGAAACTTCTCTCGCCTTCGCGCGGGCAAGTTTTCTCACATCCTGCCTCAGGTCTTGCTGTTGTCGCTCGATTTCGGCCAATCGCTTTTTGGACTCCTTGATTGCAGCAGACGGAGAACCTGGAAATGGGGGGAGATCTAGGAACTCCACCTCGTACCTGTACAACAGCGGTGAGAGCTTCGGGTAATCTTGGGCGCGACACGTGACGACGATTATCCTCCGTTTTTCGCCCCCGATAGTTGAAGTGAAAACCCGCTTTGTTAGGGCCTCTCTGGCCGCGCCGAAGAAACCTTCGACTTGTTCCTCGTCTATGCGACCTACGGTGACATGGATCTCGTCGGTCGAGCAGAGGTACCTGAGCGGGAACCTGATCTCCCTGAAATTGTCGAGCATCCCGATTTGGTCGAGCAGGTTCTGGCGCTCTTGATTGAGCCGATCGCTTTTTTCCTTGAGCTGTTTCACCCTTGGTTCCAGTTTTTCGAGGCTCTTTTTTGCCGGTTTCAGGGTTTGTTCAAATGTCAGCTCCCTGACAGTGGTAGGTTTTCCTATGGGCGGCCCGATGAACTCCTCCATCTCCCTGAATTTCGCGAGCAGGGACGAAAGCTCGACCATCTCCTCGCCGTGGGCCTTCCGCGCCACCTCCACCTCGGAGATCTCCTTCAGCTGGGCCACGCCAGCCTCGTGGAGCTTTGCAACGACATCATCGTGTACACGGCGGTGGAAAATCACGCGGAACTTTTTCATCTTCGCGGTTCTGAACATCGAATTCACTCAACAACAGCTTCTAGGACAAGTTTGACGGCCTCCGCCTGTCGCGCCGTCGTTTTCCGTTCCGTCTCCGCCGCCTGTTTCATCGCCTTTTTCAGGAGCTCTTGGACATCCGCATCCGCTTTTTTCCTGGCCTCCTCGACAATCTTCTGCGCCTTGGTTTTCCTTTCGAGCTTCGAGTTTTCCTTTATCTTCTCCACTTCTTTCCGGGCTGATTCGAGGATTGCGGAAGCTTCGCGCTGGGACGATGTTATCATATCGTTCGCTTTTTTCTCGGTATCGAAAACCACGCGAAGGCTTTCCTGCACCATCAAGACCCACCATCCGGCGCCAAAGGTAATTTGTGAGGTTGTCAATAAAAGTTCTGGTAGTGAGCCAATTTCCGCTAAAGTTAAATCGATAACGGACAACCCCTTAAAAGGTCTTATGATTGAGATAAGGTTTCACGGCCGAGGAGGGCAGGGCGCGGTGACGGCGGCGAGGCTGCTGGCCGAGGCCGCGTTCATCGAGGGCAAGTACGCGCAGGCCTTCCCGTTCTTCGGTGCGGAGAGGAGGGGTGCGCCCGTCCTCGCCTTTGCCCGCATAGACGACAGGCCGATCCGCGTCCGCACGCAAATTTATGAACCTGATTATGTGGTAGTTCTTGACCCGTCCCTCCCGGAGGTCGTGGACGTAGCCTCAGGCGTAAAGCAGGGTGGGACGGTCGTGCTGAACTCGAAAAAGGGAATCTGCTTTCCCCACGCCAGATGTGCCCGAGTCGATGCGACCGCCGTGGCGATGGAGACGCTCGGGGTGGCGATAACAAACACCGCCATGCTCGGGGCGTTCGCGAAGGCCACCGGGGCGGTCAAGCTCGAATCCCTCGTGGAGGTCATAAAGAGGTACTTCTCTGCGAAACTTGTCGAGAAGAACGTCGCCGCGATAAAGGCGGCATACGAGCGTACCGAGGTGGGGGCATGAGCAAGGTTTGCAAGGAGCGGGAGAAGCTGCTGCCTGGCGCGGTGATCGTGGAACCGGGCTGCTCCGAGCGGACGGAGACCGGGAGCTGGCGCAGCCAGAGGCCGGTCGTGGACGAGAAGAAGTGCACGGGCTGCATGATCTGCTGGATGTACTGCCCGGACACCGCGATAAAAAAGGGGAAGCCGGTCAAGATAGACTACAAGTACTGCAAGGGGTGCGGTATCTGCGCTGAAGTGTGTCCGGTCAAGGCGATAATAATGGAGCAGGAGGGGGGGAAGTGAAGCAGTTCATAACGGGGAACGAGGCCGCTGCGCTCGGGGCGAAGCTGGCGCGCGTGAAGGTCGTGTCGGCTTACCCAATAACGCCTCAAACAGCTATAGTGGAGAAACTGGCGGAGTACGTGGCGAACGGTGAACTCGACGCAGAGTATGTGATGGTGGAGTCCGAGCACAGCGCGCTCAGTGCCTGCATAGGCGCGGCTGCCACAGGCGTCAGGACCTACACGGCCACGTCCTCCCAGGGCCTGATGCTCATGAGCGAAATCATGTTCATCGCCTCTGGCCTGAGGATGCCGCTCGTCATGGCCAACGCTAATCGTTCTCTTTCAGCTCCCCTCTCCATATGGAACGACCAGCAGGACTCCATATCTGTGAGGGACAGCGGGTGGATCCAGATCTACTGCCAGGACAACCAGGAGATAATCGACTTGAGCATACAGGCGTTCCGCATCGCCGAGGAGACGCTGCTCCCGGTCATGGTTTGTTTTGACGGTTACATACTCTCCCACACCGCCGAGAACGTGGACGTGCCGGAGCAGGGGGGAGTGGACAAGTTCCTTCTGCCGTACAAATATCCGTACGCCCTAGACCCCGAACATCCCGTAACGATAGGCGCGGTTGGGGTACCGGAGTACTACGAGGAGTTCAGGTACCTGCTGCAGGAGGCCGTGCTGAAGTCCAAGGACAAGATAATCGAGGTAGGGGAGCTGTTCGGGAAACAGTTCGGAAGGGAGTACGGCCTGATGGAGTGTTATCATACTGGGGACGCGGATGTCGTGCTTGTGGTCATGGGATCGCTGAGCGGGGGCGTGAAGGACATCGTGGACGAGTACAGAAAACAGGGGCTGAAGGTCGGGCTGGTAAACCTCCGCGTCTTCAGACCTTTCCCCGCGAAGGAACTCGCTGAAGCTTTTG
>Ga0315280_10002383_pt1 | contig 30498 bp, 35 predicted proteins | sample YL17G06_40_MG_FD_203697 | JGI IMG/M metagenome (GOLD analysis project Ga0315280, IMG submission 203697) | Sediment microbial communities from Yellowstone Lake, YNP, Wyoming, USA - YL17G06_40 | ecosystem: Environmental > Aquatic > Freshwater > Lake > Sediment | place: USA: Wyoming | collected... | reverse complement strand
CGGCACCGCGAATGTCACACCTGTGACATCGCATGCCATAATTCATCCGCTTATAAACCGCCTCCGCTCAAAGCCTCGGCAGGACATGCCCCAGTATTTGATCGTGTACGATATCAAGGAACTCGATCGTGGAACGAGACAAAGGGTGAGCCGACACCTCCGAAAGCTGCGGGCAGTGAAACTTCAACAATCAGTCTGGGAATCCGGCAAGCTGGCTGAGCTGAAGAGCCTAGCCGATTCAATCGGCATGACCGGCGGGAAGGCGTTGGTGCTGAAGAAACGCGTCGTCCACTTGTCACAGCTGTGACAGAGGAAGCAAAATTGGAACTTGTGCCCCCGCGACCCAGGCACACGTCACACCTGTGACATGGCCAGCACGCGAGCTAAATACATACAATTTTCAGGAGGTGAAAAATATGGCAAAGAAACTCATGGGAGAATGCCCCTGCGGCTTCAGCTTCATTACCCCGCACGGTGAAGACGACGCAGTAGCCGTGATGCAGCTCCACGTAAATCGCATCCATAAAAAGGACTATCCTAAGGGCGTTTCAAAAGCTGATGCAATGAAACACATCAAAGAAGTAAAGTGAAAACTGGCGGCGGGAAAGTAGAATAGCCGTCTCTGGCAGCCGTTTACACAATATGCGAAAATTTGGTCAAAGAGATCCTTATTTTTAATATTTTTACTAATCTTCAAAGATCAAAGAACACAAAGTTTATATATAACAGTGTTATTAGTAAAGGTTGTCCGTCTAAATGGCGGTACAAGCGCTGCCCACCTTAAGTGTTGATTTTTGTCCTCACTTATAGCCTCCCGGGCAGCGCGAAAATTCTATTATCTCGCCTTCGGGTGGTCATCTAATCTCGAATTCCTTAAAGACGGCAAACCGGTTTCTATAAAATATTTGAAGGAATTCAATTTTAGGATCAACAAGGCCCTAAAAAATGGATTCCTAGACCTGGCTATCTAACACCTCTGTCCCAATTAATGAGTCGTGATAGCTCCTCAACTAGTCTAAGTAGAAGTTGCACCCCCTCGTCAATTCCCGATAAACGATTGGGAAAAAATTCTAGAGTTGTAATCAGCAGGGGGCCGTCTTCATAAGTAGAATAAAAATCGATGTCAGAGGATCTGAATCTATTCTGTAAATATCCAGTGGAGTGCATGAACTCCCCGTCAAGGACGACAATGACTTTAGGATGGCGGGGGTGAATTCTGACATCGACTTCTCCGGCGTGCAAATCGACGAAAAACGAGCCTTTCATCATTTCCTTATGGTTCTTAATTTCTTCATCAACTTGCTTAACCACCAGTCCCTTCATTCCGGCTATCCCATTGAGTCGAACAGCTTTAATGTTTGGAAGATTGAGGGACGAAATTCTCTTTCCTACTCCCATTGAAAATTCATCTTCCGGGTGATAACCGTAAAACACGACAAAGGGCATTTGGGGGTTCGCTGCTTTCGATAATTCTCCTTTCCCCACCATTTCGGGTTGTTCCGTGTATGAGACCCCCATAACCCTCATTAAATTGGGCTCAAGGGTAAGGAGGTAGACCACCCGTGTTCCGCATTAACCTCATGGATCACGACCCAGGTGGATTGTTGCGGTTGATTTGTCTCCTTAACTATCAGCTCAGTGACTTTTTTAGAAAGTTCTGCCTTCTGCTCATCGGTAATAGTACCTCTCCCGAAATATATTTCAACCAAGGGCATATCCCGACCCCCCATATTCGGTTATATAAATCATTCCTTTTTTTGCCCTTTTTTAAATAACTTAAAAATCTTAAATTATATAAAATTTGTGGTATTAGAATGAGGTCAGTTAGTTGCGGTTCCAACACAAGCTACATGGTCTCATCAAAATGCACCTCAAATAGCGGCGAGAACCCTCTACACTTTTCTGTGTTTGCTCGAGGCAGCTTTCTCATTTTGCCATTTTTCCATTATTCCAACTACTTCCTGGTACGAACAGTCGTGCCAATTCCTGTAAACCTGCGCCACTGCCCGGAAAAATTCGGGTTTTTCCAGCACTATGAGCTCATCCACCATTTTTGCTACTTCTTTTGCAACGTCTCCACCGGAAACTGGAACAGCCACCACAATTTTTTTGGCCTTTTTGTTTTTGCACAGCATGATGGCCGCTCGCATTGTTGATCCCATGGCGATTCCATCATCGACCAAAATGACGGTTTTATTTGCAATCTCTGGCAGAGGCCGGCCTTTTCTTATTATCTCGATCCTCTTCTTTATCTCGTCCTTTTGCCTTTCTATGATCTCATCGATTTCTTCCCTTGAGACCCACATCTCGGCGTTCTCAAAAATGACCATGCTTCCGTCCTCAGCAATTGCGCCGAAGCCCGCCTCGGGGTTGTCCGGATAGGGCAATTTTCTGGACACCAGTACGGAAAAATCCGCGTTCAGATATTTTGCCACCTGATATCCCACTTCGACGCCACCGCGCGGGATGGCCAAAACTAGAACTTTTTTATCAACGTATTTCATTAAAGCTCTGGCAAGCTTTTTTCCCGCGTCCACCCTATCCTCAAACATTTTAATCTTCCCTCAGGAAATATCATCGCCAAAATCCATCTTGAACTTTTTGCTGATCATTGCCTTCAGTTCCATCGACATTTATTTAATCCTAAGTGTCTAAAGTAAAATGGTGTGATTGTGAAAAAGCTCGTTGTGGACAAGGAAAAGTGCATAAGTGCTCAATCGTGCGTCGTGATATCTCCAGAGGTTTTTGAACTTGGCGAAAACGGAAAATCACAGGTAAAAAATCAGAAAGGCGCCGATGAATCGAAGATAGAAGAAGCAATAAATGCTTGTCCAGTAGGGACCATATCCTGGGTTGATGAGTGACTTCAATTCACACAAAGCCGCCCAAAATTTTCAAAATTTTTTATTAAACGGGTAAAATAAAAATTATCTCTTGGGTTTCCTTCTGAGCTGCGAGCCACATACTTCACATTGCGATGTATTAGCAGGATATTTGCGGCCGCAAGCCGGACAGACCATCTCCCATGAAAAAACCTCCGTTATGCCGGGCATGGCGACCCTATTGTAAGATATTCCGAAAAAGCTCGCTAGGTTTTGAATCGCGTAATCATCGGTTACGAGTTCTGGCAACTTCCCCGCAAGCTGAAGGTCGAGTGCGGTGGCCAGAAGTTTGATGTCAACCTCAGAAACCCTGTCTCCGGTCTGTCCAACCTTGTTTCGAACCTTAAGCACGGATTCACTCGACGGCTCCACCACAGAGACCTTGCCGGCGCTCACGGCAGTTTCGAATTCGAGCCTCGAGCATAAATCGCGTGCCTCCTCAAGAACATCTCGAATGGTGACCTGCTCCGCATCGGTAAGGCCCGGCACGAAGCCGGCGATCACCGCGGAAGTGTCCAAAACATAAATCTTGTTGGCCAACTACAATTTCTCCCTGATCCTGCGGTAGAACTCATCGCCCCATCCGAAGAACTTTGCTGATTTTTCCGAGCGGTAGAATATGAGCTTATCGCGTGGTCCTGCCTTTGCCGTGAATTGACTGTCGACTATCACGGTTGCATCGCGCCTTGTGATCTCGATCTCTATTTTGCTGTCACCTGGCACGACCAAAGGCACAGCATAGGGGCGTAACGCACATATCGGCGTCACCACCAGAGCATCAAGCCTGAGATCGACTATCGGGCCCCCCGCAGCCAGCGAATATGCCGTGCTGCCGGTTGGGGTGGCCACTATGACACCGTCTCCGCGCGTGACCTCCAGGACCTCGCCGTCAACGAGCACCCTGTACGCGAGAATGTGGCTTATGCTGGCTGCACGAACCACGACCTCGTTCAGTGCGTCCGGTAGCCGTTTGCCACCGATTTTAACCGCAAGCTTCGCGCGCTCTCGCACCGGCAGCTCACCCCTCAGCAGCTTACTCAGTGCCTGGCGAGCCTCGGCCTGATCAACGTCCGCCAAGAACCCCTTACCGCCCATGTTTATGCCGAGCACTGGAACATCCGGTGCCTTCTGTTGGGCCAGCAGTACCGTTCCATCCCCACCTATTGTTACGATCGCGTCCACCTTCATGTCCTGTATTGGTACTCCCCGCCTGCCGAGCTTTGCCGCGAGCCCTCGCTCCAGGACCACGTCAGCCTTCGACAAAAATTTCAGCACTTTTCTCGTGAACTTGATCGCCTCAGGCAAATCTTGGCGAGCGACGATGCCTATCCTCAGATTACCACCAATCACACTCTTCCTTTTGGAATTTTAACGTTAAGGATTGTTCAAGGCGCACACTTTTAAAAGGCACGGAGAAATACTATGAGGGCATTTTATGACGAAGGAGACGACGGAAGTCGGGAAGCTCAAGGAAGGACGTTACGTCATTATCGATGATGAGCCATGCCACATCGTCGGATACACAACTTCAGCACCTGGAAAACACGGTCACGCCAAGGCAAAAATCGATGCAATCGGCGTATTCGATGGCCAGAAACGCAGTCTGGTGCGCCCGACGAGCTCGAAGATAGAGGTCCCTATAATCGAGCGCGGGAACGCACAGGTTTTGGCCGTGATGTCAAATAACGCCCAGCTGATGGACCTTACGACTTACGAGACTTTTGAGTTGCCTATCCCGATGAACCTCAGAGGAGAGGTACGGGAGAGCGTCGAGGTCGAATACCTACAGGCACTGGGCAGACGAAAAATAGAACGTGTTAAAGGTTAAAGCAAAAAAATAAAAAAGAAAAGAAGAAAAGGGCTTAAACATCGATTCCTCTCAGGGTCTTTCTGCCGTTGCCCTTTGCCCTTTTCATAGCCACGTTGCATCTTCGGACTATCAGCGCATCCAGTTCCTTGAAGAAATCTTCGCTTGCTCTCATCCCTTTGATCAAACCTCTGACCGCGGACTTTACGATATAGGCCATTTATACACCTCCAATTTCTGGATTAGTTTGAATTTATGAGGTATTTAAGGGTAGTTGTTTTAGGCAAATTGGGCCGCGTAAAATGGCTCTTAGGACTTTAAAGCTCGGGCAAACAACTAAAATTGGTTCGGTTGCAATGGCGCGGGCCATGTTACAAAAGTTGCTCGAGGTCCATGGGCAGAAATACTCTGAATTGTTGGGGATAGATATCGGCAGCGGAAAAGATGGAGAAGTTTTCAAATGGTTTTTGGCGTCGATCCTGTTTGGAGCCCCGATATCTGAAACATCTGCGATAAAAACCTACAGGTGTTTCGAGAAGCATGAAGTAACAACACCACAAAGAATTGTGGCCAAGGGTTGGAACGGCCTCGTAAAGATACTTGACGAGGGATCTTATACCAGATACGATTTCAAGACAGCCGATAAACTCTTGGAGGTAATGGGCAATTTGCTTGAACGCTACGGCGGAAACATCAATTCGATTCACGCTCAAGCCAATGATCCAAAAGATCTCGAAATCCGTTTGAAGAGTTTAGGTAAGGGAATGGGCGACGTAACGGTAAGCATCTTCCTGCGTGAATTGAGGGGGATTTGGGAAAAAGCCGATCCAAGGCCGACGCCGCTCGTTGTATTAGGTGCGAGAAATCTGGGTATTATCAAGACAAGGGATCAAAGCAAAGCATTACTAGAGCTTAAAGAATTCTGGAGAAAAAACAAGCCACCAAAAGGAGACTTTATTGAGTTCGAAACGGCCCTGTTGAGGTTCGGAAAATTGTGTAGAAAAGGAAAGTGTGACAAGCGCTTAATTTACGGAAATTGCACTCGCCATCAATCTGTTGGATGAATTATTTCCCGGATTTAATGTGCTTTACCAGTTTCTTCAACTCGTCCCCTTTCATTTCGTAACAGTGCTCGGATGATGGGAACTTCCCCGATTTAACCTCTCCCTTAAAATCGGCCAGGGCCTTCATAATGATGCCCCCAAGCTTGGCGTACTTCTTGACGAATTTCGGTGAGAATTCTCCTGAAAGTCCGAGTAAATCGTGTATGACGAGGACTTGACCATCGCAGTACGGCCCCGCCCCGATGCCTATAGTTGGGACATCGACTTTCTCGGTGATCATCCTAGCGAGTTGATAGGGCATACACTCCAGAACGATGCTGAAGACGCCGGCTTTTTCTAGGATCTTTGAATCCTCTATTATCGATCTTGCAGCGGCCTCGTTTTTCCCCCTGACTTTGTATCCCCCGAACTGGTGGATACTCTGTGGAGTCATGCCGAGGTGGCCCATGACTGGAATTCCTGCCCCGATGATTGCCTCCACCTTATCGATCACGCTACGGCCGCCCTCCATCTTCACAGCCTCGGCCCGCCCTTCTTTGATGAGGCGCCCGGCGTTCCTTATCGCGTCCTCTGTGCTCGCCTGGTACGAGAGGAAAGGCATGTCGGCGATAACCAGCGCATGTTTGGTCCCCCTTGCCACGGCCTTTGTGTGGTGAACCATTTCATCCATCGTCACCGATAGGGTGTCTCGGTAGCCCAGTATGACGTTGCCGAGAGAATCGCCCACTAGAATCGCATCAATTCCCGCCTCGTCCTCCATCTTTGCTGTTGGGTAATCGTAGGCCGTGAGCATGACTATTTTTTCCTTTCTTTCCTTCATCTCCTTCATCACAGAGGTCGTTATTTTTTGCATTGCTATCCTCCCACGCGCCACGATTCTTCATTACCACGTTCGGCTAAATTAATTAATGAATATGTGCAGCGGTGAAAAGTGGTTTTCTTTCTATCTAATAGGGTCGTTAATTCTTTCTCCAATTCTACAATTTGGCATACTTTCTCAGAAACACCGCCGCGAACGCTACAATAATGACGGCGATAATGGCAACGGCGGCAACTAATACATATTTCCACTGTGTTTCGGGCCCTGAGGTTTTCGCACCCATGTCATTAGCACCTTTCATCAGGCTTTCCTGGGCCTTCTCTTGGTAACCCGCTGCCTCCCGAAGCGTCTCCGCGACCCTTGGCAAATCTGGAATTTCGCCGGCCTGTAGTTTGTTTTCGAGGAGAGCCTTTCCCTCAGCAAAACACTCAGCGGTCGATCTGAGATAAATCGATGTGTTCTCTAAATTTTTTGACCTTGTCACCTGCGCTAGTCCTTCGATAAATGCAGATGCGTCCTCCCTGAATGTCCATCCAGTGGCAAATACGCCTTCAATTCCCTCAAGCCTTTTTCTAAGATTTTCCCCCGTTAGACCAAAACTCGTCTCGAGGTCGTTTGCGAAAGCTTTCATACCCGATGTGCCAAGGTCGAGGTATCCAGCGTTTACGGCCAGAACCCTCTGCCAAGGCACGCTTGGTTCTGTTTCCAGTGGCACTACTACGAGCATCTCGTATCGATTTCCACGCGGCGAGGTTCCCCAATGATCAATATCTTTAAACGTCTCCAGCGACATCGAAACGTACGCGCCAAAGTTCTCGCGCTCTAGGTATGCACCAGCAGGACCTCCCGCTGGATTGTTAAGATACACGAGGTTATCTTCATCATCGTAGCCAACAGCCAAAAGGGAATGGGTTGCCCACTGAATAAAAACCGGTTTGTCTTGAGCTATAAATTCCTTTAGAGTTCTCCATGCATTCTCGAACGTCTGATTACTGTAATGCTCGACTTCGCATCCCAGTATTTCCCCTACCCACAATACCGTAGACACGGGTTCCACGGATACCCAGACATGAGGGGGGTAGTATGAAAAGGCGTAGTCCCATCCGGATAAATTCAACAGGAAAGTTTGGGAGTACACCGCGCCGTAGTACGCCAGCTGCATCCTGAGGGCGCTTATGGTGCACTCTGCTGTGAGCTGTGGCATAAACGGTACGTTCTCGATAATATGTTTGGCTGGAAGTTCGGAATTCTCAGCCGTTGTTGAAGCCCAAACCCTAGGTACAATCACCGAGGCTAAGAGTAGCCCCACTGAAATTGTAAATATTATCTTCTTTTTCATTTTTCCACTTTCTAGTTACTTAGTTACCCAGTTCCGACAGTTTGAACCGCATTCACGATATCTCGCGCAACGCGTGTTACATCATTCGACTTGGTGATGGCACCACCAACCACGATGATAGATGCGCCACGCCTGACGAGCTCTGGCGCGGTCTTCGCCGTCACCCCGCCGGCAACTGCTATCGGCACCTTAACAGAACCGGCCAGGCTGCAGAGCTGTTCTAGAGGGGCGACGCCAAGCTTCTGCTGATCGAGTCCAACATGCACGCATATGTAGTTAGCGCCGAGTCTCTCCACTTCCTCTGCTCGGGCGCGTGGGTCGGCTACAGCTATCAGGTCAACGAGCAGCTTAACGCCGTGCTTTCTAGCCGCCTTTACGGCTTCGGATATCGTCGCGTCAGCAGCAGCTCCGAGCACACAGACGACATCAGCCCCCGCGTTGGCCGCAAGCTCCACCTCCAGCGCGCCGGCATCCATCGTCTTCATGTCAGCGACTATTGTTTTTTTAGGAAACGCGCTCCTGAGCCGTCCAACCACCTCTAGTCCAGCCGCCTTGATCAACGGTGTGCCAGCCTCTATCCACTCGACGCCGCCATCAACGGCCAGCCTACTTATTTTCATCGCATGCTCGATATCTACGACATCGAGCGCGACCTGCACGACGGGCTTCAAGCTATCACTCACGGGAAAGATTTTCTAGCCGCTCAAGCATAAATCTGAGTGATGCGTTCAGATTGGCGTGATTATCGAATTTTTCCCTGATTTTCTGAAGTTTCTCGCGCGGCTTTTGTGACAGGCTCTTTGCGGTTTCAATCATTAGAGGAAGAGTTCTTGTTATGTTGTCAACAATAGCGATATCTGCCGCCCTCGCCGTCCTTGACATCGGGTTTAGGTCTATCGCTATTACCCGCTTTCCCAACTTCGTCAGGGCCTCTGCTCGATCCCCATCCTCTAGCGGTATTAGCACGACGTCCGATGCCGCGATACCACGCCTGTCGACCTTTCGCCTGTTGCTGCTGACCTCCGGTATCCGCGTAGCAAATTTGAAACCGACCCCAAGCACCTCCTCAGCGCCATGCTTGCGAAGATATTTCGCGATTGCCGTCTCGCGCCTATTGGAGCCATGAAATAGATTGACCTCGACCTTTGCCCCGACAAGCTTCGCTAGCATCACGATCTTGGCTGGCACGAGGGCTGCGACGTTGCCGTTCACGGAGATCACCGGGCGCTTGGCCAAAAGCATCTCTGCGACTGCTGCTTCGATCGCGTGGAGGGCAAATTTGGAGGTCCGCTCGCCCAATATATAGTCAAAGGCTTCTCCTCGGCCATGCGCCGTCAACCCTTCGGGCACCACCAAACCAGATTTAAAGCCATCCACGAGGCGTTCGCGGACTCGCAGGGATTCGGCGCGCGGATGTGATTTTGGAACTCTACTCATCTCTCTTCCCCGGAAGGACTTTCGGTCTTGCTGTCATTGAATCTTTCCTCGGCTAACTTAAAACTATCAAAAATCCAAGGATGGATAATTTTTTGTAATTTTTAAGGTAAGAAAAAGCTTTTTGAGTAGCATAACAATCTAAAAACGATAAGATGCGCATACCCCTAATCGCAACTGGCGCATTTCTCGTAGCTTTGGCAGCTTTTGCGGCAGCAGCCATGACCATCGTTGGAAGCAGCACCGCAGAGGTGTCAACGCTTACCATTGGTACTGTTGGTATCGCTACCGCCGCAATCTTGGTCTCGATAGCCACATTTTATCTACAAAATAAGCCACCTGCCGAGGTTGCGCGCATTCCTTTAGAGAATTTCACCCTGTGGGCAGACGTAGGAGAGCCTGCCGCAGGTATTCGACGCATCGGCGAGGGTGATGTGGATTCCGCCATGAAAATAGCAAGCACGGACTTCAGCTCATTGGCCTCAAATTCCTGGTTATTGAGCGAGCGCCTGTCGATATTAATGGGCAAGCATGGATTTGACGAGCTAACACGGGGCAAGTTGAACAGGGGAGCATACAGCCTCACGGAGGACATACGCTCCAGCATGAAGAAATTGAAGTCGGGTGAGGGCCGATCTACGGAAGGCGTTCGGAAGTTGTTGGACAACATAGAGGGGTGTGCTTCACAAGCAGACAGGATCGCAAACAAGCTCTACGATTTCGAGCGCGGGAAACCAGAAATAATCAAGGTACAAACCGAGCCCCTGCGCCGGGCAGCTGAGAAGCTCTCGCGAGACCTCCGGCAGGGGAACACAAACTTGAGAAATTTCCTGAAGTTGACCGCAGAGGCTCCAGCTACGGTTACACCGGCGGCACCCGCAACGGGAGATGTTGCTACAGGGCAACCTGCTACAGAGGAATCTACACCGGCACCACCGGCCCCACAACAGTGACGACATGGCAAAGCCGCACATCAACCTAATTTTCATCGGCCACGTTGATCACGGCAAGTCCACCCTTGTAGGAAGACTGCTGGTTGAAAAAGGCGTAGTGCATGAAAAGGACCTGCGTGATGAGGCCGGATCGTTCAAATTTGCTTGGGTTATGGACCGCTTCAAGGAGGAGAGAGAGCGGGGGCTCACGATCGACCTTTCTTACAAGAAACTCGAGACACCAAAGAATGAGATAACGATCATCGACGCCCCTGGCCATAGGGACTTCGTCAAAAACATGATTACTGGAGCTAGCCAGGCTGATGCGGCAATTCTGGTAGTGGCGGCCGACGATGGCATAATGCCTCAGACGCGAGAGCACGCGGCGCTCGCTTTCACGCTGGGGGTGGACCAAATTGTTGTCGCAATAAACAAGATGGACCTCGTGAACTTCGATCGCAACGCCTACGAAAAGATCAAGCAGGACCTGATATCCTTGCTCGGCGGCATAGGCTACAAGGGAGCTGACAAGCTGCTTTACGTGCCTGTTGCGGCATTTCATGGAGATAATGTTACGAAGCCAAGCCCAAAGATGCCATGGTACGATGGCCCGACTATTGAGGGGGCACTAGAGGTATTCAAGGAGCCAGATAAGCCTTTGGACAAGCCCCTTCGTGTACCCGTTCAGGATGTTTTTTCAATAACTGGAGTTGGAACAGTACCGATAGGGCGGGTCGAGACCGGAGTGATAAAAGTTGGAGAAACAATCGTCTTCGAGCCCTCGGGGGTTAGTGGTGAGGTAAGATCGATAGAGATGCATCATCAACAAATCCAGCAAGCGGTGCCTGGGGACAATATAGGGTTCAACGTCCGCGGCATCACAAGGGAAGACATAAAGAGGGGGGATGTTGTCGGGCACACGGACTCGCCGCCCAAGGTCGCACGAGAATTTACCGCGAAGATAATAGTGCTTGCCACACCAACTGACATAACCCCTGGATTTATGCCTCTTTTTCACTGTCATGCAGCCAACGTTCCAGGGAGCATCGAGGAAATTCTGCAGAAGATAGACCCCAGAACAGGCACGGCGATTGAAGAGAAACCCAGCAGTTTGCGCAAGGGCGACGCCGGAGTGGTTCGAGTCGTGCCCAGTAAACCATTTGTCATCGAACGAGTGAGCGAAATCCCAGAATTAGCTAGGTTTGCTGTCCGTCACGGCGGGCAGACGGTAGCCGCCGGCATGTGCGTAGATTTAGTTCCTGCTAAGTGATTGTAAATCCGGGATTTCTGGAGCTCTGAGTTTATGGGCAGTTCTCTGCTCGCGCTCAATTAATTTTTTAATATCTCCTATTTTCACACCTGCGGCCTCAGCTATCTCATTCAACTTCAAACCCAAATCCAAACCGACATATATCTTGTCGATCTTCTCATACGACAGCCCTAGCTCAGCCTCGTCGGTCTGTCCTTTCCAAAGGCCAGCTGTTGGCGCCTTGTGAATTATTCGTTCCGGGACTCCAAGATGGACTGCAAGCTGTTTGACCTGTGTCTTATACAGGGCGCCAATGGGTAGTAAGTCTGCAGCGCCATCGCCGTGCTTCGTAAAATAACCAGCACGGAGCTCGCTGCGGTTGCCGCATCCCACGACCAGACGATTGAGCAGGTTTGCATAGTAATAAAGTATAATCATCCGAACCCTTGGCTTGATATTAGCGGCCGGAAGTATGGCATCTTCTTTGAAATTCATCAAGTTTGCGCGCATGCAGAGTACCGCGGGCGTAATGTCGACAACCTTGAAATCGATGTCCAGCTTGTGCGCCAGCTTGGCAGTATCCGTCACATCACGTGGATCTATTACTCCAGCCTCCGGCATGGAAACCCCCAAAACGCGATCCGCACCTAAAGCCTCAACACATAAAGCAACTGTGGTTGATGAGTCCAAGCCACCGCTAAGTCCGATCACCACACCCTTCGCTTTGGTTTTTTCAACATTTTCTTTGATGAAGGTTGTTAACTTAATTTTGATGTACTCGGGGTCTATCTCCAGTGCTTTTTTTATCTTTAACGCCGCGTCCATGCATTATCTCCGCTAGAAGCGCTTGGGATACGAGCCGACGATCTTCAACATCGCCACTTTCGATCGCACGGATTCTAGTGCCTCGTGTACCTTAGCGTCCTTGCGATGTCCTTGGAGGTCGATGAAAAATAGATAATCTCCCAACGCCTTCTTAGAGGGCCGGGACTCTATTTTCGTTAGGTTTATGTTTCGAATTGCGAACTCTCGCAGTACCTCATACAATATTCCTGGTCTATCCTCGGCAGTGTAGAAGACCGTGGAGGTCTTGTCGTATCCAGTTGGTTCGCTATCCTCCTTTGCTAAACAAAGGAAGCGGGTGATGTTTATCTCGCCGGCCTGTATGTCCTCCTGCAGGATCTTTAGTTCGTAGAAATCGGCGAGGGCGCGGGGGCCTATTACTGCCATGTGCGCCTGTTTGAGCTTGCTGATCTGCTCGGCGGCCTTTGCCGTGCTCGCCGTCTCGATGAGTTCCGCATTTGGCAGATTTTTGCGCAGGAATTCACGGCACTGAGCCAATGCCTGCGGATGCGAGAGCACTTGGGTTATTTTATCTAGCTGGGCACCTGGTACTCCCAGCAAACTGTGAGATATCGGCACTACCACCTCAGCCTGGATTTTTACGTCTATCCATGCAAGCGCATCCAAGCTCTCGCCCACCGAACCTTCGCGAAGGCTCTCCACCGGGATCACGCCTGCCTCAACATCTCCCTTTGCAACCGCCTCTACAACATCGGTGATCATTGGGTATGGCACGATTTCGATTTTGTTGCCGAATTGGGTGTGGGCGGCTATTTCCGTATACGTGCCCATTGGACCCAGAATCCCAACCTTCATTTTTTACCACCTTCAAAGTGCTCGTATAGTCGCTTATACGCAGACTGCGCTTCTGTCTGCCCCCACATGATCATAGCTTCTTTGAATATCTTGCGAATTGCTTTGACGTCGTTGGCAGCGAATGCTACATCAAGTGAGCGGCACGACTCCATGAAAATGCCACGCGCGAGCTTGGCGGACCTGTTCATACCCTGGATCTCGCCGTAGAGGTCTGGGTTTCCAGCTAGGGCGGCCTTGGCAAGTTCTAGCAAGGTACTAAACATTGGAGTACTTAGCTTTTCCGCGAGCTTCGTTTCCTTCATGGATCTGAGCGCCGAAAGGTATGAAAGGAGCACGAAGTGAGTCAAACATTGAGAAATTGCCATCACCCTATCATGTTCCTCGGCCTCCATCTCAGTTATGCTAGCGCCGAGTTTAGTCAGACGATTTTTGAACTGGGCGTAGCGCTTTCCGGGCTTCACTGGTACCGCGACAAAACCCTTCCCCTCCAAGATCGTGGAGCCTGGACCGAATAGAGGGTGGATGGACACGAGCTCGAGATCGACGTCCAGCTCGTTCATCGCGTGGACGACATCGCTCTTAACGGAGGCCACATCCATTAGTAGGGAGCCAGCGTGCATCGCCCTAGCCATTGACTTGACAACTTCTGGAGTCTTTTCGATTGGTACGGCTATTATCGCTACATCCGCCTGTTCAACCGCATCCTCGCATGTTTCCTCCGCCTTGACGCCAACCTCCTTGGCGACCTTCTTAGACCTCGCGGCGTTTATGTCAGCCACGGTGACCTCCCCCAAGTTCTCCTTCGCGAAGTTGGCGAACCACTTACCCATCGCACCAGCGCCGATGATTGCGACCTTCATGCCCTTTCCCACCTGCGCAGTTCACGTTTGGCTGCAGCGGTCATAACTTTAATGGGCGCACGCCTGCCCGTCCATATCTCAAAGGATAAAGCTGCCTGATGGATCAGCATTCCCAAGCCGGTTACAGTTCTGGCACCTGCCTTCTTCGCCTCCGACAGCAGCCTAGTCTGAAGCGGCTCATAAACTATGTCGTTGACGATGAGCCCCTTGTTCATCACATCGGCGGTTAGAAGCGTCCGATTCACATTTGGGTGCATTCCTATCGTGGTGGCATTGATGATGATGTCCGTATTTTTTATTGTTTCAACAACTTCCTTTCGATTTAAATTTATTATGCCAACATTTGTTCCTAGGCTCCTTTTGATCGCTGCCTTTAGTTCCTTTGCCCTCGAGGTGGTGCGGTTCGCGATGTTCAGCTCTGCCCCTTCTTTAACCAGGGAAAATGCGATCGCCCTGGCAGCCCCGCCCGCGCCCAAGAGGAGGACCCTGCGGCCAGCCAGCTCGCCGGCTTCGCTTTCGAGCGCTCGGACAGCTCCCGCGCCGTCCGTGTTGTAGCCGATAAGCCTACCCTTATCGTTCTTTATCGTGTTTACTGCACCCACCAACTCAGCTGATTCATCGAGCTCGTCGAGTAGACTTAGGATTTTTATCTTGTGTGGATGGGTCACATTCATGCCCGCCATTTTTAACACCCGCGCGGTGGCGATTGCACCATCCAGCGCTCCCGGGGGCACTCTTAGGGTCATGTAAGCGTAGTTGAGATCAAGAGCCTCGAATGCCGCATTGTGCATGGCGGGCGATAGGCTGCGCTCTACCGGATCGCCGATGATCGCGATGAGTTTTGTCCCGCTGGAGGTCATTCTACCTCAACCCAAACTCGTGCAGCAACAATCTGGTCGTCTCAACATCGAATTGTCCGGGGGCAGTTGTTTCAATGGCGGCAGCGTAAACTATTGGTGAGCCGAAGAGTGGCGCGGCGATGCGAGACATTCTGCCGGCCTCACCCATCGCGAAGGCCACTACAGGCACTTTTACATAGCTCGGCACTTGGTTGAGGAAATTCAAAACCGTGAGCGCGTCCTTGGGAGTCCTTGCAAATGTCACGATCTTGGCGATGTTGCAGCCGACACCTGCCATTTTTTCCGCGATGTTCATCAGGGTGGCAATCGGTGGGGTCTCCTTGAAATCGTGATGGGTTAGGAGTAGGCTTGTCCCGTGGATTTTCGCAGTTTCTATAACTTTGTTTAAAATGGAATGTGGGGTTGAGAGCTCGATGTCGACGCAGGGCGCGCCTTCTTCGATGCCTTTTAATAGATATTTGATGCGCGCACCATCTTCCCCCTTGAAATGACCCCCCTCTCGCTCGGCTCGGTTAGTAAGGATTAAAGGTAGCTCCGTTTCCAACAGCTTTTCCCATTCCGAATTTTTTCGCAAGCGGTCAAGTCGGATCTCAATGATATCCGCCTTTTGTTCGATGGCCCTAGCTATCCCAGCTGCCATTGCATCCACATTTTCACCTATCACAGAAGCACAGACCGCTGGCGTTCGTACCTTATGCTTGCCGAGTTTAAGCGTCTCCAAGATCTACACCAACATTAATTTATGTCGTGGGTATTTAGCTTCTCAAAAAAGCATTAGGGATCACCTAGAATTGCGCGCAGAACTCCCGCAATTTATGCTGAGGCCCATCGTTCAATTATAACAGTGTAATTTTGGCATCGTAGCCGGCAGTTGCTCCACATTACTTGTTATATTTATAACAAATTTGCATTAAGAGATTTTGCAGTGTTTGAAATTCGAGTACGTCGGAAAATCGTGTTACTTCACGGCCGTGCACTACTCTTTCCAGCCATAACAGTAAATCTGTCGACTATCTCTCGACCGCCGTTTCCTCGACCTTAACACCAAAGTGTCTCCCGGCTCGCTCGACATGCACCAGAACTTTGTCGCCTGGGTTTAGCTTGGCCACGGAAATCGGGGCGCCGTCCTTCCCGACAAGGTTAATTGTCTCTGCATTCTGTAGCAGCGTCTTAAACGATTTCCTCCCTAGCTCCGCCTCCACCAGGAGCAGCGGACGACGCTCTATTTTAACCCGTCCTACCACACCAAGCCGCCCCTCACCTTTTGCATTGACAAGTAGTACCTCATCTCCTGCGCGCAACTCGGAGATGTACTTGGTCTTACCGTTCGGCAGTCTCACGTAGGCATGGACGGCACCTGCGTTCACCCTGAAAGGTCGTGGTTCCACAAATTTGCTCTCGAGAGTTTCCGCGTGCACCAAAAATAATCCTCCGGATTGACTTCCGACGAGCATGCCCTCGCCGACATCCATGAGGGAGCAAGTATCGATGCACCCCCGGTCGCCCATCCCCACAGGTCGAGTTAGGGTTATTTTGGCGAGGACCAGCTCGAGCTTTTCGACCGCAAGCCTCTCGAGGGCTTCACAAACTTTGCGGATTTCGCCAGGACCCGCTTCTCTTGGATCCAGCAGAACGCCATCGGCTCCCACTTCCAAAGTTTCGACGTACGTTCTCGCTTCATATGCATTTTTGGCTCCAGCTAATATTTTCACGTCTTCGCGGTGTAGCTCCGCGATCAGGTTCTCGAGAGGGATTACCTTCCAATCGCGCCCGACAGCTATGATATAATCTGCAACCTTCCCAGCCCTGACTGCGGCTCTTTCCAGTTGCTTGTCTGCTATCTCGACGAGGATCGCCACTTTTTTACCCTTCTGTCGCAACTTCTTCGCATGTAAAATTGCCCGTTCAACATCAGCCACCGTGCTGGCGCTGAGCATTACGATATCAACCCCTTGCGCAGGTTTGTTTGCAATAATGGTGATTGCACCAAGTTCGCGGGCTTTGGCAGCTTCATCAGGTGATACGACTACACCGGTTGCTCCAGCCTCGATGGCAGCCGACACAAAACGCTTCCGCTCCCTCCAGGGCTCTTCCCAGTCGGCCCTGACCCACAAGATTCTGCGCAACCCGTTCACCGTCTGAGTTCGCGCATCGCCTGCTCAACTGAGACTTTTTCATGCACAATCTTCGCGAGCGCTCGGACCATGCCAACTGGATTTCGATGCTGGAAGACATTTCGGCCTATTGATACCCCGGCCGCACCCGTCTTGATTGCCTCGGAAGCCATCTGCAGCAAGTCCCGGTCGGTCGCCATTTTTGGGCCACCTGCAATGACGATCGGCACCGGGCAACCCCTTACAACTTTCTTAAAGGAATCGGTGTCGCCAGTGTAATTGGTCTTTACAATATCCGCCCCGAGCTCAGCGCCCACCCTCGCGGCGTGGGCCACCATCGCAGGATCATGCTCGCTTTTGACCTTGGGTCCTCTCGGGTACATCATCGCTAGCAGAGGCATCCCCCAGCTGGCACAAATCTCTGCAACCTCACCAAGGGAGCAGAGTTGTTCCGGCTCGTTTGCCGCGCCCACGTTTATGTGCACCGAAACGGCGTCTGATCCAAGCTTGATAGCCTCCTCCACAGTCGCCACCTGCACCTTTCCTAGAGGATCGGGCCCCAGCGAGGTGCTACCAGATAGATGGAGGATAAGCCCTATATCTCGCCCGTAGCCGCGGTGACCCGCCCGCACTATTCCCTTATGTAGGATTATTGCGTTCGCGCCTCCATCGGCGACCTTGTTCACTATTGTAGTCATGTCCTCCAGGCCAGCTATCGGTCCCATGGTCAGCCCGTGGTCCATGGGCACAATCACCATGCGGTGAGTATCGCGGTTCATAATCCGCTCGAGCCTAATTCGCTTACCTATTTCTGACAGATGACCACCTTCTGTAAATTATTGTGATGCAAGCATTAAAATGTGTGTCTTAATGAGCAGCTAGGAAAGTTTTCTGTAGTCACTTGACCGTAAATTTGTAATCGGATGTACTGTGGGTATAAAATTTATCAGTTAAGCTAATGGCAGCAGGCGGGATAATCAGCGTGTCTTACTTCTTTGGGGTTTTTTCCGCTTCTTTTTCATGACCATCGCAACAATCGCAATCATCGCTATCAACAAGATGATTAATATGGGCAGAGCCAGTCCTATTGGTTGGTCCAAAACTGCGAATTCTCCAGTTAACCCATCGACCTCAACATGGTATGTTCCTTTCACTTCCTTGGTCATCGTAAACTTAACAGTCTTTGTTGATCCGCCGATGATGGGAACATTTTCAATATTCTCCACGACGCCGTTGATCTTCAATATTGCAGTATAGGTGCCCCCCAAATCACCCGTGTTCTTGACCTTCACAGATATGCTGACTTCCTCGCCCAACGTGACCTCCGTAGGGCTGATTGTCAAATCACTTACTGTGAAGTTTGCTGGTGTTGGCGGGGGAGGATGGGAACCGGGGCTTGCGGTGAATGACCAGTTTTCAGACCACGAGCTAGCGTTCCCCGCGTTATCCACCGCTCGCACGCGCCAGTAGTAGGTGCCAGCTGCGAGAACCTCGCTTGGAGTAAGGTCATATGTGGAAACCTTTAGGCCATTCTTAAGGAGGACAATTAAGGTAAAACCTGCATCCTTAGCCATCGATAAGTTGTAAGCCACTCCAGATGGGTCGCTGACGTCGGACCAGTCCAAGGTTGGGGTGTTGTCTGTTATTGTCGCGCCATTAGGTGGTGAGATAAGCGATGGGGTCGGAGGTGGCGTGTTGTCCGTATTCGAAGGTGACGGATTGGGTTGTGGCGCAGGGGGCGGTGGCGTGGGTGGAGGTGAGACCGCAGCTACTGCTTGAGCTGTACAGACCGTGTTGTCCCTGAAATTATTATCAGATTGAGAGGTTGCTGTGACCGTTATGCTATCCATGGTATCAGGAATGGCATTGGGAGGTACGATGACAGTTAAAGTTGCGTTTCCATTTCCTCCCCTGATTATTGTGAGTGGTGTCGGTGAAACAGTTGGGCCCCAGCCGGCATTATCAATCACCGTCAGGCCGTAGTTATCCGTGACGTTGCCAGTATTGATTACAGTAACAGTGTAGGTCAAAGTGGCTCCGTTCTCGCCGTTCTCATAGTTCGGTGATATCGAAACGCTGACACCCCTCGTTACGGTCACTTCCACTGTGCAGCTGTCCGAGTCGCTTACAGTGTTATCGGTCTGCGAGGTCGCGGTCACCGTTATATTGTCGATGGTGCCGCCTATCGCATTTGATGGGATGATCACGCTTAGCGTCGTCGAATTGTCGAAAGCGCTGGGTGAAAGAGGCCCAACAGAAGTATTAGATAGACTCTTGGTCCAACTAAGGGTATCCGTGTTTTCGAGCGTGTAGGTGTCCGAGACATTGCCCGTATTGGTGACCGTCACGTTGTAGGTCAGCGTCGCTCCGTTCGCTCCGCTCTTTGAACTCGGGGAGATCGAAACGGTAACGCCCTTGGCGATCGCGACTTCCGCTGTACAACTGCCTGAGCCGCTTACATCTCCAGTCGCGGTAACTGTTATGTTGTCGATTGTGCCCCCTACAGCGTTCGATGGGATCGTCACGCTCAGCGTCGCGTTATCGCTGCTCCCTGGTGACAGGGTGAGCGACGTCGGCAACACGCTTGGTGACCATCCAGCATTGTCTGTATATGTTAAGGAGAAAGTGTCTGAAGCGTTGCCGGTATTGTTGACTGTCACTGTGTAGGTCAGCGTCGCACCGTTCGCCCCGTTCTGCGAGCTCGGCGATATCGAAACGCTGACACCCCTGACTAGGATCACGTTAGCCGTTACCGTCTTATCGTCCGATTTGGTGTTGTCGTGCCGTGAGGTCGCTGTGACTCTTATGTTATCAACCGTGCCACCTGTCGCATCCGGCGGAATGGTCACGCTCAGCGTCGCATTCCCGCCGCTGAATGCAGCCAATACTAGGGACGTCGGCGAAACATTCGGACTCCAGCCAGAGTTATCGCTAACAGTTAAGTCAAAATTATCCTTGGCATTACCTGTATTATTGACCGAGACGATAAAGGTAATCACATCGCCTGGATATTCCTCATTTTCGCTTGGGGAGATCGATATGCTAACGCCTCGGGTGGCCTGCATTACATTTACTATGCATGATTTGTTGTCGCTAATCGTTGGGTCAGTCTTAGAGACAGCGACGACGGTAATATTGTCCTTGGAATTCGCGGCTGCGTTTTCGGGGATGGTAACTCTAAGTACGGTTTGCTCGTCTTCACCAGGCGGAATGCCATCGAGAACGGTATTGTCAAGCGTCAGGGCCCAACCAGAATTATCATTCGCATTTAGGTCGAAATTGTCGTAAACATTTCCAGTATTTCTGACAATGATAAAGAAAGTGACTTCATCCTCAGGAAAACCGAAGTTCTCCGCTGGCGATATCTCTAACGAGACTCCTTTGATTGTCGACGCCTGCGTAGCACAGCTGGCATTGTCGCTCACTGCGTTATCCAACGAGGTCATTGTTATCGTGATGATATCTTGAGTAGAACCTAGCGCGTTTTCAGGGATGGTCACTTTCAGGGTCGTAAACACCCAGTCTAATGGTGAAATCGTGACCTGTTTTATTCCGAATGCTAATTCCCAGCCCAAGTTGTCGGTCACGATCGAATAATAAGTTTCCTCAATATCTCCTGTATTGGTTATCTGGCCGATGTAAGTAAGCGTTGTTCCAGGGTTAGCATTCTGAAAGCTCGGTGAAATCTCAACCTCAACACCCCTAAGTGGATCTAAGTGAACTGTGGGGGCGTTATTGTAATTATGAGGAGTTAGACTTTTGGTAAACGTAGAGGGTATGCCAGCGTACAAAAACGATATAGCTAGAGCAATTATTGAGACAATTACCGATGTTGAAAGCAAAACTATTTTGAAACACCTTACCCCCATTTGTTGCCCTCCTCAAATAAAGAACTCTAGCCGCCAAAATAAAGACTTTGCGTGCACGCCTTCTTATTGACGATCTGTATATACGTTTAGCACAAATTAAATTTCCCACCTCCTTAGGATGGCCTCGAAACCCCGAAACCTAGAATCGATTGTAAAAAGGATGATTAAATAATGGATTTTATATAAGCGCGCACGCGCCCTTTAGCTTGATGCCAATCATACGAAGATATCATCTGCAGAAGGCCGAAGTAAAACAGCTTTCGTCCGAACTCGTTGAAAGGTACGGTAACGCGGCCTCTGAATTGCTGACGGGTGCGATCGAAATCGTAAAGCTAGAAGGCGGGCGAAAAGTGGTATTTGCGAGCGGGAAACCATTTCTTTTAAAAACTTCTGATGGGCTTTTTCCAACCTTAACCTCATTGGATCAAATCCCCCTAAAACGCGTCGTAATCGACATGGGTGCTGTGCCACACGTGGTGGGTGGTGCTGACATCATGGCTCCTGGGGTTGTCAAGGCCGACGAGGGTATCATGCCCAACGATGGCGTAGTTATAATCGATGAACGACATGGCAAGCCGCTCGCCATCGGCTTGGCGCTTGTAGCTGGTCCCACAATGAAATCTCCTAAGGGGCGGGCAATAAAGAACCTCCATTATGTCGGAGATAATGTCTGGAAGCTCGGTCCAACGGGAAAAGGTTAAATATACATATAGCCATCGACACATTTGCCAGCGGGGATATTATGGAATCATTGAGAAAAATTTTTAAGAGTGGGCCAAGGCGGCCGGAGACCGTTAGTTCAGACATACCTATTCTTGAGGTAGAGGATTCTGCCAGGGCTAGGGGACTTAGCGACATCGAGCCTATTTATGTCAAGAGCATGGATCTCCAGAGCCTCGTCGATGTGCAAGGGGCTGCGGACGAGCTACGGGTCGGAAACATAGTTATACTCGACATCACTCCCCTCATGAATCAGGACCCTGCAGAGTTAAAGCGCGCGATAGATCAACTTAAAGGCATCGCGCAGGGAGTCGGCGGAGATATCGGCCGCTTGACGGAATCGAAGGTAATGGCGACGCCAAAATTCGTCAAAATTCAGTTCAAGAAGATGGGACCCTAGTTACAGGTGGCGTCATGCAGCGACGGGAGTTCGTGCTCCCCATTGAGTGTTGTCCATCATGTGGGGCCACTGGGACTTTTCAGATAAAGGGAAGTATAGATGATGTTCCATATTTTGGCGAAGTGATGGAAACTCTCGTCACTTGCAGCAATTGTGGACTCAGACATGTCGATGTTATGTGCCTGGGCCAACGAAAGCCGATGCGTTACGAATTCAGAATAACATCGGAATCCGATCTAATGGTCAGAGTTGTGAGGTCAAGTACAGGGACATTGAAGGTTCCTGAGCTCGGGGTAACTGTTGAACCTGGCCCCGCATCAGAGGGCTATATATCAAATATCGAGGGCGTTTTCGACAGGATAGAACAGGCGGTAAAACTCGCGTTGAAGGGGGCCAGAGGCGCCAAGCGACGACGGGGGGAGGCCGTGTTAAGAAAGATCGAGGCCATACGCGGGGGCAAGCTGAAGGTGCGGGTGATAATTATGGATCCCTTCGGCCAGAGCGCAATCTTGGCGGGACGCGTTAATAAACGGGAGCTCAATAGGCGTGAATTGATGAGGCTCAAAACTGGGCAGATCTCTGTTTACGGCACTAGTGCAACCTGATGGTCTCCAAATTCGATGGCGCCCTCGTCTCCATTTTGAAGAGTTTGTGTATCGCGCTCGCCAGATCCGTGCATTTGTTATCATCGCCGTGACAGCATATGACACGATTGGGTTTCGGCGAGACTCTCCTGATATAATTCAGCAACTGGGCGCGGTCCGAATGTCCACTGAAACCCTCTATCGATCGAACTTCCATATTCACCTTTACCTCCTCGGTCCTGCCTCCTGCTCGCTTCATTGGTACCTCGTGCCATCCCTTTTGTATCCGTCGGCCAAGGGAGCCCTCGCACTGATAACCGACGAACACTAGGGAATTGCGCGGGTCTGGGGCAAGGGCCTTAAAGTACTCTAAGACTGGTCCTCCAGCCATCATACCCGCCGTCGATAAGATCACCGACGGCTCACCCTCGATAACTTCGGAACGCTGGCCGGGGCTGGTCACGCGCGTGAACATATCTGAGAGAAACGGGTTCCTATCCTGATGGAATATCTGTTCTCGAAGGTCTGTGGACAAGTACTCCGGGTAGGCTGTATGAATGGCGGTAGCCTCCCAAATCATACCTTCTAAGTAAACTTGCACCCCATCCAACATTCCATTGTTTTTACAATCCTCGAGAAGTACCATCATCTCTTGGGCTCTACCTACAGCAAATACAGGCACCACGACTTTACCTCCCCTTTTTATCGTTTCGGTTATCACGTGGATGAGCTCCTTTTCAGCGTCTGCCCGGAAAGGCAGAATGTCCTCGGATCCACCGTATGTACTGTCGATAATCAGGGTCTCCAACCTGGGGAAGGTGTAGACAGCTGGCGAGAACAGGCGCGTGCGGTCAAATTTAACGTCGCCTGAATACGCCATGTTGTACATGCCCTCACCGATGTGAATATGCACGATCGACGAGCCAAGGATATGGCCCGCATTGTGTAATGTAATTTTAATATCCGGCGCAATATCCGTGACATCTCCGTAGTCGAGCGGAATGGTATGCTGTACGAAGTTACGAATGTCCTTCTTGTTGTATGGCAGAGGCTTGTCCTCGCATTCCGCTATATCGACATAATCAAGCTGCAGGAGCACAGCCAGATCTCGCGTGGGCGTGGTGCAGTAGACTGGCCCCTCAAATCCGTACTTGTAGAGATATGGCACGAAGCCCATGTGGTCGAGGTGAGCATGGCTTACAACGACCGCGTCGAGCTCCTGCAGCCTGACCTCTGGCGCTTCGAGGTGTGGAAAGGCTCTGTCGTCTGAAGCGACGTTTACTCCGCAGTCAAGAAGTATGCGGCTCTCCGGCGTTTGCAACAGGAAACAGGAACGCCCAACTTCACGTGAACCCCCAAGGGTCGTTATACGGACCCAATCCCCTCTTGCCTTCGATTCCCTGTGAATCCTGCGTCCGATCTTGCGCATAATTTCCCTGCGCTCCACGCTCGCCTGGATTATGGAGTGTCGAATGTTTCTAACGATATCAGACTGAATGGGTGGCGCCCGTACAATCCTTGGGGTCCAAGAAACCTTTTGCATTATCTCTCGAAGGAGGGTCCCGCCCTTCCCAATGGCGATACCGGGTTTTTGAGCTTCAATTGTAACCTCCCCGACATCTGGGCTGAAGGTTATGTTGGTTATTCCTGCCTCTTGAGGTACAATACTCTTAATCTCCTTCTCGGCTTCTTCCTCCTTAGTTAAAATCGATGGGTCTGGACGCAGCGTTATGCGCTTTCGGATCTTGCGCGCAAGTTCCTTGATCATGTCGCCGTTTTGCATCAGGAGATCCAAGTTGCGGCAGTAAATTACCACCTTAGGGCCCTCAAAATCTATGTCGGAGATAGCGTCCTCTAAGGGCGTTTCGTCTCGCACTATGCGTTTTATTTCACTTAGTAGTTCATCCGCAGCCATGCGGGCCACCAAACTTCAAATTTTCTTAAGCAAAGTTTTTGATCTCTTCAGGGGTAAGCTCCCTAAATCCTGTTTTAGTTATCACTGCCACTGCCAGCTCATTACCCGTTGCGATGTCTCGCTTCATAGCAGTTCTGACAGCTTTGATGGCTATTGGTACAGCATCGTCAGTACTCATGCCATCCCTAAACTCGGTCTCAATAACACCGTAAGCTACGGGCGAACCTGAGCCAGTGGCCACCATGTTTTCCTCAGTCAAAGAGCCATCAAGGTCTATGAAGTACAACCGCCTGTCCTCGACACCGACGCCGCCGACTATAAGGTTGGCTATATACGGGAAAAAGCGGTATGCGTGCAGCACGTTTGCAGCTAGCCTTGCAGCCGCTCGCACATCCATTGGCGCGCCCTCACGAAAGCTGTAATAGCCTGCCTCGGCGCGCAGTATGTTAATTAGGTCTTCGGTGTCGGCCACGCCACCGGCCACGGTTGCGCCGATACTGTCTGTTATTTTGTAAACTTTTCGCGCCTTCTTACTGGCGACTAGATAGCCCATTGTGGCTCTGCTGTCCGCAGCGAGGACCACGCCATCCCTGCACGCCAATCCGACGGTTGTCGTACCCTTTAGATATTTCAACTGCTCTTCTTTCAATCGAATCCCCCTAAAGGAAAGAAATGCCGCATTAGAAGCAGCAATTAAAAGAAAAATTGTATTCCTATATAAACTTGCCGACGTGAAATATGCGTTGTGGTACAAGATTAGAAGTGGTGGCGCTGAGAGAGAAATAATTCGTGATTGTTTATGAAGGAGCCAAAAAAAATAGAGCTCCCAAGGGAGGTCTGGATGGGCCCGCGGGTGCTTGGGCAAGTAGCCGATGTCTGTAGCAGATTATGTACGGATAAAAGTGCTTTGATAGTTGCTGATTCTCTAACCTTTGAGCTGGCTGGTGATAGAGTCCGCCGTCTATTGGTTAAAGCGGGTTTTGATGTCAAGCACGTCCTGATAGAGCGGGCCGACATGGTGACTGTAGAAAGGGTGCGAGAAATCATCAAGTGCGGAGTAGGCTTTTTAATAGGAGTGGGTGGAGGCAAAAGTATCGATGTCGCAAAATTATCATCTTTTCAAGAGGGTAAGCCCTTCATCAGCATACCAACCGCAGCCTCACACGATGGTATGATATCAGCGCGCGCTTCAATCAAAGGTGGGCGGCAACTTACTTCGATTCAAACTCATTCTCCCCTTGCCATCGTCGCCGACACCATCATCATCAAGCGCGCGCCTCACAGGCTCCTCGCTGCTGGCTGCGGTGACATGATAGCGAACTTCACGGCGGTGCGAGATTGGGAGCTCGCTCATAGTCTAAGGGGCGAGCCATACAGCGAATATGCCGCCGCGCTCTCTCTTATGAGCGCAAAGATCGTGATGGAGAATGCTGATGTTATTAGGCGGCATACCGAGGAAAGCGTGCGAAAGGTGGTCAAAGCTTTGATAAGTAGCGGGGTGGCGATGGGCATTGCTGGCAGCAGCCGCCCTGCAAGTGGCTCGGAGCATTTATTCAGCCATGCGCTTGACCTCATCGCCCCGAAACCTGCGCTGCATGGCGAACAGTGCGGTGTTGGTACTGTAATGATGACACAGCTCCAAGGGGATAACTGGCAGGCGATCCGTAAGGCCCTTCGAACTATAGGTTGCCCGACAAATGCAAAAGAGCTCGGCATCCCATCAAAATACATCATTAAAGCCCTCACCATCGCGCATCGCATAAGGAAAGATCGTTACACTGTCCTCGATGGTGGATTGAGCAAGAAAGCCGCAGAACGGCTGGCAAAGGAGACGGAGGTCATCTAGCCGAAATCCTGCTTTGGGGCTAGCCAATGGAGTCTAGGTCTGTCCTTAAATTACTACGGGAGTTCGCTAGACGCGAGCTGAGGGAGAAGAAGGCCGACAGAGTTTACATTCGCAGGGTTAAAATGGAACCAACGCTGCGACGAGGCTGGCTTCCCGATATACTCGTCAGAGAGATTAAGGGGGTTCATTATCTCGTTTGTGTTTTCAGCGGTGATGTGATGAGGTTGTACTGTATAAGCAAAGGTGGCGAATCTCTTGGTGCCAGTGACTTCACCGGTGAGGAAAAAGATAAAATTTGGAGTAACGTGTTGGAAAGAACTAGAAATATATTATCCTTACAATCATGATGTCATTTATTTTTCAATGATTTCAGAAATTTCTGCCTGATTTTTTCCGCAAGTTTTTTGTCATCAATGATTAACGACCCTCTATAACCACACTCCATGCAGGTGTAAATTGACCAAATTTGTGGCAAAACCCATTTTATTCTAGCCGACCCACATTTCGGACAATACCTGGTCAATCTCCCACCTGTTTTCAATATTACAGGCCTTGCCAAAAACTTGTGTCTTAAGTTTCAAGTAGCTTTACAGTCACACGGTTTCCTACCACTTCTATCTCCGCAGCATAACCCTTGCCGATAGGACCCGGGTTCACTATTAGGGTCTGACCTAATTTGTCCGTATTGCGCGACTCGTGTATGTGACCACATAGCGCGGCGCTTGGTTGCCTTTCCTCAATGAACTCTCGGATGCTTTTACTTCCGGCATGAATTCCCTCATGAGTTCGATCAACCAGCGTATCATAAGGTGGGGCGTGCGTCACTAAGACAAAATTTTGATCCAGCCCATTAACTAAGTCATCCAGCTCTTCCTTGATCTCAGCCTCCGTGAGCTCAAAGGGGGTGTTAAATGGGGTTAGATTTGACCCTCCCAAACCCACGAATGTAACTTCATTTATCTTGTTAACCTTGGCATGGAGGTTTACACCATGTTTATCAAGAATTTCTAGTATAGACTTTGGATCACAATTGCCAGGAACGGCAAGCGTGGGCAATCCGGCTGGCTCGACACTGTTCAAAATATCCTCGGCAGCGCTCAGGGGCCCGAAATTTGTGAGATCCCCTATCAGCAATAGGCCATTGTAACTGCGTTCCAGGAACCTCAACAAGTTTGCTGTGGCGTCGGGTAGTCCATGGAAGTCAGCGGCTGCTAGTATCCGCAGTTCAAACACCCAGGGTTATGAAGAGCACAAGCGTATTAAAATATTGGGATAAAATGGCGACATCATCAAATATTCAAGATATGTTTAGAAATCGAGAAGTCGCGACTAAAATCGTGAAAGAAATTTTCAGGCTAGACCCGGGCCGAAGGATAAAAATTATGCATGTGTGTGGTAGTCATGAGGTCACTGTCAGAAAATACGGGTTGAGGTCGCTTCTGCCGGATTGGATCGAAATAATAGCGGGCCCTGGATGCCCGGTCTGCGTCACTACTTCGGCCGAGATCGACGAAGCTATTGAACTTGCCAAGCGAGGTCACATCATCACCACCTTCGGAGATCTATTCCGCGTGCCTGGTTCACTTGCTTCCATCGCAGATGCCAAAACTGATGGTGCCGACGTCAGGATCGTCTACGGAGCGTCGGACGCGGTTGATTTGGCGAGGCGCAATCCAGAGAAAGAGGTCGTCCATGTAGCGATAGGTTTTGAAACCACAGCCCCAACAATCGCTTCCGAAATCATCCGCAAACCACCTCCGAACATCAGTTTGCTGGTCTGTCACCGATTGATCCCCCCTGCCATGAAATTCCTGCTCGCCTCCGGTGATGTGGCGCTAGATGGGTTCCTATGCCCGGGCCACGTGTCGACGATAATCGGATCCAAGCCCTACGAGCCCATCTCGGAAAAATATAAAGTTCCTCAGGTGGTTGCTGGATTCGAGCCCATCGATGTGCTATTGGGCGTTTGGATGTTGCTAAAGCAGATCAACGATGGACGGCACGAGGTTGAGATAGAGTACACGCGCTCGGTAAGACCCGAGGGCAACATGCTTGCGCAGGAGAAGATGAGGCAAGTATTTGAGGTGGTCGATAAACCTTGGCGGGGGTTCCCAGTCATCCCTAGCTCGGCGTTAGAACTTCGTACAGACTTTAAGGATTTTGATTCTCACGAGCGGTTCGATATCAGCGTAGAAGGTGCAGTTGACATGCCAAGTGGTTGTAGATGTGGGGAAGTCCTACGCGGATTGATCTATCCGCATGAGTGTCCAATGTTTGGTGATGCTTGTACGCCGCTCAAACCGATTGGCCCATGCATGGTGTCCAGCGAGGGTACGTGCAACATAGCGTTCAATTATGGGCGTGCTAAACCCTGATCGTAACCATTAAGAATTTTGATAGAATATGTGCATAAACCAACGATACTTTTTCCTTAGATTCGATATGGAAAATAAACCTAGAAAATAGTTTCACAAATCTCATAACCCTGCAAATTGTTTCAAGTATGGTGTTTGGAGGATGAAGACTAGGGAATGTTTGGAAGGGAAGGGCATGGAGATGAATGATTCTTGTAGAGATTGTCTAGCAGTTGAGTATTGCCTTTCCCTCCTTCCCTACGATTCGAAAAGCAGACCGAACAAGGAACTTAATACAGCTAAGCCGATTTTTCCAATTCCTCAAATTCAGTAAAACAGCCCTTACCATCACCAAATTCCAGCTCTTGGAGCATTGACGCTTTGAAGGGCCTTGAACCATTTATAGGAAATTCTAAAAAAAGAACAAATATATATTACGTTCGCTGGCTTATGTGATTCGGTGGTGAACATGCGCACTCTGAAAGCAATGAACAAATTAAGGAAGATGGTTAAGCCGACGCGCGCAGATGCAGAAATTTTGCTGAAGTTGGTCGAACTCCAGCAATCCGAGCGTATGATCAAGGCGCAAAATTGGTTCTGGAGCGAATTCAGTGAAAAGGACTTTGAGGAGTTTCAGAAAGAATACCCCAGCGGCTCGGAGGGCGATAATTACTGTATGGCGATCAGTTCCTTTTGGGAAACTGTTGGCGTGTTGCTTCACTACAAGCTGATAAACGAGGATCTTCTGTTCGATAGATTTATGGTCGAGCCATACTGGGAGAGGCTTCAACCCGTTATATACGGTATGCGGGAGGCGTACAAGGAACCCGACATCTCAGAGAACTTTGAGTGGCTTGCCAAAAGGGCAGCGAAATGGAGGAAGTCGCACAAGCGGAAGGTTTGAACCATCGCCCAAGTGAAAATGATAACGCCCAGCTCTTACTGTCAGCAGATTTTTAGTACTAAGTAATTCCTAACTTATCAACTACTTTCTCGAGTTCTGATTTCAAGCTCTTGATATCGTCCGAGTAATTCTTAACAATGAACACAGGCATCTCGACATGCCTCTTTAGCTCCTCGTAATCGTCGTGCAGGTAAGTCTTCTCCATCTCCTCGCGGGAAACTAGGTGGGCGTCGAGTCCCTTTTCCTCCCTCGCACGGCGGGCGTTGCGTTCCCAGCAGACGTCGAAGGGAGCATCAATGTATACGATGGCGGAGTTTTGCGTGACCTCAGGCGAGAAGTGCATGAAGGCTTGGACATAGCTATCCCGCGAGAACTCTATGAAGAGAAGCCTGTTTTTGGACTGGAGCTTAAGGGCCTGATCGTTGAGCGCGATTGATAGGTCACGCCAAACGTTATCATCTGTTATCTTCATCCCGCCCCCCGGAAAACGGCGATGGCGCTTTTGCTCGACATCCGTTTCAAATATTCTTTTTAGGATCGGGAAGTCATCGATGCGCATGATATCGCCCTTATAGCCCCTCGCTCGGAGCTGCTCAACTAAAATTTTGTAAACGATTGACTTTCCGCAACCGGGTCTCCCTATCAAGAAGACATTCGGCATTTGCTCACTTAAAGATTTCCTGTAAATACTCTGTTTCCTTTCTCAAGAGCTCTTCGCGACGCATAACCTGCTCCTTTGCCCTGACGGCAGTTTCTACCACGATTAAGTCAGCACCCTTATCAGAGATCAGCTCAGCATAGCGCTCTAGATTCCTGCGCTTGAGCGTGCCTATCCCCTCATTCAGTGGAGGATGGAATATCTTTTTTTGGGGAATGTAATCATTGA
>Ga0315280_10002381_pt1 | contig 30525 bp, 24 predicted proteins | sample YL17G06_40_MG_FD_203697 | JGI IMG/M metagenome (GOLD analysis project Ga0315280, IMG submission 203697) | Sediment microbial communities from Yellowstone Lake, YNP, Wyoming, USA - YL17G06_40 | ecosystem: Environmental > Aquatic > Freshwater > Lake > Sediment | place: USA: Wyoming | collected... | reverse complement strand
GACCTGCTGGACGCGACCGGTGAGACGGCCGCCCTGGGCAAGACCGCCGGCAAGGACGCCGAGCGAGGCAAGCGGACGCACGTGGACCTGGTAGGCGCCGAGGCCGCCCGTCGCCTGGGACGGGAGCTTACCGCCGCGGCGATAGAGGCGATGGACGCCCTGGGCGACGGCGGAGATGAGCTGCGGTCGCTTGCGGAGCTGCTGGCCGGGCGAACGCGGTGAGACGAGATATGCCACCTGAAAATCTCATAGACTCGATCACGACGCCGCATCAGTTGCGCCGACTCAGCGAGGCCCAGCTCGTCGAGTTGGCCGGCCAAATCCGCCGACGAATCATCGAGGTGGTCTCCCGACGCGGCGGGCACCTGGCCAGCAACTTAGGCATCGCCGAACTCACCATCGCCCTGCACTACGTCTTCGACTTCTCCCGCGACAGGCTGCTGTGGGACGTGGGCCACCAGTGCTACGCCCACAAGATCCTCACCGGCCGGGCCAAGGACTTCCACACCCTTCGCCAGGCCGACGGCATGAGTGGCTTTCCCGCCCCCTCCGAGAGCCCCTACGATCTGTTCGCAACCGGGCACGCGGGCACGGCCATCTCCACCGCCGCCGGGCTGGCCTGGGCCGACCAGACCGCCGGACGAGATGTCAAGGCCGTCGCCGTCGTCGGCGACGCCAGCATCGTCAACGGCCTGTCGCTTGAGGGGCTGAACAACGCCGCCATGCTGAAGCGGCAGTTCCTCATCGTTCTGAACGACAATTCGATGGCCATCGACCGCACGCACGGCGCCGTCGCCCGGCTGCTGGACCGCGTGCGGACCTCCAGCGCGTACGGCGACATCCGCCACGGCGCCGAGCACCTGCTCCAGCACCTGCCCATGGGCGAGGAGATCACCGGCGCCCTTCGCAGCATCAAGGCCGGGCTGAAGACCACGCTCCAGGGCAAGCAGGTGTTCGAGGCGTTGGGCTTCGCGTACTTCGGCCCGATCGACGGGCACAACATCCACGAGCTGATCGTCATGCTGCGGCGGCTGTCGCGGCTGAATCGGCCGTCGCTGCTGCACGTCCACACGCAGAAGGGCAGGGGCTGCCAGTACGCCGTCGAGGACCCCTGCCGCTTCCACAGTCCCCCGGCCTACGTCATCGAGGGCGGCAAGGCCGTCTTCCCGCCGCGGGCAAAGCCCACCTGGACGAGCGTCTTCGCGAGCGCGCTGGTCGAGATGGGCAGGAAGGACGAGAAGATCGTCGCCATCACCGCCGCCATGCCGGACGGCACCGGGCTGGACAAGTTCCGCTCGGCCTTCCCGCAGCGGTACATCGACGTGGGGATAAGCGAGTCGCACGCCGTGGCCATGGCCGCCGGACTGGCCAAGGGCGGGCTGAAACCCGTGGTGGCCATCTACTCCACGTTCATGCAGCGGGCGGTGGACCAGGTCTTCCACGAGCTGGCGCTCCAGAGGCTGCCGGTGGTGCTGTGCATGGACCGCGCGGGACTGGTCGGCAGCGACGGCGCGGTCCACCACGGGTTCATGGACATCGCCTTCCTTCGGCCGCTGCCGGGCATGGTGCTGATGGCCCCGGCAGACGGTGCGGAGATGACCGCGGCGCTGGAGCTGGCGTTGTCGCTGAAGGGCCCCTCGGCGATCCGGTATCCCCGCGACGAGGTGGCGATCGAGCTGCCGGGTAATTGTCCGCCATTCAGGCCCGGCCAGGCGAGGGTCCTGCGCGAAGGGTCCGACGGCGCGATGCTGTGCTACGGCACGATGGTCGAGCCGGCGCTAGCCGCCGCGGACATGCTGGCGCGGGAAGAGGCAATGAGCATCGCAGTCATCAACGCCAGGTTTGCCAAGCCGCTGGACGCGGCGACCATCCTGCCGCTGATCGCTTCGGGTCAGCCCGTGGTCGTCGTCGAGGACCACGCCGTGATCGGCGGGTTCGGCTCAGCCGTGCTGGAGCTGGCCTCGGCTGCGGGCTCGCCGCACGGCAATGTCCGCCTCATGGGCATCGGCGACAGGTTCATACAGCACGCCTCGCGGTTTGAGCAGTTCGTGGAGGCCGGGCTGGACGCGGCCCACATCGCCGTGACCATGAAGGAAATGGTCCAGAACCCCTCGCAGGGCCTGCGGCGGCTGTGAGGGCTCACTGCGCGCGAGCCAGTCGCTTGGCCGCCGCGGCGACGATCTCATCTCTCAGTTTGCTGGCCAGCTTGACGTCCGTGCCGGCGCTTCTGGCCGCCTGCTCTTCCACGGCTGGCGGGGCGACGCCGAGCAGGCTGGAGGGGTACAGGTCCTGCTCGCCGGGCAGCAGGAACATGGAGTAGGCGTCGGATGTGCTCCGGACGTCCGTGGCGGCGTAAGGCTTGCTGACGGCGACCTGGACCGCCGGCTCGTACTGCTCGGCCTGTCCCGCTGCTGGCCTAATTCTCACCGTCACCGTCCGGTGGAGCGTCTGGATCGACCCAGCCAGCAGGGCCTCGGGAGTTACGGCGTCTTTCCGCCAGAACTCGAAGAACTGCATGCCGGTCAGCGGCTCGGTGGTGATGACGCCGGCCCGCTTATCCTGCCGGTCGATCGTGAAGCGGTAGTCGCGCAGGACATCCTGAGTAGCCAGCCACACCGCCTCGAAGTTCCGCTCGGCGCCCGTCATCTCCGGCTGGGCGACGACCGGCTTTGTGTACTTCAGGCAGCCGCAAACGCCCGTGGCGAGGACAGCGGCCAGGAGGAAAAGTGTCTGTCGCGTCGGAGTCATTTTTTCTCACTTGCGGGGGTTGGCCCGTTGGCCCGCGGAGGCATTCTATCCTATGCTCCAATGGGAGCAACACAAGAGTTGAGCAACCGCATGCTGGCCTGCACAAAGGCCCCGCACCAATGCCCCAGCCCCGGCTTCCTCAACGGCCGGGGCGCCTTTTTTTTTGCGCACGTGGCAGCCCTGCGCCGCAGGCCCGGCCGCCCGGGCGGCTCCCAGTTGCAGGCGGGAGAGGCCTAACGCCGCCGGAGTTTGGTTATAATCGGCATTGACTGGCAGCGGCGGCAGAGAAAGCCCTCCTCCGTTGCTGCGTTAAGAGCCGAAGGCGGCGGTGTACCATGCGGATACTGGCCGGCGAGTACAAGGGTCGCAACCTCCTGCCGCCGCCGGCGTCCAGCGACACCCGGCCCATGACGGCCGCGGCCAAAAAGTCGCTGTTCGACATCCTTGCCGGCAGGCTGATCGACGCAGCGGTGGCCGACCTGTACTGCGGCACTGGCACGCTGGGCCTGGAGGCCATGTCGCGCGGCGCCCGGCGATGCTACTTCGCCGACCGCGACCGCCTGGTCTTGAGCAGGCTCCGCAGGAACATCGAGACGCTAGGCTTATTCCCTCGCTGCGTTGTGTGGTGCGGCGATGTTCCGGTTAGCCTGGCCGGCTGGCTGGAGGGGCTGGATTGCGCCATAGACGTGGCATTCGTCGATCCGCCGTTCTCCCAGGTGCGCCAGTCTCCCTGGCAGCAGGCCGCCGACAGGATATTCGTCCCGCTGTCGGCACACCTGTCGGCCGACGGGGTGGTCGTGCTGCGTCTGCCAAGTGAGCTCCGAGTAAGCGGCGACTTCGGCCCGCTCGCCCTTCAGCGGACCAGGCAGTACGGCGGCATGAAGGTCCTGCTGCTCGGCAGGCGTCGCCGCGCCGACGGGGGGGCCGGCTGATGGCCCGCTCGCCGTACACGTACTTTCAGCCCGGCCGCATAGGCAAGCTGGCCAACCTGAGCCTCCTGGCCCGCCAGGCGGTGGAGGGGTTCATCAGCGGCCTGCACCGCAGCCCGCACCGGGGCTTTTCGGTCGAGTTCACCGAGCACCGCGAGTACGTGCCCGGCGACGACACCCGCCACCTGGACTGGGTCGCATGGGGCAGGTCGGACCGCTACTACCTCAAGCAGTACGAGCAGCAGACCAACCTGCGGGCTTACATACTGCTCGACGTCAGCGCGTCGATGGGCTACAGGCAGCGGGGGGAGATCAGCAAGCTCACTTACGGCTGCTTCCTGGCCGCCTGCCTGAGTTATCTCATGGCCCGCCAGCAGGACATGGTGGGGTTGACGGCGTTCGACGAGCAGATTCGCTTCCACCTCACGCCTCACTCGACGGCGGCCCACATAGACCGCATCTTCCAGCGTCTTGAGTCGGCCGAGCCGGGCGGGCAGACGGCCATCGCCGCCACGTTTCACGAGCTCGCGCGCAGGCTGGCAAAGAGGGGGCTGGTCATCATCATCTCCGACCTCTACGAGGAGCCTACCGAGGTCTTCAAGGCCCTCCAGCACCTGGTCTTCAAGAAGCACCAGATCATCATCTTTCACCTGATGGACAGGGCCGAACTGGACCTGCCCTTCAGGGACGTCGTCCGCCTGGTGGACATGGAGACCGGAGGAAGCCTTCAGGTCGACCCGCGGTACGTTCGCGACTGCTACCGCCAGGAGGTCGCCGGCTTCATCGACCGCTACCGCCGCGACTGTGGCGAGAGGAACATCGAATACGTGCACGTGACCACCGACACGCCGTATGACGTGATGCTGCTGAACTACCTCGCCCGCCGGAGCAAGCTGGTGCGATGATGCTGGCACTTTCGTTCACGACGCCGCTCCTGCTGATCGGCCTGCTGGCCGCGGCCATCCCGCCGCTGCTGCACCTGCTGTCGGTCGCGCGGGCAAAGCAGGCCGCCTTTCCCACTCTGCGGTTCCTGCGCCTGAGCATGGCCAAGACCGCCCGGCGGCGGCGAATCCAGCACTGGCTGCTGATGGTCGTGCGGTCGGCTCTGCTGGCCGTGCTGGCCGTGGGTTTGGCTGAGCCGATCTCGCGGGCGGCAGGCTGGGGGGGCGCGGCCGAGCGGTCGGCTGTCGTGGTACTGGACAACAGCATGTCGATGTCCGCCCTCAGCGGCGGGGTCAGCCGCCTGGCCTCCGCCAAGTCGCAGGCTGCGGCGCTGCTGGATGGGGTGGGCAGGCCGGAACTGGCGGCAGTGATCGTCACTAACGGCCAGGCCGCACCAGAGGGGCTAACGACGCGACTTGACCTGCTGAGGGCGGGCATCGGCGCGGTTAGCCCCTCGCCCGGCAGGGCGCCGATGCGCCACTGCCTCGAGGCTGCCCTGGCGGCTCTGGCCGGGCAGACCCAGGGGCGCAAGGCGGTGTACATGTTCAGCGACCTCCAGCAGGCCAACCTTGCCGACCTGCTTTCGCTGCCGGCCCCCAGCGGCGCGGAGGCGGTTGACCTGCTGGTGGTCGGCAGCGAGGCCGGCATCGACGACGTAGCGGTGAGCGACCTTGAGATAGCCGGCCAGCCGATCGTCGGGGCGGCGCTGACATTCACGGCTGCGGTGGTGAACTCTAGCGCCCATGACCGGATCGTGAGGGTTCTCTTCGAGGCCGACCAGCCCGCCGGCCCGCCCGTCAGCCGCCAGATCCGCGTTAGCCTGGGCCCGGCCGGGACTAGCGCGGCGAGGGCCCAGGTGCGCTTTCAGCACCGGTTCGACCAGCCCGGCCAGCACACCGGCCGGGTCTATATCGAAGGCAGCGACGACCTGCCCGCCAACGACGCCCGCTACTTCAGCCTCGCCGTCGCCGACCGGCTGGAGACTCTGGTCGTGGCTGGCGGCTCGGCAGGCCAGGGCGGGGACGCCGGCGGGGCGGCGATGGTCGAGTTGGCATTGAACCCATTTGAGGATCCGTCAGCGGCCTGGCCTATCAGGGTGCGGCGGGTCAGCGGCGGGGCGTTTAACGCCTCTGACCTGGCTGGGGCATCGGCGGGGTTTTTCTGCGACGTTGCGGCCTTCGACGAGGGCTCGGCTCAGGCGGTCAGACAGTTTGTCCGCAGCGGCGGGACGGTGGTGTTCTTCCTTGGGCCGGATATTGAGGTGGGCAGCTACAACCGTCTGCTCGGTCATTCAGCCGGCCAGGAGCCCGCGCTGCTGCCTTGCCGGCTCGCACCGGCCACCGGGCAGATCGGGCCAGAGGCGCCGGCCCAGACGGTGTCGTTCCTGGACACCGAGCACGCCTATTTCGCCGGCCTGTACGCGACGGCTGCGGAGTATCCCGCGGTCCTTGTGCAGCGGTACTTCCCGCTTACTGTGGAGCAGCCAGCCGCGAGGGTCCTCATGCGTCTGGCCAACGGCGAACCGCTGCTTGTAACCACCCCCTACGGAGCAGGTGCGGTGGTGATCTGTGCCACGTCGGCCTCGCCGCAGTGGTCGGACTTCTCACTGACGGGGATGTTCCTGCCGGCCGTCAGCAGGATGAGCCTCCTGAGCTTCTCCACCGGGCCCGGCGAGCAGATGCACCAGGCCGGGCAGGCTGTGACGATCCGCCCGCTCCAGCGGGGTCGATTGGGCGGGGCGAGGTCGCTTCCGCCCGGCGCCGTGCTGAACGTGACCATGCCGGAGGGCGACGGTGAGTCGGTAGCCACCGTCCCACTGGCGGATTCGGAGGAGGGGCCGATCGCCACCTTCGGGGAGACTGCCCGCGCCGGCATCTACCGCTGGGCCGTCTTCGCCGGATCAGCCGGGGGCGACCTGCCCAGCGGCGCATTCGCCGTCAACGTGGACGGGGCCGAATGCGACCTGGTGGCCGTCAGCCCGCAGGCACTGGCCGATGCTCTCGCCCGCGCGGGCTGGCGGCACGTGTACGTAGGCGCGACGCTGGAGCAGGTTCGCTCAGCCGCCACCGGCGAGGCTGCCGGGCGAAACTGGTGGGACGTCCTGGTGGCTGCGGTCGTGTTGCTCCTCGTCGTTGAGGCAGCCGCCGCCAACCGCACACGCCAGCTTGTCGGGCGGGTGGCCGCCGCGGTGGGCGCTGGCGGCTGAGCGGTGTAGTATTCCCGTCGGGCTCGGAGGGGAGTAATATTGCCGCATGGCGCGGTCATCGACGAAATCCTCTGCGCTGTGGGTGCTTCGTCGGCTGCGGTCGGCGGGGCATCAGGCCCTGCTGGCCGGCGGGTGCGTGCGCGACATGCTGCTGGGGGCTAGGTCCACCGACTACGACGTAGCCACCGATGCCACGCCCCAGCAGGTCCGCCGGCTGTTTCGCCACGTGCTGCTGGTGGGGGCGAAGTTCGGCGTGGCGATGGTCATGCACAAGGGCAGCAAGGTGGAGGTGACCACGTTTCGCACGGACGTGTCGTACAGTGACGGCCGGCGGCCGGACGCGGTGAGGTTCTCCTCGCCCCGGCAGGATGCGCGGCGGCGGGACTTCACCATCAACGGGCTGTTCTACGATCCAGTCTCGAGGCAGGTGATTGACTACGTCGGAGGGCAGGCGGACCTAAAGAAGCGCGTGATACGCACGATAGGCCCGCCGGAGCATCGCTTCGCCGAGGACTACCTCCGCATGATCCGCGCGGCGCGGTTTGCGGTGCGGCTGGACTTCACCATCGCAGCGGCGACGGAGGCGGCGATCCGCCAGTACGCCCCGCGCATCTCGGCCATCAGCGGCGAGAGGATATTCGAGGAGCTGACCAAGATGCTCTCCCGCCCGACCGCCGGCCGGGCGGTCGCGGAGCTGCGCCGGTTGGGCCTGGCAGAGGCAATCCTGCCGGAATTGTTCTGGCAGGACGGCGCGTGGGAGCAGGCCGCGTCGGCTGCGACGGCCGTAGCGGGCAGGGGAGATGTGACGCTCACCTTGGGGGCGCTGCTAGGTCGCCTGGCGCCGGCGGAGATCGCCCGCATCCTTCGCCGGTGGGGGGCGTCCAACGAGCTGCGGGATGGGCTGTGCTGGATGGCTGAGCGGCTGGACCTCTGGCCCCAGGCGGCGGGTCTTTCCCTGGCCGACTTCAAGCGATTGCTTGCCAATCCCAACTTCCCCAGGCTCAGGGCGCTTTGGGCCTTTCTGGAGCGACAGGCCACCGGGCGCCGCACCTGCGCGCGGCGAATCGCGGGCAGGGCGCGATCCATCCCGCCAGCCAAGATATCCCCCAGGCCGCTGCTGTCGGGGCACGACCTCAAGACGCTCGGGCTTAGCGAGGGGCGCGAGCTGGGAATGGTCCTGCGGGCCGTTTACGAGGCCCAACTCAACGAGCAGATATCCACCCGCCGGCAGGCCCTGGCCATGGCGCGGCAGATGATGTAGCGAAAAGGGGACGCCTCTAGCTGCCCCCTGGACTGTCCGGCGCCGGGCGGGTCAGTCCTTGAACCTCTTGATGAGCAGGCAGGCGTTGTGCCCGCCGAAGCCGAAGCTGTTGCTCAGGACGGTGTTGATCTTGACCTGCCGCGGTTTAAGCGGGACGTAGTCCAGGTCGCACTGGGGGTCGGGGTTCTCCAGGTTGAGCGTAGCCGGGATGATCCCCGTGGTGATCGCCAGCGCCGAGGCTATTATCTCGACGCCGCCGGACGCCCCCAGCAGGTGCCCGGTGGAGCTCTTGGTGGAGGAGACGATCAGCCCATCGGTGGCGTGGGTGCCGAAGACCTTCTTGATTGCCAGCGTCTCGGCTATGTCCCCCAGCTCGGTGCTTGTGCCGTGGGCGTTGATGTAGTCCACGTCTTGCGGGTCGATGCCGGCGTCGGCCAGCGCCCGCTGCATGGCCAGGATGGCGCCCCTGCCCTCGGGGTCGGGGGCGGTGATGTGGTAGCCGTCGCCGCTGGCGCCGTATCCGATCAGTTCGGCGTAGATCTTCGCGCCGCGCTTGCGGGCGAACTGGAGCTCCTCAATCATCACCACGCCCGCGCCTTCTGACAGCAGGAATCCGTCGCGGTCCTTGTCGAACGGCCTGCTGGCGCGCTCCGGCTCGTCGTTTCGCGTGGACAGGCCCTTCAGCGAGCAGAAGCTGCCGAGGCCCAGGGGCGTGAGGGCGGCCTCGCTGCCGCCGGTTATCATCATGTCGGCCTCGTTACGCTGGATGGTCTTGAAGGCCTCGCCGATCGAGTTAGCCGCCGAGGCGCAGGCGGTCACAACCGCCGAGTTCGGCCCGCGCAGGTGCCAGATGATCGAAATGTTGCCTGAGGCGGCGTTGGCCATCAGTTTGGGAACGGTGAACGGGCTGATGCGGTCGGCGCCCTTCGACAGCATCCGCTTGTGCTGGACCTCCAGCTCCTCAAGCCCCCCGATGCCGCTGCCCACGATCACACCGCAGCGGTCCACGTCATAGCGGGCAAAGTCGATGCCGCAGTCCCGTACGGCCTCCAGGGCCGAAGCCACGGCGAACTGGGCGAAGCGGTCCATCCGCCGCGCGTCGCGGGGGTCCAGACCCTCAATGTCCTCGCCAGTCCAGTTGCGCACCTCGCCCCCGATGCGGGATGAGTAGGGGCCGGCATCGAACCGTTGGATCGGTACGATGCCACTCTTGCAGGCAATGAGGGCCTCCCAGAACTCCGGGACGCTGCGGCCGAGAGGGTTGACCGTGCCCATGCCCGTCAGTACGACGCGGCGATTGGCCATTTGCAACGATTCCTTCGGCTCGGGTCAGGCCTTGCTGGAGTGCTCTTTGATGTAGTCGATAGCCTGGCCAACCGTCTGGATCTTCTCAGCCTCCTCGTCGGGGATGCTCAGCTCAAACTGGTCCTCGAACTCCATGACCAGCTCGACGGTGTCCAGGGAGTCGGCGTTGAGATCGTTGACGAACGAGGTCTCGCGGGTGATCTCGCTCTTGTCAACGTTCATCTGCTCCGACACTATCTCGATCACCTTCTGTTCAATTTCGTCAGGCACTTTCTTGACCTCCCTGAGTCGATTCACCAGGTTTCCTGGCAGGGTCCGCGTCTGCCTTTTGGGCGGCGGTACTATAGCTTGGCCGCCGGGACCTTGCAATAGCATCCTTGCCGTTGCTGCAACGGCTATGTGTGCATTCCGCCGTCAACGCTAATGCATTGTCCGGTAATATAGTTAGAAGCGTCGCAGGCCAGAAACGCTACCGCCTTGGCGACGTCGCTGGCCAGCCCGAAGCGCTTCAGGGGTATCTGCTCAAGGGCCATGTCCTTTGCCTGCTGGGGCAGCACGTCGGTCATCTCGGTCTTTATGAACCCCGGTGCCACCGCGTTGCATCGGACGCCCTTGGAGGCAAGCTCCTTGGCGGTGGTCTTCGTCAGCCCAAGCAGGCCGGCCTTTGAGGCGGCGTAATTGGCCTGGCCCCGGTTGCCCTCCAGCCCGCTGTAGCTGGACATGTTGATGATCGACCCGTCGCGCTGGCGGATCATGTGCTTGGCCGCCGCCCGCGTGCCGATAAACGCGCTGGTGAGGTTGACCTTCAGCACCAGTTCCCAGTCGGCGTCCTCCATCCGCAGCAGCAGCCCGTCGCGCGTGATGCCGGCATTGTTGACCAGCACGTCAAGCCGGCCGTACTTCTCGGCCACCTCGTCCACCAGTGCCGTGAAGCCCTCACTGTTGGTTACGTCCATGGCCCGGGTCTCCAGCTTGCCCGGCGAGGCAGCCAGCGCCTGCGGCAGGCCGGCGAGCAGATCCTGCCGCAGGTCCACCGCCACCACCGTCATGCCGGCGGCCAGCAGCTCGCGGGCGATCTCCAGGCCGATGCCCCTTGCCGCGCCGGTAACGATGGCCACTTTCTCGCTATCCGCCATGATTCTCCTTCAATTCGGCTGTCTCACAGCTCGGCGGTGAGCTTCTCTATCGCCTGGCGGCAGTTGATGCAAGCAACTTCCGCCCTCCGATTGATCCTTCTCGTCAGCCCGGCCAGCACCCGCCCCGGGCCTATCTCGTAGAACCTCTCGACGCCCGCCGACAGCAGATACTCCATCGACTGCTGCCAGCGGACCGGGCTGACCAACTGGGCGAGCAGCTTGGGTGCGATCTCCGAAGCGCCTTTGTATGGGCTGGCGTCGACGTTGGCAAGCACACAGCGTTGCGGATCGGCGACTCTCGCCTGCCCCAGGGCCTTGGCCAACTCGTCCGCCGCCGGCTGCATCAGCGGGCTGTGGAACGCACCGGCCACCTTGAGCGGCACGGCCCCTGAGGCGCCGAAGTCGCCGGCCATCGCTTCGACTCGCCGGCATGCGTCAGCCTGGCCGGATACGACCACCTGTCCCGGCGCGTTGAAGTTGGCGCAGACGAGCACCTGGCCGCCGGCAGCCGCGGCGCACAGTTCCTCAGCCTTCTCCTCATCAAGCCCCAGGACGCTGACCATGCCCGAAGGCACCGCGACCGCGGCGGCTTGCATCGCCTGGCCCCGGCGGGCCACCAGCCTGATCGCCGTCTCGAAGTCCATCGCGCCTGCGGCATACAGGGCGGTGTACTCGCCCAGGCTCAGCCCGGCTAGGTAGGCCGGGGCGATCTTGCCCTGCTGCTGCGGCCGAAGCAGATCATCCAGGCATCGCAGCATCGCCGCGGAGACCGTGAATATCGCCGGCTGGGAAATGTCCGTGCGGGCGAGCTCCTCCTCCGGCCCCTCGAAGCACAGCCTCTTGATGGGCAGGCCGGTGACGGCCTCCGCCCGGTCGAAGACGGCCTGGGCCGCGGGGAAGGCATCGTAGGCGTCGCGCCCCATGCCCACGTGCTGGGCGCCCTGGCCTGGAAATAGATACGCAGTCTTCATGCTCCGCTTTCGGAAGGCTGTCCTTGGCTTGTTGGGCTTGGCTAGAGGCGGATGACCGCCCCGGCCCACGTCAGCCCGGCGCCGAACGCCGCCAGCAGCACCAGCGAACCCGGCCCGATCTTGCCCTCGCTGCGGGCCTCGTGCATGGCCAGCGGTATCGAGGCGGCCGAGGTGTTGCCGTAACGATCAATGTTGATGTACACCTTCTCCATCGGAAAGCCGAACTTCTCGGTCGCCGATGAGATTATCCGCAGGTTCACCTGGTGCGGTATCACCAGGTCGATGTCGCCGGCCGTCAGCCCGCAGTGGGTCAGGCAATCTTCCAGCAGCCACTGCATCTTCTCGACGGCAAACTTGTAGACGTCCCGCCCGCGCATCTTGATGAAGTGCTCGTGGGCATCGACTGTCTGGTGGCTGGCCGGGCAGCGGGCCCCGCCGCCAGGCACGTGGATGTAGTCCCACCCGCCGCCGTCAGCGTGCAGCACGAAATAGAGCAAACCGCGGTCGTCCTGGCCGGGCTGGAGCACCGCCGCCCCGGCCCCGTCGCCGAACAGGATGCAGCTAGTCCTGTCGGTGTAGTCGGTGAAGCGGCTGAGGGCCTCCGCCCCGATCACCAGCGCCCGGCGGTAGGTGCCCGTCTCTATGAACTTGCCCGCCACCGCCAGGCCGTATATGAAGCCGCTGCACGCGGCAGAGATGTCGAAGGCCGGTACGTCTTTGGCCTGGAGGTTCTTTTGCACGAAGCAGGCAGTGGCCGGGAAGATCATATCGGGCGTGATGGTGGCGCAGACGATCACGTCCAGTTCGCCCGCCGACACCCCCGCATCCGCCAGGGCCATGCGCGACGCCTCCGTCGCCAGGTCGGCAGTGGATTGACCGTTGGAGACGATGCGGCGCTGCTTTATCCCCGTCCTTTGGGTGATCCACTCATCGCTGGTGTCTACCAGCTTCTCAAGGTCGGCGTTGGTCAAAGCCCGTTGCGGGACGGCAATCCCCAGTCCGCTTATGGCGGCTCGCAGAGGTTTACGCATCCTGTGTAACCTCGCGCCGGGACAGAAGCTGGGTGATTCTCTGGTTCACTTGGCCCATGGCGAAGTCCTTGGCCACGCGGACGGCGTTCATGATGCCGCGGTCATTGCTGGCACCGTGGCAGATGATGCATATGCCCGCCACGCCCAGCAGGGGCGCCCCGCCATATTCGTTGTAGTCGTACTTGGTGGCGATGGCCCCGGCGGCCTTCTGGATGATCGCCTTCTGACCGGGCATCTTGGCGTTCAGTTCAGCCAGCATCGCCTTCACCACTCCCTCGGCCATGCCCTCCATCAGCTTCAGCGCCACGTTGCCGACGAACCCCTCGCAGACCATCACGTCGCACACCCCGCGGAACAGGTCCCGCCCCTCGACGTTGCCCACGTAGTTGACGTTGGGGTCCTCCTTCATGAGCATCCTGGTCTGCTTGACGAGGTAGTTGCCCTTGGCGTCCTCCTCGCCGATGCTCAGCAGGGCGACGCGCGGGTTGGCCACGCCGCAGACGGTGTTGGCGTAGACCGAGGCCATGATGCCGTACTGGAGCAGGTGCTGAGGCCGGCAGTTGACGTTGGCGCCGACGTCGCACAACACCACCGGGCCGTAATAGGTGGGCGTGACGATGGCGATTCCGGGGCGATGGACGCCCCTCAGCCGACGGAGGCGCATCTGGGCGGCGGCCACGCATGCCCCGGTGTTGCCAGCGGAGATGCATGCGTCTATCTCGCCATCCGCGTGCATCCGCGCCATCATGGCGATGGAGCTGTCGGGCTTGCTGCGCAGGGCCTCGACGGGCGCCTCAGCCATGCCGATCACCTGCTCGGCGTCGCTGATGTCGATGAAATCGGCCCAGTCGCTCGATGCATTGAGATGCTCGCGGAGCAGCGCCTCTGGCCCGATCAGCACGATCCGGTCGTCGTTCTTGAGGAATCTACGGGCCGCCAACGCCCCCTTGACCTCCGTCGCCGGCGCCCGGTCGCCACCCATGGCATCGATGCCGATCCGCATCGACTAACCCTCTTTCTTGACTTCCAGGCTCAAGCCAGGGCGGACGTAACCGCAGTTGTCGCATGCGGCGTGCGGCAGCTTCGGAGAATTGCATCGCGGGCAGTCGACGAAGTTCACTGGCCTTTTGGCGCGGTTGGCCTTGCGCCGACTGCGCGTGCGCGACCTGCTAAGTTTCTGTGCTGGCAACATCTGACTCAATCCTCAAGCTCAGCCGGCAGAAGCGACTATGGTGCCGCGATGCTGGCCGGCAATTCTCCGCCGGAAACTAGGTTTCTCCGGCGTCTTTGTCAAGCAAATAACGGTCACGGCCTACCCGGCGCGCGGTCAGGTGAGCTTCTGCTTCATCCACTCTGCCGCGGCGGCCAGCGCCTCAGGGAGCTTGTCGCAATCCTTGCCCCCGGCCTGGGCGAGTGTGGGCTTGCCGCCGCCGGCGCCGCCGACGATCGGCGCGACGGCCTGCACCCATTCGACCGCGCTGCACTTGCCGCCCGCGGCCAATTCCTTGCCCACCATCGCGATCAGCGTCACCTTGCCGTCGCCGGCAGAGCCCACCAGCACCGCTGCGGCGCCCTTCTTGCGCCGGCGGTCGCACTCCTGGCGCATCGCGTGCGCGTCGCTGGTGCCGCATCGGCCGATGAGCACGTCGCCGTGCGGGGAGGCGAGCGTGCAGGTCCCCTGGAAATTCTCCTCACCGCCTGCCCCGCCCCGCGCCGGCCGCTTGCGGAGCTCCTTCAGGTCCTTCTGCATCGCGTCGACGCGGCCGGGCAGCTCCGCCGCTGGCACGCGCAGGGCGGCCGACAACGACCGCACCGTCGCGTCGATCTCCTGCACGTACGCCACCGCCGCCGGGCCCGTCATCGCGGTGATCCGGCGGACGCCCTTGGCGATGGATTCCTCCGAGACGATCTTGAACAGTCCCACCTGGCCTGTGCGGTCCAGATGTGTGCCGCCGCAGAACTCAACCGCTGCCGCCGCGTCGGCGCCGGCTAGCGGGTCGTCGGTCCCGACGGCGATGACGCGGACAGGGTCGGGGTACTTCTCGCCGAACACGGCGCGCACGCCGGGGATCTTCTGTGCCTGGGCCAGCGGGATGATCCGCGACACCACAGGCTCATCGGCCAGGATGCGCTGGTTCACCAGCCGCTCCACCTCGGCGAGCTGCTCGGCCGGCACGGCCTGGCCGTGGGTGAAGTCGAATCGCAGGCGGTCCGGGGCGACCTCGCTGCCGGCCTGGTTAATGTGATCGCCCAGCACCTTCCGCAGCGCCCAGTTCAACAGGTGCGTGGCGGTGTGGTTGCGCATCGTGTCGAACCGCGATGGGTCGACCTCGGCCGTCACCTCCTGGCCGGCACGGAGTTGGCCCTGCTCCACGACGCCGGCGTGCAGGACGCACTGGCCGGCGAGTTCCGAGTCGCGGACGGCGAACCGCCCGCCCGCCCAGGTCAGGCTGCCGGCGTCTCCCACCTGCCCGCCCTGCTCGCCGTAGAAGTTGGTCCTCTCCAGCACCACCGCCGCCTCGTCGCCCGTCCGAAGCGTGCCGGAAGTTGCGAACCGATCGCCCGCCACCCAACCCAACACCTTGGTTTTCAGGGGCTTGCGCTGATACTTGGCCGAGTCGTCCGTCGCCGGCAGATTGGCGACGGTCGCGACCTTGAACCTCTCCCCCCCGGCGCTGCTCAGTTCGCGGTGCCGCGCCATCGCCTCGTCGTATCCGGGCAGGTCGACGCTCATGCCGAGCTCCCCGGCCATGATCTGCGTCAGGTCTACCGGGAAGCCGAAGGTCGCGTACAGGTCGAAGGCCACTTGGCCGGGCAGGGTTTTCTTTCCGGCGGCCTTGAGCTTCTCTGCCTGGCGCTGGAACAGTTCGATCCCGCGATCGAGCGTCTTGCCGAATGACGCCTCTTCCTCGGCGATGGTTTCTGCGGCGGCCTTCCGGCGGGCGGTGAGTTCGGGGAACGCCTGGCCCATCAGCTCGACGATGGTGGGCACCAGCTTGGTCAGGAACGGCCCGTCCATGCCCAGATATTGCCGGCCGTAGCGTGCGGCGCGGCGGAGGATTCGCCGCAGCACGTAGCCGCGGCCTTCGTTGGAGGGAATCACGCCATCTGCGATGGCGAAGGTCAGGCACCGTGCGTGGTCGGCCACCACGCGGCAGGCGACGTCGGCCATGTCGTGGGCGGTCGCGTCGAAGCGGTCCGCCAGCTTGCTTGACGAGCCGTACCGGTGCCTCGTGAGCGTTTCGATCTTGGCGATGATGGGCACGAAGATGTCGATGGCATAGTTGCTGGCCTTGCCCTGGAGGACGCGGCAGATGCGCTCGAAGCCCATCCCGGTGTCCACGTGCCTAGCCGGCAGGGGGGCCAGGCGGCCGGAGGCGTCGCGGCTATACTGCATGAACACCAGGTTCCACAGCTCGACCACGCGGGGGTCGCCCGCGTTGACTAGGTCGGCGCCGGAGAGGTCCTCGGTGCCGTCATAGTGGATCTCGCTGCACGGCCCGCAGGGGCCTGTGTCGCCGGGCGCCCAGAAGTTGTCCTTCTCGCCGAAGCGGCGGATGTGCGATGGGTCGATGTCTGTTTCCCGCTGCCAAAGCTCGGCGGCCTCGTCGTCGGCGGGCAGGCCGGCGGATGGGTCGCCCTGGAAGACAGTCGCGTACAGGCGCTGCTTGGGCAGGCCCCAAACGCCCGTCAGAAGCTCCCACGCCCAGGCGATGGCCTCTTTCTTGAAGTAGTCCCCGAAGCTCCAGTTGCCCAGCATCTCGAACAGCGTGTGGTAATTGCAGATGTGCCCGACGTCCTCCAGGTCGTTGTGCTTTCCGCCGGCGCGGATGCACTTCTGGCTGTTGACCGCCCTGCTGTAGGGGCGCTTCTCCAGCCCCAGGAAGACGTCCTTGAACTGGTTCATGCCGGCGTTGGTGAACAGCAGCGTCGGGTCGTCGGCGGGCAGCAGCGAGCTTGAGGGCACGAACCGATGTCCCCGCTCCTCGAAGAAGGCTATGAACTGCCTGCGAATGTCGCTGCTTGGCTGCGTCATTCCGGTAGCCGCCTGGGCCGGGGGCGTCGATGGGGACGCCCGGGCCTGGGAAAGAAAGACATCCTAGCCGCCCCGGCGCCTGGTGCCAAGGAGATTAGCCCGACGTGGTCGGCCCCCCCCGGGCCGGGTCTGGTGCGAGCCGCCGCCGCGCAGACAAACGGCAAGGGCCCCAGCCTGTAGGCCAGAGCCCTTGCCAGTTTCTGCCTCAGGGCGGCTGCCTTGCAGCGGCGATGAACCGTCCTGATCTTGCTACTTTGTTGCAGCTACTTCCTGCGACGGATCAGTGCCAGCCCGCCCAGGCCAAGAAGCGCCAAGGTGGCAGGCTCGGGTATCGCCTCACCCGGTGCCGGGGGAGCAGGCAGCGGCCCTGACCACAGCCAGTTGCTGGCTATCAGAGCCAGGTCACCTGTGCCGACAGTACCGTCACCGGTGAAGTCGCCCTGCTCCCAGAACTTGCCGCCCTGGAGCCAGTTGCTGGCCATCAGAGCCAGGTCACCTGTGCCGACCTTGTTGTCGCCGTTAGCGTCGCCGGCTCGGGCACCCTGGAACTTCACCTTGTAGGTGCCGCCGGACTTCAGTCCGGCAAAGGGCGGCAGGAACGGCGAGCCGAGGTCGTTGGGATCGCTGTGCAGCAGACCATGGGTGATGTCGCTGCTGATCGTCGCGAAGTCCCCAGTGAGGTTGTTGGGGTCAGGGGTGGCGATCATGTCGAACAGGGCGCCTTGAGCCGGCCTGTACGTGCCCGCGTTGACCACGAGCGTATCGGCCAGCTTGGCCGTACCGGTCATGGTTATCTTCGAGTTGGACGGGTTGCCGACCTGCATGATCAGCTTAGCCGACGCGCCGGCCTTGTCGCCAGGCTTCATGGTCAGGTCGCCGTCGATAGCGAAGGTTGCGGTCTTGGCGATGCTGACAATCCCGGTGCTGTCCGGGGACTTGGCCAAGACCAGATTCGCGTTCGCGTTAACCAGGAACCAGTTATTCGGGTCGTTCGGGTCGCCTTCCGGATCGATCAGAGTGTGACCGTGATACCCGACGGTCCTGAACTCGGCGTTGTTGGCGACGTTCAGGATGCCCGTGGGGTTCATCTTCACGCTGTCGCTGCCCGACGCGCCCAGGATCATGACCTGGTAGGAAGTGGCAACCGTCCCGCCCACATCGAACACGAAGACGCCGCCGCTGACATTGACGACGCCGGTGCTGCTGGTGGTCAGGGTGTAGTTGGGGTCAAGGAAGCCTCTGTCCTTGGTGAAGCCCACGTAGAAGGAACCAGCGGCCGTGTTGTTGGCAGGCGGGCGGAAGATGAACGAACCGCTCTGGACGTTCAGCGTGCCCTTTGAGTTGTAGGCGCGTGTCGTCCCGCCGCGGGCGTCGAGGGCAGACCTGCTGATGAAGTTGGCCTGCGCAAGGGTAGTACCTGCTATGTTGGGTTGGTCAAAGATGACTACAGCGTTGTCCTGCACAGTCATCACACCCTCAGCTCCATCGTCAGCCATCTTCAGCGTGTTAGAGGTGAAGGTCCCGTTGCCCTTGATGATCGCCTCGCCGTAGGTGGAGGTGTTCCCGATGATCGTCGTCGAGGTCGTCGTGTCCTTGGTGTCGGCGTCGCCGATGTTCAGGTCGCCACCGCTGTTGACATAGTCGTTGGCATCGCTGTTGTTGACCACCAAGCGCCCAGTGCCGGCGTTTGTGCCTATGTACCAGTTCTCGGTACCGGACAATATCGTGCCTCCGGGCGAGGTCGTCGCTATCTCAGCGTAGCCGACGCTGCTGTCATTCAGCGAGTCGAGGGTCAGTTGCTCGGGGTTGCCACCGACCCAGAGCTGCACGCCCCTGGTATCGGGGTTCGTTATCATGCTTCCGTTGGTCTGGATGAACGAGCCGTTGCCGCCGGAGTAGCCTACGTAGACCTTCGGCTTGGTGCCGGCGACGGCGTCCCAGGTGCCCCACAGCGTGCCGCCTGCGAGCTGGTATTTTCCTAGCGGGGTGTAGCCTGTCTTGACCACGACACCGTTGGGATCGTAGTAGGTGTAGTTGCCGCCGTAACCGACGTAGAGCTTGTCACCAAGCTCATTGATGCCGCCGTTCTGAATCACCTCGGCGTCATAGAACTGCCCGACGTACATGTTGTAGTTTTTGTTCACCGTGGCGGTCAGGTGCCCGTTGGGATCGATCACCAGCGTGCTCTTCTCGCGCCACTGCAACCATTTGGTGTTCGGGTCGTTGGGGTCGGCCACAAAGTAACCAGGCGCGCCCACGCCCATGGTCAGGTTGTACAGCCCCGTGGTGCCGGAGTGTATGCTGGCCGTCTTTGCGTCGCGGATGTACGCCTCGTCAGTGGCAAAAGGCGCCCAGCCGTTGCCGTAGTTGTTGGGGTCGGGAATGGCATTGGGCTCAGCCACCTGCGTCCAGTTGTCGTCGATGGCCCAGTTGGTCGGGTCGTTGGCATCAGTTCCCGTGAAGTCCATATATACTGCGTTGGCGGCACCGGTTACCGCCAGCAGCATCGTCAGAAAAACTAGTCTTTTCATCACATTTCTCCTTTGCGAAGAGTCGCCTAGACTGCTCCTCGGGCGGGCAAACTCGTTTCGCCTGCCCACACGCAACCTCTCCGGGCCCGGCTTCGCACGACCGGGGCCGGGACAGTAATCGGCGCATTCGCAGTCCCGTTAGGTCCGACTCCTCGGGTCAAGTGCACTCGTAAGGCAGGGACTTTGGACGAGGTGCCGCGCAGTACGCATGCGCGAAATACACTTAGCCTTGAGCCTCGTATGTCAGACCGCCAAGTACTCGGAACCCTCGCTTGCGAAAGCCCGGGTTGAAAACCTACACCTTTTAACCGCAGCCTGCGAAATGTTACCGGCACCGCTAAGGTTGCCGATCTGACACAAGTATACCAGAAGCCCACGTTTTTTCAAGGGGTCATCTGGCCGTATTCCGCCGCGGCAGGGGCGATCTCCCTAGGAGGCGGGAGCAGGCGGGGGGGCCGGCACTGAATGTCTAACGGGTTGCCAAAACAGGGCTTATTGACGGCTGCCGAACGCGCTGCCGCAGTGGCCCGCCGCAGTAGGCTGCCTGGGCCGGGGCGAGCCACCGGCTTTAATCGGGAATTCTCCGGGAGTCGGCATCGCCGGCGGCAGCGGCATCCGGGGCCGTAGGGTAAACTGAGGCCGGGGAAGCGGCATCAGTGGGGACGGGCGCCGTCATCGCCGCTTGCTGCCCCAGCGGGCGGCCGGAGACCTTGCGGAGCAGGTCGATCCGCCGCCAGGCGCCGCTCTCGAACCGCCAAGTCATCACCGCCCCCAGGACCACTACGTAGAGGCTGGCGGCCAACCAGGGCCCGGTGCTGGTGAGCTGAGGCAACAGGTAGACCATCGCCGTGCCGCCGCCCATGGTCAGCCCCCAGCTCAGGGCCATGGTCATCGCCATCGGCCAGCGCGTGTCGCCAGCGCCGCGCAGGGCGCCGATGTAGACGATGCCCACTGCGTCCAGCATCTGGAAGACCGCGGCACACAGCATGATGTTGCCGCCGATGGCGACGATCTTGGCTGCGTCCAGTCGCGTGTCGGGCCTGAGGCGGATGAAGAAGTCCACAAGCTGGTAGCGGAAGATGTAGAATAGCGCTCCGCATATGCCCATGTATATGATCGCCGCTAGAAGCGCCGCGTGGGTGCGCCGCCTGGCCAGGTCGGTCCTGCCGGCGCCGATGGACTTGCCCACCAGCGCGGTGGTGGCCACGCCGATGCCGACCGCCGGCATGAACGAGATGCCCAGGTAGCGCATCGCGGCCGTGCTGGCGGCCAGGTGCTCGGTGCCGAACCTGCCGACCAGGGCGGCCGTGAAAACCGACCAGGCGGCGATGTCGTTGCACAACTGCACGCCGGCGGGCCAGCCTACCCCCAGAATGTCCCAGCAGTGCCGCAGGCGCACCGCGCGGAACAGGTTGGTGGCGTACTGCGTCCGAAACGTGCGCGACAGGAACACCGAAAGCAGGATGGTTAGCTGAATCGCCCAACTCGCCACGCTGCCGATGGCCGCCCCCTCCAACCCCATCGCCGGAAAGCCCAACTTGCCGAAGATCAACACGTAGTTCGCTGCCACGTTGAAACCATTGGCCGCGACCGACGCCACCAGCACGATCTTGGGCCGGCGGATGCCGAAGAAGAACTGCTCCAGGACGCGCGCCGGCAACGTCAGCAACACGCTGACGACCATGTAGCGGAAGTACATGGCCTCCAGTAGCACCACGTCGGCGGCGTGGGGGAACAGCAGGAATATGGGCTGAGCCAGCAGCGCCAGCGGGGCGATCACGCACCCGAAGGCAAGCGCCACCGCCATGCCCGCCCAGGCGTACAATCCAGTCTGTCTCAGCCGCCCGGCCCCGAGGTTCTGGCTGACGTAGGTGTTGACCACGGTCAGCGTGCCCATCACGAGGCTCTCGGGGATGAAGGCGAACATGCCGCCTAAAAACTGTGCGCTGAACGACGCCGGGCCAACACGCGAGACCATCAGCCCGTCCACGAACTTCAGCATCGTGGTGTTCAGCATGGTCAAGCTGGCTGGCCAACTCAGCCGCAACACCTCGCCGAAGCCCATGCCCTTCGTTGTCTCAACAACATCCATCCAGATAAACCTGCTTTTTATCTTGGCTCTGGCCGCACCAAAGGCAGGGAGTCTACCACGGCGACGGGGCGCTGCCCAAGCACCACTGCTTCACCGGTACAACATCGGCGGGAACTGCCCCGCGCGACGAGGGGGAGACGCCGACCGCAAATTGCGGATTGTGGATTTCGGATTGCGGACCTGGAGCGAGTCTCAGGGGGATGCGGCGGTTACTCCCAGGGGTTGATGGCCACCTTGACCTGCCTGTCCCGCCAGGTATTGAACGAAGCCACCGCCCGCGCGAGCTGGGAAAGCGGCAGCGTGGCCGTGACGATCTCCTGGCAGGGGATGGCGCCTGACTCTATCAGTCTGGCCGAGCGGGCCAGCGTCCCCGGGGGCATCTTGGAGGCGACGATGCGAGCCTCTTTATTGTAGAGCTCAAACGGGTCGATCCGCAACTGCGAGCCGACGGGACAGACCCCGAAGATCAGCAAGGTCCCGCCGCGCGCCAGCAGCGGCAGCGCCTGCTGGATGGCCGAGGGGTCGCCGGTGGCGTCGATGATGTAGTCGGCGCCCTCGGGCAGTTGACTCCGCAACGACTGCTCAAAGCCGCCGGCAGCCGGATCGAGCACCACGTCGGCGCCCATGCGGAGGGCCTTCCGGCGGCGGAACTCCTCGATCTCGGTCTGCAAGAGGGGGCTGACCGGGCTGCGGGCGAGCAGGGCAGTCCAAAGCAACCCGACCGTGCCGGCCCCCAGCACCAGCGCCACGCCACCGGCCCGCAGGCCCAGGCGGTCGTAGCCGTTGATCACGCAGGCCAGCGTCTCACACAGCACCCCGCCGGCGACACCGGCTGACTCAGCCAACGGCACGACCTTGTTCGCAGGTGCCAGCAGGTACTGCGCGAACCCGCCATTGAGCTTGTAGCCGATGACAGTGGGGTCCGCGCACAGGTTTGGCCGGCCGCTGTGACACATCCGGCACGCCCCGCAGCCGATGACGGGATCGACGGCGCAGAGCTGTCTCTTCGCAAGCCCGCTGACGCCTGCCCCCACCCGCTCGACCCGCGCGGCTATCTCGTGGCCGAGGACCACCGGCGGATGAACTCCGTCGGTCAGCTCGCCGGCGAATATGTGGTTGTCGGTCCCGCAGACCCCGCAGGCCTCCACTCTCAGCAGCACCTGCCCGGGCTGGGGGACGGGCACCGGCAGCGACGACAGTGTGATCCTCCCGACGGCCTTGAACACCCCGGCCCGCATTGTCTCGCCTGGTGGCATGGTAGCGCCCTCCTGCCGGCGGCGCCGGCTCACGGATTCTGGCTCCTCATCAGCGCCTCCACGTCGGTTGCGGTGGGCATGGCCGACTGCGCCCCCAGCCTGGTGCAGGCCAGGGCTCCGGCGGCGTTGGCGAACTTGGCAGCCTCGCGCAGGCACTGGCCCCGCGCCACGGCCACGGCCAGGGCGCCGGCAAAGGCATCGCCGGCGGCGGTTGTGTCCACCACGGGGACCTTGTAGGCCGGCACCGTGTAGAAATGCTCGTCGGCGGTGACCACGACCGAGCCGCGCGCTCCCAGCTTCACCACGGCGGCCGACGCCCCGCGCCCGATGAGGTCGCTGGCCAGCGACTTGGCCGCGCGGTCGTCAGCTACCGCCGGCTGGCCGGTGATTATCTCCGCCTCCAGCCCGTTGGGGCAGATCACGTCTACCTTGCACAACTGGGCGTCCAGGTTGCGGTGGGCGGGGGCGGGGTCCAGTATCACCTTGCAGTTATTCCTTCGGGCCAGGTCCATCGCCGCCCGCACCGTCGGCAGCGGCAGCTCCAGTTGCACAAGCAGGATCGAGGCGGCCTGGAACAACTCCTGCTGGGCGTAGATGTCGTCGGGGCTGACGCGCTGGTTGGCCCCGCCGGCCACGATTATGGAGTTCTCGCCCTTGGCGTCGACCACGACGATCGCCACGCCGGTGGGGGCCTCGTCGCTGGTCATCACGGCCGAGCAGTCGATCTCCTCGGCCTTCAGCCCGGCAAGGAGGTGCTGGCCGAAGCTGTCCGCCCCGACCCGCCCCAGGAACGCGCATCTGCCGCCCAGGCGGGCGACCGCCACCGCCTGGTTGGCGCCCTTGCCGCCGGGGGAGGTCACGAAGCCGTCCCCCAGCAGCGTCTCTCCAGGGGCGGGCATGCGCTTGCTGCGCACGACCAGGTCCATGTTCACCGACCCCACCACGAGGATCAGAGGTTTCTCTTCAGCCATGATGCCTTGATCCGGTCAGTCGCCCTGGAAGGACGCGACGTGGACTTGTATCTCTCGAGGCGGCTGCGCCTCGAAGGTGCATCTGCTGAGCTGTCGCCACGGCGGCGTCCCGAGCGAGCGGCGCCGCTACCGTCAGGCCCACTGGAGGTCCGGCCCGCCCCTGCGCACCTTGCCCAGGACCCAGCATCTCTCGCCCGAGCGGCGCAGCGTGCTCATAACAGGCCGCGCAAAAGAAGGCGCGACGATCATGACGAACCCCACGCCCATGTTGAACACGCGCATCATCTCCAGGCTGTCCACCGGCCCTTTCTCGGCGATGAGCTTGAAGATCGGCGGCACCGGCCAACTGTCGCGCTTCATCCGCACGGTCAGCCCCTCCGGCAGCACGCGGGGCATGTTGCCGTCCAGCCCGCCGCCGGTGATGTGGGCCATTGCCTTCACCACGTGCTTGACCCTGTAGCGGCGCAGGATGTTCAGCACGCTGCGGACGTATATCCGCGTAGGGCGCAGCATCTCCTCGCCGACGCTGCGGCCCTCGAGCTCCGGCGGGCGGTCGTTGATGTCGTAGCCCGCACCCCCCAGCAGCACCCGCCGCGCCAGGCCGAATCCGTTGGAGTGCAGCCCGTCGCTGGCAAGCGCGATCACCGTGTCGCCGACATCGACCTTGCTGCCGTCGATGATCCGGCGCCGCTCCACCACGCCGACGGCAAAGCCTGCCAGGTCGAAGTCGTTGCCGCGATATATGTCGGGCATCTCGGCCGTCTCGCCGCCCAAAAGCGCGCAGCCGGCCTGGCAGCATCCCTCGGCCACGCCCTTGACTATCTCGGCCATTCGGGACGGCGCCAGCCGGCCCGTGCCGATATAGTCCAAAAAGAACAGCGGCTCCCCGCCGCAGCAGACAAGATCGTTGACGTTCATCGCGACAACGTCGATGCCGACCGTGTCCAGTTTCCCAGCCGCCAGGGCCACCAGTACCTTGGTACCCACGCTATCGGTGCAGCCCACCAGCACGGGCTCGCGGTAGTTCCGCTTGAACAGCTTCTCGTTGTAGTCCAGGCGGAAAAGCCCGGCGAACGCCCCGTAGGGGCCCATTACGCGCGGCGTGTGGGTCCGCTCAACCGTCGAACGGATCAGGTCGACCATATCGTCGCCGGCCTGGATGTCGACACCGGCGTCCTTGTAGGTGATGGGTTTGCCGGAGGTCTGGGTCATGGCCGATATCCTACCAGCCGCCGGACGCAATGCAACCTGCCGCCTCACGCCAGGCCGTGGGCGGCGAGGAGGGCCTTGTCGGCCAGGATGGCCGCGGTCGGCCCGTCGGCTGCGATCAGGCCCTCGTCCAGCACGATGACCCTGCCGCATAGCCGCTGGACCATGTCCATGTCGTGCGTGGCGAGCAGCATCGCCTCGGCCCTGGCGGCCAGGATGTCCATCAGCCGCCGGCGCGAGCGGAAGTCGAGGCTTTCAGCCGGCTCGTCCAGCAGCAACAGCTTGACGTTCATGGCCAGTATGGTGGCCAAGGCAGCCTGGCGCTTCTGCCCGCCGGAGAGGTGATGTGCGGGCCGGGCCTCCAGGCCTGACAGTCCCACCGCGACGATGGCCGAGGTCGCCGCCGCGGCCGCCTGGTCGGCGGGCATCCGCTGGTTCAGCGGGCCGAAGGCCACGTCCTCCAGCAGCGTCGGCATGAAGAGTTGATCGTCGGGGCTCTGGAACGTCATGCCGCAGCGGCCTCGGGCCTGCTGCTGTGTGGCGCGGGTGAGCTCCACGCCGTCAACCGTGATTTCCCCGGCCAGCGGCACGGCCCTCATGATTGCCAGGAGCAGACTGGTCTTGCCGGAGCCGTTCGGCCCGATCAGTGCGACCCGCTCCCCACGGGCGACCGCGAGCGTAACGCCGCGCAGGGCCTTGGTGCCGTCGTGGTACCGCACGTGCAGGTCGCGGACATCCAGGATGCTGTCCATCACCGCCCCCTCCACAGCAGCGCCGGCAGCAGCCAGCGACAGGCCGCCAGGTAACAGGCCGACACCGCTAGAAAGGCTGCGTCCGCCGAGCGAAACCTCAGCCGCCGCAGGCTGTGCGGCTCGCCCTCGTAGCCCCTTGCGCACATGGCCGTGTGAATCCGCTCGCTCCGGTCCAGCGTGCGGAGGAACAGCGACCCGATGACCCCGCCGGTGGCGGCAAGGCGCCGGCTGACCGGAGCGGCCGCCGCGCCGCGGAAGTCGCGCCCCCGGCGGATCCGCATCGCCTCGTCCATCAGCACGAAGACGTAGCGGTACAGGAACGAGAGCTGCATCACCAGCAGTCGTGGCGCCCGCAGGCGGCGCAAGGCCTCAAGCATCAGCGAGAACGGCGTGGAGCATATCAGGGCGGTCAGCGCCAGTATCCCCAGTGTGAACTTGATCGTCACGTCGGCGGCGGTGAGCCACCCGCCGCTTATGTGGAACGCCCAAGCCCCGAACGCCGCGGCGTGAACGCCGCGGTCGTACAACGGTGCGAGCAGTGCGAGCATGGCGATGAAGGGGCTCAGCACGGCCGCCCGCCTCAGCGCGAACCATACGGGCACGCCCGCTGCCCACAGCATCACCAGCGGCCCGACCGCCAGCGGCGCCAGGGCCGAGACGGTGTAGCGGTCGAAGCTGACGGCCACCGCCGTGTAGGCGACCACCGCCAGCAGTTTGCCCCGCGCGTCAAGGCGGTGGACGGGGGAGTCCAGGTGGGCGAAGCGGTCTATGTGGTGGTGGTGCATACCAGCGGATCAGGCGACCTGCCCGGCGTCAGGTCTTTACCGCCGTCGTGGCGGCGGCTGCGGCGTGCCGTCTGCGTATCAGCCTGGCCGGTATGTAGAGCACGGCCGCCGTAATCAGGGTGCCGACGACGCCCGCAAGCGACCCCCAGCCATCCACATTCGGCCAGGCCCCCTTGTCGGGCTGGGGACCTTCGGTTGCGCCCGGCTGCTGGCCCAGAGGGGCGGAGCGCTTGGTGTAGTCGCTCATGGGCGACCACTTGGCCTGCCATTCGTCCACGGCGGCGACGGCCGGTGATGGATTGTCTACGACCGTCCGCCCCCCGCCGGCCAGGTGCTCCTGGTAGGCCCATTCCAGCCCGTCAGGGTGCGTGCTGGCGAACCAGCTAACTATCCCGCTGAGCAGCAGCGCAGTGGCGACCAGCGAACCGAGCACGGCCTTGGCGCCCACCTTGTCGGGTGACGCGACAGGCAGAACTACCCCCACCGCATTCGGGCGAACGCGCCGCAGATAGGCTAGCACCGCGAAGGTGATAGCCCCCTCGACCAGGCCGATCAGCAGGTGCACGCCGACCATCACCTGGAGGAAGTCCGCCAGGGGGACTCGCAGTACGCCTGAGACGCCCGCCTCGACGGGCACCAGCGCCGCCCCGCCCGCTACGCCCACTGTGCACGCCGCCCACGCGGCCAGGTATTGCCGCCAGGCCCTCGGCGCAGCCGCCCGTCCCAGCAGCAGCCGATAGAGCCCCCAACCCAGCAGGCATGGCACCACGCCCATGTTGACGATGTTGCATCCCAGCGCCAGCAGCCCGCCGTCCTGGAACAGCAGGCACTGGACGATGAGGATGCCCGTTATCGTCACGATGCCCGCCGCCGGTCCCAGCAGGATCGCCAGCAGCACGCCGCCCCCCAGGTGCCCGCTTGTGCCGGGCATGCCGGGCAGGGTGAAGTTGATCATCTGGGCCGCGAAGACGAACGCGCCCATGACCCCCATCAGCGGGGCGTTCTGCGAGCTGAGCATCTTGGCCGCACGCATGCTCGCGACGGCGACGATCACCGCGGCCGCGACAAGCGTCACAGCCGCCACCGCAGGGGTCAGCAGCTCGTTGGCCATGTGCATCGCAAGGGTCACCATCATCCGCCGCTCCTTATTCGTTACCTGCCGTCGTGCGCCCAAGCGCCCGGACACCGCCAGCCTGCGAGGCCCGCCGGCTGTGTCCATTCTACGCGGGACCGCCTGGCTATCATAATACTTTTTTGGCGGCCCGTAATATCAGGGCGGCAGACCGGCGGCGGTTCGGTGAAGATGGCGGGGGAGTTGCGGCGGGGCTAGTCCTGTTCGGCCTGCTCGGCCTGGGGCTGCTCGGGGCTTGGCTGCTCGGGTTGCTCGGGCGCGGGCTGGCTGGCGGCGCCTCTCCTGCCGCCCATGCCCAGCAGGAAACGCTCTCCGAACAGCTCCATCTCGACGGAGTAGGCCCGGATCTCGATGACCCTGGCATCCTGGACCATGCCACCGACGGCGACGAACTTGCCGTTGATGTTGGCCATCAGCCCTGAGGGGGCCTTGATGATCCCGTTGAGCACGAACCCGGGAGGACAATCGCGATAGCGTGGCCGCTGGATCAGGACGGCCTGCCCCGCGGCCGAGGGCGACTGCGCCGACGGGGCGAAGGACGCCGCCGAGCCGGCAGGCTCCTGGTCGCGGGGGCTGAGGATCTCCCAGACGTTGACCTTCGGCTGCTCGGCTTGGGCGGGGCTGACGGCCGGCTCCTTGGGCGGGGCTGGGGGTTCGCTGCGTGTCTGCTGCTGGGCGGGCGCTTGGGGCTCGGCTGTAGCGGTCTGTGGCGAGATCGGGCTGCTGGTTGCCATGCTCCAGGCGACCAGGACCCACGCCAGTATCCCGGCAACAAGCACGCCTCCTGCGGCCATGATTGCCTTGCTCTTGTAGCGGCTGAGCAGGTTGATCGAGTGTCTGGCTGCCCGTGGCGGGCGCTGCTCCGGGGGCGGCTCGCGCTCGCGGCGTACGTCAGGGCGCCATAACCACGGGTCTTCGCGGTTCCATTGGCGGCTGCCATCCAGCGCGGGTTTCGGCGGGTGCTGGCTGGACTCGACGGCGACGAAGGGCCGGCTGGACGGCTCGCCGAGGGTGGCTGTGCCGGCGTCGGCTGCGTCGTTGGTGAGCCCCAGCCTCTCGTAGCCGTATGCCGACTGCGGGCGAGAGAGGACGCCCTGGTCATCTCCGCTGTCTCCCGTGCCGACGTCGAGCCGGCCTGCTACAAGGTTTTCTCGCTTCTGCTTCATCCCGACCGTCCTTGCGCCAGGGGGTTGCCGGGGGGCGTCTACTTGTCAGTCGCAACCTTGCCGAGGAACCGCCGCCACCCCGAGCGCTTCTTGTCGTCTTGCCGCTGGTCGGCGTTGCTGGGGGCGGCGTCGCCCTGTCCCATCTTCGTGAGCATCTCCTTCAGGGCGGGATAGTCCTGGATGTTGGGTTCAGGGAACCGCTGGCCTGCATCGGCTGGCTGGAGATGGGAATCGTCCACTCGCCAAGGTAGGCCACTCCCGTCGGCCCCGGCGGCGACCTGGTCAAGTGTTGGCTCACCCTGGCGGTCCTGCCCGGCGCCGATGGCGGCATCATTCTGCTGGGCGGCGGGGGACAGCGACTCCTGCGATGGCCCCTGCTGACCATGCTGGCCGATCTGCGTAGTCAGCAGGTGCTCTATGGTAATGCTGCCGGCCTCGGCCGCCCTGGCCTCCTCCAGCTCGGCCTCCTTCAGGCGGCGGATGACATCGTCCAGCGCCAGTTGCTCGTCTGGATCGACCCGGCGGGCCTTGCCGGGCTGCTCGGCGGCGAGCGACTCGATGATGAGTTCCTCGGTATCCTCCTCGGCGGCGATCTCCTCGGCAGCGGCGGGCTGTTCGATCTGCGGTGCCTCTGCGGCGGCCGTCTGGTCTGGCGGCGGCTCGGCCAGGGGCACGGACTCGCCCTCGATCGGCTGGGGTGGAGCGGCCTGGTCGGCTGTCTGCTCCACGGGCGGCGCCCAAGCGGCGGCTTCCTCCTGCGGTTGGAGTGTGGCAGGGGCCTGCTGTTCAGTTGGCTGGGGCTCGGCGTCCTTGTGGGCATGCTCCTCGGCTGCACTTGTACTCTTGCCGCGATGGAGCAGCGGTGCGATCTGCTGCCAGTGGTCGGTCTCCATTGCCGCACGGATGTCGTCGGCCTCGGTGGCCGACTGGACGGCGCCGGCGTCGTCGGCCTCGTGCTTGGCGATGAGCTCCCTGGCCAGGGCGCGGTAGTCCTCGGCAGCGTGGCTGTCGGTGGCGTAGGCCATGATGCTCGTCCCGGAGGCAGGGCACTCGCGCATGCGGACGTTCTCGCGGATGACCGTCTGGAACACCTTGGTGGGCAGGGCGCGGCGGAGCTCTTCCAGCACCAGCCGGCTCAGGCGGGTGCGGTGGTCGTAGCGGCAGGCGAGCACGCCGGCCAGATCGATGTGATGCCCGAAGCCCTGGCGCACGTCGTCCAGTGTGGTCAGCAGGATCTTCAAGCCGTCCAGCGCCAGGATGGACGTCTCCACCGGCACCAGCGCCTCGGTGGCAGCCAGCAGCGCGTTGCCTATCAGGCGGTTGCCCAGGCTGGGGGGGCAGTCGATGAGGACGTACTCGTAGCCGGTCTGCTCGGCCAGCAGCTTGCGCAACTGCCCGCCCTGGGTGGGGCGCAGGTCGTGGGCGACGGCGTCGAGTTTGCCGTGTCCGGGGGCCAGGGCGACGTTCGGCAAGACGTCCGTGATCGGCTGAAGGCCGGTGCCCCGCCACAGCGCGTCGGCGAACCGGCTGTCGTCCTGTACGCCCAGCCATCGCGAGGTGGCGGCCTGGCCGTCCAGGTCTATCAGCAGGACTTTCTTGCCGGCCTCGCCGAGAGCGGCGGCGAGGTTGACGGCGGTGGTGGTCTTGCCCGTGCCTCCCTTTTCGTTGACGATTGCTATTATACGCATGGTCAAGTCCGCTCCATCAGGCAAAGGGATAGGTCAGTGGGTTTCTTCGGAATTCCTGCCAGGCCACTGGACTAAGAAAAACGGCCATTTGCCGGCCCCGCCATCAGGTCCGATAGTACGGTCTGAAGGCCCGCCCGCAGTCGACGTTAAGGTGTGGCGCCTGTAACGCGTGGGGGATCGGCGCCGGCTGGGCGCCGGTCCCCGCGGTTGCTGTTTGGCTGGCTGTCTACGGCCGGGGCGGCCGCGGCCTGTGATTGTTGGTGAACGTGGCCGCCCGGTTGACGGCGGCCAGGTAGGCATGGGCGGAGGCTTGCACGATGTCGGTGCTGACCCCGCGCGTGCGAAAGCGTCGGCCCTCGTGCTCCACCTCGATAGTCA
>Ga0315280_10002379_pt1 | contig 30531 bp, 26 predicted proteins | sample YL17G06_40_MG_FD_203697 | JGI IMG/M metagenome (GOLD analysis project Ga0315280, IMG submission 203697) | Sediment microbial communities from Yellowstone Lake, YNP, Wyoming, USA - YL17G06_40 | ecosystem: Environmental > Aquatic > Freshwater > Lake > Sediment | place: USA: Wyoming | collected... | reverse complement strand
CTCAGATATTGGTTTCGTGCTCGCATGTCCATCCCCTCATTGTAACCCGTCTCCTTTTGAGCTTCGGTTACCTTTTTCGTGATTCAATCGATCCTCGCTCGGTTACATATTAGATGATTCAATGCGACTTCTTGACATTAATCCGCAGCTGGGAATATCATCATTTCATGGCGGGAGGGATCATTTATGAGCCTAATGCCGAGGGAAAGTCACGCGGGGTAAAAAAAGAATTCATATCCCAGCCAGTTCGGTTAGCACCCATGCAGACAATTGAATCTCGGCAATTCTTTATTTACCCACTATCGCTCGTAAAAGGTATTTGCATCCTAAGCGTAATTCTACTCCATGTTACGACAGGTTCTGCAGGTATGAAGCAATCCCAATGCCTCACCAGTAGCTTAATCTTTATCAACTGCCTCACAAGATTTGCTGTTCCCCTCTTTATTGCACTCTCAGGCTTCTATTTGAGCCTCAATCCCAGGAACGAAAGTGCAGTTCCGTTCTACCGCCGTACTCTAAAGTTTCTCGTTGTACCATACGTCATCTATTCACTAATATACTCTTTGCCGGCATTTCGTAAGAGTGGCAATCTCCTGGAAGTCGTTCGGAATCTCCTGACGGCTTCCGCATCCCCTCATCTTTGGTTTGGCCTATTGATACTCCAACTTTACCTTCTGCATCCGTTCCTAATCCGCTGGTACCGAGCGCGCAGACATCATGGAACGCTTATAATTTCGGCATTCTTGCTCCAAATCGCTTGGTCTTTAGCGTTGGCCATTATGTTCCACGATCCCGACCCCTTGCGTTCAGGCACGGGCATCGCAGAACGGCTCGGTGAACTTCCCCCCAAAAACTGGACAGGTGGTGAAGGTGCATTCAGGCCAACCTTTTTTTAGAAGGAGGTATGGTACAATGCACGGCATGAGACGTCAGCATGACTCGGCCGTCAAGGCCAAGGTAGCATTAGAGGCGATCAAAGGGGAAAAAACAATCGCCCAGATCGCCGGGGAGTACGGGATTCATCCAAACCAGATCCGGATGTGGCGGGATCGAGCCCTGGCCGCTCTGCCCGCCGTTTTTTCCAAGGGTGCGGCAAAGAGCGAGGAGGGCCATGCGGAACTCGAGGAGGAACTTTTTCGGCAGATCGGCCGGCTCAAGGTTGAGAACGACTGGCTCAAAAAAAAATCTCAGCAGCTCCGCTAGGGACGAGGCGTGTCTTGATCGAAGCCAAGGATGAGCTATCTGTAGCGCGGCAATGCGGCCTGCTGGACGTGGCGAGGTCTTCGTATTACTACGAAAGCGCCGGCGAGAGCGCTTTGAACCTGAATCTGATGAGGCTGATCGACGAGCAGTACATGAAGACGCCGTTTTACGGATCGCCGCGGATGACGGAGGTCTTGAGAAAGAAAGGGTATGAGGTCAATCATAAGAGAATCGAACGCCTGATGCGGGTCATGGGGATGGCGGCGATTTATCCCAAAAGACAGACGAGCCGGCCTCAGCCGTTGAATCGAATCTACCCTTATCTTCTTGATCATCTTGAGATTAGCCGTCCGGATTGCGTCTGGGCCTCGGACATCACCTACATTCGCCTAGCGCATGGTTTCGTGTTTCTGACCGCGATCATGGACTGGTTCAGCCGCTATGTCCTGGCCTGGGAGCTCTCGATTTTTCTGGAAAAAGAGTTCTGTCTGACCGTCCTTGATCGAGCGCTGGGCATCTCGCGGCCGGAGATTTTCAACAGCGACCAGGGCGGGCAGTACACGAGCCCGGACTTTACGGGGCGGCTTGAGGCGAAAGGCATCCGGATTTCAATGGACGGACGTGGCCGGCTGTTCGACAACATTTTCATCGAGCGTCTGTGGCGGACGGTGAAGTACGAGGAAGTTTATCTTCACGCCTACGAAACGGTGGACGAAGCGCGCCGGCGTCTGGCGAGCTACTTCATCTTCTACAACACGGAGCGGCTGCATTCATCGCTCGGCTATAAAACGCCCCGGGAGGTTTATTTTTCCGGATCGGCAACGACCTCACCCCGGGCTGAGAGTTTGATATGAACCGCCTGAAAATCGTCGTTCCTGGCGCAGCCTGGAGCGATGTTTTTTTGGACGATGCGGAAAAGCCGCTTATTCCGGGCGCTCCGCGTCTAATGAGGTCCCAGAAGGGGCCGGCTGTAGTGCACCTTCTATTCCCCTCTTATCTGTCCAAACAAAGGGGGGAAGTTCACGGTCCCTCGTCTTTGTTTCCAATATCGGATATTTTCTGGCCGGTTATTACCTGCTTGAGTATGCGGACGAGGCGGTTCAGTTATTGCGGCATACGAAGGTCGTCTGTGCCGGGGGGATAGGTTGGCTCTCCGCAGCGATCGCGTTGTCCTTATACTGGGGCATTCCGATGTCGCAAGGCATCTCATTTGCGGCGACAATACATACATATCTAGCGTATAGCGTTTTTGTGCCTCTTTTGAGCATTGCTGCATTCGTGACCCTAATCCCAATTGCTCAGAATCGAAATCCTAGCAAAACCGTCGCGTGGCGTATTTTGCACTCTCTTGGTCTTTATTCTTACGGAATATACTACTTTCACGGATTATCGTTATGGCTCCTGAGTTGGACGATAAAACGCAGCATTGCTATTGGCTATGACAATGCCTTGTTTTATCTTCTGCTCTTTCCCCTTACAACTTTGTTGACGTTGTTATCCGTTAGAGTTTTGTCGAGATCGCCTTTTGGCAAATATGTCACCTAAATGACGCGATCGATCGTGCGACATATCTAAATGAATTGCTGTTTTCAAACTCCTGCGTTCACACTTATGGCCAAGGGCGCTATTGGGCTAAGCTGCTACATGTAATGATACGCGAGAAGTTCAGCTTCGGGTTTTATCCACGGCGGTCTTCGGCAGCAATCACCTAGGCTTCAATCCCTACCTTGACAATCTAACTTACAATATTTATTCTAGATGCCTACGTAGAGATATAAATTTTTGTTTTTAAAAATCAGTGAAATATCCATGAACTTAAATGATCTTCCTGCGATTTAGCAAATAAGAACCATGAAATTAATCGATTATTACTATTTGATTAAGCCTATCGTCCCGAGAAGGATACAGCTTCTTCTCAGGAGAGCAATTGCAGCACATAAACGCAAATCGACAACAGATTTCTGGCCAATATCACCGAGAGCCGCTCAGGCGCCAAGCGCCTGGAGGGGCTGGCCCGAAAATAAAAAATTCGCTTTTATCTTAAGGCATGATGTCGACACAGCCCTTGGACTTAAGAGTTGCCTTAATCTCATGAGTATAGAAAAGAAATTGAATTTCAAATCCTCATTCAATTTTGTAGCCGAGGATTATTTTATCCCGCCTTCACTCCGTCAGAGTCTCATTGAATCGGGCTTTGAAGTCGCGATTCATGGGCTTAAGCACGACGGCAAGCTCTTCATAAACAGAAAACGTTTTGAAATACAAGCGCGCAGAATCAATAATTATCTTAAAGAATGGGGTGCTGTCGGCTTCGCTTCGCCGTCCATGCTCCGAAATTTTGAATGGACAACGGATTTAGACATCGAATATGGATGCTCAACTTTTGATACCGATCCTTTCGAACCTCAATCCGAAGGCATGAACACGATCTTCCCTTTTTCCGTTATAAACAAAATAACGGACAGAAGATATGTCGAACTCCCCTATACACTCCCTCAAGATCACTGTCTTTTTATAATCCTAATAGAGAAAGATAACGAAATTTGGAAGAAAAAGCTTGATTGGATTGCAGAAAATGGTGGGATGGCCTTGTTGAATACACATCCCGATTACATGAACTTCAAAGAGACCCCATGTTCTTTAGAGCAATATCCAGTAAATTATTATATTGACCTTCTTGAGTATATTGAAACCAAGTATGGCGGGCAGTATTGGCACGTTCTTCCCCGCGAATTGGCACGATTCTGGAAATCCTCGATGCTTGAGGATGGCAATTTCATTGTCACCCCGGGGGCTCAGTATGCCAAGCTAAAGCAACAAGATTATTGGCCCAAGCAAAAACAGATGGCAACGGCGCCTGGAGTAAAAATCTGGATTGATCTCGACAACACACCTCATGTGCCCTTCTTTATCCCCATTATTCGTGAATTGGAGCGCCGCGGTCATCAGGTCGTTCTGACCGCACGAGACGCATTCCAGGTTTGCGAACTCGCAGAAGAAAAGGGTTTACAATACATTAAGATCGGTCATCATTACGGCAAGAATCCGTTCATGAAGGTCTTCGGACTGCTGTGGCGCTCGGCGCAACTTATGCCATTTTGTTTACACCAGAGACCGCGCTTGGCGCTTTCGCACGGATCCCGCTCCCAAACCCTACTCTGCAACTTGCTTCGACTTCCTACTGTGGAAATTAATGACTATGAACACGCGCGAACCATCCCACTGGCCCGTCCCCGCTGGCAGATTGTTCCCGAAGCGTTGCTTTGTGAAAAGCTCTATACGAAGCCAAAACGCGTTCGATACTACCGAGGAATCAAAGAGGACGTCTACGTTCCTGAATTTAAGCCGGATCTCTCACTTCGGGAGGAGCTGCGTTTAGGCTACGATGAGATGGTCATTACGGTCAGGCCCCCTGCTAACGAAGCTCACTACTATAATCCCGAAAGCGACTTATTGTTAGTGGCGCTCATGTCGAGAATTTGCCGGACACCGCGTGTCCGCGCGGTTCTTTTGCCCCGCACTCATCAACAGGAGATGACACTCCGGACCGATTACCCAGGCTGGTTTAAAGATGGCAAGACTATTATCCCGCCTCGTGCTGTAAATGGCCTTGATCTCATTTGGCTTTCCGACTTTGTAGTCAGCGGCGGCGGGACGATGAACCGCGAGGCCGCATCCCTCGGGGTTCCTGTATACAGCATATTCCGCGGAAAAACCGGAGCGGTGGACCGCAGGCTGGAGCAAGAAGGCCGATTGACTTTGATCGGAAGCGCTGAAGAGATCTCGACGAGAATCCAGTTCACACGTAAGGATAGCAGCCGCCCGCCAGATAATAAGACTCGGCCGGCCCTTGACGATATTGTCAATTATATAGAAGAAATCATTCAAACCGAACGAGTGCGCTCGCATCGCCGGGAGGCTGCTATCGAGGCTGAGTGATCTTGAACAATCTGACAAGTGCCCAAGAGTAAACAATGAACAATATAAAAATGCTTATTGTTGCAGGCGCCCGCCCGAATTTCATGAAGGTGAAACCTTTAATAAGGGAGATTGCAGAATACAATGCTCAAAGGGCGCCTGTTGCGTTAATGGTTCAGATGTTGTTGGTCCACACCGGCCAGCATTATGACGAAAATATGTCTGACGTCTTTTTCCGCGAATTGGGCATCCGGCAGCCCGACATCAACCTTGGTGTGGGATCAGGATCTCATGCCGTACAGACAGCCCAGATTATGATGGGATTCGAAATTGTTTGCGAGCGGGAAAAGCCAGATTGGGTTGTCGTCGTGGGCGACGTCAATTCTACAATGGCCTGTACATTGGTTTGTGCGAAAATGGGCATTCGCGTCGCTCATATTGAAGCCGGCCTTCGAAGCTTCGACAGGACCATGCCCGAGGAAATTAATCGGCTAGTCACCGACGCTTTAGCGGACCTGCTGCTGACACCGTCTGCAGATGCCGATAAGAACCTTATTCGCGAGGGAATTTCCCGGAACAAGATCAAATTTGTCGGCAATATCATGATTGATTCCCTTTTGGAAAACCTGCCAAAAGCGCGTGCAAGCGGCATTTTGGCCAAGCTTCGACTCGAACCAGGCCGGTTCGTTTATGTGACATTGCATCGACCGGCAAACGTGGATGAGAAGTCCGGCCTATCGACAATAATGGCTGTCCTGGAACAGCTATCACGATGTTTGCCAGTGATCTTCCCTATCCATCCGCGTACCTGCAAGATGCTTTCCGAATTCGGCCTTACGTCCCGCTCAGACGGCCAGCTGCTGTTATTAGATCCGATAGGCTACCATGATTCACTCTGCTTGACGGAAAACGCCCGGCTCGTATTGACCGATTCCGGCGGTCTTCAGGAGGAGGCCACGTTCTTCCGTACTCCGTGTCTCACGCTCCGCCCGAATACGGAAAGGCCGATCACGATTACTCTAGGCAGCAACCGCTTGACTAAACTCGAACATCTCATAGACGATATCAATAACTCGCTCAAGGGCCCGGAACGCAAGGGCCAATTGCCTCCGTTATGGGACGGCCGCACGGCCGAAAGGACGCTTCAACACTTGCTGTCCGCCTATTCTGAATGGGTAGCAAGCCCGAAATGACTATCAGATCGACTCAATCCACAGCGATGGGCGATTTTACGAACATAAAGGATACAATGCTTAAGCTCCTAGCATATTGCAGAGCTAACGAATGGGCAGGCTATGATCCATACGATGCGCTTAACAGCCAAGTGTTCAAGGCACTACCCTTCTTGAACTTTAAATTTGCTCGCCTAGCCTTAACCCAGGGGGTCAAACGATGCCCAATCAACCTCAGGCCTTTGCTACTCGTACCCAAGACGCCCAACTCGAAGGGGATCGCATTGTTTCTGTCGTCTCTTATCAAGCTGTCCAATATTGGATTAGTTGATAGAGACAAGAATATAGGCATGTTGGCCGATAAGCTTCTTGCTCTAAGGTCGCCAGACGAGCGTTATTCATGTTGGGGCTACAGTTTTGATTGGCAGTCGAGGGACGAATTAGTTCCGAAGGGATTCCCCAATATTATTTGCTCGACATTCGCCGCAAATGCTTTGTTGGACGCATATGAGCAAACGCGGAGGTCGTTATTGCTCGATACGGCAGTGAGCTCTGCAAACTTCATTTTGGAGGTTCTATTTCGGCGAGAGCGTGGCTCTCAAGCATATTTCTGTTATACGCCGTTGGGACAATCCAAAATTCACAACGCTAATTTGCTCGGAGCAGCTCTTCTCTGTCGAATCAGTCGAGTGTCCGGACAGAGCAGGTTCCTCGAGCCAGCCCTCGATGCCACGCGCTATTCGGTCGGCAAGCAGCATGAAGACGGGTCATGGGAATACGGCGAATTGCAATCCCAGCGATGGATTGACAACTTCCATACGGGTTTTAATTTGGTTTCGTTGAATCGAATCAGGCAATATGGTGATACTGCAGAATTTGATGCAGCCATCCGCCAAGGGCTCAAATTTTACAGGGACCATTTCTTCCGCGAGGACGGAGTGCCGAGATACTTCCATGATGCCACTTACCCCATTGATATCCACAGTGTTGCCCAGAGCATCATAACACTCATCGAATTTAAGAACCTCGCCAAAGAAAATATGCCTCTCGCCCATTCCATTTTAAATTGGGGGCTGAGGAATATGTGGAACGCCCAAGGTTTTTTCTATTTCCAGAAGCTACCGTACTTCAGGGTGCGCACCCCTTTCATGAGGTGGTCCCAGGCGTGGATGCTTATGGCCCTTTCTACTTTTCTTGAAGCCCAGTATAATAATGGCAAGCAAAGCAGATGATTAAGGTCGCTATCGTTGGATGTGGGAAAATAGCCGACGACCACGCTTGGGCTATTTCTCTGATCCCGGATGCTGAGATCGTCGGCGTCTGCGATAGTGAAGAGTTGATGGCCAAGCAATTGTATGAAAGATTTAAAGTAAAGCGGTATTTTCGGGATATCCATGACATGTTGGAGGTTGCCCGGCCTGACGTCGTCCATATCACGACCCCGCCGCAAAGTCATTTTGAAATAGGCCAAATTTGCCTGGGCGCTGGCTGCCATGCTTACATCGAAAAGCCATTCACGATAAATAGCGACGAGGCCAATCAGCTTATTCGTCTTGCAGATCAAAAAAAACTTAAATTGACTGTTGGGACAGACGAACAGTATGCCCATGTCACTATCATCATGAGAAAACTCATCAAGGACGGCTATTTGGGTGGTCCTCCAGTTCATATGGAAGTCTATTATTGCTACGATCTGGGCGATGAACGATATGCGAGATCATTTCTCGCGAATAAAACGCATTGGATAAGAATGCTACCCGGTCAACTCATGCATAATATCATCAGCCATGGGATAGCAAAAATCGCGGAATATCTGCCGGCAGATGATATAAAAGTCATCGCCCATGGATTCACCAGCGATTTTTTGAAGGAAATCGGAGAAAATGACTTAATAGACGAATTGAGGGTAATTATCAATGACGATAATAAAGCAACTGCCTATTTCACTTTTTCAACGCAAATGCGGCCGCTACTCAGAGAATTTCGGATCTACGGACCTAAGAACGGTTTGATCGTTAATCAAGATCACCATTCTCTCATTAAAGTCCCGGGAACAAGCTATAAAAGCTATCTCGATAAGTTTATCCCGCTTAATTATTATGCAGGGCAATATAGAAAAAATATGGCTTCGAATGTCGGATTGTTCCTGAGGAGAGACTTCCATATGAAATCAGGATTGAAACGGCTAATAGAATTATTTTATAAATCAATTGCTGATAATACGCCGCTGCCGATTTCTTACAGGGAGATACTCTTAACTACAAAAATCATGGATTCGATATTCACTCAGGTCTATCGAAACGGGAGTTCCGATTAACCTGAATTTAAAATTCATAGGCTCCCATATCAGGAGCATTTATCTATTCAGCTTCTATCGAAGCTTCATCATTTCATAAATCGGGTTCGTCTGAATCTTGAGCTTTCCCGCGGTTTCTTCCTTCAGCCGCCGCCAACTTACGTCTTAGCCGATCCCGCCATATCCTCTTAATTTTACGTTTAAGTCCCAATTTATTTGCGACAAATACTGACGCTATTTCTAATCCCGCAATCGCCATTCGCACGGCATTTAAGAGTTTAGGATAAAACCTATCTGGGAAAATGAAAAAACTTCGTGTATCTATCCTAGTGTTTGCATAGATCCTCTTATACTCGGCGTCTCCGACGCCAAAATCCATATTATTGACATTTCCTTCTTTAATCAGACCTTCTAAGACCTTCAGGAACAATACGGTTCCTATAGACCAAGCTTGCCACTTAGGGTCAAATCCCATTGCGCGAAGGTAAAACGTGCCCATATATTTTATTCCCCACTCAAAGGCAGCTGCCTCATTATTAATATAAAGAATATATATTCGAAGGCAGCCCCGTCTTGCTATAGACAAAAGATAGCCTCGCGTTTGTGGATTGTCTACAAATCCAGCCTCGAGCGAATATTGGTATGTCTTCGAAGATATGGCGGCCGCAACTGAAATACCTTCCTCAAGGCTGCCTTCGTCTGAATAGGTTTTCATGAACACTTGATGCGAGCTTTCAAGCTTTCTTATCTTTTTCCGGAGCATTCTCCTTATCTTGCTGGACTTTTTTCCATAGAATTCGTCCATGTTCTTCGGCATTTCCATTTTCCAGAGGCCGTCGATGCTTGGAGAAAAGCCCAGCCCCAGAAAAGGCGTTTCACTGCGAATGACACTATACATGGGCGAATAACAATGAACGTGGTCAAATACTGCTACACCTGCCTCGCCGTTATTAAGGCAATGCCTAAGGGCCTTTAGCAGAAGGGAGCAAACGTCACCTGTCTGCCTGCCAAGCATGCCATTTTGATATACAAGAATCTCTCTCAAACGCGTTTTCATAATATTCAAATATCCTAACTTGATCGGCATGCTTACTAGTTGGCGCCTTCCTACAAGCATGGCCTCCAACCGCCCCTCCCGATACAAGCACAAAATGTATGGATCGGCGCCCGGCCCCAAACTCTCAAGTTCGGAATAATAAAGATAAGGATCAACAGTAGCCACGGGCCTGACCTCGGCATTCTGAAGCTCATCCCAAGCTTTCAAGAAGCTGTCGAGCCCTTGTTTGTTTCTAATAACCGTGATCTTCAGACCGTCTCTCATCCCTGTTTTTAAATTAGTTCTCGTTCCCATAGACCACATTTATTGCTTTAGCTTAAGCTGGCCTGATGCAAAAAAAAGCGCATCCCTAAACCCCGAACAAAATTTATCCATGCTGCCATTTTCTTCAATTTCCCGTTTTGCTGCAACAGAGAAGCGTTTCCGAAGCTCATCGTCATCAAGCAGAAGCAGCAGTTTTTGGCTCATCTCTGGAACGTTACCTCTTGGTACAATGAATCCATTAACGCCGTTCTTAAGGTACATGATCTCTGCCGATTCATCTCCCTCTTCTGTCACAAAAGGAAGACCGCAGTAGAACGCATCAACAATACTTAATCCTACGGCACCAGGAAGGCAGTAAACATCCGCTGAGGAAAGCAGGTCAAACCTTTTATCCCCATATAAAGGGCCCAACTTGAAGATATTATCGCCTTTAATTTTTTTTAGGTCCCCTTCGGGATCCGGCCCCGCGAGAATTAAGCCGACATCGGGGCGATTCATAATAACAAGTGCTTCGGCTAAATGATCTAATCTCTTCCGTTTCTGCATCCGTCCCATGCAAATAATGTTTTTCTTTGTAGTAACACCATATTCCGCAAGGATGTTCTCTTTCGTCGCTCCAGGCGGAAACCCTTTATAGCTTATGAAAAGCGTGTTGTTTGAAATAAAGACCTTTTTATGAAAGCGCTCCGGAATGTATTTTTTTAAGTGCTCCGCCATGAGAATTATTGCAGTGCTGCCAGCTTGATGAGCAGCATATGCGATATTCTTCATCCTTGCATTTGGATCTAGAAGGTCTCGGCCATGTCCCCATGAGATCATCTTTCTACCCATAAGCCATTTCACAATAAGATAAGTTGGAAATAAGTATAGGTGTTTCAATTCCAGGTAATCGATAATGACATCAATCTGCTGATTGTGGATTAATCGTGCAATGCTGAGAACTGAAAGATGCATTTGGGCATACCGAAACTCAATCTCGTCCGGAGTGAATGGCTCAATCCCGTCAGAAGCGACTATCAAATCAAAACCATAACGCTTAAGATAACTGCTCAAGTAGCCATAAATAGGAACACGATAGTGCGGAATAATTCCCCCATGGAGCAAAAGAACGCGTTTCATATGAAAGAGTCTCCCTTAATGTCTAAATCTTTTGTGTTCATGGTATATCGAATACAATAAATCCTTTACTAAAATCTCTTTTCATGGAATAGTAATATTTTGAGGAAGTCCTGTTCGTAAAGAATCGATAATGCGGAACGTAGTTGCTGTAGTATAAAAGATAGATTCTAAGGAAATCGGCGAAGGGAGTCCTTCTCGGATTGATTTGATGAAGAGTTCGACCTCTTCTTTGTGGCCTTTACCCCGCCCCTTGATCTTTTTGCGTCTGCCATGGGCATATATCTCGCCACCCCTGAAATCATTGATTATGAAACTTTTTCCGCCGCCGAAAATTTCTATGCGCTCTTTGCTGAGAAGCTTGTCGCCACAGGCAAGATATGTAATAAGCCCAACCGAACCATTGCTGAAGCGGATCGTAATGGCGACGTTGTCCTGATTGCTCATCTTCGTATTCGGACTGGAAATACATTCAGCAAACAGCTTTTCTGGGATAGATCCGGTTAAAAATTGAAGCAAATCGACAAAGTGACACACTTCTCCGAGAATTCTGCCGCCACCCTCAGCAGTTTGAATCCACTGATCCTTAGGTATAAAGCCTGCATTGATCCGATAATTGATCATAAGAGGTTCCGAAAGATCTTTGAACAACTCATTGGCTTGCTTGGCCAGAGGCGCAAACCGGCGATTGAATCCAACCATGAGTCTATAAGTACTCTGCCGTCGGCAGACTTCCGCGATGCGGCCGAGATCGTCCTCACGAATAGTTAATGGCTTCTCGACAAAAACATTTTTCCCTGCTTCGAGAGCCGCTACTGTCAAATCCGCGTGATTGCTGTGCCGCGTTGCAATAAAGACTGCATTAATATCTTTATTGGCAAAGATATCCTGCGTATTTGTCGAGAAAGAGCGGAATTTAAATTTCTCCCCTGCGCTTTTTGCAGTAACACCGCGGGACGTCACAACCGTAAGCAGCGTACCGGATGTCCTTGAATAAGGAATAAGGAATTTTTGCGCAAAACTACCCGCCCCAATAAAGCCAATTCCGATGCAAAGTTCAGGCAATACGGACGATTGAACTTTTCTTTCCTCCTGCTTTTCTTCTATATCGGGATATCTTAAAAGAATGCCGATCGACTGCTCTGGGATTTTCCCAGTAACAATATCGTAAGCTTTTTCAGCCTGATCGATATCGAAGACATGGGTGATCAGAGGTTTGACGTCAACAGAACGGTTTTCTAGCAGTTTGACGAACGCTGCCATATTTCGATTTTCTGTCCAACGGACATAACCATAAGGGTAGTCATGTCCCTCTTCCTCGTAGTTATGGTCGTATCGCCCAGGGCCATAGGAGCAGGAGATTTTCAGCTCCAGCTCCTTTTTATAGAAGTGGGGCTCGCGCGGGATATTCATCGGGACCGCACCGACAATCACCATTACACCCTTCTGTCGAAGTATGGAAATCGCTAATTCTACCGGATCGTTCGATTTCGCCGCTGCAGTGATTATTACAGAATCAAAGCCATAGCCTTCCGTGAAGAAATCGATTTCAGACTCTAGCTTTAAATCATTTCGCGTCATGGCGAAATGACAGCTAATTTTCTTGCCGAGGTCAACCATTGCCGTAGATGTGTCGATACCGAAAACTTGACACCCATTTGCCCGGAGGATCTGAGCAGTGATTTGGCCAACAAGTCCGAGACCAATAACGCATACATAGTCGCCGATTCTTGGATTGGCTTGGCGCACACCCTGGATGGCAATCGATCCAAGCGTCGTAAAGGCTGCACAGTCGAGAGGAACGGAATCGGGAATTCTGACGACTAGATTCTGAGGAACCGATATTATTCCCGAATGAGAAGCATAATTGCCTCCGCAAGCGACGCGATCCCCTGATTTGAATATTCCGTTAGTTTCCATAGATAGAAGCACCGTGCCCGCGGAGCTGTATCCAAGCTCCTTTAGTGTTTCTAGTTTGGTGCGCACTCTTTTCAGGGTTTCAGCGAAACCTTCCTTCTTATATGTCTCCAGCACCTGCTTGACAAGATCCGGCCGCTGTCGAGCCTTTCCCAACAGCGAAGCTTTTGCTGTCGATACAGTCGAACGCTCGGTCCCCGAACTGATGAGCGAATAGTGATTGCGAATAAGCACGAACCCGGATGAAATGGATGGGATTGGCACGTCGTCGACGAAGAGATCGCCGCTCTTAAAATCTTGAATGACCTGCTTCATGAAACTTCCCCTTTTTGTCCTCCAAATTGTGATCCTTTCATTAAGTCTTCTCAATCTATAACTTTTTTAAATAACAGCCTTATTTAATATGCTTCTATATGAAGCTTATATAAAGATCATTGCTCACAGTATTCCTAGAACCGGGGTATTTATTGGCTTGTAAGCTTGCGCCGTTCTGCATCTACAATATCACCCCCTCTTAGCAAACGAATCCCCAAAGAATAGACAGCGGACTTTAGCGAATTGAGCGAGTATTTCCACATGAATCCCTGAATCAGCCGTGGGCCGAATCGCTCTTTAAAAAATTTTAATCCCTCCTGCTTCGAACCTTTTTTAGGATTTATTCGAACTCCGCAAAAATCATATCGTTTGACACCTAGATGATGGAACGTCCGGATTGCTTCCCAGTGAATTAGATTCATAGCGCCAGCCACTGGATCTGGAATGCTGCCTCCATAGACATAATATGCACTATAGTCGCTAAATGGAATGAACACACATCCTTGCACTTTGCTTTGATGTTCGGCTATCAAAATCTTTACTTGTTCGCCTAGACCTTCCACAATCCTCTTAAATGCCGCATAGCCCATAAAAGGGATCAATGACCTTTTGAATGTTTCTCGCACAAGCTTGTAAGCCGTCTCAATATCTTCCAAGCCACTTCGAATCTTCACGCCGGCTTTGTTAGCAAGCCGAACTTTGCGACGATGGCTCGAGCTCAAATTACTAAAAAGGGTTTCTTCATCCTGTGTAAGATCAATGATATACGTTCCATAAGGCGCCGCGACAGCGCCTTTTGGATAAGTGCGAAAGATTGCATTTGTGGTTGCCGGAATAACTATATCAGCCCTGGCAGAACGGAAATATTCTATAACGCTGTTTAGGAAAGATTCTTCCTCTTTAACAGCAAGCTGCCCATCCAACGATATAGTCTCAACCCGAAAGCGGACCATCCGGACAGTGGCTCTTCGAATGATTGTATAGGGCAAAATGCATTTGATTTTTCCAGAATCATCATCTCCTCCGAGCCACCCATATTCATCACCAACGGATTTTAAGAATTGATCCGATGCAAAAATAGATAGCCCACGATGCCAGTTGATATCAACCGGTTTAACTCTCACTCTATTCCCTTCCGTCCGCCTTCTCGCGCAATATTTTCACCTTGCGATAGGCTTCCCTGAAAGTGGATATTCCGATACCTAATCTTCTCAGGTAGCAAAGAAGAGACTCAACGGTTTCATAATCAATCAAATCCTTTGTGTGTCCGATTGCGACAATAGGCCGATATAAGCCAGGGTTCTTTTGGTCCTCCTTTATTTCTTCGTCAAGAGTATGTTTCAGTTGGTTAATTGTCATTCGGCAGAAATCGAACTTTTGAGGGTACCTTAAGGTCATGGAATATAGATGATGAAATAGCCAATCTTTGCCAGCCCGAAACTTCTGTGGACCTTTTCCCTGGATGCCTATCTGCTTGGGGGTGAATAATTTCCATAGTGGAACCATTTTCGTATATACGGGGAACTCAACTAGGTTGCCTTGGAGATCAGGCTTAGTCACATCGTCCATAAATGGCCACCAATAGGAGTTCTTAAGCGCCCGCCGATAATCCAACCTGTGGTGACGAAGCAGCCCGCCCTTAAAAACTGACGTGTCAACTCTTGTTCCACATTCAGCCAAAACTCTCGATAAGCCTCCAGTAGGCTGAAACAGCCAATTGCCCGCCCGAAAAGAAAAGGGTGTAAAATCTTCTAATCCTAATAGCCTTCGCAGATACCCAATGGAACGATTAACGACTTTTTTTATTCGGTCCCGCGATAAAGCACATAAATTATACTCGTCATAATCGAGCCGCCATTTGTCGTTTTCGTATCGTGCGTTGTACCACTGAGGGTGTAAATGAAGCCCTAGCTCAAATCCTTTGTTGTGAAAATCGCGTAATTGATGTTTTACGAGGTCAATAGCTTGGTCTGTACCATTAGTTTCTATCATCTCCAGTTCAGCGGCTTCGATAAATATCACAAAACGTGCATTCCATCTATAGAAGATAGCCTTCATTCGCTCCGCTGGTTCATAGACAAGCTTCTTAAGTGAGCCTTCGCCATTTCCATAAATTTCATAGTCAAGAGTGATTATGCAATCAATCATGAATTAAAACCTATTATATGTATATGATCTCATGTTCTTTCCGAAACGAAATAAATTTATATTAAAAATAATTATCGCTCCTTGGCGATTAGTCACAGCCCCGAGTGTTCAATATCAATTATTTCTTATCAGAAAATCCCTGAGAAGTCAATTTCGAACCTTGACAACATTTCGAAGTTATTTTACGATGCTTTTCGTATGCGGTCGGCTATATCCAATTTATGTAAATAATGCTTCAATCAAGGTAAAAATATTGCCTTCAATATTCGCACTAATCCTTTGCACTGCCTTTGTGTTTTTTCTGCTTTGTCTCGAGCGTAAACAATCGCCTGATGTGACACGGGCCTTATGGATACCGACTTTTTGGATGCTTATTACCGCTAGCAAACCTCTGAGTACTTGGTTTCCATCATCAGGTGGCGATCCTGAGTTTGGAAGTCCACTGGATCGAGCATTCTTGATTGTACTCATGTGCATAGCTCTGTGGATGCTAACCCGGAGAAAATACGATTGGCCCACCGCAATGAAAAAGAATGCGTGGTTGATAATTCTGCTTTTTTTTATGCTCGTTAGCATTCTCTGGTCAAACATCCCTTACGTATCTTTCAAGCGGTGGACCAGAGAGTTTCAGGCGATATTAATGGCCTTTGTTGTACATTCTGAACCTTCTCCGCGCCAAGCGATTGAGAGCATCTTTAGAAGGGCAATTTATATCCTCATTCCCTTCTCAGTACTTCTAATTAGATATTTCCCTGTGTACGGCCGCATATATGGTCGTTGGCTTGGTGAAGAAGAGTGGATAGGCGTTACTCTTCAAAAGAATGGGCTGGGCCGCCTATGCCTAATCGCTGCATTTTTTCTTATCTGGACGCTTGTCAGGAGACGGCAAGGTAGCAATCCACCAATTTGGAAGTATCAGAGCCATGTAGAAATACTCATCTTGTTGATGTCTTTTTATCTCATGAGAGGCCCTGGAGGAATGTATTCTGCAACCGCGATCACCGCGTTGGTAATAGGCTTATTGGTTTACTTAGGTTTATATTTAATGAAGAAATTCGGAAAAAATCTGAGCTCTGGGACCCTCATGTCAATTGTGGCTATTATTATTGTATTTGGAATTGCCACTCTTTTTGCCGGAGGATCTAGTCTAACGTTTTATGTATCCTCGGTCGGCCGCGATGCGACACTAACAGGAAGGACAAATATATGGGCAGCTCTTTTGCCAGTTGCCATGCAGCGGGCAATCCTAGGAAGAGGCTTCGGAGGCTTTTGGACTCCAAGAACAAGAGCGGAGTTTAATGTCAGCGACGGTCATAGTGGTTATCTCGACGTGCTTCTGAATATTGGATTCGTTGGCATCGTATTGGTTTCGATCTTCCTCTTGTCGTCCTGCCGGAAAGCCTATCGAGGACTATCCCATGACTTTGATTGGGGAGTCCTTTGGATTTGTTTTCTTATAATGGCCGCGGTTCATAATATAACCGAGTCCTCGATCGCTACATTGACGAGTCCCCTGATTGCAATTATTTTGTTTTTAACGGTTTCCTCCGTCAAAGTTTTTGCGCCCAGGGCGCAAATTTAATTGATTTGACCATCGCAGGCTATTTAACCCTCTAAGAAAGTATATGAAGCTATGGTTCTTATTGAATCAGAAGGCCATCCAATGTATTTACTTATTTTTACTATATGATTCTAATTATTAGATGTGTATAATTCTCTCGTTTATTCTGGATAAAACGCTAAGAGGTTTTTTAGCAACCAGAATTTTTAATACTGGTAGACATGGCCTTTAATTCGATAGTCTTTTTATCATTTTTTCTAGTCGCCTACGCGATTTATAGGGCACTCCCTCATAAAGCTCAGAATATTTTTCTTCTTATAGCGAGTTATGTATTTTATGGTTGGTGGGACACGAGGTTTATTTTTCTTATAATTATCGCTACATGTTTGGACTTTACATGTAGCCTAATCATCCATAATGGATACATAACACAAAGGCAACGTCTCACTGTTTCTTCCTGGACTGTTATTGGAGCATTTTCCTTTCTTGTCGTCCAATGGTACAAACTTGGTCACGGACTTCATAGGTCACAATCTGCCTTGGGCCAGCTGTTTTCATGGAGAATGGGGTGGATCTTATTCTTCATTATTGCCTTTTTAACATTAATTATGAATTTGTTCTATGCCAAAATCTCTCTTATCGAGATGCAAAAAAAGAGAAAAATCTTCCTTATTGTTAGTATTTCCGGAAACCTAGCAATCCTGGGTTTTTTCAAATATTTCAATTTTTTCATTGGCAATATTGCGGTCGTGATTCGCAGCTTAGGTTTGAATCCTGTGAATCTGCATTTGAATATTTTGTTACCCATAGGCATTTCTTTCTATACCTTCATGACTATGAGCTACACCATAGACGTTTATCGCGGCAGGCTAATACCAACCAATAAGCTCTATGAGTATGCCCTTTACTTAGCATTTTTCCCGAAGATCCTGGCAGGCCCGATAGAAAGAGCAGTCAATTTCCTTCCCCAAATCATAGAAAAAAGAAAAATCAGCTCAGATCAAATTATGAGTGGGTTGCATCAGATTCTTTATGGTTTCTTTAAGAAAGTCGTTATTGCTGATGGTGTGGCAAAAACCGTTAGTAATGTCTTCGGAGCGACCTATCAGGTAAGTTGGATTGACGCCATTGTGGGGATTCTCCTTTTTACTTTCCAGATATATTGTGATTTCTCAGGCTATTCTGATATAGCCATCGGAACAGCACATCTATTTGGATTCGACCTTATGAGGAATTTCCATTTTCCTTACTTCGCCCGCAATCCATCTGAATTCTGGGGCAGATGGCATATTTCTCTTTCATCGTGGTTTCGTGATTATGTGTTCTTTCCATTGGGGGGGCCCTATGGGAGCGCATATCGATGGATTCGAAACATTTTGCTGACTTTTTTTGTCACAGGACTTTGGCACGGTGCAGCTTGGAATTATATTCTTTGGGGTTTATATCACGGAATTATGCTCTGTGTACATAGGGTTAAAGAGTCTTTAGGTATTAAGAAGAAACGCTCAAAGAATCCCCTAAAAAAAATTATCAGCATTCTATTCTTTTTTATTTTGACAAGCTTGGGCTGGGTTTTGTTCCGGTCTCATTCGCTTGGGCAGATCAAGGCCATCTTTAAGGTGCTTTTATTTGATTTTGGCGATCTTAAGCTTAATGTTACGATGCCCACTCATGCTGCCCTTCTTGGGTTGCCGTTGTTTGTAATAATTGAGTTTATCGGTTACAATTCCCATGGAAAACGGCTAGATAAAGTGTTACCTATGGGCGTAAGGACAGCTGTTTATGCTGCGATGATTTTCTTAATTATTTTAGGGATGGCCAATGTCCCTTCCACTTTCATTTATTTTGTTTTCTAATTCAATATGAATAAAAAAAGGAAACTCTATGCTCCGTTTGTTTGGATATGTGCTTATTTGGTTATCATCGATATTGCGATAAACATTATCTTTTCATATCCGAAAGATCCTAGGAATATTACACCCTCCGCAATGCGGCAATTTTTTGAGTACGGAAGATCAATCGAAGGGAAATTTGCAAGAATGACAAGAAAAGATATCGATGATTCTGCCCCAATTGTTACGGCAGGATGGCTGGTTGGCTCCCCCAAAAGATTAGCATTAAAAAACTTAAATAGAGAGAATAGCTCAATTGTAACAGTGTACGGAATGTCTCATGCGGGTCTCTTAGCCGAAGATATGGCAAAAATCGACAATTCTTTAACAATACGATTTATGGGCGCACCTGGGGCGGTTCCTACTTGGTCATACGCGGCATATTTGTTTGAAAAAGAAAAATTTCATTCGGACGTCGTGATTCTAGGGATCATGACAAGTGGTGTGCCTTTGATATGTACGACATCAGGGGCGACCAATCATTTTGATGCAGTTTACCCATACACATATCCGCGTTTTTTCCTTAGCAATGGCACTTTAAAATATACATCGCCACCGTTTATTTCTTTTAAAGATTACATAGAATATTTTTACAATTCAGAAAAATGGAAGGCGTATACTAAATGGTTACGGGAACATGATAAATTTTTTAATGCTGTGCTATTTAGAAAGACAATTCTCGATAATTCGAGTATATTTCGTATGCTTCGCCGGGCTTATGCATATTCTATGCAAAGAAAAAAAGAAGCTGGGGTCTATGATGACACGAAAGGATTCAATATTGAATCAGAAGAAGTGAAGATACTTCAGGCACTCGTAGTTGAATTCTCCCAAAATGCTAAACGGCATAAATCTCTTCCTATCATATATATTGTTAATAACGTCTACATGGGTGATCGCCTTTTTAGGCTATTGGAGCCGACACTTTTATACCACAATATTCTGTTTCTAAGTACTCATGATATTTGCCCTCCGAATGATCCACGATGCTATCTGCCTGATTCCCATTTCATCCCATCCAAGAACTTAGAATTGGCAAATGAAATGATAAAGATAATTAGAGCCGACAAAAATGTTGACGCAAAAGAAAAAAAGTAGATTCGTTTTCGCAAGCAAATCATTCTAAAAAAGCATCCTCTGATAAAGGCCCCAAAGACTGGCGGGAGAGATGCTTTTTAGCTTGCTATATCTTCATAGGGAGGTTTAAAATAGCGTTTATGAGGGAACTGTATTAAGCGGCCTTTGATTGGGATGAATCAGAGAGATGAGCCAGATTATGCCTGATTTTCCTCGTATTCCGCCATCTAGAGCACGCTTCTTTCCGGAATGCCTTTCATCCCCAGGCTAAAGCCTCGGGTCTACTGGCTTGTTCTATTAATAAACTAGCAACAAAAACCGCAGAAGAGATTTTTTTAGGTTAATACTTTGAATGAACTATCTAAAATGGTATATTAATAAAATTAATATAAAGACGACGGATAAACTTATTCTAGGCGAGGCCTGAACCAGTGAAGATATTGTTCATATATAGCCTTGACGAAATCGATTCAGTCTTAAAACCTCTCCCGGCTTGGAACAATGTACCCTTAGGAATTTCTTATCTCTCTTCTATGCTGAAAACACAAGGGCATAATACCCTACTTATTGTATTGGGAAGCAATAAGATAGCCAGAAGCCAACAGCTTGTTAATTCGACGATGAAAAAATCTGAGCCGGATATTGTTTGTTTCACTGCTGTGGCTTCTCAATACCAATTTATTAAAAATATGGCAGCATATATAAAAAATAAATGGCCTCATAAATTACTAATAATTGGCGGAACACATGCCACATTAAATCCTGATGAAGTTATAAAAGGAGATTTTAATGCACTCTGTATAGGTGAAGGAGAATATCCATTAACAGAATTATGTAATCAACTTGAACATAATGGAATCATCCAGAGCATTCCAAATATATGGATAAAAAGGAACGGCGGAACGATAGAAAAGAATCCTACGCGGCCATTTCTTCAAAATCTGGATATATTACCGTTTCCCGAAAGAGAGATTTGGAAGCCTTGGATGAGCAAAGAGGCATACAAAACGCAATGGTCTGTGCTCCTAGGCCGTGGGTGTGTATACAATTGTTCATATTGCAGTAATCATGCACTTCGAAAAATCGCGGCTGGCAATTATGTCAGAATGCGATCTCCCAACAATATAATTCAAGAAATTTCTTCCCTACATGAAACATTCCCGGAAAGTAAAAAAATCTTTTTCGAAGTGGAAGCGATATGCCTAGACAAAGAATGGACTTTTGGATTCTGCAAACAGCTGCAATTTTATAATTCGACGATCAATAATTATATCGCCTATGCCTGCAATTTTCGAATATCGCCACAATCTATTGATGAAAAATTGTTTGCGGCCATGAAAAGTGCAAACATTCAGACAATTAATATTGGTCTCGAATCTGGCAGCGAAAGAGTTCGCCAGGAGGTCCTTAAGAGAAATTATTCAAATGAAGACTTTCTAAGTGTTGTATCGCTGGCACGAAAATTTTCAATCAAAATTAATGTGTTTAACATGATAGGCATTCCAGGAGAGACCTTTAATGAATATTTGAAAACAGTATTTTTAAACCGGAACGCCCAACCTGATGATCATTATACGGGTATTTTCTTCCCTTATCCTGGAACAGAGATTTATAATATTTGTATCGAGCAAAAATTTATAAGTAAATATATTAGCACAAAAATGGAACGAAAACAGTCCGTGCTCAATCTTCCTGGTTTTACCAAGCGACAAATTCAAAGCGCATATACTTGGTTTAATTACCGTGTTTATAGAGGGCATAGATCTCTTTTAAAGCTATTAATTCAGTTAATTATTATAAAATTAAGATCGAGGTCTTCGACAAATTATTTATTTCATAAATTATCCCGATTATTATACCCGATAAGAAATAGGCTAGCATTGAAATGAAAAAATCATTTTTTCTATTTTTTTATGTATAAGAAGGACTTCTAACCATCGAAGACGGGGGCTTCTTGGAGGAGTCCATGACCTCACGGTAAGCCGCAAGGTGAGCTACTCCCCAAAAACTGGACAGGGGGAATAAGTGGATTTTGAGCCTGCCATATCTCAGAGGGAGGTATGGTATGCTATCAGGTATGAGAAAGACGTACGACGCGGCCTTCAAGGCCAAAGTGGCCCTGGAAGCGGCCAAAGGGGAAAAGACGATCGGCCAAATCGCCGGCGAGTTCAGCGTCCATCCCAACCAGATCCGGCTGTGGCGCAGGCATCTAATGGAGCAGCTGCCCGAGCTTTTTTCCAGGCGCCGGCCGCAGCAGGAGAAGGCGCTCGAGGAGCGCGAGGCGGAGCTGTACCAGGAGATCGGCCGGCTCAAGATGGAACTGGAGTGGCTTAAAAAAAAATCACAGACGCTCCTGTCGCGATGAAGCGGACCGAAGTGGAAAAAGCGTTGGCGATGATGTCCGTTGTCCGGCAATGCGGGCTTCTGGAGCTTTCGCGCTCGACGTTCTATTATCGGCCGGTGGGCGAGGCTGCCTATAATCTGGGGCTCATGCGGCTGATCGACGAACAGTTCACGAAGCGGCCGTTCTACGGGGTGCCGCGGATGACGGCCTGCCTGCGGGCGATGGGCTACGGTGATGAACGTCAAGCATTATTCCGTCCCCCGTTGCCTCAATCAAGAATGTTACCAAAGAGTTTGCAGCTTGTCGAGCGCCGGCTGAGCGACGACTTCGGACGAAACGGATGCGTCCAGGCCGGCGTAGACAAGGCCCTTAGCCATCACGTGTCGCCACGTCCGCACTCTGCGTTGCAGCGTTCTTAGCTGTCCGTTCGGGAAGTAACTGTAAATGTCAAGGACTTTTCCTACCCCTACGGTAAGGACATTTCCCATGAGCACGGTAAGGATATTTCCCACCCTTGCGGCAAACAGATTTCCCATCCTCCATCGGAATGATTCAAACCTCCTTTCTTGATTTTTTGATGCGGTAAGATTCTCCGTCCAAGGTAAAGACTCTAGCATGGTGAAGCAACCGATCGAGAAGGGCCGTGGTCATCACGGTATCGCCCATCATCTCCGCCCAGGATTCGAAGCTCTTGTTGGAGGTGACGATCAGCGGGACCTTTTCATACAGTTCGCTGATCAAGCTGAAAAACAGATTGGCCTCCCGCTTCTCGATGGGCGTGTAGCCGATCTCGTCGATGATGACCAGGTCCGACTTCATGATCCTCCGGATCCTGTATTCCGACGTCTTCTGCACCTCCGCGGTCTTGAGAAGCTTGATGAGGTTGGTGACTCGCTCGAAACAGACCTTGTACCCTTTCTCTACGGCTGTCCGTCCGAAAGCGATGGCCAGGTGCGTTTTCCCGATGCCCGGAGGCCCGAAAAAAAGCAGGTTTTCCTTGGTGTCGATCCACCGGCAGTCGAGAAGGTTGACCGCCTCCGATTTGCCGATCCCCTTGACCCGTCCGAAATCAAAATCCTCCAACCCCTTGTGGACCGGGAAGTGGGCGCCGGTCATGTTTCTCTCGACCCGCCGCTTGATCCGGAAATCGATCTCCGCCGAAAAGACGGAGTTCAGGAACGTCAGGTAGGAGACTTTCCTCGACTCCGCGTCGTTGATCATCTCATCGAAGCCCTGGAGAACGCCTTGGAGATTGAGCGTTTTGAGGTAGGCGAGCGTCTGCTGATGGGCCTTCATGAGACCGCCCTTTCCCGGACCGCGTCCTCGTAGTCGGAAACGTGCCGTTGGCTGACCTGCAAAGGCTGATAGTGACTGAGGCCTTCGGCCTCAACGCCGGAAACCGGCTCGGGCTGCCGGCTTTCCCTTTCGAAATGGACATAGGTGTCCTTGAGGTTTGTAAAGCTCGGCGTGTCGTTTTCGAGGCAGTAGGCCAAGGCCCTCTCCAGGATCCCGGTCTCGACCTCCTTTTCGGCAAAGAACCTCTTGGCTTCCAGACACTGGTCTCTGGCGTATCTCGGGAAGGTCTTGAAGTTTTGTTCGGCGAAACGCTTCCACGACTCGAGCTCGAAGAGTCCGCCGACGGCGGCCTTGAGCTCCTCGACCGTCTTCTCGCTTTCTCTCCGGCAGGTCCGCGTGGAGATCAGCTGTCCCGGGATGAGAGAGAGCCGGTAGGTGACGATCTCCTTTCCGGTGAAGATATCGAAAACAAAGAGTTCCTCCTCGGTCGTGTAGATTTCGACCGTCTTGTCCTTGTACTTGGAGGGCAGTTGATAGTTACATGCCTTGACCGAGATCCAGGCCTTTTCGTTGGCCGCTCGCTCCTCCCGACCGAGGAGCGAGTCTTTCCGGAAAATAGAGTTTCGCAGCGGCCGCAGATGCGCCCGCTCCTGTTCGATGAGAACGGCCGGGATTTGCTTGGTCGCCTGGGAGATCTTCCCGTTCGCCCGTCTCGGCAGCCATTTCAGTAGACCGGCGTTCGCTTCCTCCACGGCCTCAAAGTCCCGGCTGCCAAGGAAGTTCCCTTTGACGAACTTCACCAGGTTCTCGACCTTGCCCTTCGTCTCGGGATCAGCCCGCCGGCAGACATAGAGGCCGATCTCCTGTTCATCGACAAAGTCTTTAAAATCTTTCGTACAGATGATATCCCCGGCGTTTTCGCTGACCACCATCAGCCGGTCCTGGTCGATCACGAGTTCCTCCGGCCGGCCTCCGAAATAGTCGAAACAGTCCAGCAGATGCCGGATGACATCCAGCCTCCGAAACGGTTGAACCTGGAAAATCACGTACTTGTATCGGCTGGCCGAGAGAAGGGCCGTGAAGATATAAAGACAAAGACCGCTGCGGCATCGGAATCGGCCAAAATCAAGCTGCATCTGCTTCCCGAAGGGCAGTTCGGGAACTTTTCTGTAGAGCCTCGCGTTCTCGTCCAATCGCAGACTGTCCGTCCGGATGAGATAGGCGATGTAGTTGCGCAGGGTTTGTTCATTCCCCGGCAAAAAGCCGTATTTTTCCTCCAGATAATCGTAGACCGACGAAACTTGGAGCGTCCGGAAGTCGTTGGCCCCATAAACCTCAAGAATCTCCCTCCGCAAGTCGTCGAAGGCCTTGTCCCGGAAAAGGTGGTCCTGGCGGTAGGCCCTGTAGCCCTCTTCCTCCATGGCGAAGTATTTGGCCACAGTTCTGGGATCGAACTCCAGGGCTTTGACGATCGAGCCCTTGGAATATCCCTGCCGTCTAAAAGCTTGAACTTGTTTGAACATCACTTTGTTGATCATTCCTGCTCCTGTAAAGTTTTTTTCAACAATACAGGAGTTCTCAAGCCATGGGAATTCCATTTACCCTGCTTATGGGATTTCTGTTTACCGTGACCATGGGAATTCTGCTTACCATTGCCCTAGCAATTCAGCTTACCATTTCCAGTAACCCGGTTGTTCCTTTTGGAGCCTCTCGAATAGTTCTTTGGCCGTGGCGTCAGGCGTATCCTGGAGCCAAAGAAGGATATTCGGCCAGACCGACTCGAACGGGTCCTTGCGAGTGCGCCACCAGTGGGCTTTCTTTGGCGAAGTACGATGGGTGGCACGCACCTCTCCTTGCCGCCACAGCTCCCCGAGCTGTTTCATGAACTGCTCTAGACTCTCGCCGCCCGGTCCTGTCATGTTGTTCTCGCGGGAAGCCAAGGCCGCCAGGGCCGCCTGTTGTTCCCGAATACTATGAAGCAGTGCCAGCGGGTCGAGGGCCCTTCGCTGCAACTCCAGTTTTTCCTTCACTTCATCAGGTACAGCCGGATGGCTCAAGAGACGTTCACACGGGGTCTTTGGCTTTTCGTAGCATTTTCTTATTTTCGCGCCGTGCTTCTCCTTCTCCAGCAACTTAAATGACGGCTGGAAAAAGTTAACATAGAGCCGGACGGCCTGGTAAAGATGGGCCAGAACCTGGCCGGCGACGATGCCCGCGTAACGATCATGACCGACGAAACGGCGGATGACCGCCCCGTTCTTCTGCTCGATCCAAGCTTGGTCGTTTTTTCGATAAGCCCGTGATCTTGTGAACTCAGCGCCCTTATCTTGGCAATAGGCAAGCATCGTATCGTTGATGAAGGCGCTATCGTTATCGGAGTCAATCCCCAGGATGGGAAAAGGAAGCTGTCGGCGCATGGCCTCCAGAGCTTCTACAACCAGCGCCTGGCTTTTGGCCAGGAGGGCAACACCCTCTACCCAACCTGAGCATATATCGACGGAAGCCAGACTGTGGGCACAGGCTCCTGCCGTCATACCCCCGTTGTGCTCGACAAAATCAATCTCCAGATACCCGGGCGGAGGGGCGTCCCAGTCGGAAAACGTTCGGACACGGACAAGGCTGCTCGGTTTCTTGGCCCGCCGACGGTTCCTCCTGTGGGGTTTTGCTACTTTCCGGATTGGCCTCAAGATCCTATCCAGCGCTGCGGCGCTTGCTAGAAGCAGGCATCGTCGTACTTCCGGATCAAGCTGGAGGTGGCCATGCCGTTCCATTGCGTCCACCAGATTGGTCAAAACGGCTTTCAGCCTCTTGCCGCATATCCTGTCCCCGGCTTCCCAGACGACGACAAGAGCTTCTCTAACAGCCTCATCGTAGACACGGCGCCCATATCCTTGCCTGGGGCTGCTGCAACCTGCTTGCCCCCTGAGCAAACGAATCGCGTGCTTTCGATGGAACCCCGTCACCTCGCTGAACTCATCCAGTATCTTGGTCTTTTGATTCCTCGGAGAATCTCGATAGCGCTCTCTCAGGGCTCTTATGAGCTCCTCTCGAGCGTGCTTGCTGATCCGGTTGACCATCGTTGCCCTCCTTTTTCGGTAACATTATGTTGAGGCAACGACATCATCTCAGTAACAAAATCATTGAGTCAATGCGGCCGGGAATAATGATTATCGCTGATCACTACGGAGTCAATCTTAAGCGGGTGCGACGGCTGATGCGGGTGATGGGGCTTGAGGCGATTTATCCGAAGCCGCGGCTGTCGGCCAATGGCCCTGATCATAAGGTCTATCCCTATTTTTTTGAAAGGAGTTACGGTTGACCGGCCGGATCATGCGTGGGCGGGCGATATTACCTACGTCCGTCTCGCCCACGGTTTTGTTTATCTGGTGGCGATCCTGGACTGGTCCAGCCGGTATGTCCTATCCTGGGAGCTTTCCACGACGCTGGACACGGGCTTCTGTCTGGAGGCGCTGGGGCGGGCGCTCCGGGTCTCGAAGCCGGAGATTTTCAACTCGGACCAGGGTCCGCAGTTCACGAGCGTGGATTTTGTCAATGGGCTTGGAAAATTGATCCCTTGTGGGCGTTGAAAAATAACCCCCTTCCTCATTTTAGTTTTGTTCGGCCTCGGGCTCTCGAATGAGCCCTGCTTTGACCTTTTCCCGCAAACGATACGAGTTGCCCTTGATGTTGATCGTCGTTGAGTGATGGAGGATCCGGTCGAGGATAGCCGTGGCGATGACCGGGTCGCCGAAGATCTCGTTCCACTGAGAAAAGCTCCGGTTGGAGGTTAGGATCAGAGCCCCCTTTTCGTAACGGCGGGAGATTAGTTGTAAAAAGAGGTGGGTGCCGTGCCGGTCGATGGGAACGGAGCCGATCTCACCGATGATCAGGAGTTTGTGTTAGCCATTAAAGCGGGCCGAAAAATGGGAGAGCGTTTTTTAATCAGGACAAAAAATATATCCATGCTTAAATTTCTAGCTAATTTCTGTTATAAAGATATCATCGATTATGTTGCGAAGCAACTCAATGAAAAAAATATGATGTTTTGACGCAGGCTTCATATTGAGATAAATTTAAAAGAGAAAGTTTAATGCAGTTGTTAAAGAAGAAGGCGAGAAAAAAACATAAGAAACTTGAAGATAATTCATATGCTCAAATACTGAAATCCACATTTATTATGGGGGGATCGTCAGTTGTCAATATCTTCCTGGGAATTGTGCGCAATAAGGTAATCGCCCTGTTGCTTAATCCATCTGGAATGGGATTACTAGGAGTATATCAATCAATAACTAACTTAACAAGCACTGTTTCTGGCTTGGGTATCAATGAAAGTGGCGCACGGCAAGTGGCCTTAGCTTTCGGCACAGGTGATCATAATACGATTTCCCGGACTTTTTTATCCTTACGCCGAATAGCTTTATTCACGGGCATTTGTGGGTCGCTTTTATTACTTTTATCAAGCAAATGGATAAGCTTATTGACCTTCAGCAATTCAAGGCATGTACTCGATCTAGCGTTACTTTCTGTGACACTTTTCTTTGGAGCTGTCTCTGGTGGACAAATCGCTCTTATTCAAGGTATGAGACAGATCAATTATCTTGCAAAAATAAATGTCCTAGGCCCTTTTTGGGGAACTATCTTAAGCTTGCCGATAATCTTTTATCTTGGTATGAAGGGCATTGTTTCCTATCTAATAATTATGTCAGCGACAAACATTATCACTTCTTGGTGGTATAGTAAGAAAATTAAGATCATTGCGCCAAGAACAAACTGGCGCAATTCTTTATTGGATGCGAAACCTTTGTTGACTCTAGGCGCCGCTTTCATGATTGGCAACTTAATTACTGTAGGTATCCAATATCTTTTGCGTGTTCTGGTTATACGATATCTTGGATTAAATGCAGCTGGAGAATATCAAGCCTCTGCGATTCTATCGACTGTTTACGTTGGCATTCTGATGAAAGCAATGGCGACTGATTTTTATCCCCGGCTTTCTGCAGCATCTTACAATGATAAGGAGTGTAGATTTATTGTCAATAAGCAAATTGAGACGGGCTTGTTGCTTGCAGTTCCTGGGGTTCTCGCGACACTAACATTTGCTCCTCTAGTTATTGTTTTATTTTATTCCTCTAAATTCATGCTCGCAGTTGATGTACTAAGATGGCAAATATTGGGAATATTCTTGCAGGTCTTAACGTGGCCCATAGGATATATTCTTCGCGCTAAAGGTGATGGTAAGCTATTTGTAGCGACTGAGCTATTCGCCAATTTCGTCCATTTGACTCTTGCGTGGATCGGAATTAGGTATTTCGGATTGCCAGGAACTGGGATGGCTTTTTTCGCAATGAACGCCGTTTATTTTATTTTGATATACAGGATTGTGCGAGCCAAATATAGTTTTTCATTCGCTGCGGAGAATATCAAAATCCTAATAATTTTAGCAGCGGCAACTATAATTACTTTTATAAGCCCATATATCCTCCAGAGATTCTCTATTTTAGCCAATATTTGCATTATAATTATTACAAGCCTTTTTTCTTTAAAAAAAATTATAAGTAGGGTTGGCACTTTATCAATATTATCTTACCTTTCAAGGCCCAGCTCCACCAATTTGAACGATCCTGAGCGCAAAAAATAATGTCTCAAAAGCATCACTTATGCATCTGCATCTGCACATATAAAAGGCCTAAGCTGCTCGAAAACTTGCTACAGCAGCTAGATGAACAGGAGACGGGAGGTCTTTTTGACTATTCAATAGTCATTGTAGATAACGACAGGTATGAGTCTGCCCGGGGGATAGTAGAAACCTATGCGAGGCAGTCGAAGATTACGATAAGCTATTATACGGAACCGAGACAAAACATCGCGTTAGCAAGAAACAAAGGTATAGAGGTCTCTAGAGGAGATTTCATCGGCTTCATTGATGATGATGAATTTGTTGATTCCCAGTGGCTCTTAAACCTTTACAAGACGATTAATCTTTATAAAGCGGACGGAGTTTTGGGCCCGGTATTACCCTATTTCGAAAAAGAGCCGCCCAAGTGGGTATTAAAAGGCCGATTCTTTGATAGGCCAATTCATATTACCGGCCACGTCCTCAAATGGCAGAACACAAGAACAGGAAATGCGCTGCTTAAAAGAACCATTTTTGAAGAGGATCGGATCTGGTTCCGACAAGAATTTGGGAGTGGCGGAGAAGACCGAGATTTTTTCCGGAGGAAGATTGAACGAGGACTTTTTTTCATTTGGTGCAACGAAGCTCCGGTCTTCGAGATAGTACCGGAGGACCGCTGGCAAAATAAGGTCTTAATTAAAAGGGCTTTACTTAGAGGAAAAATGGCCTTTAATTACTCAAGATCGAGGCCCAAGAATATGCTTGTCTCTATAACAGCGATTTTCATATATTCTATTTCTTTACCTCTTCTCTTTGTTCTAAGTCCAATTATAGGCTATGATGTCTTTATGACATATTTGATCAAAAATTGTGATCATCTTGGCAATATATCATCGTTATTTAATATTAATTTGATTAAAGAAAAATACATAAGCAGAAGTAGCCCCTAAATAAAAAACCGCAAAGCTCGCTAAATAAGGAATGCTTGTGAACCAACTATCGGATAGATCTATAATGGTCTTGTTGATTCAGACCAAAAGGAGTCGCAATTTTAGGTGTATCTCCTTACAATAAAAAAGGAGGTACAGTTGAGAAAAAGACGAACGTACGACGACAATTTCAAAGCGAGGGTAGCCCTGGAAGCGATTAAAGGAGAGAAGACGATTTCCGAAATCGCCGGCCAGTATGAAGTCCATCCCAATCAGATCATCCAGTGGAAAAAGCGGTTGCTGGAAAATGTGACGGATGTCTTTTCGAAGAAAAAGGATCCGCAGATTGAAGACCGGGAGAAGCTGATCGAGGAGTTATACAAAAAGATCGGCCGGCAGAATATCGAGCTGG
>Ga0315280_10002378_pt1 | contig 30536 bp, 27 predicted proteins | sample YL17G06_40_MG_FD_203697 | JGI IMG/M metagenome (GOLD analysis project Ga0315280, IMG submission 203697) | Sediment microbial communities from Yellowstone Lake, YNP, Wyoming, USA - YL17G06_40 | ecosystem: Environmental > Aquatic > Freshwater > Lake > Sediment | place: USA: Wyoming | collected... | reverse complement strand
AAAGACGTCCCTGCCGGGCTTCGGCAAAGTACTCGACCATTTTGGTAACCTGCTTTTCGTCTCGCACATCGGCACGAAGTAAAACGCCATCGCTATTTTTCTTAACGAGCTTAAGTGTCTTCTCTGCACCCTGCTTTGTCCTGAAGTAGTGGACGCCGACGAAACAGCCCTGCCGGCTGAACATTATTGCCGTTGCCTGGCCGATTCCGCTGCTGGAGCCGGTAACTAAAACCCTTTTGCCTTTGAGGTCTTCGTAGAACATTAGAGTTCTTTTATGTAATCGCGGGCGGCAATGGCAGCAATGGTGCCCTCGCCGCAGGCGTTGGTTATCTGACGAATTTTCTTAGAGCGCACATCACCTGCTGCATATATGCCGCGGACGGATGTCTGCATATTGTCATCGGTGATGACGCAGCCGGCAGGGTCCAAATTGACGACGCCCTGTAAGAAATTTGTATTGGGCAGGAATCCTATGTACACAAAGACTCCCTGGACATCGATTGTCTGCTCCTCATCGGTCTGTCGCTCCTTCGCAGTGATGGACGCAACTGTTTTATCACCATTTATGGAAGTAACGATGTGGTTGAGCAGGAACTTTGCGTTTGGTTTTTTCTTAACCCTTTCCTGCAAAATCTGCCGGGCCTTCATAAAGGGGCGATATGCTATGAAGGTTACGGTTTTGACGAAGCCAAGAAGAGACTCGCCTTCCTGCAGGCCGGAATCACCGCAGCCGATGACGGCGACGTCCTTACCTTTATAGAATGGGCCGTCGCAGGTCGCACAATACGATACGCCTTTGCCGTAAAACTTGTCTTCGCCGGGGACATTTAGTTTCTTGGGAACACTACCTGTGGCGACTATCAAAGTTTTGCCAATATATGAGCCACCATTTGTTACAACTTTGACCGCCTTTTCGAGTGGCTCAACCTTGGTTACCTCGGCAAACTCAGTAATCTGCGTGCCGAACTTCTGGGCCTGCTGTTTCAATTTTTCCATCAGGTCTATTCCAGTCACACCATCCGGTGTGCCGGGCCAGTTTTCTATATTGGCCGTTAATGCCACACGGCCGCCGCACATCATCTTTTCGAGCAAAATTGTATTAAGCCCTTCACGTGAGGCGTAAACTGCGGCGGTCAGGCCTGCGGGGCCTCCGCCTATAATGATGACATCATAAGAGTCAGGCATTTTGAAACCGGTATATTTATTCCAACTGGGAATCCAGTTTTTTCTTGATGTCGGATTCGTAGTTGGGAGTTACGCCCGTCATCTGGTCAACAAGCTCGCCATTTTTATAAAAGTTTAATGTGGGTATGCTCATAATGCCGTTGTCGATGGCGACTTGCCTCTGGTCTTCAACATTGACCTTACAGACCTTTACTTTCCCGCCGTATTCTTCGGCGATTTTATCAAGCACCGGGCCTGCCATTCGGCAGGGGCCGCACCACGGCGCCCAGAAATCCACAAGAACAGGCGTTTGGGCTTTCAGAACCTCAGCTTCAAAATCTTCATCAGTTAAGCTAATCGGCTTGCCTTCTTCCATTGCCAAGTCTCCTTGCGATAAAGAATATCAAAAACCAAAATGCCGGATGCAAAACCAGATATTAAGGGGCAAAATGGTTTGTGTCAAATATGTTTGCGGTTTTTTCGGCGTGTGTCCGAACCTGCGGTAAAACCTGCCGTAAAACCGCAGGCTAAATAATTAGCCAAGCATCTTGTGCTATCTTAATTTCTATTCCACAAATAACTCTTTCTCAATCAATTTCATATATTGGTTTACGTAAAACATATCGGGTTCGTGTCGGACCGGTCGGACTCTAATCTCAAATTGTGGCTCATTTACATTACTATTATCGAATAAAACTAATCCTATCCCAAAAATTAAACATAAAGCGTCCAGCTTTGAAACATCATCTTGTGATGAGTTTTTGGGAATTACTATATAGGCTTTGTGACTAAATAGTTTGTATGAACAAGCTTGACCAAATGCTGTGATTAAGTCTCTTGTATCCGATTTTATTTCCGCAGAAACGATCTCGGTAGGTACCTTAACAATGTCACTTCTTCGTGGTTCTCGCTTTCCTATTACGTCTGGTGTTCCCCATTTATCTCTAAATTTGTTTCCGCCCAATGGTATTGCTTTAGTACATTCTTCCAATTCGTTAACAAGCCAGTTTGCAAATGGTTCATAAAAATCCTCTTCTTCTATTCTTTCGACTTGAGGTGGCTTTCGTTCCTCTTCGATAATTCCTTTCTCTCTAAATATAATGTGGCGAAAAAGTCCTCGTGCAGGTTTATAAACTTCGTTAGGCAAACGTGTGTCTAAATCCAAAATTGATCCATGAACAGTGTTAACAGGAATCTCTGGAAACACATCATGTATTGAATTCACAAGTTCCATGTAACGAAGACCATCAGGCCTTGATTTAAGTATTTCTATTCCCTTTGATCTAATTTTTTCCTTGCTTGTCGGCATATATCACCTCAATTTTCTGATAATGTTTTGTTTTCTACCTCGCCTTGTATTTGGTCAAGCTGCATTCCAAAGCGGTCGAGTTTTTTGTCGGCTTCATCATACTGGCTGTAAGCATTTCGCAAGTGCTTTCCAAGAACATCCCAGTTTGAAAGAAAATCTGCGAAAGAGGCGTTTAGCTTTTTTAGGTTTTGCCGGATTTCGGCTGCCTGTTTTTCTATCTGCAGGCCGTGCAGGCCCATCGCCACCGTCATAAGATATACATACAAAAGATTCGGCGAGACAGGAATAACCTTTTTATCGAGCGAGTATTGCAAAATATCCTGCGTTTCGCCGGCATACTTGACTATCGTTTCGTAATAGACATTTTCGGCGGGGATATACATTATCGCAAAATCGAGTGTGCCTTCGGCGGGCCTGATGTAATTGGCGGAGATTGTGTCGATATGGGTTGTACAGTCCTTGAGGAACTGCCTGCGGAGTTTGGCTTTTTCGTCATCGGTCTGTGCCTTTAAGATTCTTTCAAAACTCGGCAGGGGGAACTTGGCATCGACGGGCACAGAAAAATCGGCCATTTCTATCAAAGCATCGACCATTTTGCCATCTTTGAAGGCATATTGAAGCTTGTAGCTATCCTTCGGCAGGATGTTGGCCAAAAGATTCTCCAGCGACCATTCGCCCATCTGGCCCCGCAGCTTGGGAGAGCTTAAAATGTCCTGCAGACGTCTTACTTCGTCTCCAATCCGCATCATTTGCGCGCTTGTGCCCTGAAGCTGGCCTATCTGGCTATGCAGGTCGGTAAGCACTTTCTGGCTGGCCTGCAAACTCTGGGTGAGGGTCGCCTGGCCTACCTGCAGAGACTTTTGCAGGTTTTCCGATGTCTTGTCCTGGGCGGCTTTTAGCGCCTCAAGCTGCTGCTGCAAAAGACTGATGCCGGCGGCCTGGCCGGCAATCTCCTTTCTGCCGGCAAAGCTGCTGCTTATAAGCCAGACTAATAGCCCCAAAACAGCCAAAATCAAAACGATAACTGCTGCGATTAGAATCGAGTTCATCCTCTTATCCTTAAAAAAGACCGCCTCTCGTCTGAACGCAGGCCCAGCCGGAGTCCCGACGATTATAGAGCCGATAGAGCAGTTCGTCAAAGCCCAAATAAATCCCGTTAGTCCCGCACCAATTGTCCGGTTGAGTTTGTTTAGAGCCCAAAATTTCGGTGATAGGCCTTGTTGAGTGGTCAATTGATGCGGGGTTCTAACGGGATAAATCTTGCTGTAGAGGTTTAAGTGCTGTATCGTCTTGGGGTAAAACGGTAGAAACCACTGCGATTAGACAGGTGACAATGCAGACGATAGAAGCAATCATATTTGATTGGGGCGGGGTTCTGATAGACGACCCCAGGCCGGCTCTGATGCGATATTGTTCGAAGGCGCTGGGTGTTTCAGAAAAAGATTATTTGGTAGCGCACTGGAAATTTGCAGCCGATTTTATAAAGGGCTTGATTAGCGAAGATGTATTCTGGGCAAGGGTTTGTGGTGAGCTGAATAAGCCCAGGCCAAAAGTGCAGTCGTTATGGGGTGACGCATTCAGGGCGGCTTATTCGCCTAAGCCAAAGGTTTTTGCTCTGGCATCCTCGCTGCATAAGAATGGCTACAAGACCGCCATTTTGTCCAATACGGAAGTGACTGCGGTGGAGTTCTTCGGCGAGCTGCAATATGATATGTTTGATGTGGCGGTCTTTTCCTGTGCCGAGGGAATGGCAAAACCCGACAGGAAGATTTACGAAATCACCGTTGAAAGACTCGGCTGCCAACTCGGACAGGTAGTTTTTATAGATGATAGGCCGGAGAACATAGAGGGTGCAAAAGAGGCCGGGCTTAGTACTATCCTTTTCAGAGATATTGAGCAGGTTAAGAAGGAATTATCTCGGCTTTCTGTAAAAACAAGTTAAAGGGACATGGAATTGAGCACAACAAAATTATGGCAAATTGTCACCTGGTAATCCTAAAAAAACCATATCTGGATGCGATTTTAGCCGGACGCAAGCAAATTGAGTCTCGCTTCACTATGACAAAGCGTCACGGCTTCGGGCGGGTTGGTGCCGGTGATAAATTGTTCCTGAAATTAAGTTCGGGACCGGTTTGCGCTACGGCAACTGTGGCGGCAGTTAAAGATTTCCAGAACCTGACCCCGGAACAAATACTCGAGCTAAAACAGCTCTATAACCAGCATATCGGCGGCGACGAGCAATACTGGCGCAGCAAAATGGATTGCAGGTTCGGCTTCCTGGTCTGGCTAAAAGCAGTGGAGCCGATAGAACCTGTGTGGATTAACAAAAGGGACTGGCGGGCGTGGGTGGTTTTGAGTGATAAAGAAAACTTCGGCCTGCTAAATTATGGACGCTGTAAAAAAGACAAATAAGTGAGCTTTTGTTCATATTTTTGCGAATTTTCGACAAGAACTGCAATAAATTCCTTTCAAAATCGTCTATCGTTTGTATTTCAGAAGTCCAGTATGGCAGAATAAACAAAAAAACCACAATTCGGAAAGGAGTAGAAAATGAAAACGGTAAAGATTATTTTGATTGGGTTGTCGGCAGTTGTGCTTGTAGTCGCGCTGATAGGAGCTGGAAGTCTCATTGCCCAGGAAAAAGCGGATAAACCCAAAGATGCACCGGCTGCGCAACCAACTCCCGAACAACAAAACCCCCAGGGCCCTCCACCCCCGCAGAGGTTTGAAAGTTTGTTGGACCAGCTTACGAAGGCTTATGAGCAAAACGACAGAGAAAAAATGGGGCAATTAATTGAGGCCCTCAAGCAGAGCAGACCGAGGTTTCAAAGAGGAACTGGCGGACCAGAGGGTGGACCAGGTCGAGGTATGCGGCCAGGTCAAGGTCCGGGCGGGGATAGCGCATCTTCCATAGGAAATGCACCGATGCCGAAGACAGAGGCGGAGAAGAAAATCTTGAGCGTGCTTGACGATATGAACAAAAACCAGCGCGGAGGAATGATGAATGTTCCGGTGGAAGACGGCAGACTGTTGCGATTGCTCACCGAGGCAGCCGGCGCCAAGCATGTTGTCGAGCTCGGCACATCCAATGGATACTCCGGTATATGGTTCTGTTTAGCCCTGCAGACTACCGGCGGCAAGTTGACCACTCACGAAATCGACGCCGGCCGGGCATCGCTGGCACGCGAGAACTTCAAACGAGCCGGTGTCGATAAGCTCGTCACACTTGTCGAGGGGAACCCACGAGACGGTCAAAAACCTGAAAGAGACAATTGACATTTTATTCCTCGATGCAGATAAGGAAGGTTATATCGACTATCTTAACAAGCTGCTGCCGTTGGTGCGTCCGGGAGGACTTATCCTTGCTCATAATGTTGATGCTACAGGGCAGGACTTCATCAAGGCCATTACCACCGACCCCAGCCTGGAGACGGTTTTTCAGGTACGAGGCCTTAGTGTGACACTTAAGAAACGCCAGGCCAAATAGTTGACTGCTGTTCGCATCGGGCCAGGGTCAAAACGCAATCTGGAAGGAACCGTTATGCAGATAGCCCCGAAGAAGGAACTGTCGCTTTTCGATTCGACGTGCATTATTGTCGGCATCATCATCGGTGCCGGTATCTACCAGATGGCTCCGGACATTGCCAAGGGTGCACATTCCTGGTGGGGAGTTCTGGCAATCTGGTTGGTGGGAGGGTTGCTGTCGCTGTTTGGTGCAATCGGTTACGCAGAACTGGCGACAGCATACCCTCAGGAAGGGGGCGACTATGTTTACCTCAGCCGGGCTTATGGCCGATGGGCGGGATTTTTGTTCGGCTGGATTCAGCTCGCTATTGTCAGGCCAGGTGACATCGCAATAATGGCATTCGCTTTTGCAACCTATATCCGGGCGATTGGTGACCCGCTGGCGAACTGGGGGTTTCCCCATAGCCAGCGAATTTATGCCGCCGCGGCTGCGGCCATACTGACCGTGATTAACATTCTGGGCGTCAAGGAAGGCAAGTGGACCCAGAACATTCTTACGACCGTCAAGGCATTAGGGCTGCTGGCAATTGTCGGCGTAGCAGTGATGTCGCCGCAGCGTGCGCCGGTCACGGAATCTTTTGGACCATTGCCGATAAGCCTGGCGATAATCTTTGTGCTTTTCACTTACGGCGGCTGGAACGAGATGGCTTATGTGGCTGCCGAAGTAAGGAATCCTCGCCGCAATATTGTCCGCGCTCTGGTGCTCGGCTCCACTGCCGTAACAGTACTTTATCTGCTGGTTAATGGAGCGTTTCTTTATACGCTGGGCTATGCCGGTCTGGCGACCTCCAAAGCGGTTGCCACAGATTGCGTCTCAACGCTCTTTCCAAGAATCGGCGGCACTCTCATCAGCGCCCTGGTCTGCCTCAGTGCTCTGGGAGCTCTTAACGGCCTGATTTTCACCGGTGCACGTATATCATACGCGCTGGGTGCCGAACACCGGGCATTTGGAATTCTGGGCAAATGGAGCGAACGAAGGGGCACGCCCGTCTGTGCACTGCTGGTGCAGGGGATGATTGCCGTGGGTCTGATTATGCTTTTTGGTTCATTTGTGGATACCATTCTTTACACTGCTGCGCCGGTATATTCATTCTACTTTGCAACCAGTCTGGCTGTCATCGTCCTGCGCTTCAGGGAACCCGATGCTGAACGTCCTTACCGGGTAACGGGCTATCCGGTGACGACCCTTATCTTTTGCGCTGTGTGTGCATTTCTTATTTATAGCGCCGTCTCGTACGCATTCTGGAATAAGCGGGTGAGTCTTATTCTCCTGTTGGCGATTCTATTTGTCGGGGTGCTCTTATATTGGCTGACCGACATACGCGGTGCGACAAAGAGGGGTACGAGCGACAGTCAAGATAGAGTTTGAGCTACTGAGATTGGTGCTTAAAACAGGTTTTGAAACCCGGTTTTTTGGCCTTTTTTCGAGTTTTTCCCGAAAACCGCAATAAAATCCCTACCAGGACTCGTCTTTATTGTTGAGAACTCAAAACAACCGAACAGGAGCGTTCTTAACTGATGGAGCGACGAAAACGATGAAAAAGCTTATGGCTGATATCAGAGCAGCGGTCATACTGATAGTGAACGAGAATCGGACCACCCTGCAAACCCTTGTCAGAGATGCGACAAGTTTACTGTCAAGGTCATTGGGGGTGCGAAGAGGTTCGATGTCGCAGAACAAAAAACATTAATTTTAGAAAGGAGCGGGAAATGGTTAAGAGATTTTTTGTTTTCTTGGCGATTCTGGGCCTGCTGGTAGTTGTTCCCCCAGCGGTCGGGGCCGAGAAAAAGAGCGACCAACCACGGAACATAGTTCTGATTGGATGGGATGGAGCACAGCGAAACCACGTCAAGGAGTGCCTTGGCCGAAACGAGCTGCCTAATCTAAAGAAACTAAGCGATGAAGGCGCCTTTGTGGAGATAGACGTCGAGGGGACCACGGATACAAAGGCGGGGTGGTCTCAGATTCTCACCGGCTACTATCCGACCGTGACGGGTGTTTACAGTAACGGGCAGTATCAGCCGGTTCCAAAGGGACTGAGTATCTTCGAGCGGCTGGAGAAACACTTCGGGACGGACAAATTCGTTACCGTTGCGGTGATCGGCAAAAAAGGACACGTCGGAGAGATTAACCCGCCGCAGAAAATCCGCCTGGATACCGAGGAGAGTGGGAAGAAGAAGGAAGGTGAGAAGGAGGTCCAGCCAGGCGCAGGTAAAAAACCGGTAGGCAGGATTATTGAAGAGAACGGTGTGAAGTATCGTCTCGTTCCCGGCTCACCTTACTACAATATGTACACCGCACTGGAGGTGTGGGAGTTCGGCCTGATGGAGGACGAAAAGGTCGGCACGCGGGCGTTGGAACTGCTGGAGAAATATAAGGATAAACCATTTTTCTTTTTCGTGCATTTTGCCACAGTGGACCACCAGGGCCACAAGTTTGGCGAGAACTCCAAGGAATACAACGATGCACTGATTTCCAACGACCTGTGGACTGGAAGGATTATCGAGAAGCTCAAAAAACTGGGGCTGTATGATAAGACATTGGTTTATGTGACGGCAGATCATGGGTTCGATGAGGGTAAGACGGGGCACAGTAATGCACCGTATGTTTCCCTCGCAACCAATGACAAGAAGGTGATGCGAAATGGTCTGCGGCAGGATATTGCTCCGACAATATTAGAGCGGTTTGGTATGGACTTAGCCAAGCTTGAGCCGGCATTGGATGGTGTCCCGTTGACCAGGTCCTGCGAGAGAGGCACGGTAAAACTTGGTCGTGAGTCTGAATATGCCAGGCCAAAGCCTGAGGGAGGTACTTCGGTGCCATCTCCAGCCGCTGGTGCCAAGCAGGCCGGCCAGAAGGCAACGCAGGCGGGTCAGGGACGATTCGCACAGAAATTCGACCGGTTGCTTGAAGAGCTAATAAAGGCCCATCAGGAAAACAACAAGGAAACAGTGGACCAGCTAATCAAGCAGGTGAAGGCACTAAAGCCGCCAAGTCAAGGGCAGTTCTTACAAAAATTCGAGCAGTGGCTGGATGAATTGATAAAAGCCCATAAAGAAAACAACAGAGAAAAAGTGGACCAGTTGCTTAAGCAGATGCAGGAACTCAGACAGCAAATGAGACAAAAAAGAGCGGCTAATCGTGCAGGGCGCACGTGAAAAATCACAAAAGAGGTCTACTTGATAGAAACTGTATCTTGGAAAGGAACTAAGCAATGAAAAAGATTATTATTTTGGTTATTGCAGCGGCAGTTTTGCTTATGGGGGCTAAAACCCTCCTTGCTAAGAAAGAGGGCAAGCCGAAAGAAAAAGAAAGACAAAAGCAAAAGGAAATGCTGAGAGCTGAGCGAAAGGAGAAAGCTCAGGCAGAACAGGGGCGCGAAGCGCAAGAGGGCAGAGGAGCTATGCGCAGGCGTGGCGAGAGAGCACCTGAGGAACCGCAGCCACCTGCTGCGCCGCAGCGTCCCGCCGCACAGATGTTCAACAGGTGGTTAGATGAACTTACAAATGCCTATCGGGAAAACGATAGGGAGAAGATGGGGCAGTTAATCAGGAAAATGCACCAGTTCAGACAAAGGTTGCAAGTAGGAACAACTGCTCCGGAAAGACCGCTGCTTGGTGGCGCTAGAGGGCGGCCAGATGTGGAAGAAGGCCGGCCCGGTCGGTTCCGTGGGCCGCAGGAGCAAGGTCTTCAACCCAGAGGAATGGGCAGAATGGGCAGACCACAGCCCCTTATGCCGCCACCTGAGGGTATAGAGGAGCCGCAACCGGTTATGCCGCGTGAAGATATGGACAGGCCAGCGCCTGATTTGCTGCCCTCCAGAGGTATGAGAGGGCCGAGACCGCCAGTGCCGTCTGAAGGTATAGGTCCACCAATGGGCAGGGGATTTGGAGGCACGGGCAGAGGCATGGGTAGAGGCATGGGCATGGGCAGAGGCATGGGCATGGGTAGATGGGAACGGCCACTCCCAGGACCGTGGTGTCCCTGGTGGAGGTACCAGGAGGAGACGGAAGATTAGCCCACAAAGAGTTTATCTGCAATTAAGGTGGTGTGGGAGAGGTTGGCTTTAGAAAACGATTTGTTGTGTTGCTAAGAAACAATCCTTCTTTATGATGATTGGATGTGCCTCCGGTAAAGGCACATCCAATCGTTTTAGGGCAGAGAATATTCAGGCAGTTCAGCCGGAAATTTAGAAAATATCCAGATACATCTCTACTTCCCAGTTGGTAACTTGCTTTTTAAACTCGCTCCATTCTTTTGTCTTTACATCAATGTATCTTTCAAACAGGTGCTCTCCAAGAACATCCTGCAGCAGCTTATCTTTTTTCAGTGCGTTCAGCGCCTCCCATAATGATGTCGGCAGGAGTTCAATATTTTTTTGAAGCAGACTTTCGCCATCGAGCTGATAGATGTTTTCTTCAACCGGCTCAGGTGGTGTTAAGTCATTTTTAATCCCATCCAGCCCCGCTTTTAACATAACGGCAAACGCCAGGTACGGATTACAGGCCGGGTCGGGACATCTCAGCTCGATTCGCGCAGCCTCACTTTTGTGTTTGAACCATTTGGGTACCCTTACCAAAGCTGAGCGGTTCATAGCCGCCCAGGTTACGTAAACCGGTGCTTCGAACCCGGAAACAAGTCTCTTATATGAATTTACCGTCGGGCAGAGAACCGCACACATTGCGTTAATGTGCTTTATCTGTCCGGCGATAAAATTATAGGCGATTTTCGACAAATTATATTTATGGTCCTTGTCATAAAAGGCGTTTGTTTTCGCCTTGGTATCAAACAAGCTCTGGTGAACGTGCATTCCGGAACCGGGGGCATCCATAACCGGCTTCGGCATAAATGTGGCGCGCAAATTGTGCATTTGGGCGATTTTCTTCGCACTGTACTTTAACGTAACGACCTTATCTGCGATGTCCAGGCAGTGCCCATAACGGAAGTCTATTTCGTATTGACCTAAGCCGACCTCGTGATGAGACATCTCAACCTTAATCCCGAAATTCTCAAGCGCCGCAGTTATCTTTTTGATGGCCTTGTATCCTTCATGAGAGGAAAGGTCAAAATAGCTTCCATAATCTATGGGTGAGGTCCTCTTTTCATCATCGGCTCTGAACAGATAGAATTCCGGCTCTGGCCCGACATTATACTCAAACCCTTCTTTTGCGGCTTCGGCACTTGCCCGTTTAAGGATGAATCGGGGGTCCCCTTCAAAGGGTTTTCCATCTGGGCGATAGATATCACATATAAGTCTTGCAGTTTTGCCGTCATCGGTTAGCCACGGCACAACAGCGTAAGTTGCCATATCCGGCTTCAAAAACAGGTCGCTTTCCTGAATTCGAGCAAAACCTTCTATAGAGGAGCCGTCAAACCATACACCGTTGCGTGATGCGTTCTCCAGGCCTTCAACCGGTATGATGACCTCCTTTATAACGCCTAACAAATCTGTAAATTGCAAAGTAATAAATTCTATTTTGTCTTTTTCTACCTGCTCTAAGACCTTTTGAACTTCCATTTAATTTCCCTCATAAAAGCAACCTGTTTTTCTTTTATTACCATATCCCGAGTCCTATTAAAGGACTTAGCCAGAGGTTTGGGCAGCAGTTACAAGAGATTCTTTACTCTCCTGAATAGCATTACTATATTGCCGTGAGTTTTGACCCACGCCCTTATACGTATTTATTCTGCTCTTTGAGCCCCAAAACTGCAAGATGAATTTCAAAAGTTTAATTTCCGCCGCAATCAGTTTGGTTTTGCTGGAGGCAGATAATAGCTATTTTCAATTTTCTCAATTCTACTGCATAGTAGTCATTTAGACATTACTTGTGGAGCCCAAATACCGCTGATGTTTTGTCCGGCGTATTTTCTCCACCATAAGCCGGTTGGTTAGCAGAGTAGCTGCCCTTCACCGAACTTCTTTGTCCAGCCCGGTCAGTAGCACCCCTTGCAGCTTGTGCAATTCCAAAAGATAGCCTACATATTCGGTTGCTTTTGTTCGACCACTTGCAGCCTTTTTCGTTTTTCTTGTTGAAATCACCACTTTTGGTTTTTTTCTTGCGGATTTTATCATTTTCTTGTAGTCTCCTTGTTGACCAAATTCATATTTGTGCCTAAAATGTTCGTATTTATAAAGAGCCAGCAAAATATTAACGCATTTGTGAATTATTGCAAGGTAAATTTTCGCAAAAATGTAAAAATATGCAAAATATCGACGAAAAGGCGATAATTGACCGAATCAGGAGTCTGCGTAAGCAATATGCGGGTGACAGAGGCAAGAGCAAATTTGCCCAGGCCTTAGGCATAAGTACTTCTACCTACAACTATTACGAAAATGACAGAATTGCTCCACCACAGATTCTCCTGCGAATATGCGAGGTTACAGGAGCAGACTTAGAGTGGCTACTAACAGGTCGTCCGCCTCTGGTGAACGAGAAAAGATTCGCATTTGGGTCAAATGCGTCGCTTTTGCAAAGATTAGATGACCTCTTTACCGACAACCCCGAGCTGACCGAGGCGGTTTCGGCCTTTGTTGAGCTGCTATGTGAGAAAAAAGGAATTGAAAAACAACTCCGGGCAACAGTTCTACCACCCAAATCCGATCGGCCAGGATGGATTCCAGTGCTTGGCCGAACCGCTGCCGGGATGGTTCATTTTTGGGACCAGGAGATTCTGCCCGAGCCGAAGCAAGCCGTTACCGAGCTTGACCAGTTAGTGAAAAAACATATCGGGAAATCGATTGTCGGTTCTGTAGATGGCACCCTGTCGGTCGATTTGCAGGCACAAGCTTTGTTAGATGGGGCGAAAGAAAGCCGGGCCAATCTTATTCAGGTCTGTGGTCAAGAGGCTGGCGAGATAGTTGAGTTCATCCAGTGTGACCAGATTCATAAGCTATTTCCCGACAGTTTTGCGTTGCTGATAGATGGTGACAGTATGTCGCCGCGGATAAATGATGGCGACATCGTAATATTGAGTCCTTCGGTACCTGCGGCACAGGGTCATATTGCAGTTGCTCGTGTCGCAAGGCAAATTGGGGTTACCTGCAAGCTCATAAGAACAACCGAAAGCGGCGTTCACCTTATACCAATAAACGAAAAGTATGAAACGAAGGTAGTGGCTAAAAAGGACCTGCTCTGGGCATTGGCGGTCCTGTGCCATATAAGCATCTAACTCAAACGGAACGTTTGAGAGCGGTGAGTGGTTAGCGGTGAGTGGTGAGTAGTGAGTGGTTAGTCTTGGATGCATAAAAGGGGGCAGAAACTTCAACCAAACACCCACAGGGCTAAAGAAAAGTGCGCTAAATCCGACAATGTAAAAGCAAAAAGGTAAAACGAAAAAGAGGAGGAAAAAAGATAAAAAAATCAAGAAAATAGGGGTTTTGAGGGAAAATTTGAAAATTGGGGTAGTTGGTGGTAGTAAAAACGGTGATTTTATAGGACTTATATGTTTTTGGGGTAAAAATGGGGGTAAAAATTAGTGTTTTTTTGCATTTTTTTGCAAAAATGAACGTGTTTTGAGCAAAAATTGCAAGAAATTAACCGTTTTTGAACACTTTTTTTGCACTTCTTGACTTTGGAAGAAGATAAGTAACCAGAGAAAATCCGAAATTCTAAACTCGAAATCCTAAACAAATTCGAATGACCGAAATACGAATCCGCCTACGGCGGACAAGCACAGATTTTGTTTAACCGCAGAGATCGCAGAGGCCGCAGAGACAAAACCGGATACTACCAACTAACGACCAAAGACTAACGACTAATTGAGCCACAGAGGGCACAGAGAACACAGAGAAAAATAGCCACGAATTAACACGAAAAAGAATTAGTGAAAATTCGTGAGAATTTGTGGTTAAAAAGACACGGATTGGTCCGGCTTCTGCCCCAAAACTAAAGACTCACTGCCTTTTTTAGACGCGGATTCCTAATCAGCTTGCCTCCATAGGTAAATAGATATAAAAAAAGGCCGACCAAGTTTGTCGGCCCCGAAATGCCAGGATCACACAACAGATTCGGCAGAATCACCGGTTCCAAAGGGAACTGCCAAGATTGCCGTAGCTTGGATAAGAATAACTTGGCGTCCGCCAAGAATAGCCGTTCCAGGAACTTGAGCTTCCCAAATTGTAGCTTGGAGAGCTCCACGAGTAGCTGGGTGTCCTTCTCGTGCCAGTTGCACCGGTATAGGGGTTTATGTTTGGATAGGTGCTCCAGTTGTTCGAGAAATTACCATCAGGATTTGAACGGTAGTGCGGCTGGACATAGGTACCGTTACTGCGGTAATAACCCCTGACACGTACGGCAGCATCGGCTGTAAGACTCGTTGCACAAACGACCACCAAAATCACCAGAATTGTCATTAACCGTCTCATTTTTTGTCTCCTTAAATATATTTGGGTTTCAATTTACTTTTTTCCAACACTACCCTTGTCAGCGGTAAAAATACAAAAAGTGAACGAGTTAATTGAAATTTTTTCAAAAAAAGGGTATAATATCACTAACCTTTGTGCTGACAGGAGCTTAGAGGAAAATGGCTGATTACCATAATTACAAGACTCAGCATCTGGTCTCGCTTGCAAAGCAAGGAGATGAATCTGCTCTGGACCAACTGTGCAGAGCATACGGCGAGCGCGTTCGGCGAATAATACGCCTTCACATAGGCAAAGAGCTGCGTTCCAAACTGGAATCGATGGACTTGGTTCAGGACGCTTTTATCTCGGCATTGAGGGGTCTGGAGGGTTTCACATACAAGAACGAGGGAGATTTTCTGCGGTGGATATCAAAAATAGCTGAAAACAGGATTCGGGACAATTTAGACAAATTGCACACAGACAAACGTGATATTCGCAAAGAAATTCCGCTTAAAGATAATGAGCGGTCTTCGCAGGATAGCTTTATCAGAGACTTTGCGCCCGCAGATTCAACAACGCCGAGTGTGATAATATCCAAGCGCGAAGAATTGGACAAACTCGAAAAAGCGATGGACAAACTGAAACCAGGATACAAAGAGGTCATTTCACTAACGAAAATAGAAGGATTGTCTTACGAAGAAGTGGGGAATAGATTGGGTAAGAGTGCTGATGCAGTGAGAATGTTGCTTGCCAGAGCAATGGTAGAATTGACCAGCGTTTTCGAGGAAACTTGATGGCAGAACCTGCTAAAAACAATCAGGAAAACATTATCGAGCAGGCCATTCAGCAGTTCGTTGATGCCCAACTGCGAGGGCAGAACCCGGACATTAACAAGCTTGTGAAGCAGTATCCGGAATTTGAGGACCGAATCAGGCAGAGGATACAGAACTTCCAGCGTATCAACGGCTTGTTCGACTGTCTTATGCAGGCGGATAACAGTGACTTCGCCCCCGAAATTTCTGAACATAATCTTATCGGCCAGACGCTTGGGGATTTCAAGATACTCAGCACGATTGGAACAGGCGGTATGGGGGCGGTGTTTCTTGCTCATCAGATTTCACTTGATAGAGATGTCGCGTTGAAAGTCATCAGCGATATTAGCGGTGCACGTAAGAAAAGCATCGAGAGGTTTGAGAGAGAAGCCAAAGTGCTCGCCAAAATCTCCCATCCAAATATCGTGCCTATCTACGAAGTCGGTCAAGAAGGTCCCTATTCATATTTTGCGATGGAGTATGTTAAGGGAGTTTCTCTGAACAACGTCATAGATGCTGTGCGGAAAGCATCTCCGAATCAGAAGGCAAGCGAAGTGATGTCTAAATGCCTTGCCGAAGGTGGTATCTGCAGAGAGAAGCAAGTAGGAGCGGGAGATAGCGGCGCTGAGATTGACACTGATTACATTGTGAGCATAAGCAGGATAATCATCAGCATAGCATCCGCACTTGATTATGCCCATAAACAAGGGGTTTTGCATCGCGATGTCAAGCCGTCAAACATCCTCATTAAGCCCGATGGCACAGCCAAACTTGTGGACTTTGGCCTGGCACGGGCTGAGACGCAGCAGGCAATAACAGTAACAGGCGAATTTTTTGGCACACCTAACTATGTGTCACTGGAGCAGATTCGCAGGCCGGAAACCGTTGACTGCCGGAGCGATGTTTATTCTTTAGCAGCCACCTATTATGAGTGTCTTACTTTGCGCCCGCCATTTGAAGGCAATACCGTAAATGAAACTCTGACAAGAGTAATGTCTCGCCCCGTTGTCCCACCTAAAAGATATTGTCCGCGACTTTCAACCGATTTTAATACAGTTTTACTTCACGCCCTTGAGAAGTTGCCGGAAGATAGATACCAAACTGCGGCTGATTTTGCCGCTGACATAGAAAATGTACTCGAGTTCAAGCCTATCACGGCCAAAAGACCAAGTATAACACGCAGAACGTATAAAGCGTTACGAAGGAGTCCTCTGAAAATAGCACTTGGTCTTGTTTTTGTTTTGGTTCTTGCTCTGGCGATTATCCTTTATTCAACATACAGCAGAAGAATCGAGGCACAAAAAGCTGCTGAAGTTAAACAATTACTTGAAGATGCAGACTTACTTCTGTGTCAGGCCGCTTTAGTTGTCCCTCCTTGGCCAAGGTTAGGCGTTGAAGCAATTATCGAACGCGCTTGTGAAAAATATAATCAAGTTCTACAAATTGATAGCAAAAATTGGTGGGCTTTAACCCAGAGAGGGATTGCTAAATTAGTAGAAGGTGAGAATATAGAAAAAGCTCTCAAGGACTTTGAAAAAGCGAAAAAGATAAACCCTGATTTTATCGCAATAGAATATTTTGAATCTAAAGCGTGGGAGCAACTTGGAAAAGGCAAAGCAAAGAAAGTTGAGCTGGAGGATTTGCCGAGTTTGGACTTCAAAGAAGCTTACCTTATGGGAATGATTGCTTTGCAGGAAAGTGTATCTTTTGAAAGCGAACAAAAAGCACTGCAAAAAGCATTGAGATTATTTGGCATCTGCGTGGAAAAAGAACCAAGTTTTTATCCTGGCTTAATTGCTATAGCGAAAGTACATTTGCTCCTTGGTGAAGAAAATCTTAGGGAATGCCAGACTTTAACAAACCTTAAGCCAGATTGTGCGTTCACTCACTTTTTGGTGGCATACAATCTTGACTTTCATCTGGGTAAGCCAGAAGAATCAGTTAAGGAATATCATAAGGTTATTGAACTACAGCCATGGGACCCCATAGGTTATCTTATGTTAGCAAATCTTTATAAGAAGCTTGGTCTAAGAGAGCAAGCAGAAACTCATTTATTGCAGGCGTGTCAAATCGATAAAAGTTCCTGGTCTTATCATAGCTTGGCACAATTTTATTTAAGCAGGGAGGATTATCATAAAGCGTTAGCTGCTTGTGATAAAGCAGTTGCCAAAAGGCATGATTGTTACTTAAAAAATTTTCTTCTTGACGTCAAAATAGATTGTCTCAAAGCCCTGGGCGATGCGGAGGAATTACAGAAGTGCCTTGTGCAAAAAGAAGAGTGTCTTAGGACACTCATAACAATACCACCGTGGTACAACCAAGATTTTTTCTATGAAGAATTATTACGTTTTTTATACCGTAATGGTCGCAAAGTTGAAGCGAAGGAATTTTTTGAGCAAATTTGCCAAACAAAACCTGAGTTCAAATTTGCTTTGGGAAGAGAACTTGGCCAAATTTATGAGTTTGACAATGATTTCGCAAAGGCCATACAACTTTACAAATCGCTGTACAATGAAATGATGGTGAGTGATACAGGCACGAAAAATGCTGCTTTGTATGAATTGGAAATGTTTGCCAAAACGGAGATTATTAGTAGTTTTACGCGGCTCACCCTTTCTTTCGACGGCAAAGAAGCCGCATTGAAAATATGGGACAAAATCCTTTCAAAGTTTCCACGTGAAAGTGGGCTTTGGAGTTTTTACGGTGTCTTTTTATCAGACCCTCTTGTCGGAGACCACGATTCTGTCATTAGCGCTTATCAGCAGGCATTGCGATATGTAGAAGACGAAAACGAAAGATTTGATATATCAATAAGATTAGCAGGCGCATTATATCGGGGCGGAAGGCTCAATGATGCGGAAAAAGAACTCAACGCATTGTTGTATAAGCTCGATGACATAAGGATACTTCAAAGTAGCAAAAAAATGGATTTTTATATAAGTCGTCCTTCTGATTCGAATATTATATCAGTTGACATCACCAGCGACATTTACAAGGACTTGTCCGATGTTTATTTAGCTCAAGGCCGAAATAACGAAGCTTTGACCATTCTTGAGAAAGGCCTTAAACGCATACCCAACAGTTGTAAACTGCATCGTGAGTTAGGGAAGAAGTATGCAATCACCGGCAATAAACCTAAAGCAATCGAGGCGTATTTCGAATACTTTGAACTATTGCCTGCCGATATTATGAACATCGACTATTCAGGAGAGGGGTACTCACTTGGAGATACAGTTGTGCAATTAACCACTCTATTGACAGAAGAAAATAGAATAGATGAAGCAGAGAAATTCCTACTTCGAGAGAAAAAACTGGATCGAAAAATACTGCCGTTTGGTTCACCGAAGATATTGCCAAACTATGGTACATCATTGCATTTGGCCTTTGCACAATTGTATTTTGCGAAAAATGATTTCAATGAAGGTATTAACCAACTCAACAAGGCCATAGAAATCCAGCCGGAATTGTACATAACATGGGACCGCTTGGAAAACGCATATTTCTCAAACAATCTATACGCGCAAGCCAAGCAAGCTGCTGAAAAAGCAATTCAGCTTAATCCCCATCAAAGTTTCGGATACGAATGGCTCAGCGATGCTTGTTTGCGCCTTGGGCAGCACGAAGAAGCCATTAGAGCACTTCAAACAATTGTAAGAATCGAACCAAATAATGCACTTGCACATTTCGGAATTGGTTGTGCCAATTCTGGGTTGAAAAGTTATATTGAAGCCACAAAATACTTACAAAAAGCTTGCCAACTCACCAATTATCAAAATCATACTTACGTTGCTACTTTGGCAAACGTTTATGCAAAATCCGGTGATTTTGAGAAGGCCATTGAATATCAGAAAAAGGCGATAGAGTTGGCCGATGACCAGGCCAAAAAAGAATATGAAAAGCGGCTTGAGGCATACAAGGCCAAGAAGCCCTGGCGGGAATAGTCAGCATCCAGAGGAATTGGTGGGCTGAAGCCCACCCTACCTTTACTAAAAGAAATGATAAAGGAAATCCGGGGCGGGGGCAAGAAGATTTTCGATTGGGATGGGGGAGTCGCGGTGTGGTAAAAAACGAAATTTGAAATCCAAAATGACCCCCAGCGAAGCTGGGGGCTAAACATTTTTTGCGTCGCCCCTTCGGCAAGCTCAGTGCAAGCGGGACAGGTGCGCTCGGAACGACCCCCGGCGGATGCGAGTTAGGCCGAGGGGCTGTGGCCCGGGGTTCTTTGGTTGCGAGATGCTCAGGGACACCGGAAATGGGTGGAAGGGTGTTGACATTTCCGGCTGATTGGATTATGGTGTTATTAGTATAGTTTGGTCAATGAACTTGCGGGGTGGTTATTGGGAAGACTCCGTATCTGTACGAGAGGGATGGCAGAACGGGCCTGAATTGAAAGGAAGAGAACCTATGAACGACAAGGAACTCTCACGAAGGAAGTTTATCCAGAAGACTTCTCTGGTGGCTGCCGGGACAGTCGCCGGCGTTTTGGCGAGCAGGCAGCCGGCGTCAGGCAAGACCGACCAGAGCGCTGCCAAGAAGACGCTTTGCTACAATGAGAATATGGAGTATCGCCGATTAGGCAAGACGGGTCTGTGGATATCGGCTGTGTGCCTGGGCGGGCACTGGAAGCGCGTCAACGTAATGAATCAGGACTTTGACAAGAACCGCCATGACGTTGTGAGCCGGTGTATGGACGTTGGGATCAATTACATCGATGCGTGCTGGGATAATGAGGTTAAGGCCTATAGCAAGGCTTTGGCGGGGCGACGCGACAAGATTTACCTTGCCTTGTCCCACGGCGCCAAGGAGCCCCGTAACGAGGAGTTTCGTACGGCGAAGAAGCTATTGGAGAGCCTCGATGAACTGCTGAGAGAGTCGGACCAGGAATACACGGATTTGTGGCGTATTACCTGCCATGAACCCGGCGGGACGCACTCTTTCGATACGTCCTGTGAGATAGTCGAGGCGCTGGAGAAGGCGAAGAAGCAGGGCAAGGCTCGGTTCATCGGGTTTTCGTCCCACGACCGCCGGTGGATTAAGTTCATGATCGAGTACTTCCCCCCGATTGAGGTTGTGCTGTTTCCTTATACGGCCAAAAGCAAAGAGATGCCGCAAGACAGTGTCTTTGATGCGCTGAAGAAGTGCGACGTTGGCGCGTTCGGCATCAAACCTTTTGCGAGCAATTCGCTTTTCAAAGGCAGCAGTGCGCCGGATGATCCTGATGCGGAGGAGGACGACCGGCGGGCGAGGCTGGCGATTCGCTACATTCTGTGCAATCCACATATTATACCCATTCCAGGACTTATCGGCATTCACCAGGTTGATAACGTCGCCAAGGCAGTGAAAGAGCGTCGGGAGCTTGACGTTGCCGAGGCCGAAGAGCTCAGGCAACTAATGGACCGGACGTGGGCGAGGCTGCCGGCAAACTACCAGTGGCTGAAGAACTGGGAATATGTGTAACGAGCACTGAAGGGCGAGAGACTATTCCACGTTCGGACGAGGGGGGATGCTATTAGTATAGGCTGATTTGAAGGAGATTTGTGTGAAGCACATAAGAATCTGTCTGATGACGTTAGTCGTTGCAGCGGCGGCCATCGGCGTAGCGGCCTGCAGGAGAGGGGCGGAACAAGCGGTTGAGGAGGAGCCTTTGTTGCTGCTCGAAGACCAGGGCGATGCGAAAGTATCCGGCGGGTCGAGCGGACCTGTCGCTGATAACAGCCGTTGTTATGTGTGCCACATAAATTTCGATGGCGAGGGACTGACTGCTATGCACGCCAAGGGGGATGTTGGGTGCGAGGATTGCCACGGGGCCTCGGATAAGCACTGCAGCGACGAAGACAATATCACGCCGCCGGACAAGATGTTCGCCAAGGCCGCGATCAACTCGTTTTGCAAAGGCTGCCATCCCAATAGTAAGCTCAGCGAAGGAAAGAATTACTGCGTCGAGTGCCACGGCAAACATCGGATGGAACATCGAACGCGGAAGTGGGACAAGGAGACCGGCGAGCTACTCGAAGACGACAAGGTGCGCATGCTTACCGATGAGATGTTGAAAGAGAAGTAGGCCGAGGACAGCCACTAAGGCACAAAGGCATGAAGGAAAACAGAGGGTAGAGGTGTCGAGGCCGCCGTGGGCGGCATTCGATCCTTGCTCTTCGAATCCTTCTGCTCGATAACTTTTATGATTCCCTTACCCAGGGCATCACCAATGAGGAAATAACTCTCTGCATTACCGCACCAGTGGTGACCGTGGCCCACATTAGGCGACTCCTCAGGATCACGCCAGAAGTCGTGGGTAATGACAAAGGCAGCGTGATTGATCCGTTCGGCGCCTCTCTTCTGAGCCTCTCTGAAAGCCGCCATATTACCGCTGGCCTCAGGCCCTCCATTGCCGAACTCCCCGATAACAACGGGCAAATTAGGCGACTTGAATTCTTTACGCAGGTCCCGTACGAGGTTGACCAGATTCTTATCATATTCCGGTATCGCCTTGGGGTCGCACATATCGTTCCAGCCCTGCATCCAGACAAAGCCTGCAATCTCGTATCTCCGGCCGGCCAGATCAGGAAAATTCTTTCCCATGTTATCCAGAGCCTTATGAATATCTTCCACCATCAGCTTGTAAAATTCCCCCACCGTTCCACCTGAGCTGGGAGGACGGAAATCCTTAAAGAGGCTCTTGCCGCCCCAGGCCGTCTTTATGAGCAGCACCAGCCCCTCGTAATAATCACCCACAACATGACCGAACTGCAGCTCAGGCCCAATATGGCTGTGCCGCCATAACCGGTGTATCCGATGGTCAGTCCGCCGCTTCGGTCTCTGAACGTTATCTTGACATCATCACGAACAACCCATTCGTCCTTTTCGTTCTTAAGGTGCTTGTAGAGGTGTGCCTTTTTCGGGTCTTTCATCGTATTGACAAGGTTTCCCTTGCCGCCGTTGTAGTCCCGGGGATCATCCATGGAAACGACACCCTGCCCTTCCATGTTTGACTGGCCGGCAAGGAGAAACACTTTGACCGGTTTCTTGGATTCCTTAGGTTGCTCAGCGTACGTGCTACTCAATAGACAAACAACCAGGGCTATAAGCGATACGCGATTCATAAGAACTTCTTTCAACTTCTTTGCGTTTCTCTTTCCGGGTTATTTCTTGACCTGCAATTCTTATCTCATTGGCCAGCCGCCATGTTGTCGGGTTTGATTCCTGACCGTAGATGCTAATATCCCCCAGTCGGCCTCCGTGCGCTTCGGCGAACTTTTCAGATTGAACAAACATACCGCCTGAGCCGCAGCAGGGGTCAAAGACCCTGCCCTTATAGGGGCTGAGCATTTCGACAAGGACGCGGACGACACATCGGGGGGTATAGAATTGTCCCCCTTTTTTGCCCTCTGCGCTGGCAAACTGACTTAAAAAGTATTCATAAGCCCTGCCGAGTATGTCCTTTGACTGACTTTCTTTGTCGCCTAAGGGGATTGAGCCGATGAGGTCTATCAGTTCGCCCAGTCTTTGTTTATCGAGAGCCGGTCTTGCGTAATCCTTGAGCAATACCCCTTTGAGGGTGGGATTTTCCTTTTCGATTGATATCATTGCATCGTCAATGATTTTGCCGATGGTTATCTGTTTTGAGTTTGCCTGAAGGACTTCCCAGCGGGCGTTTTTGGGAACCCAGAAGACATTTTCCATAGTGTAACAGTCGCGGTCTTCGAGATTATCAACGCCTTCTTTAACGATATTTTGGCGTTTTGTTTCGAAGGCGTCAGAAATGTATTTCAGGAATATAAGGCCGAGGACGACGTGCAGGGGCAGACATTCAGGGGCAGGGGGCAAGTTTAATTTGCGATTGACGATTGACGATTTACGATTGACATATTCGTATCGCGGGGGACGAAGAGCGAAGGACGAAGTAAGAAGGATGAAGAGGGAAGGCGGGCAAGCGGCGGGACTTCTAATTTACGATTTTCGATTTACGATTTACGATTTTCGATTGAAAGAGAGATTGCTTCGCTCCTTCGACTCCCTCGACTGCGCACGGAATGACCCCCGATTACAGCATTCGAGGGCAGGCCCGCGATTACGACCCCTGCCTACAACGTGCAGGGGCAGGCATTCTGGGGCAGGGGTAAGAAGATTGCGGATTGCAGATTGTCGATTGACGATTGTTGTGGATTCCCGCTAACGGAATGCGGGAATGATGGTCAGTTATGATGTCATAGCCTCAATGTCTTCCTCTGACTCGGACTCGGCATCACCAGTCTGCTCGCCGGGCCTGAAAGGCAAAGGTTCGGCAAACTGAATAGCAACGCGGCGTAGGAAGCTATTTACTTCATCGACACGCGAAACGAAACCAGAGCAGGTGAAATTTGCCATATCGAAGGAATCGTCCGGGCCGTAATGAGGGACACTGAAACGAGTGGTTATTTGTTGGCCCGGGTACGGACAACAATCCGGGTAACAGGTAAAAGCAGCAGCCTTGCTGGAGATATCAACCATTTGGCCCTGCGAAAGTGCCTCGTTAAAGTCCTCCGCAAACCATACAGGCCAGTAATAGTGCAGTCGCCTCTCTTTTCTTCGCTCGGCATTTGCGTCCATTTTTAACACCCACGGAACCCCCCTTATGTCACACATTCTTTAATTGCAAATCGACAGATTTAAGGGGCTACTTTACGAAGGATTGCCGGAAAAATCGGCGAGGATTACGTTGACAGGGGCGATTGGTATGTTTTTGATTTACTCAAACTGACCGATTTTATTTTTAGACACTGATTAACACTGATTTTCATAAGGAAATTGGTGAGCTGAAGCCCACCCTACAATATCTTTCGCGGGAATGACAAGATGCATTTTTTTGCAACTTTTTTATTTTTCACCGAGTATATTCCTATAATCAAGCGTCAAGCTCCCGTACCAGGCGGGAAAATTCCTGGCCGCGATGCTGGAAGTTCTCGAACATATCATAGCTTGCACAAGCCGGGCTTAACAAGACCACATCGCCACTGACTGCAAGATGATTGGCTAACAGGACGGCTTCGGCGAGAGAATTGACAATCTCAATCCTCGTAGTGCGTGGTGCGTAGTGCGTAGTGCGTTTGTTGAGGTTAGCGTTACTTATTGCATCTGCGATTTTTTGGGCGGTCCGGCCGATAAGAATGGCTGCTTTAACGTTCCTTGCTATTTTTTCGCCAAGCAGCTCGAAAGGCAGGTTCTTATCGTACCCGCCGGCAATGATAATCCTCGGCTGCTCAAACGCTTCGATCGCGACAATTGCACTTTCCGGCGTAGTGGCCTTCGAATCATTGTACCAGCGAACACCCCTTATCTGACTGACAAGTTCGAGCCGATGCGGCAACGCCACAAATTCCGGCAGGCAACCCACAATCCTATCATCGTCAACGCCAAAATGCCCGGCCACAGCAATAGCAGCGGCAAGATTCGAAAGGTTGGCCTGACCGGGTAACGAGAAAGCGGCGCGAATTTTTTTATTTACGTCATCAGTTGAAAATTTGATACAAGTCCTGCCAGCGTCATTTTTATACCTTTCAAACCATTCCACACTAATGTTGTCCTCGGCATTGAAGATAGACACCGCAGGAGAACTTTCGTCGGGCTTTTGAAACTTAAAGATGTTTTCCTTGGCGGCACAATAACTGGCGAATGTCCCATAACGGTCAAGATGGTTTGGCATAAGATTTGTCAAAAGCGAAACCTTCGGCGCTTTTTGAATCTGCGCCAATTGCTCGAGCTGAAAACTCGATATTTCCAGCACAACCAAATCATTGGGTTTGATTTGGTCCAACACCATCAGTAATGGCTGGTCACCGATATTGCCGCTCAGCCACACTTTTTCGTAGTGCGTAGTGCGTAGTGCGTAGTGCGCGAGTTGAGATTGCTTCGCTTCACTCGCAATGACGTATCTGTTGTTCATCGCTCGTCTCTCGTCGCTCACACTTTTGAGCAGGTGGGCTGTCAGGGCGGCTGTTGTGCTTTTGCCGTTTGCCCCTGTTATGCCGATAATGGGTGCAGGACACATCTCGAAAAAGATGTTTATCTGAGAGGTGACAAGTTTGTTATGGCAGCGGGCGAGGTTGAGAAACTCATTATCAGGCGGCACCGCAGGATTGGCGATAATAACATCGGCCTTTTCAAAATCGCCGGGGTCGTGTGAGCCAAGATGGAATTCGATATCAGGAAATTTTTCGAGTTTCTTTATTGAGTCACTTAGCTTTTGGGCCGAGGCCAAATCCGTTACTATAACTTTCGCACCGGCCTTACAGGCAAATTCAGTAACATCGACTCCGCCACCGAAGCGCCCCAGACCCATTATTAAAACTGTTTTGCCCTTGAAAAATTCTGCATCCACCGGCACTTCTCATATCAACGTCTGCATTGCATTTGCGAGGTCCATCTTTGTGTCCACCACTGCCTGCTCGATACACCTTCGCCAGTCATCGCCAAACTGCTCTTTGTACCGGGGATTTTCGTAAGCATAGATAATCGAGCGTGACGCGTTGATTAAAGCTCCGGTGCCATCCGGTTTGCAGAACCGGATACAATCGGCGGCGGAGGCGCCCTGCGAGCCATAGCCGGGCACGAGAAACCACACCTTATCGTACTTGTGGCGCAGGGCGGTCGATACGTCCGGTGAGGTGCCGCCTACTACCATTCCTACGTTACTATAGCCGCTGCTGCCGATTCGGCTATCCTTATTGGCGATTTGACCGACCACTTCAGCGAGCTTCTCGAACATTTTCTGGCCGTTCGCATCGGCAAAATCCTGAATCGTCGCAGCAGAAGGATTGCTCGAACGAACCCAGACAAAGATACCTTTACCCTGCTGGTCGGCTATATTTGCAAAAGGCTCGATGCCATCAAGACCTGCGAACCCATTGACGGTTATGGCATCGGGAGCAAGAGTATCCTCCAGACCGGCCAGTTCCGGATTTTCCAGGTGAGCAGCGGCATAAAGCTCCGCAGTATGGCCTATATCGCCGCGTTTTACGTCACCGATTACCTCCAGGCCCAGACTATCGGCTTCAGAAATCAATGCGTAGTAAGTTTCTAAACCTTCCCACAGATACTTTTCGAAAAACGCAATATTTATCTTCACAGCCGGCACCATCGGCGCAACAACTCGCATTACGTGTGTGGAAAAATCGAAAATCGCATCCACCGCGGCATCCACATCAAACTCGTCGTTCATCTGGCGATGGCCCTTTATGGCCGAGGGGAGCCGGTTGTAAACAGGGTCTAACCCGACAACCAAAGAGGTTTTCCTGGTTTTTACAGCATTACAGAGACGGTCACCAAAATGACTTGCCATTCTCTAAAAAACCTTCCTTTCTGTTCGTGGTTCGTAGGTCGTCGTTCGTGGTTCGTTGTTCATAGTTCGTAGTATCGACCAACGAGTATCTTGTCCGATAGAAGCGGACTTCAAAAAATTCTTTTTGCCAAACCTTGCACTCACTATAATCATACCGCTGGTTTTCAGCAAGATAGAAATCCGGGGTACAGCTTTGGAAGCCCAAAAAAAGAAAAAATACAAGAAATTGCTTTGCTGGCTCGTGGTCGATTTAACCGTAGCAGTTGTTATCTTTGCTTTGCTGCTCCATAGGCCGGGCCGCTATGACCCAACCGCTGCCATCGACAGCGACTACGACCCCCGGCAGGTTAGTCCATACCTGACCCACGAATTATTGCCTGAAATTTACAACCGCGCACAGCTTGGCGAGCCATTCGAAGTGGTCGTCACCCAAAAGGGAATAAACGAAATAGTTGCCCGGTCCAACTGGCCTATAGAGTCCGAGGGCGTTATGCTCTATGCCCCTGCAGTGCTACTGGTGCCAGGCACAGTTATATTTATGGGGACGGCAAACATAAAAAGCGTGGAACTGGTCGTCACCATCGAATTGGAACCCAAAATCAATGAAGAGCGACTTTTGAACCTGCAATTGACCAAGGTGAAGGTCGGCGCTATGAATATTACACCTCTTGCGAAAATGATGGCCAAAAAGATGTACGCAGAAAGGCTTACCGATGTGCCTGTGGACACAGAGGATTTGCGGACAAAAATAGCAGGGGCACTACTGAATGAAGAGACATTCGAACCTGTTTTTGATGTTGAGGACAAGAAAGTGCGAGTGGACAAAATAACCGTAGAAGATAGAAAATTAATACTGCACCTGGTTCCAGTTCCATCCGGCACCCGCTATAAGAGGTAAGTGTTCTGTAGTTATTCCGCCTGCAGAATGGCCTTAATCTCGTCTAATGATAATAAGCCGGACGCAGCCAGCTTTATTTTGCCTTCGGCGTTGATAAAGAAACTGCAAGGCACACCGGTGGTACGGTAAATTCTCATAAATCCAAATGGTGCCGGCATATTGCCTTTGTCGAGAAATATCGTGTAGTTTATCATCTGGTCGGCGACAAACTTTTTTACCACATCCGGTCTTTCATTTGATATGGCCAGCATTGCCAATTTGTCCTCACTGACGGTTCTTCGTAATTCGATTAAATCCGGGACCTCCATTCGGCAGGGCGGGCACCAGGTTGCCCAGAAGATAAGCAGGACATCTTTACCGCGGTAGTCACTTAATTTGTGTACTTTTCCCGTAATGTCAGCCAAGATGAAATCCGGTGCCGGTTTGCGATACAATGATGTATAGACCGGCTGCCAGGTCCTTGCGGCCTTGATGACATCGTATAGCCGCACCTTCGGGATAGTTGCGATAGCGGGAACATTAGTATCAGTTTTCGCAGATTCGCCGATATTTTCGGTGACCGGTTTAGACTGCACTTGTTCAGGATGATGCTTGGTCTGGGTCGGTTCTTCAGGACGCTTTTTGCATCCTATACAGGTTACCACCGCAATAAGCACAATTCCATAAATGATGGTTGTCACGCCACAACAGCGTTTGTTTTGTCTGGACATTCTGATTTACCTGCTGAAAACGTTATTTACCAAAAATAGTATAGGCCAACTTTACCGCTGAATAAACGAAAATTCATAAATTTCTACTTTTGAACCGGACAAGTACGATATGTATCCTTTTTGACCTGTATTTGCAAGGGTGGTATAATCTTCGGCAGTTACAGCAAACAAAATACCGATTAAGTTACGTTCACAGAAATTACTTGCGTAAGGAGTTAGAAGATGAGTTGCAGGAGAATCGTTGTTGGCTTGGTTCTTGTAGTGGTAACGGCGGCGGCAGTTTTTGCTGATGTGAGACTGCCGGCAGTAATAAGTGATAATATGGTTCTGCAGCAGGGTAAAAAAGTTCCTATATGGGGCTGGGCTGAGCCGGGTGAGCAGATTATGGTCAGTGTCAACTGGCACAGCATGCGGTGGGGAGTTACCGCCGACAAGGATGGCAGGTGGCTGTTCAAAATGGATTCCCCCTCTGCAGGCAGGTCATACGAAATGACCATAAGCGGTAAAAATACGATAACAATCAAAAATATACTGGTTGGCGAGGTCTGGGTCTGTTCCGGCCAGTCGAATATGCAAATGGCGGTGACCCAATCAGCTAATGCACAGCAGGAGATTGCCGAAGCCGATTATCCGGATATTCGGTTGTTTACTGTCGAGCGAAAGGTGGCAGACCAGCCGCAATCTGATTGCGTGGGCCGTTGGGTGACGTGCAATCCCCAGACAGTTGGGGATTTTTCAGCGGTGGCCTACTTTTTCGGCAGAGAACTGCAAAAAGAGCTTAATGTGCCGGTCGGGCTTATCCATACCAGTTGGGGAGGAACTCCTGCCGAGGCCTGGACAAGTGCGAGGGTGCTGCGCACGCTGGCAGATTACAAGGGCGTGATTGAAGAGATAGAACAGATGCGTGCAAATCCGGAGCCATTTCAAAAGAAATACGAGCAGCAACTGTTAGAATGGCAGAAGAAAATCGACCTATCGGGGCCCGATGGCAAAGGCTGTACGGATGTAAATTACGATGACAGCGGCTGGGAACAAATGGAGCTGCCGAATCTTTGGGAGCAAGCCGGATTGGCGGACTTTGACGGCCTGGTTTGGTTCAGAAAGGAAATTGACGTTCCGCAGTTGTGGGTTGGGAAAGAGCTTATCCTCGAACTGGGCCCAATTGATGATATGGATATAACCTGGGTCAACGGAACTCGGGTCGGGGGCATCGAGACGCCCGGTCGGTGGCAGACTGCTCGCAAGTACAAAATCGCTTCGACGGTAATCCAACCCGGACGTAATGTAATTGCGGTCAGGGTACTTGATACCGGCGGCGGTGGGGGTATTTGTGGCAGCGCAGAACAGATGAAATTGAAACTGGCCGAAGCAACTATTGGGCTGGCCGGTCGGTGGCGATACAAAAAGGGCTATGATTTGAAGTCAATGCCGCCTCAGCCGAGGCCGCCACTGATTGTAAATAATCCGAATGCTCCGACATCGCTTTACAACGCGATGATTGCTCCATTGATTCCATACGGCATCCAGGGAGCGATATGGTACCAGGGAGAATCGAACGCAAGCCGGGCTTATCAGTATCGCCGGCTCTTTCCCGCTATGATTCAAAACTGGCGTGACGATTGGGGACAGGGTAATTTCTCTTTTCTTTTCGTGCAGTTGGCTAATTTTATGGCCGCCAAGCCGGACCCATGCGACAGTGAGTGGGCGGAGCTGCGCGAGGCACAGACGATGACATTAGCCCTGCCAAATACGGGAATGGCGGTAATTATCGACATCGGCGAAGCTAATGACATACACCCGAAGAATAAGCAGGATGTCGGCAAGCGATTAGCTTTGTGGGCGTTGGCCAAAACCTACGGCAAAAAGCTGGTTTACTCCGGCCCTATCTACAAATCTATGAAGATTGAGGGTAATAAGATAGTCCTGTATTTTGACCATGTCGGTGGCGGACTTGTCGCTCGTGGAGACGAGCCATTGAAGGGTTTTGCTCTTGCCGGCGCGGACCACAAATTTGTCTGGGCTGATGCAAGGATTGATGGTGATACTATCCTGGTTAGTAGCGATAAAGTTCCAGAACCTGTTGCGGTGCGCTATGCCTGGGCAGACAATCCGGTATGCAATCTCTACAACAAGGACGGTCTGCCGGCAACGCCATTCCGCACGGATGATTGGCCCGGTCTTACAGCAGATAAGAAATAAAACGTGCGATTCGACCTCCCTCGGCCGACATTTTCGTCCGGAAAATGGCAATAACCGGTAGCCCAGGGCTTCTGAATAAATCTGCCTTCCTTCAGGAACTTACGGATTGATGACAGCGGGGGAAGGAGCAGAGGCGGACCAGTTGCTGGGGTCGTTGCCATAAGCAGAAGAGAGTATCCGAGACAGCGAATAGCCCCAGCCATCGGCATCGACAGGCCAAAGGTCCACGCCGCCGGGACAATCATCCGGGTGAGAACCAT
>Ga0315280_10002377_pt1 | contig 30547 bp, 27 predicted proteins | sample YL17G06_40_MG_FD_203697 | JGI IMG/M metagenome (GOLD analysis project Ga0315280, IMG submission 203697) | Sediment microbial communities from Yellowstone Lake, YNP, Wyoming, USA - YL17G06_40 | ecosystem: Environmental > Aquatic > Freshwater > Lake > Sediment | place: USA: Wyoming | collected... | reverse complement strand
TGCCAACAGATATTGATACTTATGAGATATGGTTCCGTTCCACGCTCATAGGTATTCTTGATAAAATCACTAACCAAGTATTTAGCACCTATGACCTTAAACCGAGGAGAGGATTGTCACCTATCTCCTCGGTCTAAACTGTTACCTATGTCCCGGTTCGTTCAATGGGCTTATCCGGTCCGCCAAAATCCCTCCAGCTCTTCACCTCGCCGGTGAATATCTTCGCCAATTGATCCATGGTTAGTTCATTCACCGGATTCTTGGGGTTGACCACGATGGTTATGCAGTCCATGGCAACAGTGAATTCCTTGAAGTTGGGCAGCTTTGCCTTCTCCTCGTCCTTCATGGGGCGGGAAGCATTGGCAAGATTGGTAGTCCCGTTAATCAGGGATGAAATGCCCAGACCCGATCCCCCGCCGGCAACGATTACCTGACTGCTGGGATTCGCCTTCATGAACGCCTCTGCCCAGGCGGTGGAAAGGTTGACCATCGTATCGGAACCCTTGACCGTCACACTTATTGACGCTTCACCGGATTTGGCAGCGTCGCCGGGTTTTTGGCAGCCCGCAAGCAGAAGCACAGGAATGACCAGCACAATTGCCAGCCCCATAAGCTTTCTCATTGATATACCTCCTAATGTATTTGCTTTCGGAGATATATAACGATGGGGAAGTTACGGTTTGGTTAGGACAGGATTAGCTTTGGTGCAGAGATTAATTAGGATTTGATGAGATAGAGGGAATAATGATGGTAAATGTGCTGCCCACCCCGGGTTCGCTCTCTATGTTTAGTTCCCCGTGGTGGACTTTGGCGATATGCTTGACGATAGCAAGCCCCAACCCGGTGCCGCCCTGCTTGCGGCTGCGCGATTTATCCACCCTAAAGAAACGCTCGGTGAGGCGGGGGATGTAGCGCTTGTCTATGCCTATTCCCTGGTCGCGGACGGCGATGCGCACCGTTGACTCATCAGCGGATATTTCCACCCAAACCGTTTTGCCCGGCTCGCTATAGTTGATGGCGTTATCTATCAGGTTGATGAGCGCCTGCTCCAGAAGGGGTGCATTGATGGGAACGGACACATCCTGGGGGGATTCCAACTCTAAGGCTATACCGTGTTCCCTAGCCTTGGCTTTCAGCGCCGCCATGGCTGCTTCTATCACCGGCTTGATCGGCATGGGCGTCAATTCAGTCTCGGCGCTTTCGTCATCGTGCTCCACGATGGTTAGTGCCAGAAGATCATTAACGATGGCGTTCATGCGGTCGGTCTCCTCGGCGATGATCTCCAGAAAATGAGCGCTGTCGGCAGGATTAAGAGGCTGACGGCTGAGCAGGGTCTCCACAAAGCCCTTGATGTTTGTGATGGGCGTCTTCAGTTCATGCGAGACATTGGCAACGAAATCCCGGCGGATGCGCTCATACTTCTCCAGTTTGGTGATGTCGTTAAACACGACAATTACACCTATCTGCTCTCCATTGGCATCCCGCAAAGGCGAGGCATGCGCCAGCAATTTCCTCTCCTCCTCTGCTAGCACTATGATTTCCCCTTCCACAGCCCGCCCCCCCGCAAACACCTGTCCAATTAGCTTTTGCACCGCAATGTTTCGGATTACTTCGTGGAGCATCTTGCCTGTCGCATTTTCGCCATCCACACCAAAGAGTTCTCCTGCCGCTTTGTTGACAATCAGCACCCGTTCTTGATTATCCACTGCCAGCACTCCCTCCACCATGCTGGAAAGGAGCGCCAGCCTTTCTCCCTGCTGCGTAAAGATTGTCTCACTCTTTCCCCTGATAAGCCCGGCAAGTGCATCTAATTGATCAAAATAACCCATTCTTCTGAGAGGAATGATCAATGATTCATATTGCTGCCAATTCTCCGAAGATATACTTTGTAATCCTTGATTCAGCCTTTCCGACTTCCGTTTTAGTAACAGGTAGAGCGCGACTAAACCCGTAGCCAGAATGAGAAACATAAGTGCGATCGGAAGAGCCAATGTTGGAAAATATGCTGTGTCGTTAGCAACCAGGGTAAGCCACAAGAAAAGTAAAAAGCAACACAACAGAAGAAACAAAAGGGAAAGGAATAGATGGCGAAATGTGATTAAAGACCCTCGCATAATCTAGTCCTTAAAGCGGTATCCTATGCCCCGCACCGTCTCTATCAGTTTGCCGCACTCCCCCAGCTTGTGGCGCAAACCAACGATTTGCACATCAACAGCACGATCCGTAACATAGTAGTTTTCACCGCGGGCTGCTTCCACAATCTGGCTGCGGGTAAAAACCCAGCCGGGTTTGCGCATCAGCAGGTGCAGGATGCGGAATTCCGTTGCGGTTAACTCTACCTTTTGATCCTGGCATAGCACTTCCGCCCGACCGGGACGCAAGACCAGTTCACCGATCTTAATATCGTCCGATTCCCGGGCGGGTGCAGATTTGTGCCGGCGTAACACAGCTTTGATTCTCGCAATCAGCACTCGCGGGCTGAAAGGCTTGGGAATGTAGTCATCAGCGCCAAGTTCCAATCCTATAACTATGTCGGATTCCTCTCCCTTTGCGGTTAGCATGACGATGGGGATTTGCCGGGTGGATGCATCCTGTTTAAGCTGCCGGCATACTTCCAAACCGTCTATACCGGGCAGCATCAGATCCAGGACGATGAGCTCAGGTGGATGTGCTCGGATGGATTCCAGCGCCTTCTCCCCGTCCTCAACGGTGGTAACGGCAAATCCCTCCCGTAACAGGTTATAGCGCACCAACTCCAGGATGGCTTTCTCGTCATCAACTACTAATATCTTCTGTTTGGTCATAGGTTTTCAGGATTAAGAATTTAATATCAGATAACAGTAGAAATGTTAGCACATGGTTAGAATTGTATTAATAATTCTTGGTTTACTGATAGCCGGGTTGGAAAAAGATAGTTCCCTGCACAGTGTCGTGTGAGCGCACCTTTTTGAACCTCTATTAAGAGTGGGAAGCTGACTAATGCCTGAATGTTTCGCCATCAGCGACTTCATTCGCAAATTAGTACTGCACGTCCCGGTCCAAAAGTCGTTGGTTCTAAAAATACATGTGGCTCATCACGGGCACAACAGGGAACATATAAATTATAAACTTAATCAAAGGCTTTGGCAAATCAAGTTTGGGGTTCGGGGAAAAGCTCCTCCGTCATCACCGAATCCAGCATCTTGAGCATGCGCTGGATGTGGCGGTGGGCAAACTCCATCTCTTTTTGGCGGGCGGTTGCCATCTTAAAATAGTCCTCGGCGATATTCAGCGCGGTTAATACCGCCAGCTTGGTGCTGGAGGCAATGCTGCCCTCTTCGCTGAGCTCCCACATCTTGCCATCCACATAGCTTGCCAGCGCCTTGGCTTTCTCGGGGTCAATCTCACCGTCTATGGTGTAATTCACTCCATAAATATTGATGACAGTTGGGACGGCTTCGGGACGCTCTATATCTTCCATGGCTATAGCTCCCCCTCCTCCTCTTCAACAAAAATATCCTCATGGGGTTCCTCTAGCTTTGCCACCCGCTCTAGTATGCTCTCCAGACGCTTCTTGATGTCATCCTTGCGTTTGATCCAGGTTTCGTTGTCGCGGAGAAATTCCTCCAAATCCTGATTGTGCTTGGTCAGGGTTGCCAGGCGCTGCTCAAGTTCCGCCACAGCACCCGATTTGGCGGGGAGGGCGACTCCTTCCTTAACTTTCTCGGCAAACATCGTCTTTAATTTACGATTTTCCTCCCGCAGGTTTTCTATGAGGAAAGTTGCACGCTCAACCTTCTTTGCGAGTTCTTCCAGCTTGTCTGCGATGCTTTCCGGTTCGGACATACACTTTCCCCCCGAAGCAAAAATCAGTATGAAGAAAAATACCTTTATTACATGATAATAAACAATTTTGCCCTTGTCAAGAAACAGGTGAACGGGCATTATCTATTCTTTTAAATCAAATTGATCGTAAACCTTATAGCCCGTAACTATGGCTAAACGATTTGATTCGGCAATCTCCCGCAGTTTGTCTATGCGGCTTTGCAACAGCCCTGCTGATTGTGCCAATACCGCCACCCATATCGTGCTGCGATTCCAGAGCGATTCACCATCTTCCGATTCCTCTGCCACAGCATAATATGCAATGCGGGAGATTCTAGCTTTGAATGGCTCAATGCCCTGCCGTCTATCCTTGAGCGACCGCGCCATGGGTATTTCAAAATGGACTTCTACAAGAGCGATGAACATCACTATTGTGCTCCTTGCCTTTGCCAGGCACCCAGCCAGATATCCGAGTGCTTTTTGACAAAGCTCAGTTCCCAGCCTTCGCCGGGTTCAGTCCATTCTGTGGGGAAGGATTTGACCACCAGGTAACCGCCCGGAACGATCAAGTCAAGCTCAGTGACCAGTCGGATGGCTGGGGCAAGTAACTTTTCACCAAAGGGGGGATCAACAAAGATTAGGTCAAATTCCCAGCCGTGGTCTTTTATCCGCTTGAGGGCGATGCGGAAGTCGAGTTGCCAGACCTTTACCCGGGAATATTCGTGGAACTTCTTTTTAAGCAAATATGCCTGGCGGGGATCTATCTCCACTAAAAAAGCACTTTCGGCACCCAGTCGTAGAGCCGCCTCACTTAAAGGCGCCTTGCCGGCAAACAACTCGCATAACCGGCGACCCTGCCAAGGCGCAAGCCGATCTACCAGCCTCTTTAGATCAAGCGCGGTGAGCGGTCGCAGCCCTAAAGTCCCCATCCCAGGCGGTCAGCGCAGAGTTTGGGCAATCCGGCATCAATTATGCTTTGTTGAGCTGCCCTTACATCATAATCAAAGCGGATCAGGTGATACAGCATCGCATCACTGTCGTATAACGCAAGTGCCCCGCGGGAATCCCTATCCCGAGGCTGCCCCACGCTTCCCACATTAATCAGATAGCGCCGGATGCGGTTCAGCGCCAACTCCTGGTTCTCCGATAAATTATCTATGTTGTTTTTATTCAGTTGATAAATAGCTGGAATATGAGTATGACCGTGGAAGCAGATGAATTGGCGCTGCTGCTCAAATGCCTGCATTACATGATACTTGTTGGTGATGTAAATAAAATGTTCAGGCTCGTCAGGACTGCCGTGCACGATAAAGGTATCTTCAGCGATCTTGACCAGCCCTAGCTGCGCCAAAAAATCCCGGTTGGGTTGGCTGATTACCGACGCTGTCCAGGCGAGTGCCGCCGTTGCAACTGGATTCATGAACCGGTAATCGTTCTTAATCATCGCCCAATCGTGGTTGCCGACGACGATGTGGCATGGGATGTTGCGTAACCTTTGCTCAATTGCCGTTAAAACATCAGCTTTTAAAAATGTGAACGGCGTAAGGTCGGGTTTGTTTGCATTGCCCAGAGAACGGAAGAAATCAACACATTGGTTGGGAAAAGCGCCATAGCCGACCAGATCGCCAATCACCGCCAGTTGGTCAAACTGCTGCTCCGACAACAGCTCCAATGCCCTCCCCAGCGCGTGGACATTGCTGTGCACATCGGATAGTAATGCCAGTTTCACGGCTGATCTACCTTTTCATCCTCAACAAAGTGCCATATTTTATCCAGTACCGCATTCACAAATCCCGGCGTCTTTTCGGACGATCCAAACTCTTTGGCTAGCTCAACCGCTTCGTTAATAGCGCTCTTTGGAGGTATCTGCTCATGCATAAACATCAACTCGTAAGTTGCCATCCAAAGGATTGAATGATCAATCCGGTTTAACCGTTCCAACCTCCACCCCTTCAGGAATCTCTTGATATAAACATCCAATTCCCTCTGTTTATCTATAATCCCCAAAAAGAGGCTGCTTAAATAGTCAAAATCAATCTCATCAGCTACAAGGTTAGCTTCACTCAGGAGTGCTTTTGGCTCTTCACCCATGGTGTTGCGCTGCAGCAGTTCAAGCGCCAGGCGACGGGTTTCTCTGCGCTTTCCAGCTCTCAATGCGATCCGGTTCTTCCTCCAAGAGTCAATTTGCTAGCTGACATTCTGTTATTGCAATAACAAAATGCGGGCAGTTATACAAAATAATATGGGTGAGTGATGGGAATTGAACCCACAACATCTGGATCCACAGTCCAGTGCTCTAACCAATTGAGCTACACTCACCAAAGCGGTGCATTATACGATTTGATGACAGAAACTGCAAGCAGGTTGGTTTGAAAGAAGCAGAATGATTATGTGGTCGTCTTTCGCCTTTTTATAATAATTTCGGATGACAATAATTTTAGCAGTTAATTCCTTGATTTTCAGGGCATTTCGGAATAAAACTTAAATTTTTGCTTGACATTGGGTTCGGAATGATTTAAGATATAAATGATTAAATCATGAGGAAGAAGGAGGTGTGATATGAAAAGACTATTTATATTCGCTCTGCTGATGCTGACACTGCCAGTGTTTGCAGCTTATTACTGGACAACAGTGCCTTCCCCGAACTTCTTTGATTACTACGATGTGGAGATGCGCGGGCAGAATTATGGGTGGCTGTGCGGTTACTACGGGACTATTGCCAAGTGGAATGGCAGCACTTGGGGGCTTTCTCCGGTTCCGGGGCTTTATCCGCTTTACGGGATCAGCGCAACTGACGACAATAATGCCTGGTGTGTTGGAGAAGGTGGTGTGATACTACACTTTAACGGGAGTTCATGGGATTTGGTCACACCAAGTCCGACCACACATACTCTGAACGGCATATGGATGATTGACAGCCAGCATGGTTACGCGGTTGGAAATCAGGCAATGTTGAAATACGACGGATCATCGTGGACCAACATGACGCCCAACCCCGGCAATTATGAATGGCATGCAATCTGGGTTAATAACAACACCGACTTCTGGATTTCCGGTTCAGCCGGGCAAACACGCCATTGGACTGGTTCAAGCTGGATTTCAAAAAACGCCCAGTATGGCAATATCATCTATGGTCTGTGGTTCATCATCTCCAACAATGGTTGGGCAAGCGACGATGCAGGACACCTTTATCATTACGAAGGTTTGAACTGGACCATGGTGCAGCAACCGGTCTATACCAAGCTTTATAGCATCTGCTTCCCAACCCCGACACACGGTTGGTGTGTTGGTCAGGACGGTGTTATCCTGGAGTATAACGGTGTGCAATGGCTGCTGAATGAGCAGATACCTTCATTCAACTCGTTGTTCGGCATAAGCCTCACCTCCGAGACATCAGGTTTCATTGTGGGAGGTAATGCCACAATCCTGGGGATAGCTTCGGATAACAAAGTCGAGTCAACTACGCTGGGTAATATTCGTGCACTCTACAATTAGTGTCACATCAAATAAAAAATGCCCTTTTCCAAAGGGCATTTTTTTTCGGTTGTAATAGTGGTGAACAAAAAGCTTAAAAATAACTTCAATAAATCAGTGCAAGTCGCTTCTAAATGTGATTTAATATATTCAGGAGCGAAGTTTGGAATTATAAAAGGAGGCAAGGCATAACCTGTTATTTATCAATTCATAAAAAGAACTGGCTTAATATTTTACTTGACATTTAATATTCTATAGTTTAGAATTTAAAGGCTTGTGTTTCAGGCTCACAAAGGAGGTAAGAAAGATGAACAAGGTAATCCTTTTATCGTTGCTCGTGCTTGCTTTGCCGGTGTTTTCAGCAACTTATGGATGGTACCCAATACCCAGTCCCAACTGGTTTAACTACATGGATGTAGAGATGCAAAATTCCACCAGCGGCTGGCTTTGTGGTGATTATGGAACAATAGCCAGATTCAATGGGGTGGGATGGTATCTCTCACCTGTTCCTGGTCTGTATCTGATCAACGGTATAAGTGCCACCAGTGATGCAAACGCCTGGGCTGTGGGTAATGCTGGATTGATCCTCCACTATAATGGCTCGCAGTGGGTGCAGGTTCAACAGGGATTGACTACTCACAACCTCAACGATGTGTGGATGTTAAACAGCACCGATGGCTGGATTGTCGGTGACCAGGTTGTTCTGCGTTACAACGGCTCTGTTTGGTCAGTGGTTACTGGATCGGGTTTAAACTACGAATGGCAGGGCATTTGGGCATATCCAAATCCCTATTCCGTGTGGATTAGCGGCAGCAGCGGAAGAACTGCACGCTGGACCGGCAGTAGTTTTCTGGCGGTTCCAACCTCGTACTCAGGGATCATTTATGGGATATGGTTCAATGGTTCTCCCAATCCCAATTCAAGCGGTTGGTGCACTGATTCTGCTGGCAGAATCATGCACTACGAGGGTATTAGTTGGACCCAAGTCTCCCAGCATATAGCGACGAGACTGTATTCTGTTTCATTTTCGAGCCCGTTGCATGGTTGGATAGTTGGCGAATCCGGCGTAATTCTGATGTATAACGGTGTGGGCTGGAATTACTGGGGTCAGCCAACGCTAAACTCGCTGTTGGGCGTGAGTATGGTCTCGGATACCAGCGGCTATGCTGTCGGCGTTAATGGCACGATTCTGTTGTATGGCGATACCACCACCGTTGAACCCTCTAGCCTGGGAGTGATGCGATCGCTTTATCGCTGATCATCGGCATCAGTTAAAAGCCCCATTTTGGGGCTTTTTTTCTTTGCATCTTATCTGTTAAAATGACTCAATATTATGAGATTAATTCTTCTTCTTTTTTCACTCTTGCCAGCTTTTACCAGTGCAGAAGAATGGCTTTTTAAGGGATTTACACGCTTGACCATCCCACAGGCAGATGCTGGAATCGCACGCGTTTTTAATATCCCCACCGAACGCTTCTATCAATCAAAGCTGAGTTTTAAAACGGAGGTAAAGGCTAATAAGACACTGGAAGTCATTTTCACAGCAGCAGAGATACGATATCTCGTCAATAATGTTCCCACCAAACCTGATTTTGACCTTTCGGATAATCTTATTGGCAGGCGTATCATTTTACAAAAAACAGATGAAGGCTTTCATTTCTATGATGACCCAGACCATATTCTGTCGGAAGCACTGCCCTTTGATATCAATATGCTCTGCCTGATGCTGGATTTAAGTCTGTTCCCCTATGAAAAATCAGTTGATTCCCAGATTAAGGATGAACAAAAAACCTTGATCTGGTCTTTGCCCTATGTAAATCAGGATAAATACCGTATTTTGGAAAGGCAGATGGCAACACTAAGCCATGAGTGGGGAGAAAATCAGGTATTCACAGTCAATATCAATCGCGATGAGGTACTTAAGGATCAAAAGACTGTGGCTACAGGAACAGCAGATGGCTTGGGAGACGGTATTATCTCACATAAGGAGGATGGAACCGTAACAACAGTCAATCTTACCGTTCATCTAGATAAATCACTTTTTTTACAGGAGTCGGAGCGGGAAGGGCGCTTGAGCATCTCTGAAGAGCAGGATTTTGTTCTGGAAGCCAAGCCATGACCGGCAATCGGCTGTGGAATTATGTTCTTAAGCTTGGACTTGTTGCATGGTTATATACGGGAAAAATATTCTTAACCCTGATTCACGCCCTCTATTGGGATTTGGAACTGCCGTCTGCCCGCAGAAACTATATGCGTGCCATTCGTGCCATCAACAGCCCAACTGAATTAAAAAATTCCCTTACCCTGCATTTCAATTATCGCAGCGACCCACTGGGCGGACTCTGGGATTTTTACTATCTCCCTCACATCACCTGGGCACTGCGCACAGGCGATTGCGACGATTTCGCCTGGATGGCAGCAGATGTTCTTTCACAGCATGGCATATCATCCATCATGGCGACCTTCATCCCCCAAAAGATCACCGAAAGCCATGTTATTGTTGTCTATCAGATTCGTGGCAAGTGGTTTTGGTCCGAGGTGGGATTTTGGTACCAGGACAGGTTCCATAACCCGCAGGAAACCATATTGGATGCAGCACAATCGCTGGGAGGACTTAGGGCAGTGCATAGCCAATCATTCACCCCTACTCACAGAGCAGGAGAGGTGTTTAGCATATGCTGATTAAAAAAAGTCTACTCGTTATCTCGTTGTTACTGCTTTTCACGACAGCATGTTATTTCGGCACTTTTCAAGGTGCACGAACCATCGGTAAGAACAAGGTAAACGCCAAAGCCTATACCATGTATCCGGTCTATTTCTCCGCCGAGGACAAACAAAAAGCCGAGGAAAATCTGCAGGATTTTACGGGCATCGTAGCCGCTGCATTCGTGCAATACGGTGTCTCGCGGCGTTTTGACCTGGGAGTGCAGACGACCGGCTATTCCGTGGGCATACACGGGAAGTGGTGGGCGATCATGCGCAACGACAAACGCCACCGAGGACTGGATTTCGCCCCCATCATCTGGCTGAACTATAATCTCCTGAGCGAGCAGCTTGACCCCAAAGTGTCGTTGGTCACCTCCATCCCCGTTTATACCTCAAATTGTGCCTACCTGGGCTACGAGGGAATGTATGCTCCCAATTCCGCATTCATGATGCGGGCACTCTCTAATATTCAGGATTTTAGTTGGAATAAGATTGTTGCTTATCGCCAATATCAGGATGCGCTGTTCCTGGGATTTGAAGCGCGCATGGGGCAAAGCAAATCCGCCTGGCTGCCGGCACAGGCGACGGTTGAATTCTCCTATCCGCTGCAAAACAAGTATCCCATGATGCTTTTGGGCATCTCGTTTGGTTATTAAGGCGGATTTAGATAACCGATATAATACAACCAGCTTTTCTAAAAGAATGCCGCCAAAAAAATCGTCCGGAAACTTAGTCATCCTTCTGGTTTGGCTGGTGGGAACTATATGGTTCCTTCTGTGGGCGCCGCGTGGGCTGGACATAGTGGACGAAGGTTTTACCGCGGTTTGTGTGCAAAAAATCCTCGCCGGCGCCATTCCCCACCGCGACTTCTTCAGCATCTGGCCTGCCGGTGTCTATCTGCTCAATGCATTCCTATACGCAATACTGGGTCAAAATCTGCTGTGGGGAAGGCTGCTCATCGCACTATTGGCAAGCACGATGCTGGCGCTGATGCTTGCCTGGGGGAAGAAAGCCATGCCGCCGGTCTGGTTGGGCGTGCTGCCGGGGCTGTTCTTCATCACTTGGGGAACACCCATGTTCAACCTGATGCAGCCCGGCTGGCTGGCGGTGGGCATGGGACTGATCAGCACTACCTTCGGCTTATTTGCCCTCAGCCGCCCGACACGCGCCAAACTCTTTTGGGGAGGCTTGACACTTGGTTTAACCATAGCTTTCAAACACAATATAGGGCTACTATTAGGTATCGTTTGGCTCTTTCTTTTGTTTAACTTGCCGAAAGAGAATGGCAAAACACAAGGCTGGTGGTTCTGGTTTATGTTCGGGACATTATTACCGCTTATGCCGCTGCTCATCTGGCTTGGAATGAATGGTGCGCTGGAGCAGGCATACCGGGATCTGTTCCTCCTGCCGCAGGAACACCGACTGAGTATGTCCATAGGACAACCCCCGCCGGGATGGCTTGAGCTGGGGCTGGTCATGTTGGCGGTTCTGCTGGCGACCAGCATTCTGAACAGGCGTTTTGCGGTGCGCTGGGGCAGTCTGATCGTGACCATCACCATTATAGGTTTCATATGGGCGCAAGGTGGGCAACAAATGCTGATTACGGCACTCAACACCTGGGTCTTTCATATCCCCTGGGTCGGTCTGGGGCTGGGAATCATCCTTGGCGTGTGGCTGTGGCAGGGAGAGGCGCGAAAACGGTTGTTGCTGGGCACCGCATTCCTGCTGGCGATTCACCTGCAAATCTTCCCCCGCAGCGACCAGGTCCATCTCACCTTCTCACTTGCCACCGCCTGCATCATCTGGCTGCTTATCCTGGAAAACAGAGCATGGTGGGGCAAGTGGCGCACTTCCATAATTAGCATCCTTACTGTATTCATGGTCATGGCTGCCATTCCCGCCATCATCTGGCAGTTCAGCAACTTCTTTGAGCTAAGGACATTGGTGGAGGATAAGCGCCTGGCACTTGACGAACGCATAGTGTTTCCCAATCCCCGGGCACCCTTCCTGGTCAAACCCTGTGAAGTTGCCGATGTGCAGGCACTGTGTGTGGAGTTGGATTCGCGGCTTAAGCCGGGTGAGCCGTTGATCGCTTTGCCGGTGCAGGCAGGCGTCCTCTTCCTTACCGATCACGACTTCCCAGGGCGTTATAATCACTATATGCCGGGGTATTTAAAAGACAGCGATCAGTGGGAAGAAATCAGGCTTTGGAAGGAAAAGAAGCTCCCATACATAGTGAAAACAGACTTCAAAGTGAACGGGCTGGATTTTGCTGAGTATTGCCCGATAATTGAAAGCTACATTACTCAGAATTATCTTCCGATAAAAACCATGGGCAGGTTTACCATATTAAAATACAGTAATCCTAATTAATGAATATATGATTACTTCAAGGAGACAACTATGGCTATACTGACAATAGACAAACTGGATGTGAAAGGCAAGCGTGTTCTGGTGCGGGTGGATTTCAATGTCCCGCAGGATGAGAGCGGCGCCATAACGGATGATACCCGCATAGTGGCAACGCTCCCCACCATCCGGTTTATCCTGGACCACGGCGGCAGCGCCATACTGATGAGTCACCTGGGGCGCCCCAAATCCGGTCCCGACCCCAAATATAGCCTGGCGCCGGTTGCCAAGCGCCTGAGTCAACTCCTTGGTCGGGATGTGCTCATGCTGCCCGATTGCATTGGTCCCATAGTGGAGCAAGCATGCCGTGAAGCGCGACCCGGCATGGTCATCATGCTGGAGAACCTGCGCTTCCATCCCGAGGAGGAAGCCGGCGAACCGGCATTTGCCAAGCAGTTAGCCATGCTCGGCGATCTCTATGTTAATGATGCATTCGGCACCGCACACCGCGCCCATGCCAGCACCTCGGTCATCGCGCAGTTCTACACTCAGGCTGCTGCAGGATTTTTGATGGCAAAGGAGATTGATTTCCTGGGCAGGGTGGTCAGCAACCCGGAACGACCTTATGCTGTTGTGCTGGGTGGAGCCAAGGTTTCCAGCAAACTCAAGGTGATAGAGAACCTGCTGCCCAAAGCCGATAAGATCATTATAGGCGGCGGTATGGCATATACCTTCCTGGCAGCGCAGGGGCATGGCATGGGTAAGTCGCTGGTGGAAGCGGAACTAATACCCACCGCCAAATCAATCCTGGAAAAGGATGCAGCAGGAAAGATAATCCTGCGCACAGACCATATCTGCGCAGAAAGCTTTGACTCCAATGCAACGCCCATCCCTATTAGCACTGTGGATATCCCCACTAATTTGATGGGATTGGATATTGGTCCCGCCACGGTTGAGCTGTTCACCAAACACCTGAGCGATGCCCGCATGGTGTTCTGGAACGGTCCCATGGGTGTGTTTGAGTTCCCCAGCTTTGCTGCCGGCACCCGCGCCATCGGCGAGGTGATCGCCAGAGCGCCTGTCTCCATCGTGGGTGGCGGCGACACCATCAGCGCGGTGAATCAAATGGGGCTGGCTGATCGCTACACACATGTGTCAACCGGCGGCGGGGCATCGCTGGAGTTCGTGGAAGGGTTGGAATTACCCGGCATCAAGGCACTGACTAAGGTTTGATCCACCAACCTTAAACGATTGCCGGATACGGTCTTTTTGCTTATAATCGCCCCCTGGGAGGCAATATGAGATTAATAAAATACACAGCGACAATCCTGGTGGTGCTTCTACTGTCTATATCGTGCCAAAAGAATCCCATTCAGGAGCAGATTGAGATCACTAATGATAATGCCTGCTGGCTCTCCAACGCCACCCAGCTCTTTTTGTATGACCTGAACGGCAACACACTGATGAGCTATAATGATTTGGAATACACCTCTGATCTCGCAGTCAATCCACACACACGGGATTTATGGGCGGCAAGACCCCCGGCAGGACAATTGGTCAAATATTCAGCCGCTGGTAATCAAGTAAAAGCGGTCAACGGCTTTGTTTTCCCCATCTCAATTTCCATCAACTATGATACCGGTGATATCTGGGTGGCAGATCGCGATCTGGGTCAGGTGGTGGTGCTGGATCAGCTAGGCAATGAAATCGCACGCATAGTGGGATTTAAAAGCCCGACATCTGTATCGGTGTGCGCCGCTGATGGTGCGGCTTGGGTCGCCGATCCCGACAACGGACAGGTCTATCACATCACCGCACCTTATTACAGCATTATTCCTGTCAGACTTCCCGGAGATATGAATGTCAATCTGGTGGCTGGGAATCAAATGGATGGATCGTGCTGGGCATACAACGAGAGTGCGCCTGGCTCCGGCATGCTGACGAAACTGAATGCCAATGGCAGCGAAGTGCTTTCGGTTAACGGTATAAAGTCACCCAGATCAATGGAAGTATCTTATATCTCCGATGATTCAACCCTGTGGGTGGCAGATAGCGGAAATAACCGCATCCTGAAGCTGGATTCCAATGGCAACACTTTGGTGAACTTATACGATTTTTATAATCCTTCCGATGTCTCGGTTGACCAATCGGATGGCAGCTGTTGGGCGGCAATCATGGGCATGAATCAGGTGGTCTACTTTAATCTGACTGGAGATGTCCTTCTGTCCACCGAATCCATTCCGTCACCACTGCAAGTTGCAGCAATGCCGGTCCTTTCACCTTAACCGGAATGGACGGACCGATTGTTCACACTGCTTAAAAAGCTTTTAGATAGTGCATGGGCAGCACCTGTCATTACCGGAGTTGCCCTAGTCATATACCTGATAGCAATGGGTCAGGTCTATGAATATGATTCACTTTACTATGCCCACCAGATAGAAGATCGCCACATCCTCCTGCACGCTTACCACCCTTTGCAAAATCCTTTAACCTGGCTGGTGTGGAAGTTCGTCGCGCTATTCAATCCCGGCATACGGATGCTGCAGGCGGGAGCGATCTTATCAGCGCTTGCATTGGCGCTTAGCGTGGGATTTTGCTTTAGCCTGCTGCGAAGACTGACCGGCTCGGTTTACACGGCGCTGGGTGCGGCAATGACATGGGGTGGCAGCTACATCGGTTGGCACTATGCCACGCAGTTGGAGACGGTGGCGCTGACCAGCCTGGCATTTATGCTGGCATTGGGACTTTCTTTGCGCATCACAACCACCGATGCGACCATGAGATTGCGGTGGCTGGCTGGGATCTGCACTGCGATTTTGTTGCTGGTTCACCTTTCACTGGCAATCTACCTGCCACTTTTATGGGCACTGCAGCTATGGAGGAGAGGACGAACATCATTTGTCAAAGCCGCATTCCCCCTGTTGTTCCCATTAGTTTTAGTTATCGCCCTCTATGTGGCATTGCCAGTGATTGCCGGCATTGCTGACTCGGGCGAGTTTCTGCATCCCCTTGCCAGTCAGTATGGTGGCAACTCACTGTGGGATTTCCCTGCGACGCTGCAAACCTGGGCAAGTGGGTTTATCTATCCCCTATCCCCCGACTTTACAGGTCCCGACTGGCTGCCTATTGCCTCTGCTGCATTCCTTGGTCTATGGCTAAGCGTGGTAATCATTCTTTGGATTTTTGACATGAAGCCGGCGTTCGGGCGGGCATTTTTGTTTCTTATCGCACTGGTGCCCGTTCTGGTTTTTTTCACCTGGTGGGAGCCGGAAGCTGTGGATTTTGCTGCCATCCCTGTGCTGCTAATCATACTTTGCGGGGCATTAACACCCAGCGCGGCTGCCCGCCGCCAGATGTCCGCCATGCTCCTTGCTGCCGGAATTGCATTTCCACTGCTCAACCTGTCCACAGTACTCAGTGCCACCGACCCCGCCAATGCTACTTTCCGCGCGGTGACCGACGAAGCGCGCAGTCATATCCAACAGGATGACTGGGTGCTGGTTGACCCGGAGATGATAGAGCTGGAATTCAAATATCTGGATAGGTTTGAGAATGTCTATGTGATTATGTCGTATGATGATGAGCTGGCAGATTGGTTGGATGATTTCCTGTGGGGCGATGTATTGGAGGCGGCGCAAAGCGGGACCAAAGTATGGGTGCAAGGCGAGGTGCTGGACGCCAATCCGGTGCTGTTTGCCCTACAAGGAGATGAGGAGCAGCAGATGGCGATGGAGGCAACCCTGGGTAAATTCTCCGCCTACTGTGTGCCGGGATTTTCCGTCACCAACCGTGAAGGACGAACCATCAGCTTCTATCTTTTCCAGCCCCCCACCGCCGAGATGAACAAACTCTACGAATGGCTGGCAATGAAGGAAGCCCTGTCCAATCAATCAGAGTAAATCCGCAGCGTCAATTCTTTTGTATAATGTCTGAAATGCCAAATCAGTTCACACCGATTTCCAGTTCAATTCGGAGCAACTAACTGCATGAATAGCGTGGAGAAAACGGTAAAAATCTCTCGGGAATCATTGCTCTTAATGTTCCTGTTTGTGGCACTGACGCTGTTGTTGCGACTGTTGTTCCTGGGCGCCAAACCGCTGTGGCTGGATGAAGCCAAGATGGTGATGCTGGCGGCGCAGTCACCTGCCACCATCTTCTTTGGCGCGGCAGGTGATATTCACCCTCCCGCTGGTTATCTTTTCCTCCACTTCTGGCAGCAATTATTCGGAGATTCAGAGTTCGCGGTCAGGTTGCCCTCTGCTCTCTTTGTTTCCTTCACGCTTATCCCGCTTTTCCTTGCCGGCAGAAGGATTCTTGGCGAAAAGCCCCTGCTCTGGTTGGGGATCATGTTTGCACTTTCACCCTTCACGCTCTATTTAGGGCAGGAGATTAGGACTTACGCCTATGCCGGCTTCTTTTGTGCCTGGCTCTTTTATTTCACCGTGCTTATAATGGAAGGTTATGGCTGGCGGGGCTATCTTGGGTTCGGGCTTTCCAGCCTGGGGGCACTGCATTCGCACCATTTGACGGGCACGCTGGTGGGCGGGCTGGCAATTTTCCTGATCCTATATGAATTTGTCAACCGAAAAAAACGCTGGTGGTGGGTCACGCCTTTGGTTGCGCTCGGGCTGACCTTCGCCATTTATCTGCCGCAAATGCTCTCCACCATCGCCCAGATCCGCCTCTTCGCCGGCGAGGTCAGCGAGATACAGGAAGGCGGCAGCACCCTGCCCAACATCACCAAGTGCATGGCGGGGGCGCTCTTCCACATGGGGGCGGGATTTTACTTCACTTCGGTGGACGCCTATACCCTGCCACGCATACTCGCCCAGCCTTTAAAAGCAATATTCTTCATGATCTCAGTGTTACTCCCCGTTGTCGTTTTATTCTTCGGAATATTGGCTTGGAAAAAGTTGGAAAAAAGATATTGCTGGCTGCTGGCGGTCGCCTTCATCATTCCCTGGTTTATTGCCGGCTACTTCCTAGGGTCATCGCGGCATTTCATCCCCATGCTGCCTGCTTATATGCTCCTCATCAGTCTTGGCATGCACCGCCTTTTCCGGCGCAACTGGGGCAAAGTCATCGTGGGAGCAATGCTGTTGTTTAATCTTTATATTGATGTAGATTACTACTCGCGACCCATCATGCCTACCCCGCATCGTTATGCCCGTAATTACCGTGAAGTAGGCACCTTCCTGCGCCACCATGCCAAGCCCGGCGATCTGGTTTACCTGCACCTGGATCACTATTCTGTGCTGAATGCCAGATACTATCTGGGTGATTTCCCGATGGAGGTTGATAGTTACTATCGGGATTATCACTATGAGCATATCATTCACAATCAGGCGCTGGACTATATTAACAAGGTTGATTTGTGGGGGAAGATAGACGGGGCGCATGCCGCGGGCAGGGATGTCTGGCTGGTTGCCAATGACCCGCGGAGCGCTTATGACCAGCCGCTGATCACCAAAACGGAGGATTTGAACCTGGGCATTGATTCCGACAAGGCGTGCGATATACGATTGTTTGAACTGGATAAACGCTACCCGCAGGCACGCATAGCCGACAGCGCCGGCGACATCCTTAAGGTTATTTACATACCGCGGGCGGGTGGCAGGTGAAGGTTTTGCTGGTACAAACCCCCAATGGCAGGCTGGAGAAGCCGATTTATCCGCTGGGGCTGGCGCATCTGGCGGGCGCACTTAGCGGAACGCATGAGCTAGCCTGCTATGATCCTGCGTTCAGTTCGGCGCCGCTGCGTGATTTGATCAAACTCATCCGCAGTTTTCAACCCGAGGCGGTTTGCGTCTCGTTGCGCAACATAGACAGCGGTTTCCTGGTTGGCAATTTCTGGTATTACCGGGCATTGGTGCCGACGCTGAAAGCGATCAGGCACGCCGGCTTTGGCGGTCCCATAATACTTGGCGGGGCGGGATTTTCCCTCTTTGCGCTGCAAATCATGACAGAACAGGCGGAAGCTGACCTGGGCATCGTGTTTGAAGCCGAGGAGACTCTCCCCCGCCTCTTATCCGACCTGAGCCATCCCGAACAAGTCCCCGGCACCTTCTGGCGCCAAAATAGTGAGGTCAAATCCAGCCTGGTCGCACCCGCAGGGGATCTCACCCATTTGCCCCGAGCTAATTATACAGTAGTGGATCCCAGACCCTACCGCGAGATTCCCTTTGCGGTGGGGGTGCAATCCAAGCGGGGGTGCGCCCTGCACTGCGCCTATTGCACCTACCCATGGCTGGAACGCAAGCTGCGCCTGCGCCCGGTGGCTGAAGTACTGGCGGAGGTGGAGGAGCTTGCCCGGCTGGGGCTTAAGGACTTCACATTCGTAGACAGCGAATTCGGTAAACCCCGCCCCCACGCTTTGGAACTTGCCCAGGGGCTGGGCGATATCAGGAGCAAGCTGGCATTCTCGGTCTGGCTCAGCGAGGATGAATGTGACAAAGAGATGGTTGATCTATTAAAGCGGGGCGGTTTGGATCACATAGAGTTCTCCCCCGATGCCTACGATGATGGGATGCTGGCACAATTGGGGAAGAACATTACGCGACAAGATATTGACAAAGCGCTGGAGACGGTCGCAGGGGATAATGATGTCGGTGCGGCGTTCAACTTCTTCGTAGGCTCCCCCAGCGAGACTATGGGGACGCTTTGGCGCAAGTTCCGTTTTCGCAGCCGGGTCAAACACATGCTGGGAGAACGCTATATGGGGATGGGATTCGCCACCATCCGCATCTACCCGCACACGGCTATCTGGGAGCAGGCTACCAGCCGCGACCATATCTTCGCTCCTGATTACGACCTTTTGCATAACGCCAAATACTACTATCGGGGTTTTCCCGCAACATTTGCCTTCAGGACATTACTATGGTTACGAGATATAATGGGAAAGAACCGTGTGCCTTCACAAGACCTGACCTGGGATGGAGAATCATCGTGAAGTCTTTATCATCAGCGATTTTTCTGGCAATTACGCTGGGATGCGCGGCTGAACCTACTGTGCCGGTCATCAACATTATATCGCCGGTGCAGGATGAGCAGGTGAAGGGCACGATTACGCTAAAGATTGATCTGGAGACAACATCCAGTCATTTAGAAGAATTCCAGCTTTGGCTTGACGGCAGTCAAGTGGGCATTCCCGACCCCGGCAAGATGGGCAAGAAACACCGCTTTGAGCTGACCATGGATACAACTCTTCTGACCGAGGGCAAACACACCCTTGTTGCCATGGCACGCACCGAGGGAGAAAAAGCCGAATGGGCACAGCAAACAGCCGAGTTTGTAGTGGATAACCAGCCACTCAAACTGAACCTGGTCATTGAACCGACCGACCCCAAGCAGGGGCAGGCTTTTTTCCTCAAGGTCTATACCAACAAACCGCTGGATGAGTTAAGCGTAGATTTCATGGAACAAAAGCCACAATTCTTCCCCACACAGGACGGCAGTTATATTGCTGCTCTGGGTGCACGCCCCAGCTTTGCCAGTGGCGATTATCCGATTGCTGTGAATATTATTGTTAATGGGAAGCCCACAGACTTATCTGGTTCCATCCACCTGGTTTCGGGTAAATTCCCCCATGAAGCAATTAACATGCCAGTTGCCACCAGCGCCAAGGTGCTGGGACGCACCGAGGCACAGAAAGCCGCCGAACAGGAGGAATTAGTGGGTGCCGTAACCAAGGTTGATCCGCAACTCTACGAAAAAGGTGCGTTGGTCAAGCCGGTGGAGGGCAAGCTGACCAGTCCATTTTACATCACCCGCACCTTCTCCGACGGCAATGCCGAGAGCCATAACGGGGTGGACTACGCTGCACCGGAGGGCACACCCATCGTGGCGGATGGCGCCGGCATCGTGCGGCTTGCCCGTGAACATATTGCGCGAGGTAAGTTCGTCTGCATTGACCACGGCAGGGGCTGGTTCAGCATCCTCCAGCACATGTCCGAGATAGATGTGGAGGAAGGTCAGATGGTGGAAAAGGGGCAGTTGGTCGGCAAGGTGGGCATGACTGGCTATGCCAATGGGGATCATCTGCACTGGGAGATGCGGCTAAACCGCTGGTGCGTGGATCCACGCCAATTCCTTACCCACGGGTTTGAATATTAAAGGAGTCTGGATGTGTAAAATTAATATTTGCCTCTTGCTCTTAAGCCTGATAACAACCTGCGCATTTTCTACCGTAACCATTGGCAATGCCTATTGGCGTTTAAGTCTGACGGCTGAGGATGACGGTGAGCACTTCGCCGGTTCCCTGACCCAACTCGCCGAAGCTTCCTATGGGAACAAGGATTGGTGCACTGGCAGCTATTTCCTAACACCAAGACTCTTTGGCAGCACTTTGGTGGATTGCTCTGCTTACACTACACCCGGAACCATCCACTTTACCTCGCAATCGATGCGTTCAAGCACAGGCGAATCCATTCCGCTGCAAACAGACTTGGAATATAATCTACAGGGACCCGCGATTCATGTAAGATATAGATTTACTGCTACAGCGACAGTTGATCAAGCGCATAGTATAGAATCCTACTCGGAATTTGCCTACTCGGCAATTGATGGATTTACAAATGGCATTAATGACTTCAGCTTCAATTTGGGTTCAGCGCAAGAGAATCAAGGGATGGATACTGCTTTGAATCAATTTTATATAATCCACAGCAACACTTCTGATCTGGTTATACTCTTCCCGATTCCTTTCCATAGCCAACTTATTTCAGCCAGGCTCCCAGGTTATCAAAATCGGTTGCAGATGCAATTCCTCGTTTCGGATGGTCCATTCTATAACCTTGGTGGAGCACCTTATCATTCAATCCTGGCACCTGGCACAGTGATTGAACGGGAGTTCTATATCATGGCGGCGCCTCCTCAAAGCACCCTAGCTGATGTCCAACACCCGCTTGTCTATTTCAGTCCCCACCCCCTGAAGGCAGATCGCAGCATAATATATATGCTGGATGAACTGCCTGTCCCCCACCCCAACGACGCCGGCTGGCTTTATTCCTATGATGAGAATGGCAATGACATCCCTCTAAACGGGCTTATCAGTTTGATGAACAGGCACACCGAATCGCGCGTGACACTGGTGACTGTGCCTGATGGAATATGGCTGGGAATGACCCTGGTAAACGAAGGAGACTACTTTGGATGGGCAGGATGGCACAGCACTAACCGTATGAAGAATTATGCCCCGTCGGATTACATTACCTGGCTGCATGATCTTGCCAATCACAATCCCGCTTATCCCTGGATGACACGGACGGATCTGGCATCACACGGTTATCATCATTCACAAAGCCCTGATAATTTGATAGACCATGAATTTGAAATAACCGGGTATGAAAGGGCAGAAGCTCTATTCCACGCCACACATGATGATCTTAACTTTATCGGGCTGTCAGCAAGTCACATTCAATTGGCTATAAGATTCCCTGGTTTCCAATATGTCCAGGATGCGCTTCGCGCCGGCGCTAAATATGGCATGCGATTCTATGATTGTGTGCGAGAAGACTACCATTTCCGCCTAACGCATGAGGTATTTCCCGAAGGTGAAATGTGGGGTGTAAATACATGCTGGTGGTCCGATTTCCCCACTAGTCCCGATTGGTATGGCTATTCCTTCCCCTGCTTTCAATATCCATTAGACAGAGGCAAAATAGCATTGTTGGGCGGACATCCTGAGATGACTTTTAACCCGAGCCAGCCACAGAGTTTTGAATATATAGAAGCCGCCTTTCAGCTAATTGAGCAATATCCGAACCTGGTATGGGTTTGGCCCATTGAGCTTGCAGACCGAATCCAACGAATTACCGGCATACATGACTTCAGTTTTAATCACACGAATGATGGTTATGAGTTTAGATACTCAGGTGGATTGGCAGCAGATGATACTTTGATAGTTGATAATATCCCATCCAATATAGTCACGGATATTACTGTAGACAGCATGCCCATTACCGACTACGAATACCGTGCGGGACGGTTATACATCTCTCATTGTCCGGCAGGCAGTGGCGAGCACATAATCCGCATCCCGAAATACAGTTTTACGCCCTATATCAGCAGCTTGACTATGAAGGTTTATCCTGATCCAAGTGCCGGGTTTGTCAAGTTTAATGCGCTTGGGTCACGGATTACCGGTGTCAGGGTGAAGATTTACGCATTGGATGGAACCTGCGTTGACGATGGCAGCAACTGGGAGTGGACGATACCCGCGCCCAACTCCTGGCTTGCCCAGCGGGATCTGAGCCGGCTGGCTAGCGGGATCTATCTCTATGTTGCAGAATGCACGACGGTTCAGGGGAAGCGACAGGTTACCGGAAAGTTTGCCATTCTGCACTAATCCAATGGAATAGACCGGATTTGCCCAAAACATACGCTGCTTAATGTTAAAATAAACCCGGTGCCTCTATGAAGGAAGTCCCTCACGATTTAAGGGAAAAAATTCGCTTTGCCAGCATGTTCCCCATTGCGGGGATAACCATATTGGTGGCAGCCCTCTTTTTAGTTGGATGCATCGTTTATATTCTAGTCAACCCGGCTATCAACCGCTTGTTCGGCATAGAAGCATACCGCATGGCAAGCTACAAGCCGGAAGTGTTGCGCAGCTGGATGTCGCAAATCCGCACCGAGCCGAATCGCTACCAGCTAGTATTCTGGTTCCTAGTGGCGTTCAAGGTAATGTTAGTGCCGGTCTATCTTTCGTTCGGTTCACTCGCCAGCGAAATCTCCCGCGGATGGTCCCGGGTGGGCGTAGGCATATTGATGATCTCGGTGCCCATCAGCCTGATTGCCTGGTTCAGCCAGCTCTGGGTACCGCAACTTTTGGTCAACTTCTCCCGTCTGGAGGATCCCACTTTTACAAGCCCTGCAATCACCATTTTTGCTTACAATTCCTTCCTCTTTCGACTACTGGATGGCGCTTCATATCATATTGCTCACCTTGGCTTGATTATATTTGCGTTTTTATTGCTAAGGCATAAACTATGGATGGTAAAATTGTTCTCTATCATTTATTTCGTATGCCTGATACTGGATGTTCTGGCGGACTTTGCGATATTCGGCGCCGACCTGGGCAATTTTGAATATCACCTTTGGTCCATGGGCATCCTGGCAGCCGGCATGCTGATGCTATCAAGCGGATTCATCATCCATGGGCATCTGGTGAAGCAACAGGTTGATATGCTGCGCCGCGAAGGTCTGATCTAGCTCTGTCGTGAGTTCCCTGCCCCCCTTTTTAAATCAGGTCGGAAAGCCCTCGCGCTACGCGGGTGTTGAGGTCAATTCCGTCCCTGCCGGCACCGGCACCTTCAACATGGTCCTGTGTTTTCCCGATGTCGCCGAGATTGCTCACAGCAATTGGGGCTTGCATGTCCTCTATTCCGCAATAAAGCATACGCCGGGACTGGATTGCGAGCGAGCTTTCGCGGTATGGACTGACATGGAGCAGCAATTGCACAGCCATAGAATTCCACTAGGAACACTGGAATCGGGAAGGTCGCTGCGTAATTATCCATTGGTTGCTTTTTCCATCCCCTACGAATTGATGGCTACCAATGTGCTGGCGATGCTGGAGTTGGGCGGCATCCCCCTGTTGCAATCCGAGCGCACCGAGAACGACCCTATTGTTATAGCCGGCGGTCATGCGCTCAATAATCCCGAGCCACTGAGCATGTTCCTGGATGCCGCCTGCATCGGCGAGGGCGAGGAGATGCTCCCCCAGATCGGATTGACTCTTGCTGGGATGGATAATGCATTGCGGCAGGAGAAATTGCAGGCGTTATCAATCATCCCCGGCGTTTATGTGCCATCACTTTATAAGGAGGAACAGAGCCCTACAGGAGGATTCCTGCACTTATCCCCCATCACGGATGCACCCGTCACCATCCATCGTGCTTTCATAGCTGACCTTGAGCATGCGGTTTATCCCACCCGACTGCCCATTCCCAATATAATCCCTATCCATGACAAAGCTGCGGTAGAGATCATGCGGGGGTGTCCACGGCGCTGCCGATTTTGTGCCGCAGGAAATATCATATCACCGTTGCGCATGCGCTCGCCCCAGCGCATCGCCGATATCGCCCGCGAGTTGATCGCCGGCACCGGTTACCCGGAAATCAGTCTGCTTTCCCTAAACACTGCTGACTATCCCAAGCTGGCAGAGGTTATTTCCCTGCTATGGGATGAGATGGCGGAACGAAGGATCAGTCTCTCGCTGCCCAGCCTCTCAGTGCGGGGGCTTGACCGGCAATTTATAGAAGCAACACAAAAAATGCGTGGCACACAACTGACATTTGCGCCGGAAGCCGGCAGCACCCGTATGCGCAGTGTTATCGGCAAGGGGATTACCGAGGCAGAGTGCTCGGAAGTGGCACAGGCGTCCTTTGCCGCCGGAGCTGATTCGCTCAAGCTCTACTTTATGTGCGGCTTGCCCGGCGAGCAGGATGAAGATCTTATCGCTATTGGGGAGCTTGTGGGTAAAATGCTGGCACAGGGTGGACGAAGGGCAAGCGCTACTGTTAACCTTAATGTTCTCATCCCCAAGCCACATACGCCGTTCCAATGGGCGGCACAGCCGGATGAAGCCGAGATGCTGCGCAAGTTTCGCGTGGTGAGGGAATCGCTGCCGCGGCGGGCGACCATCAAGTCCATATCGCCGGCAACGCACCAATTGGAATCCACTATCTCGCGTGGGAGTCGGCGCACCGGAGAAGTCATACTTGCAGCGTATCGTCTGGGGTGCCGATTTGATGGCTGGCGGGATCAGTTCAACCCCATCCTTTGGCAACAAGCCTTTACAAGCGCTAAATTTGATCTTGACAAAGAAGCGGGGCGGGAGCGGGTGCTGGATGAGCCATTACCCTGGGATCATCTAGAGTGCGGCAGGACCAAACCGGAATTGGTGGCACTGTGGTTGCAGGCGCAAAAGGATGCTTGTGAAGAATCGGTGGAGGAAGCCACACCTAAAGCAAAGCCCGAATCACCTATTCAACTTGACCTGACGATCCCATCAGAGCTTCCTGCCAAAGTTTGGTGGCGCATTGTCTGTCAACGCACAGGAAGTGCCGCCTTCCTCTCTGTGCTGGAGCTATTTGCCATGTGGGATAAAGCGCTCCGGCGTGCCGGCTTACGACCCAGCTTCACACAGGGCTTCAATCCCCGCCCCCGCATCAGCCTGGGACCGGCACTGCCTGTGGGGGTCGCCGGCTTGGATGAGATTGTAGATATCGCCTTCCCCGCTGAAGTGCCTATTGCCCGTATCAAGGAACTGAACCTGCCCGATGGTGTATCCATTATCTGCGCAACACAACTATCGCAGCATCCCGCCCCACCCGATAGAGCTTTAGCAAGAGAGACTTTCCTAATCAGTCCCATTACAGAGCTTGAGGGAAGCACGGAACAGTTCGCACGATTGCTGCATCAGCTTGATTCAGCAGAGAGCAGTGGGGAGGAACTTGTGCGCTGGCAGGAAATCGGAGCTGGGGTTGAGATCACGATAGGCAGAGATGGAACCGGACGGGCGCCCAACCTGCGTCGGGTGATGGAACGGCTGGGACTCGAGAAGAGCGTAATAGCGCTTTGGAAGATTATGCGGACAAAAAGTCTGGCACTGGTAAATGGAGAGGAAATACCCTTGGTGGAGGCTTTGGGCAAATAAAAAAAGTTCGGGATGTTCCCCCCGTACTGAACAGCCCGAACTGTAAGTCAACTTCCATTAGATTATATTACGCTTGAATTTAATAGTCAAGCGCGGCGTAAAAAAATATAAAGAGTCCTGATATTGATAATAACGCATATTACATGTCATTGCGAGCCTCCGCAGGAGGCGTGGCAATCTCCAAACGGTTTCGTCCCATTAATTTGGAGATTGCTTCGTCGGCAAGAAGCCACCTCCTCGCAATGACGACAATTGATAGATGATGAGTTAGAAACCATTTGCTCTATTGCGTAAAAAAAGTCAGAACAATCCCAGAGACCCAACCTGCGCCTCGTTCTTCTCACCAACTGTACCCTTGAGGAGCTTTAGGAATGTCGCTTCGTCCACAATTTGCACTCCAAGCTGGCGGGCTTTTTCTAGCTTGCTGCCCGGGTTCTCCCCCGCCACCAGATAACTCGTTTTGCTGGTGACGGTATCGGCGGCTTTACCACCGGCTGTCCGGATGGCATCATGCGCCTCTTCCCGGCTCATGCCGGCGAGTGTGCCGGTGACGACCAGCGTTTTGCCCAACAACGGACCACTCGCTGCCACCTTTGCCTGCTCGGGTGAGATGCCGGCAGCGCGCAGCTTGGGTGCCAATATTCCCCAATAGTGGCTGTGAAAGAAGTCGTAGACTGACGCTCCGGCAACCGGTCCGATCCCGGGAATCTCCTGCAACTCCTCTTTGCCAGCATGCTCCAGCTTCCCGAGGCTGCCAAACGCCATCGCAAGATCACGCGCAGTGGTCTCGCCTATGCCGGGGATGCCCAAAGCATAGAGCAGCTTCTCCAGCGGCTTCTTCTTTGCCCCGACTATGGCGTTGACCAGATTCTCGGCGGATTTACGGGCGAAGCGCGGTAACTTTTCCAATTGCTCCACCGTAAGCTTGAACAGATCGCCCGGGTCTGCAACCAAGCCTTCGTTGACCAGCTGTGCCACAACTTTTTCCCCCAGCCCGGTAATATCCATGGCGCCGCGGCTGCCAAACAGTTCCAGCCGCCCGGTCACCTTGGCGGGACAGACCTTATTGGGACAGATGCGCGCCACCATGCCGGGCTCTTTCACCAGTGGCGTGTGGCATACCGGACAATCATGCGGGAATTCATAGGGCTTGGAATTTGCCGGACGCTTGTCCTTCACCACTTCCACTACATAGGGGATGACTTCGCCTGCTTTCTCTACGATTACTGTATCGCCTTCGCGAATATCCTTTTTGGCTAATTCTTCCTCATTGAAAAGACTGGCATGAGTAACCGTGGAACCTGAGATAAAACGCGCCTCAAGTTCGGCCACAGGGGTGACCACACCGGTGCGTCCCACGCTGGGGATGATGTGCAGGACCTTCGTCTCAGCACGCTCCGGCATGTATTTGTAGGCGATCGCCCAGCGCGGGCTGCGTGCCGTGAAACCAAGCCTGCGCTGGATATCAAAATCATTGACCTTGAATACAACGCCGTCAATATCGTAAGTGAGTTGGTGCCGCTTCTCATCCAAACCGTGGATGTAGGATAGGATATCGCTGAGACTGTGGCACAACCCTCGCAACTCTGTCACATGGCAGCCTAGTTCCTCCAGGCGGTTGAGGGCATCCCATTGGGTGCGAACAGTGTCGTCGCCGATGAGCATGTAGGCGAAGAAGGTGAGGTGGCGCTCCGCAACCAGGCGCGGGTCCAGCAGCTTGAGCGAGCCGGCGCAGGCATTGCGCGGGTTGGCGAAGATCGCCTCCCCCGCTTCCTCCCTGAGCTTGTTGATCTCCAGGAAGGTTTTATGCGGCATCAATACCTCGCCGCGGATGGTTAGGTCGCCGGTAGGGGCATCTTTAAGGCGCAGCGGGATGGAGCGGATGGTGCGCAGATTTGCCGTCACATCGTCGCCCACCTCACCATCGCCGCGGGTGGCACCCAGCACGAATAACCCATCCCGGTAGTTGAGTGAGATGGCAACTCCGTCAAACTTGGGCTCCGCTACATAGTCAAGTTCCTTGGGCTCTCCCAGAAAACGGGCAATGCGGGCGGTAAAATCCTTCAGATCCTGCTCGTCGTAGGAGTTATCCAACGAGAGCATGGGGATGGCATGGCGCACCGACTTGAAACCTTCCAACGGTTGTCCGCCAACCCGTTGAGTGGGGCTGTCCGGCATGATCAGTTCCGGGTGCGCTGCCTCCAGATCCTTCAGCTCCTTGAACAGCGCATCGTATTGCTGGTCGCTGATCTCAGGCGTATTTTTCACATAGTAAAGGTAGTCATGGCGGTTGATCTGCTCCCGTAACTCTTTTATCCGTGCCGCTGCGTTCATTTTTTCCACCCCGTTGTATTGACTTTACACTTTTTTACCACTAGACTTAACACTAAAATCGTGCCCGTGAGTTTGATTTTTTGGACCTAAAGCAAAAACTGCTTCTACCCATTTCCCGCGTGCTCGGCTACGGCGGGTTTGCCGCCATGACACTGGTCATCCTACTTGGCATCTGGTCACTCGTCCGCCTTATTGTCGCCTTCAATCGTGATGAAAATGCCACCGGCATCTTCAGTCTGAATTATATCTATCCCCAGCTGTTTATCCTAACCGTTTTTGCAGTGGAAACGCTGATGTATGTGGGACTCGTTGGTATCATAATCGTAGGCTGGTTCAGCGACCGCCCCAATGAGAAACGGATTTTCCGCATCTTTCTCATCCCCTACTTGATGTTTCTGCTAACCTATGGGGTATCGCTTTTGTTTTAGCGTGAATTTTCCAAAATGACAGAGGTGCAAAAAATGATAGAGCGAAAGAACCTGATAAACGGCAGGATGGTTGACGCCACTTATGGGAAGACATTTGTAACACGGAATCCGGCGCACCTGAGCGAGACCGTTGCCAGCTACCAGATGTCCGACGTCGCTGATGTAACTAGCGCGATTGCCGCTGCCAAAGCCGCTTTTGCGGGATGGAGCGCGCTGCCACTGCCGGTGCGTGGCGGGTTCCTGCGCAAGGCAGCGAGGATACTGGCATCGCGGGTTGCCGAGGTGGCGCGGGAGTTCACTCGCGAGGAGGGTAAAACCCTGCCCGAGGCAACCGGTGAGACCAACCGTGCCGTAGAGATACTGGAGTATTTCGCCGGGCAGGCGCGCTATCCGCTGTCGGATAATTACCCTCCCGAAACGCCGGGCAATATGCTTTACACTATGAGGGAACCACTTGGCGTGGTTGGTCTAATCACACCTTGGAACTTCCCCATCGCCATACCCGCCTGGAAGATCGCTCCCGCCTTGCTCTATGGGAATACTGTTGTGCTCAAGCCCGCCAGCTATACCCCGGCACCGGCTTATGCGCTGGTGGAGGCTCTAACCGAAGCGGGAATCCCCAACGGTGTCATCAATCTGGTCACCGGGTCGGGGGCGCTGCTGGGGACTGCCATTACCAACGATCCCGATGTAGCCGCCATCAGCTTCACCGGCAGCGAGGAAGCCGGCAACGAGATCTACCAGCATGCTGCGCTCTATCGCAAAAAGGTGCAGATGGAACTGGGCGGAAAGAATGCCGTAGTGGTGCTTGTCGACGCTGATCTGGACAAAGCAACGGAGCAGGCGGTGTTCGGAGCATATTGGTCGGCAGGACAAAAGTGCACTGCCACCAGCCGCATCATAGTGGAAGCGCCGGTCTATGATCAGGTGGTGGAGAAGTTCATTGCGCATATTAGAAAGCTGAAAGTGGGAGACGGGCTTAACGATGGTATGCAAATAAGCCCTCTGATTGACCGCAAGGCAGTAGCACATGTAGCAGAGCTTTGCGAGGAGGGAGTTGCCGGGGGTGCCCACTGCCTGATAGGCGGCACCATGCTCACCGAGGACGAATACAGCGACGGCTGCTATTTTGCTCCCTCGCTTTACGAGCTGACCAAGCCGGAGGGACCGCTGTGGGAGGAGGAACTGTTTGGTCCAGTAGCGGCTATCATCCGTGCCAAAGATGCTGAAGAAGCACTGGAACTTGCCAACACCACACGCTATGGGCTGGTGGCAAGCGTATTTACGCAGAGCCTGCGCTGGGCGCATTATTTTGCGCAGGGACTACAAACTGGCATTGTGCATATTAACCGCCCTACGGTGGGAGCGGATGTGCATGTGCCGTTTGGCGGCATGAAGGCTTCCGGCAGCGGCGGGCGGGAACAGGGCACGGCTGCACGGGAGTTTTACACCCGGTTGAAGACGGTCTATTTGGAGTGGAAGTAGATAGCTTAATGGATTGAATCTGATCAGCCACGACAAGAGTGTCGTGGCTACATCACAATTCCTTTCTTTGTAGCTGCGACACTCCTGTCGCAGCTTTGCTTCATCCCAAATCTTCTTCTCACCCCTGTAATGGTATGGTTAAAACGACAAGCCTCCCGGGGCGGGAGGGGTTAGAATAGAGGTAAGAAGGTAATAGCGGGATTTGAGAGGGAGAGCTGATTCCCTACTGGGCACAAAAGCCCGACCATCGTAATTAGCTCCCCGCGACCAACTTTTTTGAGCCGTTGAGCTCGAATAGATAGTTGTC
>Ga0315280_10002376_pt1 | contig 30547 bp, 30 predicted proteins | sample YL17G06_40_MG_FD_203697 | JGI IMG/M metagenome (GOLD analysis project Ga0315280, IMG submission 203697) | Sediment microbial communities from Yellowstone Lake, YNP, Wyoming, USA - YL17G06_40 | ecosystem: Environmental > Aquatic > Freshwater > Lake > Sediment | place: USA: Wyoming | collected... | reverse complement strand
GGCCAAGTCGATTCGCCATTTGCCTCGCATATCTCGTGTTCAGACCGAAGAACAAGGCGTCAGCGTTGATTACCTCTATTGCGTCTGGTCTGGATCTCAGCTTGATGGGATTGACGCACGGAGAGATAGGATCGAAAGGATGCGGAACTATTGCGACGCCCCCGACGTGTTGGATCGTGGAGATGGTTTCGTCTGCGGTTCTCCCTCTTTCAATTGGTCCGGATATGCCGAGGCCGATTATGTGTCCTTGCCGCGTGGATACCTCGATTCCTGGTAGGATTATCGCTTCTGAGCTGGTCACTCTGGTGAACGCATCATGATTGGTGACGGCCACGCCATCGAGCCCTCTTTGTTTGACGATTGTGGGCAGTTGTTCTGGCTCTGTGAATGCGTCCCTTGAACCGGTTGTATGAACGTGAAGATCGATTTTGAGTCTCATTAGACACGGACCCGTTTCAGGTGGCGCCTTGAGTGTGGCTTTTGATCTCCTGATCAGAGATCTTCTTGAATAATGGTACTGGATCGCCTATCACGTGACCTTCGCGGAGACGTATCTCACCGGCTTCTTCCCAGCTTGTTCCAGATAGGCCGTTCTGCAATCCAACTTGGGACCAAATCGACGCCGCGGTCGAAGGAAGGAATGGTGCGAGCAAAATCGCAAGAGACCTCACCAGCTGTGCACATATGAACATCGTCGTACGAGCACGAACTGGGTCCCGCTTGATCGTATGCCAAGGCTCGCTCTCGCTGAGGTAGAGGTTTCCGTCTCGAGCGAGATCGATCACCGCAGACAGGCCCTCCCTCAGCTTGCACTGGTCAAGCGCCGTGCTAGCTCTCTTGGGTGATCCCTCAAGCCTCGCTAGTATTGCTTTGTCGCGTTCGTTGAGTTCGCCGGGCGCAGGGATTGATCCGGAGAAGTTGTTCTTGATGAAAGTCAGCGTCCTGTGGATGAAGTTGCCGAGCACGTCGTTGAGGTCTGCGTTCACTCGTGCCTGGAAATCTTTCCACGTGAAGTTGGCGTCCTTGGTTTCAGGTCTGATGGCGATCAATACGTATCTCCAATAGTCAGCTGGCGCAACGCGCAAAGCTTCATCCATCCAGACTCCGATGCGGCGACTCTTGGAGAACCTCTTGTTATCGAACATTATGAATTCGGTCGAAGATACCTGCCAAGGCAGAACGTACGGATCCTTCGTCGCAAGGAGCAAAGCTGGGAAGATTATCGTGTGGAATGGAATGTTGTCTTTGCCAATGAAATGCACATTCTTCGTTTCTTTGTCAAACCAGAACGCTTTCCAGTCTTCAGGTCTCCCGTTCTTCTCGGCCCATTCGACGGCCGCAGAGACATATCCCAGAACTGCTTCAAGCCAGACGTAGATCGTCTTGCCCTCTGCTCCGGGGAACGGTGCAGGAATCCCCCACCTGTTGTCTCGTGTGAGCGCTCTAGGGTGTAGCCCCTCTTGGAGCCATCGTTTCGAGAAGTTGCGGGCATTCTCGGGAAGTTGAGCGTTGGAATCGATGTACTGATTCAAAGAGTCAGTAAATCTAGGAAGGTCAAAGAACCAATGTTTCGACGGCTTAACGGTTGGGGCCGTGCCGCAAAACGCGCAACGGGGCGACTTCAACTCCAGCGGGTCGAGGACTCTGCCACAGCTATCGCATTGATCTCCTCTTGCATTGTCCTGACCACAGTGGGGGCATATTCCCTCCACAAATCGGTCAGGTAGAAAACGCCCATCCTTTGGACAGAACGGGAGATTGACGGTTTCGGTGAATATGAAGCCGTTATCGTAGACTTTTCGATAGAATTCCTGAACGTATTTCCTGTGAACGGGATTCTCCGTTCTTGTGTAGTTTGTGAAGCGGATCTGATACTTCTCCAGCAAGTCGCATATTGTCGCGTGATACTCATCAGTAAGCTGTTTCGGGGGCACTCCTTTCCTGATCGCCTCAACTTCGATAGGTGTTCCATGCTCGTCCGACCCCGTAACAGAAATAACGTCCTCGCCCTTGAGCGACAAGTACCTCGAGAAAACGTCCGCAGAAAGCAGGTGAATGAAAGTGCCAAGATGGGGAATCGTGTTGACGTACGGCCATGCTGAACAGACTATCCACTTGCCCACTCTATGTTCCTCCACGATACGCCCCCCAACTCGATGACCGACCCTGCAAGACCGCTAGTTCGACGCGACCTTACAGGCACCTGGAACTGACCTCCAAAGCCTGGACAGCGCATACGCGACCCTGCAAATAGATTAACGTTTTCGGTTGGAGCGTCAAATGGGAACGAAGAAATAGACCACAGACAATGTGCTCACGAGGAAGAACGCAATGAGCGACGAGTACACAAAGCTACTGGACAGCGCGATGGCAGAGGTCCCTAAGAAGGCCTCTTCAGGGGAACGATTCGAGCTGCCTAGAATCCAGGGAGTCAGAATTGGTAGCAGAACCATCGTGCAGAACTTCAAAGAAATCGCTGACCGGATGAATCGTGACCCACATCATCTTCTGAAGTTCCTCTCCAAGGAACTAGCCACCTCGGCCACGACGGATGGAGCGCGAGCGATATTTCAAGGAGTATTCAAAGTGGAGTCGATCAATAGGCTGTTGAGCATCTATACCCAGAGATTCGTGATCTGCCCAGTCTGCAAGCGGCCCGACACCAAGATGGACAGGCAGGAGCGGTATACCTTCCTCACATGTGAGGCCTGCGGGGCAAGATCGTCCGTATCGACCGCCTGAGAAGTGCGAGACAGTGGAAGTCCATCTTAGAGTCATCCACGACAACCGTGGTGTACTGGTCGCTGCCTGCGACGCTGGACTTCTAGGCGAGACCTTCAGACAGGGCAGGATGAAGCTTGAGGTCAGCACTCAATTCTATGCAGGACCCTTGTGTACAGTCGAGAAAGCCATGGAGGCTCTTGCAGAAGCAGATGTCGCCAACCTTGTTGGAGAAACCACGATCAAAGCCGCCGTTGACAAGGGCCTAGTAGACCCTGAGGCAGTGATCTACTTCGGTCCCGTTCCACACGTCCAGATTGTAAGACTGTAAAACCGACGACCAGTGAGCATACTCCTTCGTCAGCGGTCTTCGGCCTCCGTCTTTCTTTCACGGTACTGGATTCAAGAACTGGCTAGTAGTCCCTCAATTTAGTGGGAGCCGATCATACTGATGCTTGACTGTGACAGAACCAAGGCATGCGAAGTTACGACACCTTCTTTCTTGCGCAGGTACTAGGTGCATTACAATTCGGAGGCTTGGCACCTATTCACTATCACCACGAAATGCCGTTCGGCAACCTTGTGCCATGCAATCGTCGACATCGGGAATTGTCCAAGACGGAAGAATAGCTCAAGCCTATGTCCCCTCTTAATGATAGGTTCGCTCTCCTTTCCGCTGCATCATGATGGACCAAGAACATTAAAAGAACGGCAATCCGGCTCTCCGATGCTCGTCAGTCTCAGGCACATGTACTTCCACCCCGCCTAGGCACAAACCCTCAAGATGACCGTTGGAGGAACCGAGCCCGTCCATTAGACGTACGTGTGCTGAACGGAGGCTTCGCCCTTACCCTTTTAATGTGACGTGTGGACTAGACGAATCTGCGAGCTTTGAGAGTGGGCGATTGGGTAAGAAGAAAGTCCTCAGCGAAGGCCAGCTTCGCGAGATGGTGACCCCGGGCGAGGGGCAAATGTTCGGCATCGTCATGCAGATGCTCGGCTACGATAGACTCATGGTAAAGTGCGCAGATGGACATGAGAGGGTGTGCCGAATCAGAGGGAAGATGAAGAGACGTGTCTGGATTAAGGTAGGAGACACGGTTCTCGTGGCGCCCTGGGATTTCCAATTTGAGACCCGCGGAGACATCCTGTGGAGATACACAGAGGCCCAGGCTCAGATACTGCGTCAAAAAGGCCAGCTCGCAATGTAAATGCCTACGGGTGCCTTTCTGTGGCGTGGTCGAGAACTGAGGAACGGCTTAGACTGAGACAGGCTCGGTATGAAACTACCCGCTTGATGAGAGAGAAGAGAAGCGAAGAGCTAGACGCGCTCGAACAGGTCTTCGACAAATCCACCCTTATGGTAATCTACCACATGCTCGACACCGGCAAACTCTCCAGAATCTCAGGTGCCGTCAGGTCCGGCAAGGAAGCGAAGATCTACTGTGGCATAGGCCCCAAGAAAAACGAGATTGCGATCAAGATCTACTTGACATTATCAGCCGAATTCAAGAAAGGCAGACTCACATACATAGAAGGAGACCCAAGATTCGAGAGAACACGCACAGACACACGATCACTCGTCTACATCTGGGCTCAGAAAGAGTTCAGGAATCTCAAACAAGCTTGTGATGCAAAGGTACGTGTCCCGAAGCCCATCGCAGTCCAGAAGAACGTCCTCCTAATGGAGTTCATAGGCAAGCAAGGCGAGCCGGCACCGCTGCTCAGAGAGATCGTATTGAAGAAGCCTGAGAAAACCTACAGGGAGCTGATCGCGTACGTTCGGCTCCTCTATCAAGGCGCTGAGTTGGTTCACGGAGACTTGAGCGAGTATAACATAATGATCTGGCGCGGCCACCCTGTCATATTCGACGTCTCACAGGCGGTCGCAACGGAACATCCTCTGGCTGACCAACTACTTATGAGGGACATCCTGAACTTGAACCGTTACTTCCACCAGATCGGCGTGGAGACTGAAAGCGAGAGCGACATCTACGACCAAGTGGTGACAACAACTGTCGACAAAAACTAGTACAATGATCCCCCACGATAGAATAGGCGTGGTCCTCGGCCGGGAAGGCGCAACGAAGGCCGAGATTGAACAGGCGTTCAAAGTCAAGCTGTATGTGAACAGCGAGTTAGGAACAATCGAAGTCACACCCGCCGAGGATAGTGACGATCCGTCGACAATACTGCGCGCAAAGGACGTCGTAACCGCAGTCGGAAGAGGGTTCTCCCCCGAGCGCGCAATGAAATTGGTGGATGATGACATTGTGCTTGACATTATTGATCTTCGAGAACTCTTCGGAAAGAACGAGAGCGACATCAACCGTATCAAGGGCAGAGTCATCGGCAGCGAAGGAAAGATGAGACAGCTCTTGGAGGAGATGACAGACTCGAAAGTCTCCGTCTACGGTTCAACCATATCGATGATTGGTGAGTTTGAGGCGGTTTCCGCTGCAAGACAGGCAATCGAGATGCTGATCAAAGGAAAACAGCACTCGTCCGTGTACAAATTCCTTAGAAGAATCAGAAGCGAAAGCAAGAGAAGAAAGACTCTGGAACTTTGGGAGAAGCCGCCCAAATGAGCGTTCATATCTTGGCAACGATTTCCGATACAAGAGACCGACTCATCTGTGGAATCTCAAGATGAAAGCCGCTGAGGTTTTCCAAGAGATCTCCCCCGCCGATTTCTTCTACAGGAACCGCGACATCGCGGGATTCACCAACCCTACACGTGCGATCTATTCGACAATACGTGAACTTGTTGAGAACTCTCTTGATGCGTGCGAGGTCCATGGCATAACGCCGGACATTTACATGAGAATCTCGCACGAGTCCGGGCCGGCAGAGGGCCCAGGGGTCTACCGTATCAGAGTGGCGGATAATGGGATAGGGGTGCCCTCGAAACTCATACCCTCAGCATTCGGCCAAGTCCTTTTCGGTTCAAAATACAAGCTCAGACAGACACGTGGGCAGTTTGGGTTAGGCGGCAAGATGGCGATACTTTACGGACAGATCACAACACACTCCGAGGCAATTGTCATTTCGAGCACCGGGCCGACCAAGATACACGAGCTGAGACTTCGGATAGATATTCAGCATAATCTACCCGAAAAGATCAAAGAGATCACACACCCGAATCCAGACCGTTGGCATGGCACCATAGTCGAGTTCTCGACCGAAGCAGATTACACGCGGGCAATGCCCAAGATCTTAGACTACCTCCAAGAGACTGCGATTGTCTCACCATATGCCAACCTGACCTTCGTTGACCCCAGAGGTAGACTCTACAAGTTCGAGCGCGCGACAACTCGCATGCCTGAGCCTCCAAAAGAAACGACCTTGCATCCCCACGGGGTCGATGTCGAGACGATGAAGCGCATCGTGGAGGTGACGCAGGCTCGATCGCTTCATGCTTTCATGAAGATGCACTTTCAGCGAGTTGGAGACACCACGGCACGCAGGTTTCTGGAATACGCAGGGATCCCAGCCAAGAGGAACCCGAAGAAGATGACAAACGAAGAGATCGTTGCCCTCGTAAACGCGATGAAGAGTTTTGAGGACTTCCTTCCCCCTGACTCCAGTTGTCTCTCTCCGCTGGGCGAGGAGTTGTTGAAGGCAGGGATCAAGAAGGAATTGGCGCCAGAATTTGTGGAAGTATATCAGCGGAAACCCTCCGCTTACTCAGGATTCCCGTTCATCGTAGAGGTTGGAATCGCCTACGGCGGCAAGATCCCGAACACTAGCGGAATAGTGCTCTACCGGTTCGCAAACAAGATTCCGCTTCTCTTTGACGAGGCAAGCGATGTTTCGTGGAAGGTAGCCAACTCCCTGGTCGACTGGAGACACTACAAAGTCCTTCCCGACATGCCCATTGCCGTGTTCATTCACCTCTGCTCCACAAAAGTCCCCTACAAGACTGTAGGAAAGGAATTCATTGCCGACCGACCCGATGTCGAAAGAGAGATTCTTAACGCCGTGCGAGAGGTCGCCAGACGGCTCTCCGTCTTCCTCTCCCGGAAGCACACTTTTGAACGGGAGAAGAAACGACTTGATGTCTTTGAGAAGTATCTACCGAAGATAGCGTTGTTCTCAACCAAGCTTGCGAAGGAGAAGAAGGAACCTAACGTCAAACCGTTACTCAAGAATGTGTTGAAGTATGAAGAAAAAGAGGATACAGGAGAAACGGGCAAAGAAGAGCGGACTGGTTAAGGAAAAGAAAACCAAAGTGCTGACATCCCTCAGTGGGCTGGGTCAGCAACTCTACGATCAGATGTCAAAGCGCCAGTTCCCTTGGGTCCAAATGCCAAACCGATCAACCCACAACATACGCTACGACCAGAAGCTAAGGCAGTACATACTTGGCGAGAAAACCGTCAAACGAAGTTCAAGGAACATAAAGCACATCCGACCATTGACTCAACTTGTCTGGACAGCATCATTTGTCGACGAACTCAGAGAACAAGATAGAACCTCAACGCTCAGAGATGTCTTCTATTCAGCTCAAGCGTATGAGATGAGCTTCACAGATCAGACAGAGAGCGACAATATCATCACAGACCTCGAAACCGTTATCGGATACTCAAGAGAAGACTTCAACGTATTTCCGGAAGAGAGATCCTCGATTTTTGGTAACTTAGTGGTAGAGTACACTGTGCCCGGCTACGAGGGGAAGACACTGAACCTTGCCTCACACCCTGATGGAATGATGATAGGACCGGCGCTCACAAACGCCGAGTTCGCCGAATGCAAAGCAGACAAGGTGATAGTCATCGAGAAAGGCGGCCTCTTCACGAGGTTCGTCGAGGAGAAGGTTCACGACAAACACAAAGCCATCCTTGTGCACACAGCAGGCCAGGCACCGAGAGCCACGCGATCACTCATTCGACGACTGAATCAGGAATTGGACCTGCCCGTCTACATCTTCTGCGACGCCGACCCATGGGGAATGCACATCGCCATGGTCATCATCTCAGGATCAGCAAACGCCGCACACCTCCGCGACCTCAACACCCCAGACGCAAAATGGGCTGGCGTATGGGCCTCAGATATCGTCGAGTACGATCTCCCCAGCGACAAGTTAACCGATCTTGACATAAAGAGACTCTACGAATTTGGGAAAGACCCCCGCTACGAAGGCAAACTATGGAAGAGAGAGATTGAGACCTTTCTCAAAGTAAAGAAAAAGGCGGAACAGGAAGCATTCAGCCGATACGGCCTCGCCTACATCGTAGACAAGTATCTTCCTGCCAAACTAAAGGAGATGGAAAAGTACTAGGCGTAGGTGAGGAACTCCCCGGAGCTTAGGTTTCTAAGCACTCGCGGGGGGCGGTCCCTTTTTCTCCTCTTTCTTCTTGGGTTTCTTCACCATCTTGAACTTGCCCATTATTCATCCCATCCTTTACCAATGATGAGGTATCTTATAGAAGTGAGGCTTGCCGAGGCTCAGATCTTGGCTAGGGCGTTCTTGATCTCGTCGTAGTCGGGCTGCTTCCCTGGATCCTCGCTCACCCACCTATACCGTACAATGCCCTTGTCATCAAAGATGAATACGGATCGCTTGGCAGCAGTGTATCCTTTGAGCCCGAGGAAATCATCGTGGAACACATTGAACTTCCTCACGACCTCTCTGCTATAATCGCTTAGAATCGGGAACTGAAGCTTGTTTGCTTCTGAGAAAGCCTTGTTCGTGAATGGGTCATTGACACATATGCCGACGACCTGAGCGTTCAAGCCGTTAAGCGTCTGCATAGAATCTCTGAACGTGCACATCTCACTGGTGCAGACACTCGTGAAGGCTCCCGGAAAGAAGGCTAGAACGACTTTCCTTCCTTGGAATTCCTTCAGTGTTCGCAGTTTCTTGTCTTGGTCCAAGAGCTGGAAATCGGGCGGCTTCTGTCCTACCTCAACCGACACGACCGGACAACCTCAGCTTGGGGTACAACGACACGTACTCAGAGTTAATCATTGCCCATGGACAAGACATAGTGGTAGATCAGCAACAGGTAAATTCCAGCTTGAGCGGAGCATGAATTCTATCTAGGCGGATTGGAATGAAGGCAGTGGTCTTTCACGAGCATGGAGGAACTGACAAGCTAAGATATGAAGAGCGGCCAGACCCGTCGATGAAGGATAACGAAGTTCTGGTGCGGGTCAAAGCTTGTGCTCTCAATCACCTTGACATCTGGGGACGCGTAGGCCTCCCAGGCATTCAGATCCCGCTTCCTCACATTTCGGGAGACGACATCTCTGGGGAAGTTGTGAAGACCGGCAGACTTGTAACGCGGACCCGCCCGGGAGACGAGGTGATCGTCTCTCCTGGCCTGAGTTGCGGCATGTGCGAGTATTGCCTTTCCGGGCGCGACAGCATGTGCCGATCCTACAAGATCATAGGATATGTTGTAGACGGCGGCTATGCGGAGCTCGTTAGTGTACCGGAAGTCAACATCATTCCCAAGCCAGAATGGCTGAAACCTGAGGAAGCCGCCGCAATACCGCTCGTCTTCATGACGGCCTGGCACATGCTTGTGACTAGAGCGGCAGTCGCACCGGGGGAATACGTACTCGTTCTCGGAGCAGGTAGCGGCGTCGGGAGCGCGGCGATTCAGATAGCCAAACTTCACGGAGCACGCGTGATAGCCACAGCCGGCAGCGAAGAGAAGCTCAAGCTCGCTAAGACGCTGGGAGCTGATGAGCTAATCAACCACACCGAGCAAGACATCGCCTCGGAAGCAAGAAGGATAACGGAGAAGCGAGGGGTCGACATCGTCTTCGAGCATATCGGATCAGCAACGTGGGAGAAAAGCATCAAATCATTGGCCGTGGGCGGCAGACTTGTGACTTGCGGCGCAACAACCGGTTATGCGGGACAGACCGACATACGATACCTGTACAGCAGACAAGTGTCAATCTTGGGTTCCTACATGGCGAGCAAAGCAGAGCTCCTCAAGGTGATCGAGCTGGTGAAACAACGGCGACTGAAGCCTGTTGTCGACAAGGTGTATCCACTCGCCGAAGCTGCGAGAGCACAGGAACGAATGGAGAAGAGAGAGCATTTCGGGAAGATCGTCCTGAAACCATAGGATCAACGATTGGCTGAGCGGCTAGGAGCGCCCCAATTGCGCCCCTCGACTAGCGGCGCACTGACTCACATGGTCACTCTGAAGAATGGGTCAGAAGTTCTGATCCGAAGAGCAGGGCCCGAAGACTTCCGGACGCTATTCTCGATGTTCAGCTCACTATCAGACGACACGATGTTTCGAAGGTTTCTGAGATCACAGAAAGCACTCACTGAAGCAGACGCCCAAGAGATGCTTCGGCTTGACGATGGAAACGTCACCTCGCTGATAGCGATTGCCCAGAAGGATCACACCGAGCAGGCGGTCGGCGAGGCACGCTACGTGACCAACTCCTCGGGCGAACTGGCCGAGGCGGCGGTGGTGATCGCTGACGAGTGGCAGAACCTCGGTCTTGGAACTGCATTGTTTGTTGACCTCTTAGCGGAAGCGAAGCGGGCCGGCCTGTCCAAGGTCATCGCCTACTTTGATGTGGAAAACGGGTCCGTGATCCACCTTGGACAGAAGTTTGGTTTCAAACTGGCCCGGAAGGAAACCAGACCCGATTACTCGATGCTGAAAGCCGAGATGACAATCTAGGCTCTATCCTTCAGGCTCTTCAAGTCCTCTTCGGGTTTCCCAGCCTTGATCATCTCAAGCCGAGCTAGTGCCGGAGTTGCGCCGCTCCAAGTCTCATTGAAGTACGTGCGAAGACTCCGCACGAACGGGCGACTGCTTATCCACAGAGCGACTTGTTCTGATCCGCGCCCGTCGGTGTCCTCGCTGTTTCCTATCCCGAAAAGCGCCTCAGTGTCATCTATGATCGACACTCTCACCACAGGTCTCTGAGTCAGGTCCAAGTGTCTGAACGCTATCAGCGTTTGAAACGGCTCCACGAACCGAACAGTGCCGGAGCCAATGTTCGTGATTATCCGGATCTTTCTGCCTCGCTTCGCCAGCATTGACAGAGTTTCCAGCCCCGCATGGCCACTACCTCCAGCAAGATTCGAGGAGCCCATGATCAGATCAATCTGGAGCTTCGAATTCTCACACATGAAGAGCAGTCTCTGTCCAATCCTTGCTCTTCCTTCGAGAACCTGGAATCGCTCGAACGCTGGAGCGCCGGTTTCAACATTTAGAGTCTCAAATGAACGCTCGAGGACTGCAGCTCGTTCCTCCAGCGTTGCAAGCTTGTTTCTTCGTTCCGTCAAGAGTATCTCGAGACACCGTGAGAAGGGTGCGGCTTGGAACCTGACTGGCTGCTCTAGACTGGCCTCGACGAGGCCTCGACGCTGGAGGTTTCTGAGAGTCCGGTAAGTTTCGGTTCGATTCAGTCTGAGTGCACGGGCGGCGACGCTCGCTCTCTCAGCGCCGCGTTTCGCGAGAAAGGTGACGACCTTAGCCTCATTGTTGCTTAATCCATACTCAATGAGCTGATCCACGATCTCCTCCATCGTTCGAGCTGCGTGATGAGAGAGACTCATTCCATGACGCCGGGTCCTGTCTGTCACAGGACAGACACCGCCTCGAATATAAGCAAAAAGCCAACTAATCCATGGACTTGGATGAAGACGGGATGCCTATCGATCCTGAATTCATGAAACTGCCTGTGATCCAGAACCACATAGGTCACGAGGTTCGAGGAACGGTTCAACCGCCCGGGAAGCTTGGAATTCACGGGAAGACGGTTGCGGTGGACTTTGATGTCTGCATTGCGGACGGAATTTGCATCTCGGTCTGTCCTGTGAACGTTTTCGAGTGGCTTGAAACGCCGGACTGCGAGACCCCCAACGCAAGCGGGCAAGCGATCCTTATGGCCAAGAAGTCTGATCCGGCCAGAGAGAACGACTGCATCTTCTGCCGAGCGTGCGAAATCCAATGCCCAGTCACAGCGATCAAGATCACTGAGCCGTGAGTGCCAACAACCGCGTACCAGCCTCTGGCTGCACTACTCATGCGTATCTGGTGTGGCTGCGCTCAAGTGGCTGCTCTCGCTGAGCAGTAAGAGAGAAATCGGCGATTTTCTCTTTACGGTCAGGAGCCAGCGGCAGTGCAGTTCTCTGCGAGCCTTCCAACGTTCATCGCGACAGTGATAGTTGTCACTGCTTCTGGAGCGCTCATGCCAGGCCCCTTGTTCGCAGCTAGCCTACTGCAAGGAATCAAGGGCGGCGCCAAGTCTGGTTTCATGATGTCAGTTGGACACATGCTCGCAGAGCTCCCGCTTGTCATGCTGATGGGTATCGGCATATCGAGCCTGCTGAATCTTCCGGGTTTCTTCACGGTTGTGGGCTTGATCGGAGGATCCGCCTTGATAATCTTCGGCGCATTCCAGCTCAGATACGTGACACGTAGCTCATTCAGCGCTGAGCCCGTTGAGGACGCAAGGATGCAGAAGAGGTCACTGATTCTCGGCGTCGCACTGACCGGACTCAACCCATACTTCATAGTGTGGTGGCTGACGTTCGGCCTAGGACTGGTCGTTCAAGCAGTAGAGCTCGGCGCACTTCTCGGCGTCCTGATCATGTACATCTCGCACGTGTGGATGGACTACGCTTGGTTGACCGGCACTTCATACCTTTCGGCCAGAGGCAAGAACGTCCTCAAAGCCAAGGGATACAGGCTGCTGCTCATCGGACTTGCGCTGTTCCTGATGTACTTTGGAACGGGATTCATTCTACGTGCAATATTCCAATTCAACATACTGCCTTGATGATCCGGGATACCGACTGTGAGAAGAGACTTCGTTTCGAATTCTCAAGGGCTCGTGGAACACTATGTTCTAGTCCAGTTTCGGCTCAACGGTTTCTGTTGATGTTGTCGTGAAGACATCATTTCCCAAATGAAGGAGGGGCCTGAATCGTTGGAGATCATATACTCTCTTGAAGACTTCTTTCCCTGCATACGCTGCTAGCACCTTGCCTATTATGAGAACGTGGTCGCCTCTAGGAATCATGTCTTCGACGCTGCACTCCACGTGAGCGACACATTCATTGATGATGGGGACGCTCACTTTCCTTGCTTTCCCAGCGGTCAAATCGGTTTCCTTGAGTTTGTTCACGTCCTTCCCGGATTTCCGTCCACAGTAGAGAACTTGACGTGCCATCTCGAATCGTGCGATGTTCACGACAAATTCACGTGTCTGCTCTACTAGGCCGTACGAGTGGCGATCTTTCTTGACTGCGAAAACCAGCATTGGTGGGTTCAAGCTCACCGGCATGATCCATGCTATCGCCAAGGCGTTGGCCGTACCATCCTTTCCTTGAGATGTGATGAGGGTCGCATTGAATGGATGCAAGAGCCTTGAGAATTCGTTGAGTGGCACATCTACTTCGGACATTATGATCACGCTCGCAAACTGGAGTTACTGTTTCGTCTTCGCTCGCGCTTTGGTTAATCGCTTTGTGAGCGCATTCACTTTCGCGAGCGGAAACGGCCGCTGAGTCGTGACCAGTACGAAGCCATCTTCCAGATAGAGAATCACAGCAATTATCTTCTCGTGAACTAGTATCGAGTATTCCGGGGGGCCGAAGAAGATAGTCCTGTTCTCCGCGGACTCGTGGGCGATCAGCTGTGAAATCAGTTCTGGGGTCTTTTCAAGCGGTTCCATGGGCTCGATCTCAGCGCGCATCCCGCCTTCGAGTATTCTCCCCTGACTGTCGACAACCGCGGCGAATCTGACTTTCTTGTCGAAACGCATCGCAGAGTCGTAAACTCCGGCCAATCCAGACGCCTCATGAACCCGCTAGTTTTGAAGGGTAAAAACCCTTGTGTATTGGCGCGGTTGCCTCAGTTCTTCGCAAAGTTCTCAGGGGTCTGATTCTCGAAGAGGCCGTGATAGTGGCCCGTCCCGAGCGTCCGCTGGAGAATTAGCTGGCACACGGCAGTATGCGGGAAGATCTCGAGCGGGGAGGGACCGAAGTTGCTGAGTTCCAGAACCTGATTGTTTGCTATGCCTGGCTGCACGAAGCTTGCTGAGATGTGAACGAGTAAGCCTACCCTTGAGAAGCGGCTGCGCCCTTCGAGCCAGCCGCAGATGTTGTCTGGAAGCGTCACTTTCTCTTCAGTGATCCCTAATACTGTCTCGCCGGGGCTGAGCTGAATCCCCGAGCCACGCGGGACGCGAATTCCCTTCGTTGCCCTCTTGAAGTCCGTCAGGTCAGTAACCGGGATGCTCTTGTGCGGCGACAGGAAGACCCGAAAGACGTTCGCCAAATGCAGGTCGATCGAAGCTGCTCTAACACAGCTTGGTCGGAACGGTTCGATCTTGACTCTGCGAGCTTTGATCTCTCTGAGGATCTCGCTTCTCGCTAGGACGCTCACGCATGATCACCTGATGGAATGCTATTCGAATCTCTGATGTTCATTGGAGTATTTCAAACAAGCGTGATCACACGAAAACCGTGGCGGGCACCGTTCTCTTTAACAGAAACCCATTATTGGCTTGATTAGACAACGTAGTGCGCATGGAATTCGTGTCGGAGAAGAGGTCCGCAAGGCTCCATTCGCCTCTCAAGAACTTCGAACTAGATGTACAACTGGTCGAACATAGACGAGATCCGCTCACTGGGCGCGGTAGCGTTGTGTTGGGAGGCAGACGCGACTACGTGAAACGTTACTTCCAAACAGACGAGAACCTGCTCGATGAAACGGCAAAGCGAACGCGCGAAGGCTGCCCCTTCTGCCCGGGAAAGGCTGCAAAGTCCACGCCAAAGTTCCCCGCTGACTTGGTGCCTGAAGGGAGCATCCAGGTCGGCGAGGCAAGAACGTTCCCGAGCCTGTTCGCCCACTCTGAATTCAACGCCGTCACTGTCATCACTAACAGCCATTACGCTAGACCCAGAGAGTTCACGACAAGAATCCTTGCCGACGCGCTTGAAGCCTCTGCACGATACCTGAGCTTCGTACACCAGAAGAATCCCAAGGTCAGAAACGGAGCGGTGCTGATGAATTGTCTCCCGCCCGCCGGCTCGACGGTTGTGCATCCCCACATGCAAGCATTGGCAAGCGATCACTCGTTCGACATGCTCGCCGAAGTTGACACCAAAGCAAGGGAATACTGGGACGCCTGCGGCTCCAACTACTGGAAGGATCTTGTCGCAGAGGAGAAGAAGCGCAAAGAACGCTATCTGGGATCGGTGGGCGGCTCGGATTGGATCATGGCATACTCGCCGACAGGCTCCGACGAGGCCTGGGGCATCACATTTGACAGTGCTGATCTGACGAACATCTCGAAAGGCGCACTGTCGGATTTGGCAGACGGACTCGCGCGCGTACTGAAGTTCTACGATGAACTTGGCATACGAAGCTTCAACACCGTGCTCTTCTCTCCACCATTTGGGGAAACATCACGGCATGCAGCTGTGGTATTGAAGGTCGTCTCAAGATACGGCTTTCAGAGTCAAAACGTGAATGATGTCTGGGGACTGCGATATTTCCTTGATGAAGGCGAAGTCTTCGACTCCCCTGAAGACGTTGCGTCTGGGCTGCGTAAGTACTTCGCCTGATCTTCGCTCTAACGAGCGTAGAGCACTTGCATCATCTGGATGAGGAGAAAGACACATGAATCTAATATGCTGCCTTCTCGGCGTTGTGATCCGTGAGGCTGCACGGCTTTGACATCGAAAGACAGCACTTCAACCACAGAGCGACCTAAGCAACTTGGGCTAAAGAACGTCGCAAACCTTGGAATTGTCAGCATGTTCACAGACATATCAACCGAAATGATTCTTGGCGTCCTTCCCATCTATGTGATCACTCAGCTTGGCGCGACGAAGGAACTGCTCGGGCTAATGGAGGGCACCGCTGAGTTTCTCAACTACATGTTCCGCGTATTCTCGGGAGCGATCTCCGATCGACTCAGCCGCCGGAAGCCTCTCATATTCCTTGGCTATGGGCTCTCGACGATCGCCAAGCCGCTCTTTGCAGTCGCGACAAGCTGGTCTGGAGCATTCGTCGTAAGACTGACCGACCGAGCCGGGAAAGGCATCAGAACGTCACCACGGGACGCATTGATCAGCGAATCCGTCAAAGAGGCCAAGAGCGGAACAGCGTTCGGGCTGCATCGTTCCGCTGACCAGGTCGGAGCAGTTATCGGCCCAGTCTTGGCGTTTCTGTTGCTGCCACCATTCGGAGCTAGAGGTATCTTCTGGATCTCGCTTGTTCCCGGCGCATTATCACTTGTCGTTCTCGTGTTCTGGGTTCAAGACCGAAGAGGAACAAAGACTGCGACTCCCGTCTTCAAGAATGCGAGGACCGTTCTCACGAAGAAGTTCAAGTTCTTCCTACTCGTGATGGGGGTCTTTGCACTCGGCGCCTACAACTTCTCATTCATCTTGGTGAAAGCAAGCGCTCTCGGAGCTTCGACCGAAACCGTTGCCCTGGTCTATGCCACTTTGAACGTGGCTACGGTTATGGTAGGGCTCCCGTCAGGGATACTGTCCGACAGATTTGGAAGAGAGAAGTTATTGGTCTTGGGCTTTGGTATCTTCTTTGTCGCTTCATTGGCGGGCCTACTGTCAACCGAAGGCATCCTTCTGGGATTTGTCATCGCTTTCATTTACGGCGCATACATCGGAATCTCAGAGGCCTTACAGCGAGCTCTGGTTCCTTCACTTGTCTCAGTCGAGCTAAAAGGGACTGGGTACAGCGTCTACTATCTCGTGATAGGTACCTGTTCGCTGATAGCGAATCTCATGTTCGGGATACTCTCGGACCAGCTCTCCATGGGCGCCGCGTTCACCTACAGCCTGCTCACGTGCTCCCTGGGGATCATTGGAATGCTCGCGTTCATCATCTCGAAACCGAAGACATGATTGGGGGCCTGATTCACAGAAACGGGCCCCGAAACCCTGTAATCACTGGACCACTCTAGATGGAGCTGTGATGCGCATGGACGCGGCGAGCGGCATTGACAAGAGCTACGTTCTGGACCTACTGAAAGAGCTTGTTGCAACCAATAGTGTGAACCCAACTGTTGGCAAGGGCCCCGGAGAGGCAGCAATCGCTAAACTTCTCCAAGATCGACTCAACTCCATCGGCGGTCTTGACATCCGAATGCAGCCAGTAGCCGACGGGAGAAGCAATGTCATCGGGATCCTGAAGGGTTCAGGCGGTGGACGAAGCCTGATGCTGAACGGTCACATGGACACTGTCGGCGTGGACGGGATGATCATCGAACCATTCAAGCCGTCCATCCAGAACGGCCTCATGCGCGGCAGAGGCGCGTGCGATATGAAAGGAGCGCTGGCTGCCATGATGGGCGCGGTGAAATCCGTCATCGACTCAAGGATGATACTGCGTGGAGATCTCATCTTCAGTGCCGTAGTTGATGAGGAGTACAAGAGTCTCGGCATCACGAAGCTCATCGAAGAGTGCAAAGCCGACGCAGCAATCGTGGGCGAGCCCACGGATATGAGGGTCGCCACGACTCACAAAGGGTTCGTCTGGATCGAAATCGAAGTCAAAGGAAAGGCCGCACACGGTTCAGTTCCCGAGAAAGGTGTAGACGCTATCGCTCACGCCGCCAAGATCATGTCAGCGGTCGAGAAACTTCAACGGCAGCTCGCAAGCCAAGTTCACCCGCTCCTAGGTACACCCAAGATCCACGCATCAACCGTACAAGGCGGAACCGACTGGAGCATAATCCCTGAACGTTGCGTTCTCAGGCTTGAGCGACGGACACTCCCTGGGGAGACTGTCGCGTCCGTTATGGCCGAGATCGAAGGTATCCTCCAGGCCATTAGACGGGAGACGACGGACTTCAACGCCACCGCCCATAGCCCCTACGATATGGCTCCCCTTGAGACGGCCGAGTCTGAAGAGATAGTGCAGACGGCACAAAGGGCTCTCGCCGCGAACATGGGAACCAGAGTGCCGGTCATTGGGGTTCCATACTGGACCGACGGAGCCCTCCTATCCAGCATGGGGTCGATACCGACATGCCTATTCGGTCCCGGAGACATCGGGGTGGCGCATTCAGCCGATGAGTACGTCAAGCTCGAAAACGTCCTCACGTCAGCTCATGTCTACCGTGGAATCATCCAAGAATACTGCTCATAATTCAGCCCACTTGACGAATGACAATGTCATGCCATGGGGAGTGTTAACGGCGAGTGAGCCCGAACACGAACTTGGCCTAGCCGATACCCTTTTGATCGCAAAGACGGCCGCCGATTTCTTGCTCTTTGTCAAGCACGAGTCTGAAACCCTCATTGGCATTCCATTGCCTTGCTACTAAGCGATGGGCCATGATGAAGAGGGGCGACCACCCGAGCAGGGTGGCAAAGAATAGGAACGCTCGCCCAACCTTCGAGAAGACCATCCACAACCTCTGCCCAAACTGCAGGAGCACCCAGTTTACGGTCTACTTCGAATCAGGCAGCCCACGCAAGGTAGGCGCGCTCTGCTATTCATGTGGCACCGTGGGCTTCTTCGCTCGAGACAACTTCTTCCAGATCGGACGAATCCCCATGAAGCATAGACGGCTTGCAGGTCATCGTGCCCTGGAAGTAGTCGGCGGCTAACTCACAACCGCTCACGACCCGCGACGAGACAGCAGGGCCTACTCTAGATCAGATATCGATAGGCGCGCAGATCATGTCACTCGCGTTCGTCATCACATAGCGCATCATTTCTCGTACCGCTTTGTAAGTGCGCCCGAATTCGAATCGTCGCTCTAATGCACGTATCAACTACTTAGTCCGCACAAATATCCTACGAACGTTGACTATTCCTTTTGGACAATCCATGCCTTCTGGATATTCTTCGCCTTATAGAATTGCCATTTGATGTGACGAATGACATTCGCTAGAAACACTTCTCCTTGATGATAAGTTCTCTCCAGAATTGCGTCTCTGGACAGAAAGATCTCCTTCAACTCTTGTTGTTCCTTCTTAGGCGCGAAGAATGCGTATATGGGAACACCAATCGCGAACAGAATGGCAGACGTTAGGATCTGTTGCACATTTATTTGTGTCATCAAGAAGAGCGAAAAAATCACACCCAATGCTGGGATTACTGTGAGCTGCCAAGTCCTGGTTCGGGCATTTGCGTGTCTTCTTTCGAGCAGAAAAGCGGATATGCACGTTGCTAGGTAGGCGAATGAGAGCAGAAACACCGAGCTGTTGATTAGCGCTGACAAGCTGTTCGTAATGCTTGCAACGAAAGCCGTTGCACACAGCACGATTATCCCTATGTACGGTGTGTGATATGATCTCTGCAATCGGCTGAATGCTCTAGGGAGCAGTCCGTCGATTGACATTGCAAATGCTAGCCTAGATGTCCCCATACTCCCGGATTCATCTGCCCCCAGAATGGAGACAAGTGCACCTATCGTCAAGATCAGTCCTCCAATTATTGCCATGGTCGGCGAGACGCTCAGCACGTTCGCAGCAGCAACGGCCAACGGTGCTGACGACGAGGCCAGAGTCCGTTGATCTACCACCCCGATCACAACAACATTAGTAACAATATAGAACGCTGCGACGATCAGCATGCCCAACAGAAGAGCCTTCGGCAGAGTCTTCCTCGGGTGTTGAATTTCATCTGCTGGCAGACTGGATAGTTCAAAACCAGCATAGGCCCAGAAAATCAGCACTAATGTTTGTCCCACGTTCGAAAGGTCACCGTTCAGGAAAGGTTGGAAGTGCGCAGCCGCCACATTGGGCTGCAATCCCATGAATCCCAAGCCCAAACATATGAGAAGAAGCAGGGGGCCCAGTTTCACAATGGTTAAGAAGTCATTGAACTTCCCGGCCGTCTTGACACCGTAAATGTTGGTCAAAATGATTGTGACGATAAACGCTCCTTCCAGTAGCAACTGAGATAGCGGATCCAAGTTAGGATCCAACGCAAGAAAGTATTGGGTGAAGGCGACTGGAAATACTGCTAATGAGAACCATTCAGCCAAAAGAAGGGCCCAGCCTACCATGAAACCCGCGTATGATCCTGCCACCTCTTTGGTGTAGGCATAGGGGCCGCCGACCCTGGGTAGGTAAGTGGCACAGTAAGCGAAACATAGAGCGATCACAATCGCAATGATTCCCGCAACAAACCAAATCAGAAGCGAGGCGGGTCCAAGAAGCCTAGCGCTAAGTGCGGGGACCACAAAGATATCCGCACCAATAGCTGAACCAACCACAAGACTCGTAGTATCAAACGTATTCAATTGCCGACGTAGGCTCACTTTCCTGGTCAAATCGATTCACGCAGCAAGATCAACGCCAAAGATCTGCTATGAGCAGACAAGCGCATGCTATTTGTCCGTGTAAAGCGTTACTGCACAGCTTGCTCCAGTTTGACGCTAGTTCCTTGCTAATGAACACATGGGATCCCAGAGAGACAAAACTACGGGCTCAGTATCAAGGATCTTGAGGACTTCTGGAGATAGATACTCTTTCCTCACAACAACCTCGTAGAGGTATTCGTCGAACCATTCATCAATCATGTACATGTATCCTTGATCCCCTATGGCAGCTCCCCAGCTGTTTTCAACTCGCCACTTCCTAGGGTTGCCATGCTCATCTAGGTCAACCCCCGTAATCACCATGGCGTGAGTCATCTCACTATCTGCATAATCCAATCTTGCAGCTTTATCGAGTTGGAACTTCGTACCATAGACTGATTCGTAGTCATAGATGCTTAGATCCATTGCGCCCATGTTCGTTTGCAGCATCTTCCCTGCGTCGCATCCGAACCATACAGCATGATTGGCTTTGATCATGTCCACAGTTGCCTTCTTCAGCGTCTTCAAGTCGACGTTCAAGTAGCGGGTATCTTGGCCGCCGACGACATTACCGAGATATTGCACAGTGTACAGTTTGTTGAATGCTTTATTGGGGGCGTTGATGAGACTCACGAAATCATCAAGTTCTATTCCGATGTATTCATTGTAGAACTGAACTGGGGTGATGTTCCCCTTTCTGTGGAAAACGCCGTCCTTGTCCCGCCACTCCCAGTAGAATGTCTCTGGAGGAACACCAAGGTTGATGCACAGCAACCTGTAGAATTCCTCCATCAGTTCTCCTTTTTTCTCTCTCAGCTCAGTCGCAGAGGCCCTTTTTTCGTTGATATCTCGCAGTACCTTAGCGTATTCTCTTAATTTCGAGGCGAATAGAGTATTCATGGGATCAGAATCGTTGCTGTTGGCTGTCTCGGGCATGAACGTTTTTGGAATAACCCCGTACTTCTCTATGAGATTCACAAACATGTTCCATTCGCCACCGTCTGGTATTGGATCAGAAAGCAGCGAACTAACTAGCCTCCCATTCAGAGGCTCTTCTTTTGTTTCGATCACGTTTTCTAGAAAATAGTTGGCTTTCTCCAGTTTATCCCAGAACATCTGATATATTTCAGAGAGTTCAAATGTCCTCAGTTTCAGCTTCTTCATTGCTTCAAGAGACAGTGTACTGAGTCCAGAAAACAACCAGCATCTTCCTGATCTCTCTTGATTGGTAGCATCAGGAGACTCGATAAGATTGCTGAAGGTAAAGTTCTGTCTATCCACCTCTTTTCTACTCAACGCAACCGCGGCTATACCATTCTCCGTAACGGCATTCAGGGCAAGAACGTTTCTTGGATCCTTGTTGAAGGACCGCGAGAAACGTCTTATCTCTTCAAAACTCAAGCGCTTTTCCAAAAGGTCTTCCAACTGAATGTGTACATCCATCCATAACTAAAATAGATTTCATCACCGTCACGGCCCAAAGGCCAGATCATGTTGGGCACGGTGACTCAGCTAGCTTGAGGAGTTTCCAGAAATGCCTGAACAGAGGCGCGCCAACGCCGCAAGCAGGGGCGATCACTGCAATCTCGTCTGCAACGTAGTGTTGCTTATGCTCGCGATGCCATGGTTCCTACCGGCAATCAGTCTTGCCATTTCTGTCGCTCTCCGGAGGAACCGCCCCCCACCCCCCCTGGGGGGTAGGTAGCCTTACCGATTCCTCGGTGGACGCATGACAGACCTGAGTGAATCTATGCTCCAGGGCATAGAAATGAGAAATCGCTGCCGACACTTTGACCCAGTCATCGCGAGGCGGAAAATGGGTGGTGCTGGCTCCGTGACTGGAAAAACTCAGCCGTAGGCTGGGAGCGGAAGTGCGTTATTGGGGAAGTCTCGCGAAACCTACCCCGAACCGTTCATCCATCTTGTCTAGGACGTTGGGTATCCCTTTCAGCTCAAACGTCAGTACCACCAGAAGTTCGTCTACGTAGAACGCCATAAGGTACAATCGTCCGTATGCGACAACGATAGACTTGAGATCTCCAATCCCCGTTCCGACGAGTCTTCCCCACAGCAGGCCCATTATGGTCGGAAAGACGTGCAAGGTCAGCTCGTCAGTTGCCTTGTCCGTGAAGCTCTCCACTTCAGGCCTTTGGGTGTTCTGGAGTATGTTTCCCTGTTGATCGGATACACCTACCCAACGTATGCCTTCGTCAAGACGGAACAGCTCCTCAACGAGCTCCTTAGCGTCCAATACTAGCCTCTCTCACATTCTAACGCATGTAACACTCCGCCTTGAATCTACCTCAGGCGCATGGACCGCATGGTAGGCGCTCCGGAGCGGACTGATTCGTCTGTGTGCCTGGCCTGATAACAAGATTCAATATCGTACTCATTTAGTTAGGGCAAGTCATCAAGGATGTACACATGCAGAATATTGATGTGTTGTACTTTCTTCAGCCAATCGTCACCATCGCGTTCAGCGCCGGCCTGGTAATCTACTGGAACCGTAAGCGAAGCTTCACCAGAGCTGCGCTGGTTCTCTCTCTTCTGGCATATGCAGGGGCTATAGTGGTCAAGATCATACTCCAAACCCTGACATACAGTGGGTTCGTATCGCGCGTCGGAAACAATCCTGTGGCGCTAGGAGCTTACTTCGGAGTTCAGACCGTGTTCTTCGAAGTTGGTGGGGCATATCTGGTGGCAGTCTGGGCGGTTTCCCGAAGGACGCTGAACCCTAGAGACGCTGAGAGCTATGGGCTTGGACTCGGGTTCTGGGAAAATGCAGGCTACGTCGGAACTCTCGGCACCATCACGCTGCTGTCAATCTACGCGGCGCTTGCCATTGGTGGCCCAACTGCAGAAGAAGTCTATTCGAGTCTAGTTGTCGCTCGACCCGACCTTTTCTATCCTGCAATGCAGGCGTTGACACTTGTTGGATATGCCTTGTTGGAGCGAGTATCTTCGTTGCTGTTTCATTTCTCTTGGGGATACCTTTGCCTCATTGCAGCTAGCACCGCCAGGAAGCGGTACTTGCTGCTTGCCTTGCCGATGGGGCTGGTGGATTTCTCGGTGCCGTTTGCAGGTATTCTGGGCACTGCCGCATTCGAAGTTCTGATCTTTCTACTCGGGTTGGGCTGTCTGGGATTGGTTTTGCTTGTCACGAAGGACCTGCGCCAGAAGTTTAGCGCGAGACCTTCGGTCTGACACGACTAGGCAGAATGCAAGCTTCTCTCTTTCCAATAACAGCGATGTATTGCGATCCTGTTGAATCTAAGAAACGTTCAATGCACCAACCTGTTCCCATCATTATCCTGCGCATCTCGCGTTTTGATACTAACAAGTAGTCGAACCAAGGCGTCATGTACGTTCTGTATCTGACTCTAATCCTGACCTGCCCCGACATTCTCCCCTTGCTTCTATTCACTTTCTGATACGCCAAATGCATAGGGTCTCTAGTCTTGTATGGGTCTGTGCTTTCTGCGATTATCCTCGCGTCGTCCGATGTCACTTCATACAGTCTCCTCAGCAACAATCTCGCTCGGCTGAAGCTACCGAAGAGGCCGAAATTGTTCCCGAACATGAGTAGGGTGTCGAACTTGCCAAACCTGGCGCCAATGTTGCTGATAGACAGCACTCTGACTTTCTTCAGCCCTCTAAGCTTGCAGACTTTCACTGCCAACGGCGAGATGTCAATGCCAGAGACGTCAAGCCCTCTCTTCTGTAGGTAGAGCGCTACTCTGCCGGCCCCACAGCCGATGTCCAGGACTCTTCCTTTCACAAATCGCATTGCTTTGCGCTCATGCGCCGCCCAACTTCGGAACTCCGCGAAGTAGTAACCAGGCAATGTTCTTGAGGGATCGAGAAGACCATCTTCGCGTTCTACGATTTCTTGGCCACGCCCTTTCTTGAAGCAGTCCAAGACCAAATGACCATACGCGTCTTGGCGATCTCTCAGCATCATGACCGTTTGCCCATACGAAGTAAGCACATGCCGATTTCAAACCATCGCAGTCCGCGAATCGGATTTGGCGGTATGTGCGCGCACCAAGAGAGCCGCGCACAAAGAATAGCGGAAGCCATAGCCATCAGAAATTAAAGCGAAGCAGATCCAAGGATTGTCGGACACTTGATTTCGGCCGTCAGACAATTCATTTCGAGTCCCGAACAGGTTTCGCGCTAAGGAGAGCCTGTAACCTCCTGATGGCCTTGGTCTTCTCGTTCTCTCCGACGTTCGCTTTCTGGGTAGCGTTTTCGATGATCTCGATCGTCTTGTGATAGGTTCTCCTGTCAACCGGGAATGGGATGCCATCTTTGCCTCCGTGTGCAAAGCTGTACTTGGCAGGGTCTTTCCACGAGGGTGCCGTTCCGTAGATGAGTTCTGAGACAAGCGCTAGGGCTCGAATGGCTTTGGGTCCGATGCCTCGGAGGGCGACAAGCTCCTCGTAACTCTCAGGTTGGAACTCGTACGCTCTGCGAAGCGCCTCCACAGTTGTTTCGGATAGTCGCGTTATCGAGTGCTGAGTCGGCATGACGAGCATAAGCGCTCGCTGATGACCGGGCAAGTATTGGTCGATCGATGCCTGCTCTGCACCACGAGTGAGACTCGATAGGCTGTTCGGGCTGTCGCGGACAAGGTCTAGGCTGGTCTTTCTTGATTCTTCGCTCTCGTGCGCCGTCATGTCGAGCACAGACTGCCCGAGACGGTCACTTGCGATGCCTGAATGGGGCTCCTCAACGAAGCTGGCAATGTTGTCGGAGAGCCAGTGGTAGCGACGTGCGAGCCGTCCCTGCATCCCCTGCTGGACAACCGCCCATTCTCCGTCTTCGGTCACTATGAAGGTGTGGTGGTAGAGCTGGTATCCGTCCTGCACGCAGCTGCTGTCCACCTTGGCGGCCATCTTGCTTGCGTACTTGAGTGACTCAACCCGATGAGACGACAATGAGAAGACCTCGGCGACATCTTCGAGCTCGTCTTGGGTTCGTCTTGAGGCTCGGCCTTTCCCCCCGTAGAGCGCAATGCCGAATTCGTGTGGCACTATTGCCTCTTTCAGCGCCCCGCATACGGTTGTGGTCAGCCCGGATGAGTGCCAGTCAAAGCCTAGCGTACACCCGAGTGCCTGAAAGAAGAACGGATCGCTGATCCTTCTGAGGAACTCGCGTTTGCCATGCTCTTGCACGATTAGTTTGACGATGGCTCCGCCTAGGCGTTTCATCTCGGCGAAGAGCCAAGGTGGACACCTGCCAGGATGAAGCGGAAGCTCAGCTAGGCCTGCCCTTTTCATGACATCCGGAAAGCCTGCATTCGGGTAGATTAATCGTGAGAGGCCAGACTGGACACTCGCTCAGATACGCCAGACACGGATCGTTGAACTGGCTCTGGTTTGGATGGATGATGACTCCTATTGGATCACAGCGTTCGAGTCCGATCGTGTGATTCTTTCCTCGATCACAAGGCTTCACGAGTGTTGCTTCCTCTTTGTCAAGCACCACACTCTCAAACCTGCGCCCACGTGCCTCTGAACATCTTTGATCAAAGGCGGTTCGCCGCCAGAACTGAAGCATTACGGAGGTGATTGTCAAATTGCAGAATGCACCGACGACGAAGAAGAAATCCAACAGGGGAATACTGATCGGACTGATCGTACTCGCGGTGATCGTCACGGGAGTATACGCCTATTACCAATCCGCTCCACAGCCACAAGGTCAGACTGAGACACTGAACATTGACATCAAAGCGGTCACGCAGAACGGAGCCGTGCACCACATTTTCGACCCAGGGACAATAACTGTCCACAGAGGCGACCACATAGTCTTGACCGTGACCAACACGGACCCTCAAGATACGCATGGCATCACGATTCCGGACCTAGCTTTGGATACAGGCGCATTGGCACCCGGCCAGAGCGCGAAACTTGAATTCAACGCGGACACCACAGGAACCTTCACAATGCGTTGTTCAGTCCCAGGCTGCGCCGACGACCACACGCAGATGATAGGTCAGCTAATCGTGACACAGTAGCGCACGACCATCCCCCCTTCCTCTGAATCTTTTTCCTTGCTCTATCTTCGAGATGATCCTTGGATGCGGTAGATCGGGGTGTTTAACACCCTCCACACAAAACCCAACATACAAGTAAGCGCAATGCCACCATGCCCGAGTGCCTGTACAAGGTTGGAATCCTGTGCGTATCACCTCAAGCATCGTACTGCTAGTCGGCATCATCGCGGTCTCTGCCGCGTCGATTCTCATACGTAACGCCCAGACGACAACGCCTTCACTTGTCATTGCCTCTTACCGCATGACGATCGCGTCGCTCGTGGTCGTGCCCGTAGCTCTATGGCGTCACCAGAAGGAGCTCCGTAAACTTCGGGCAACCGAGTGGCTGCTAGCCGCTGCTTCAGGCGTGTTCTTGGCGCTCCACTTTGCAGCGTGGGTCACCTCTCTCGAGTACACATCGGTGACCAGTTCAGTTGTTCTGGACGCGACTTCGCCAATGTGGGTTGCGATCGGGTCGTGGCTTCTCCTCCGCGAGCGCTTGACGCGTCCTGTGATCTTTGGCTTGATCGTCGCGGTAGCGGGTAGCCTCGTCATAGGTTTAGGCGATATGACGCAGGGAACCAGCAGCGCATCTCTGCTGGGGAATTCCCTAGCACTGGTCGGCGCTCTGATGGTGACTGGCTACTGGCTGATTGGCCGGCGTGTGCGCGGGTCACTATCGCTTGCGCCGTACGTTGCAATCGTCTACAGCATGGCGGCGATTGTCTTGCTGATAATGGTCGCGGGTGCGCGTCAACCTGTGACAGGGTACGATACGACAACCTACGTATGGTTGGTGTTGTTGGCGCTGGTGCCTCAACTGGTTGGCCATTCATCGTTCAACTGGGCACTCGCACGCCTACCAGCAGTGTTCGTGGCCGTTGCAACCCTTGGCGAACCAATTGGAGCCACGGTGCTCGCGTATTTTCTCCTCAACGAGACACCCACGACAATCAGAATGTTCGGTGCTGCGCTAGTACTCGCAGGTATTGCAGTAACTATGAGCCGCCAGCCAAATGCTGCGTCAGTCGAACCTCAATAGGCATCTGCGGGAATCAGTTCGCGGGCGGTTGAGAGCTTCCAATCGTGAAGACGTTTAGATGGCGCCGCCGGAAGGATTCGAACCTTCGACCAACGGGTCGCTGCCATGTGGCTAACAGCCTCAGCCTCAATCTTGCCGATCGAGTCCGCTGCTCTGCCACTGAGCTATCGTCTATGATCAACCGCTTGATCGTAAACGGCGGCTCGTTTAGGCGGCACCGTTTTGACCGAGCCTCAAGCCGCTTATTTAAGAGTTCATCATCAACCGAACGCATCCCAAAGCTGTCATAGATCACGCGACAGCGAATGACCAGATGAAGCTCATCCGTCTATCCTTTAATATCCCGCAGAGACCGATCACAACTCGGTCCAAGGAAGATCAGTTTTGAAGGCGCGAGATCGAGGCTTCAAGGAAGCAACGAGGATCGAGGAAGCACGCCGCATCCTCTACGAGGCCCTCCAAACCGTCTCATTGCCATCAGAGACGATCCCGGTTCAAGGTTCGCTCAACCGGATACTCGCCGAGGACGTAGGCGCGGATGCGAGCGTTCCTGCCTTTGAGAAATCAGCGATGGATGGTTATGCCGTTGTTGCGGAGGACACGTTTGGTTCCTCGCAGACGAACCCGAGCCTGCTGAAGTTAGTCGGGGAGAGCAAGATCGGGGAACTGCCCATGAAGACTCTTCGAAAAGGAGAGGCTATTGCGATCGCCACCGGGGCGCCTGTGCCGCAAGGCGCGAATGCCGTTGTGATCGTTGAGAACACGAAACGACTGGATACAGGAGATGTGGAGATGTACGCAGCTGTCGCACCTGGCGAGAACATTTCCCACATCGGCGAAGATGTGAAGCAAGGCACAGTAGTGCTGGAGAGAGGCAGAAAGTTGAAGCCCCCTGACCTGGGGCTCCTTGTTTCTCTTGGTCGAGAGACCGTGAGTGTGGTGCGAAGACCTAAGGTCGCCATCCTATCCACCGGTAATGAGGTATCAGAGAGCGGTCCTGTCACATCTGGCAGGATAGTTGATGTCAACCGTCCTGTGCTCATGGCGATGGTGGAGGAATGTGGAGGCGTGCCGCTGGATCTTGGCATTGCGAAAGACGATGCCGAGGAGATCTCTAAGAAGCTCAAGCGGGGACTCACCTCTGCAGATCTTATCTTGGTGACAGCTGGAACGTCTGTTGGCAAAGGCGACCTCGTGCCTGACGTCATCAATACGCTTGGGAAGCCTGGGATGTTGGTGCACGGAATAGCGATGCGTCCATCTCTGCCCACTGGACTCGCAGTGGTGAACGGCAAACCTATCGTGTCGTTGCCCGGACTGCCGGTCTCCGCGATGATTGCCTTCTCAACTTTCGTCCAGCCACTCATCTTGAGAATGCTGGGGACGGAGCAGGATCCGCAACCTAAGATTCGAGCGCGGGCAACCAAGCGGATTGTTGGAGTACCTGGCTTCCGCACATTCATACGCGTCCTCGTCACAGAGAAAGAGGGAAAGCTCTTCGTGGAACCCCTTCGTGCTCCTGGATCGGGAATCCTGACGACACTCACACGAGCGAACGGAATGGTCGTGGTTCCAGAGAACGTTGAAGGGTATGATGAGGGAGCGGAGGTCGAGGTCCAGCTCTTCAGACCTGTTGAGCGAGGTGAAGGCGCTGGAAGGCCGTAAAGTCTTCAGAACCCTGGTTACAATCGAGGAGGCCCTTTCCGAACTTCACAGACATTTCAAGCCCGAACTGACAGCAACTGATGAAGTCCCAGTCTCCGACTCGATGGGGCGAACACTCGCACAGGATGTGGTCGCTCAGATCGACGTGCCGGGCTTCGACCGAGCCGCCATGGACGGCTATGCTGTGATCGCTGACGACACTTTCGGCGCTGACGACGATAATCCGAAAGGACTCAACATTGTTGGCCGATGCGAAGCCGGTCAGCAGAGCTCGATCCCCGTCAAAGGCGGAGAGGCCATAGAGATCTCGACAGGTGCGCCGGTTCCGCGCGGATCTAATGCAGTCGTAATGGTCGAGTATACTCGTCGAATCAATTCGACGCTCGAAATATTCCGATCCGTCGTTCCGGGTGAGAACATAGGGGCCGCCGGATCCGACATCATGGCCGGCGAATTGGTTCTTCGCAATGGTGAGACGATAACGCCGCGCGAAATCGGGGTCCTAGCCGCGCTTGGAACAGGGCGAATCAGAGTCTTCAGGAAACCGCGTGTTGCGATTCTCTCGACGGGCAATGAGCTTCTTCCTCCGGGAGTTTCTCTCACGTACGGAAAGCTCTACGACATCAATGCGAGCGCTATCGCGGCGAGCGTGGTCGAGTGTGGAGGAGAACCAGTCCATCTCGGCATTGTGCCCGATAATGCGGAGGCCATGCAGAACATGCTCAGGCAGGGACTTGAGCAAGCTGACATGGTTCTGACTTCTGGAAGCACCTCGGCAGGGGCTGGAGACCTCATCTACCGGATCATCGACAATCTGGGCAAGCCAGGAGTTCTAGTTCATGGGATATCAGTCAAGCCTGGAAAACCGGCAGTCATCGCGGTTGTGAATGGCAAACCCCTGATCGGTCTGCCTGGTTACCCGACATCCGCGCTCATGATATTCCACGCACTCGTCGCTCCTATTCTCAGAGAAATGTCAGGCCTGACACCGAGAGCCGTGGTCGTTCACGGTGCGAGGCTTGCATTGAGAGTAACGTCAAAAGGTAGACGGGAACTCTTGCCAGTCCACCTGACAAGGACGTCGACGGGGGAGTATCTCGCTTACCCGACAATGGGCGGGTCAGGTGCAATATCCTCATTCTCTCTTTCTGACGGATACATCGACATACCTGACACAGTCAACTACGTCGAAGAAGGAGACGAGGTCAAGGTCTACCTTTTTGGCGCAGGCCTAAGCCCTGCTGATCTTGTTGTGATAGGTAGCCATTGTGTGGGAATCGATGTCTTGATCGGAGTCATTCGCGAGCACAGACCAGGGTTTGTCTCGAAGGTCATCAACACCGGATCGCTCGGAGGACTTCACGCCATAAAGCGCGGTGAGGCCGACGTTGCAGGCGTACATCTACTCGACGAGGCGACAGGGGAATATAACATTCCATTTTATCACCTCTTCGGACTGAAGGACAGAGCGGTTTTGGTGAGAGGTTATGCACGCGAACAGGGCTTCCTGCTTCCCAAGGGCAACCCGAAGGGAATACACGGCTTCGATGATCTCCTAACTGGAGAGATCTCGCTCATGAACAGGAACCGAGGTTCTGGCACAAGGATGTTGGTGGATCACCACCTCTCGAAGATCGCTGCTTCAAGAGACATTACCCTCGAGGAGTTCACCAAAAGGATACTTGGTTACACGTCTGAAGCGAAGTCGCATTCTGCTGTCGCAGCTGCGGTGGCTCACGGGCGGGCTGACGTGGGCGTAGGCATCAGGACTGTTGCAGAGACCTATGGTCTTGATTTCATCA
>Ga0315280_10002375_pt1 | contig 30550 bp, 23 predicted proteins | sample YL17G06_40_MG_FD_203697 | JGI IMG/M metagenome (GOLD analysis project Ga0315280, IMG submission 203697) | Sediment microbial communities from Yellowstone Lake, YNP, Wyoming, USA - YL17G06_40 | ecosystem: Environmental > Aquatic > Freshwater > Lake > Sediment | place: USA: Wyoming | collected... | reverse complement strand
GAAGTATTCCATCGACTATCTGTGCAACGAGTCTAGGCCCGATTCCTTGATAGTTGAAACTTGCCATACTCCAATTCAATCCTGCCTATGCAGGTAAAACGCGTATTCAATCCATATTAGGTCTTCCGGCGCACAAATGCGCCAAGAGACCTGCGTGGCTCGCGATCGATGCTTCAATTGCAGGTCTCCTGAAACACGGCATTTTGAAACGTCAAGGCAGTGAAAGATGGCGGGCCCGCAGGGATTCGAACCCTGGATCCCAGGCTTACCTCACGAGAGGTTCCGAAGGCTTGCACCGTCATGCGCGACTGTGTCCTAATCCTGGTTATCCGCACCTTTTCGTAAATACTAATACGATCAGGTGCCCTAGACTACGGGCCCAGGTCTACTGTATCACTGCCTCGTCTATAAGCTCTAGGACTAGGGAGCATCCGGGATTGTCGATCAGTGTTCGACAATTCGAGCGATTGCTCAGGTGGTGCATCGGGGACACGGCTGGTTTCGCTGCCGGGCGATGACCTACGCTTCTTGAGAAGGGGCTTCTTGGTTCCACTTGTAAACTGCGTCAGTTTGTCCCAGTCAATCCTTCCGTCAGCGAAGCAGAAATCCTCTATGAACTCTCTTGTGAACCCGGGCCCTCTTCGTTAAGAGGATAACAGCTTGGTCGAAGAGGATCAGGCGTTTGATTCGTTGTTCGGAGAATTTTGCCCCTCTATTCTCACCGCGCTTGTTAGGGTAGTTCGCTTGCGCTTGCGACAACTTTGTAGCTTGTTCCGAGTGCGTCTTCGAAATGCTTCTTCCCGCAGAGTATCTTCCTCCTCTCGTCCGCTCTGAGCTTGTCCAACTGAGTGGTTCCTTTGGTCTCTCGGACTAGGTAAAGCAAGGGGCTTCCGGTCAGTTCTCCGTGTTCGTCCCTTTCTTCCCAAACGATCGCCCAGTCAGGATTGTATTTCCCGACCGGCGTGTCCACTTCAAACCAGTTAGGGAGTTTGATGTACATCTTTACCTCTCGAATCTTCTCCAAATCCTCGACGAAATTGATGAATGCCTTGTTGCCTATCACGTCAATTCTTTCAACATATTCGCCACCTAGGTCACGAAACATTAAGCGGAGGCCTCTTCCAATGGTCTGTTCTGGCAGTATATTCGCATTCGACGTGTACGGTCTCAGACCAATCACGACGGTGACATTCTGAATGTCCCATCACGTAGGACAACGCCCGCGAGGGCGAACTGTTAGAAGACGAAACGAACAGGGAGAAACGGGAAAAGAGTAAAGAGCAAAAAAAGGAAAGAAAGAGAGTAAAGAGCATAACAGGACAGGGTGTGGATAAAACAAACATACCCACAAAAAGAGGGCCAGCGTGGGCGCGCATGGCGTGCCTTGATTTTCGAGCCTTGTGGATTGTGGTGGAGTCTCAGAAGCTAGAAGGCATAGTAGGACGGGTTGTGCGGGTAGATTGGCGATTGATTCGCTCTTCAAGCCTCAGCGCTCCCTCTCCTCGCGAGCTTTCTCATGAGCAAGTAGCTTGTTGATTCGGTCCTCTTCGCTTGGGTGGAGTTTCTTTAGACTAATGAAGCACTGTCGCACTCTAGTCGTTCCTTTCTCTGACTTGCACTTGTAGTCTTGAACGATTGGGTAAGGTCCGTATCCTTTCACGAACTTTTTGATGAGGTATCCAGGCCTACCGCACTTTGGGCAGTTGTCAATGTGCATGATGGGGTTTAGTCCGTTCTTCCTTTAATGGTGAACAAGTGAGTGGGGGAGACATCCCGTACAGAGACTACCGTATGCCTCAACTTATGCGTGAATTCACGCAATTTCTGAGGGTGCGTTGCCGACTAGCATTACCGCACATGCCTGAGACATCCACTCACCGCACGCGCGGCGTGAGAGCGTTGGCCCTCGACGGCGTGTGCAACCACAGGTTGCGCATCCCACCTGAGATCGGTGGTGAACTGCTTTCCATCTCTCCGTCAGCTTGTCGCCCAGATCGATGGCGCAATTTCCCACAAGTCCAACGCAGTATCGGTTGCAGATAAGCGTGCTGTCACCGTCAAGCCTGAACCGGGCTCCCACAGAACGTTCGTCAGCAGCTTTTTTTTGCGTCTCGCCCTTTTAAGCCAAGGCGCACAAGGCACCTGATCAACTCGGCGTCTTTCGATATAGAATTACGCTCAGTTGTACCATGTCGTCCTTTGCACTGACGTTAGACTACCTATTCTTGATATGGCTGGGAACCGTGATTACCGTTGCATACATAACCTACAGCAAGCTCAAGATCGCAGAGATCTGGGTTGCCATTATTGTGGCAGCGATAACCGGCCTGTTCGTCACACAGGATAGTACATGCAACCGGCAAGGGGCTCGGACCGAAGACTGCTCATATGAGGGACTGGATGCTATCGAAGACTAGATCCGCAAGCGTATGGTTAAGCTGCTTAACATCCTGCACGGTCTCCATGCTGTATTTGACGGTGAGGGGCTGAGCGGCCCGCTGCATTGCCTTGATCTGCACCGCAAGGTAGACCTGCCGCAGCGCCTGCGTGCGAGAGGGGTCCACCGGAGCCCTGGATTTGGCTTCTTCGGAGAGGATCTGAGACTCCCCTACTGGGTCTTTTCGTTTCGGTTTTTTGGAGGCAGTATGACCTTTCTGCCGACCTTTCTTCTTGGCCATTCTTCAAGCCTCACAAACTGTCCACGGAGTAACGAACCATTGAACATATCCACATTTAGGGCAGTAGATCAATGGCGGCCCGACATAGTGGCTTAGTCGCATGATCGTTCCGCAGGCAGGGCATTTCGGTGGCAGGTGATTATCCATGCCCTTCACTTCCGAAGGTAGCCTGAGATCCTCACGGACCTTGGCCACGGTTAGCGCCCCGACGCCGAATTGAATTGTGTACGCCAAACCTTCCCAAGACCTACCTTCCCTCCCGGGAGGGGGCACCCCCCGGTGTTTCGGAAAATGTATTGTGTTTGTTCTCTGGAGGTTTTGCTTCTGCTTGCTTCTGTATGTCAAAGGTGATGGTTGTGGGGGTCGCGTGTGCGGTAGGCGTGGGTCTGGTAGGCGCTGGGGCTGTTACATATTCCGAAATGGTGCCGTGTGTTTCGTCTGCCTTCAGGCTTGCCTTGACTATGTCGATCATTTCTGGCCGAATGAATAGGTAGCTTTCGACGCCTCTGCCTCTGCCGCGTCCGATCTTCTCCCGGCCGAGTATCCCGTAGGTGTCAGCGAGTAGCTTGATTCGTTCATGGAATCTTGTTGCGGATGGTCCCATGCCGAAATGTTTGGCGATCTTCGTCTGGTAGAAGTTGAGCGCCGCCTCCTTGCGGACTCTGCCTTGCGCCAGTACATAGCGGATTATCGCCTTGTCGATGTCGGGGAAGTGTCTTATCGTCAGCATATCGCGATCCTCGGAGTGTCTGCCTATTGCGTCTCGGATGTCCTGCTCTGTGATCTTGTCTCTGCCTTGCAGCTCTACGAGTTCTGCTGCTTTCCGTATTGAGTCAAGTAGTCCACGAGCTCCAAGGCCTTGCTCATACGATTTCCGACCGAGCAGGGCAATAATGCCCCCGTCATACGAGCTAGGTCTAAGCCCGATCTCACATCTGTCGCGTAGAATGTCCATGAGTTCGAACGGTTGATAGTCGGGGAACTCGATCATTTCAGGGCGGAATGTGTCTTGTACTCGACCGTCCAACTCCTGCTTTAGCATGTATCTGAAACCCATCTGATTAGTGAGCAAGACGCAAGCCACATTCGAGACGGAGCGAGAGAGTGTGTAGAAGAACTCGTTATACTCGGAGCCCTCATGCTCGATCAGCTTGTCCACTTCGTCGAGAATCAGAATGAGCCACTTGATCCGCTTCAACTGGTCAAGGAAAGCAGCTAGGTAGAAGTCTCCCCCAAAGCCTGTGTTCATGGGAGCGCCCAACTCGGCCAGAATCTTGCGCAGGATCTTTCCTTGAGTGTTCATGCTGTGGCAATTCACGTAGACAGCCTTGGTCTCACCGTTTGAGAGGCTGCGACATAACGAACGGACGAGAACCGTCTTGCCTGTACCGACTGCTCCAATGCAGAGGATAGGTCTCGGTGTGACGCCCCTATCCATGTCCGAGAGGCCCCGTTCGATTTCGTCTGTCTGCTGGCCTCGGTGAACGATGTGCATCGGCACATAGTCAAGCGAGAACACGGCCTTGTCCAAGAAGATCGACGCGATTCTGGTCTGCTGAGTCTCCGTGGCCACTTTAATACACCCAAATGCCGGTTCTCGTCAAGCGCAATGTTCTCCGCAGACTCAGACTTCTGGAATCCGTTGAGGCAGGCATCTCCAATGCTCGGTCAAGCAGCAGGAGAATGTAGGCTGCTCTTGTCGACAATCCGCGCCGGGCGTCTATGTCGCGGACTAAAGACTCTGGCAATGGCAGACTAATCTCGAAGGTGCGATCCCGTTTCCACTTCATGTCCGTGCTGCCTCCATAGCTTCCGCTTTCTCAAGAAGCACCGCGCCATTGCGAAGCTTCGATAACGCGAGCGTTTCGCCTTCCCCGGCACCGAGAAGGTCTAACATCCGCTTTGCGAGTTCGGCAGCGGTAACGGTCCTCATGATTTGTCCCCTTGCCGTTTGGCTTTCCTGCGCCTTGCCCTGAGGGAGGGAGCGAGTTGGGGAATTGCCAATGAATTCCGATCGCGGGTCGACTGACTCATTCCCTTGATGTCTCCTCGGGTATCTGCGTTGCGCGGTGTGGAACTCCGAGGGCCTTCTTTTCCGCTGTACTAAGGTACGATAGCCTGGCAAGCTCGGTCCTGATCACGACCCGCAGGAAGTTGGACACGTCTTGGCCTCTCGCTTTGGCCACTTTTCTGAGTAGCCGATCGATCTTGGGGTCGATCCGCACAACGATCTGATTCGCCAATTGTTATGCCTCGCATTACTAGGCACTTATATGAGGGCGGCCTTCAATCAATTTGCATATGGACTCATTTCGGACTCATCGAGATCCAATGCTCAACGCTCCTGCATGGAAGATCGTTGAGTTCCTGGCGGGGAGAAAGGAAGCCAGCCCGGGAGAGATCATCAAGAGAACTGGCGTTCCCAAGTCGACAGCCTATCCCGAGCTGGCGCGCCTAGAGAGTGACCCTTACCGCTACGTCGACAATGTGAGCATAAGCCACAAGAACGTGAGATACTGGTTGACTATCAAAGGTCGCCTAGAATACGAAAAGAACACCATGCTAGGTGCCCACCTTTCACGATTGGCGGTTACGGAAACCATCTCTGAAAAATCCGAAACGTCCCCTGAAATCAAATGCCAAGTAGCAACTTCGATTCCTGCGAGATCATGGCGAGAAAACACTGTCACCCGAAGCCTCTTGACTATGTGTGCCCTCAACGCTGCCGCAGACATTCTGGCGGCTTTACGCATGTTCATACTTTATCCAATGCCGGTTTTGGGTGAAATGGACCCTCTAAGGTACGGCAAGTTTGTTGAGAGGCTGTATAACGCTCAGTTCGGTCTCTCAGTCAGAGTAGACTTTCAGCCGCCCCGTGGCGAGCGATCTGTCGCGCCTGCGGTTGAGCATTGCTTCGATCGAATCACTGATTTGATGGGGAAAACCGGCATTTCTAGTGGGGACTTAGAACAGATCATTCCACCATTTGTTCTAGCCGTTCTTTCGTATTACGACCATAGAGGTGTTCTGTTGACCCCAACTCAAATTGCACGTCTAGTGAGAAACCTGTTGTCGAGTTGCGGGTTGCCAAAATGGGAAGGTTGGAACTTGACAATGTTGGACACGATAGTCAAGTCGGTTCTACGCGACATGGCGAATCGTGGAGAAGTCGGAGTTCTCAAAGGATTCTTCCTCAAGACACAAAAGATTCGTGAACACCAACGAACGACTAAGCTTCCTCTCGAAGAGGTGCAATTTCAGGAAAGTCCAGAGAAAATCTTTGATGAAAGACTGATTGACCATTATCGAAGAGCCCGAAAGGAATACCAAATCGATCGCCTTGAACAGAGTCAGCGTCTCATCGAAGAAGTGATCGATGCTGTCAACAATATTCTGGCCGAGAATCTAGCTAAGCATAGGATACCTCCTAAAAGAGAGGATGTTCTGAACAGGCTGCCGAAAGTGCTCTCTGAATGGGGATACTCCAAAGTCACTGTCCACGTTAGGAGCTACTGCGAGAAATTGATATCTGAAGAACTGTACGAGCGGATTGTCCGTCTGTTGAAATCAAACAAGTTTCCAGTTCTGGAGAGAGCGAACAACGAAATCGCCGTGAGGGAAAGCAAAAGGGGAGAGATACCTCCGTTGAGGGTGTTGATGGCCTTAAACACTCAGACTATCAATTGAATTGTCATTGCCCGCGTGACCAGTTGCATGCGGCTGCGCCTTCCAGTACCGGCCCAGGTTCAGCTCTAGACCCTAGCTTTCACATGCGGTTCAATATTTCTTGTATCGCACACAAGTTCAGGACTCTTGGGAACGGCTCTCTTCTGCAATATCCTCCCGGCTTTCTCTTGGAACGAGGGTTCAACGCAGTGAGGGCCATCCAACGGGTATACGCTGCTCAGTCAAGGTGAGTCGGGTGCGTCCCTTCGCCTTTGCCCACGCGGTGTAGGCTTTGACATGTGCCCGCAGCCACTCTGGATAAGTGCCCGTGAGGTTGGATTGGCAGAAATCGAGCGCCCATTGAACTCTACGGTGACATCTTTGGCAGAGTGCCGCGAGATTCCATGGTGAGAGATTCCCCTTGTTGCTGTCGAGATGGTGAACTGTGAGGACATTGGTGGCATGGTCGTTCTTGACTCCGCAGATTTCGCAGCGCTATCCCGCTCGCCCTCTCACCCATATCGACGTCCTACATCTCGGTGGATAGTTGGCTCTACGTTCCGCATCGTTCACAGGTCCCACATCTGAAACAACGGCCATTACTGAGTTCCTTTCCGCAATATGCGCAGATCTCAGTCGAGTCCATGATGGTCACCAACGTTTGGGTTGAAACTCGGTTAGCGTCATGACTTTTCCGCATACGATGCATCGTAGGAGTGTCTCGTCAACCTCGTTCAGTCTCAGTAAGGTCACCGGTGCTGGGTGGAGGCACCGGTCCGGATTAACCCATGGGAATGGTGGGTAGTCTCTAAGGCGTCTCGTTCTTCGCATCATGATCGTGACAGATTCGACTGTGAATATGAACGGGAGAGATGTCCCACTAAGCAGACTCACTCCCTAGTGAAACAGATGATGAAGCTTAACAAGGTTCTAATAACGGAGGATTTGGCGGATATGCTGAACCTGCGCGCATTGATGGACTTCAGTTTGAGAGAAGACGGCAGCTTGAGGCACAGGAAGTGACCGCGGTACAAGCTCGACAAGCTACTGCTACTCCGTGTCTCCGCGCTCTGACTCTGCGAACAGAGACCCCGATCACAAACGCGGCGATTGGCAAGATCAACGCCAAACTGGTAGACTCTGGACCGGTTGTGGTGTACGTCGTCAAAGTTGTCACAGTCGCGACCATGACGGAAGGATTCCCGACCATGTGGACACTTGCACCGGGACACTGATAGCTTGGAACCGGGCTATGCTTCATGGTGCTTCCTTCGCAGCACTAACACGGTCAGGAGGAGTGCAACAAACGCAACGACTGCCACTTGACCGTACTCGCGTACCACCAGATTCTCTTGTGCGGTTATCCATTGAAGAGACACGCTGTGAACCGTGATTGTACCAGGTGTGGTAAAATTGACTGAGGCTGTTTCTGTGGCTGGCGTGAGCGTTGGATTGGTAAGCGTGACTGTGGAAACGCAGCTAGTCATGGTGAGGGTATCAGGAATCGTGGTTGTGGCTACTGTCACTGTGCGATATGCAGACGTGCAAGTACAGCCAGTAACAGTCAACGTCACAGTAGTGGTCGCGGTCGTGGTTGAGACGTACGCCGTTTCCGTAGTCGTCGGGATGGTCATAGTTCCTTGGTACTCGTAATTGGTTCCTGTCCAAGCTACGCGTGTGGAAGTGTACGGTATCTCAAACACGGTTGCGGTAGTTGTTTGTAGAGCGGTCGTTGTGGAGCCGTAGACTGTCGCTGTGATACTTTTCGTGACTGTGTTCAGTGTGCACGTTGGGCACCCGCCCACGGTGACTGTCGTGGTCGTCGTTTTCGTGGCGCTAGTTGAGACAGTGTCTGTTGTTTGGTAGACAATTGAGGCGGGCAATGTCGTGGTGACGTAAGTCCAAGTTGAAGCGACAAGGGCACCTTCCTGCACACTGGGGAACGAGGAGGTCGTTGTTGAACGTTCTCCATAAATCGCGGACAAGATTCCTATCTTATTGCCCGTTGCGAAAATCAGAGGGTAACTTGCGTCATGTGTGGTTTCAAGGCCCCTGATTCCTTCAGATGGGCCCAAGTTGAATAGACTCATCGAACCCTCTTGGGGTCGAAATGTGGCGATTTGTCCAGTCATCCAACTTGCGAACCAAACGTTGCCGCCGTCGTCCACTTCGATGTTGTCAGCGCCCTGAAACCCACCAATGCCGATTTTCGTGAACTGTAGTGTGGAAGGATCAAAGCTCACGAGATAGGAGTCTGGGTAGGATGAACCTGTGAGCCATACGTGTCCTGTCCCACTTCGAGAATCAACCGCGATCCATTTCTCCGTTGTCCACCAAGGAATCGGATAGACCGCTGTCACTCCAGATGTCTCTGAGACTTTCAGCAGATCCTGTCCGTCTTTGACCCAAACAGTACGATCAGGGCCTATGGCTATCCCCCATGGGTCTGCGTAGTTCTTGGGGATCGCGTACCTCGTTGCCGCAAGTGTAACCGGGTTGATGCGCCATATTGCGCCAGACTGAGAGAAAGGCGGCTCCGTGAACCAGGCGGCTGATTCTGTAAACCAGACGTCACCGGAAACCTGACCGGAACTGTCTTTGGCGACTGCGAGGAAGCGTGGCCTGCCCGCCAGCTTGAGATCCAACTCTTGGATCACGTGTTGTTGTGTTGGAAGAAGTCGTCCAATCTTCTTAGACGCGGACTCGGTAAACCAAATGGCCACGTCCGTTGAAGAAATATCTGGATTTGCCAATCCGATTGCGATGTCCAAAGGTTCGCTCTGGGGGGTTGGTACAGGGAACTCGGTTAGACTGCAATCCTCGGTCGATGTCGCGCAAGTGAATACGCCAATCTTGTTGCCTTGGCGTTCCGTGAATGCAAATCCTGCCGGAATGCTGACAATGCTGGTTGGTTCGCTGTTCGGTGTTGGAATGTCAATCCAGGAAACGGTAGCAGCAGCGTTCGCAGCAGGCGTGGATGAGGATTGCACGGTGAACAGGGTGCCGACTGAGAACAGAATCAAGAGAACGCTCAGGATTTTCACCCTCTCTGCCCTCCGATTCTGCGAATGAAAATCGCGACTAGGAGCGTAGCCAAGCCGAGAATCAATGCAACGCTAGTCGGCAATTCTGGGATGGTGGTAGTGTATGTTGTCAGCGTTGTTACGGTTATGACTCTAGCGTTAGGGTCGGCAGCTATTTCGAAGCTAGCTGAGGCTTGGCCCAGATAGGTCCCCGAATAGACCGTCACACTATATTTGCCCGGCGACCAATCGTATTGCGCCTGAAAACTTGTACTGAAATTGCCCCCGCTCGTGTAGTACAACGTAGGGGAGAAGTTGATGTTTGCGTCAAGTAGACTGGCACGGTGTACGACCTTTGCGTCGTAGTCTGTCACCACGATGAACATCGGTTGTCTGGTCAGCAAAATCCAATACGTGGTTCCGCATTCAAGCGGAGGGCCAGTTGCGACCCATTCTCCTGCGATACTGACCGTTTCGCCCTGAAGATACGTCGACTTGTCAGTGTTGACAGTGATCGAGATGGCGAAAGTTGGGCTAACGTAACAAACGGTTCTTGTCAAGGTGGTCGTCACCGTGGTCGTTGTAGTAGCTGTTGTGGGCACGACGACTGAAGAGCGGTCCATCCTAACTTGGTAGGAATTACCAACCTTCGATAGAACTGTCATGGATCCGACGTATGAGTTTGAGAAGCTCGCCCCAACCTGAAAGGCGGCAGAAGAAGTTTCCTCAATGTTCCGAGCGGCTTGCTGCGTTTGGGGGTTGACCCACCTGACAATGCCAGTTCCTGATTCTCCTCCCACTGTCGTTTCATTGACGGCGAGCACGAAAACTCCACTGCGCGTGTTCGCTGTGAGCGGAAGGTTTGCGTCTGCCCCAACAGCTTCCCTTACTTCGATAAGGTAGTAGTGTTCTTGGGTTAGAGGAACCTTGATGACTGAAACTCCTGTGGGAGGCAGTCCCAGTGCGTCAATCATGACAGTCTCAACCTGTCCCGCTTGAATTGTCTTAACGTGGCTGTCATCTATCCATCCGAGCCTTGACTTAGTCCAAGAAGAGAACATGGCCGCATCAGGATGACATATGCACCCCTCGCCTCCAGGGGGCGGTTGGCATGTGCAGGAGCCTTGACCTGCTCCCATACCATCCCAAACAATAGTGAAGCAGTTGCCATCGACACAGTGGTAAAGGTCAGGGAGACCCAGCAAATGCCCAGCCTCATGCTCAATCGTCCTCTGCACCACTGGGACGCCAGCCTGATCTATGGCCTCATGACCCTCTGAGACGACGGATACGGCAAGCTGAAACGTACGAGTGCCGACGTTCCAGTCGCGCAGAGGGTACGTCCACTGTGTTGAGCCTTGCCCCATCTTGGCATAGACTATCATTGCCCTGCTAAACTGAGCTAAATCGAGGTCCCCGGAGGCAGCGGCTAATGCGTCAACAACAAACTGCTCGCCATGACCAGCAAGTTCGCCCTGTGTGAAAGGATTCGGACCGTAGTACGATTGAGTCTGAGGCAGAGTGTACCAGGTGGGTGAAATGGATATTTCCCACCACATTTTCCCATAAGAGTTCAGACGGTAGTACTCGTTAAGGATCAGGAAGGCTCTCTGAGGATCGAACACGCTTGGGTCATGCGGAGCATCTGGGAATTGCACGGTTATCACAGCCAGTTTCTGAGAGCCCAGAGCAGCAGCGGCGGCTGTCGGTAGGCTGACTACGCCAGATGTAGTTGTTGCTACTACGCTAAGTAAGAGAAGAACCGGCAGCCATGCGCCCCACAAGAAACGCATCGATAATCTAATGGCACGGTTGACTTTGGCAGGTTTGAGACCAACCGGACATAAAAGTTGTGACGATCGTTGAGGCAGCGTTTTCACTCCCTAGTCTTTGGCCTGCTGTCTTTTCGGGAACTGCGAACGAAAACGGCCACTAGAAGCGTAGCTATGACGAGAATGAAGACCAAGCTAGTGCACTCAGAGACAGTTGTAGTATACGTGGTCAACGTCGTTACGGTCGTAACCGTAGCGGAAGGGTTGAGCACCACCCCGAAAGTAGCTGAGGCTTGTCCTCCTAGGATGCCCGAAAAAACCATCAGGGTATAGTTTCCCGGAGACCAATCGTACCGCGCCACGAAGCCAAAACTGAAGTTACCGTAATGGTACGGAAGTTGACTCGACGAATCAAATGTGCCAGTGCTGTAGATGTTTCTTCGATCTAGATCTGTGACAACGTAGACCATTGGACGTGGTAGGATAATGATATCATAGTATCCGCATACGTATGGAGGCTTTGCTATTTCCCAATCTCCTGTCACATTGACGGTCTCACCTTGAAGATAGGTTGATTTGTCGATGTGGACAGTCATGGACATGCTGAAAGTCTGTGCAAGGTAGCAGCTTGTCGTTGTCAGCGTGGTTGTTACCGTCGTTGTGCTGGTGACAGTAGCAGTCGTAGTAGCCGTAGTAGTCACGGTAGTAGTCGATGGTTGTTGCGAGGGCATGAACGAGGGCTGCGCTGTGAATAGGGTACCGATTGAGAACACAATCAGGAGAACCGTGAAGGCTTTCACCGTCTCCGTCTCCTGATTCCTTTGTTCATGGGATTCGTGGGGGTATAAGCCCTCTGTTTCCCTTCCAATCAGCTTTTCGTCGTCCCAGATGGTGTCTTTCGTCTTGCAAACATGGGTACTAAGATTGATACTAGGAGCACCAAGATCGCAGAGCCAGAGAACTCATCTACCAGCCTAGTTTCGGTTAGTATGGTTGTGGATGCTGCGGTCAATGTCGATTCCGATCGCATCACCGCTGCGCTAATCTTCGTGCTCTGTGTCGTGGTGGCTGTGTCAGAGGTCTGAATCAGCTTCGTGGACGGAATGGCTGAGAGACTCGCATGCTCGCTAGTGAATGTGGTCGTAAGAGTCACCGTAGTTCCCACTCCTCCCCTGAACAGCCTGTAAAGCTCCATCGTTCCGGTCTGACCGGAATAGAAGATACGAGTGAACCATACATTGTTGTCCGCATCGACCGCGATATCCCGCACCTGAGGAAACGGGTCCGTCGTCTCCCAGTGAACAGGGTACTCGGTGAAAGTCTGGCTCGATGACGAAAAGCCCACAAGACCCTCATGAACGAAGAAGACATTTCCTTCCTTGTCACATGTGCCCGGAGCACCGTATTTGTAGGGCGATTCAATCGCGGTCAACTCTTTTGAGGCAGTATCGAATTTTGCCAGTTTCTTCTCTGAGAACAGCCACAGATTTCCTCGGTAGTCTATTGCCATATCGTAAACGAAGTCGGCCATATGGAACGGCTCGCTGGGACGATAGCCGTAGGAGGGCAAGTCGTAGAATGTCATCGTCTCGGAGTATGGATCAAACATCATCAGAGCATCCCCCGCATACATCGGCAGTGGGGTTTCGCGCATTGCTATCGCCCATACCTTTCCTTCACTCCAGATGGGCCTGAAGAGAGTCGTGAAATTCGTTGGGAGCGGATAGGTCTTCATTTCGCCCGACAACGAGTTGAAGTGCTTCAGGAATCCATTCGGTCCCCCGGTTAGCCATATGGAATGATCGTTCTCCACGCATATCCCGTTGGTGGTCACTCCCGATTCAGGGAAGACAGCAACCTGCCAGCTGATCACTCCACCGTCGGTTAGGTTCACCCCGCGCAGATACTTTGTTCCTGATTGGTTCGATGTCAAGGCCCACACATATTTCTCATCGAAGTCGAAGCCTACGACGAGACTCTCAGGCGGCCCTGGCAAGTCGTACAAGGTAGTAGACCCACGGCTTGCGTCAAGCCTAGCAATTCCAGTCGGGCCAGAGGGCCTCATATACGAGAAGTAGACGTATGCGTCGTTCACTCCCAGTCTTCTAACGTCGGGCCGATACAACGTGACCGGTTCTAGCCCTTGCAGGCTGTACTTGACGAGCGTGGAAGCATAGGCACGTGGCGTCGGTGCAATTGCCACAATCGCTACGAGTAATGTGACGACTGCCCACCTTAGGCGTTGGTCCACTGACTTCCGCTCCAATTATCCTTGCGCGTCTGGTTCGCTAGGGCGCTTAGCATAATTAGCTCGCACCGTCGATGCCACACACACTACTCATCTTCCTCCTGACTCGTCCAGATTACCGAGGATTTGCTTTTTCATATTCAGCGAGTGTGAAGCTACAACTGCATCTATCAGCAAGAGTCAGGCGCGTCGTCTTCTGCTCCCTTGTTTTATCTCCAGTGCGACCAACACGGGGAAAGCGACATAGACAGCGACGGTCATAACCGCCGCGACAAGAAAAGCAACAACAGAAGCCAGATCTGTGCTGCCCGCTATGTTCGTCATTGCCGTGAACGACAAGACGGTAATACGGACTATCCCTATCAGTGGCAGCAAGACGACGCGGAAGATAGCTCGCAGAAGCTCATTTCCCGCTATTACCTTGGCCACCGAAGGACTCCATGAATAATAGAATGCGTTGAAGGCAGCGACAAGCGTTCTTCCCATCGGCGAGAACCCTATCAGGTTGTCGCGGACGAAACGCATGTAGACCACATCAGGCGCCATCTCCGAACCATAGGCGGCCGTGACAATGACACAGCGCGGCCCCGGTGGCGGCGCAGGAGTAGTCACTGCAACTGTCAAAGTGAAAGCTGGTGACTTGGCTGAAGAACCTCCGCCAGAACCACTCGCGCGTAGGTCAGCGTAGGTTTGCGCAGGTGTCGACGAAGAGGTTTGTATCGTGAACTCAACCGTGCTACCGGTTGTGCTAGGCACTAGTACGTTGCTGGGTGCCCAAGAGACCAAGCTGCTTTGAGGTAGATCATCAATACCTAGCGTTACTTCCTGAGGTACTCCGCTAGTCATCGTCACCGTGATTGCGAACGTTGCGGACCCCCCTTGCTGAATCGTTTGAGATGAGGGCTGAGGCACGGAGATCTCGAAACCGACACTCGGAGTCTGATTGATTGTGAAAGTCGCCTTTGTGGCCGCATTATAGTTCAGAGCATATGCAGTGATGTCAACCTTTCCAGATTGCAGAAGAATCTCAGGCAGCTTGAACTCGATCGTGCCATTCTCATCTGTGGATGATTCAAAGTAGAAGGATTCTGAAGCGACGACTCTAACAACCATGCCAGAGATCGGGTTTCCCGTGTTCCTGTCAAGGGCTCTAACTGTGACGTCTCCGTCTACCGACCAGTACGCTGATGCATCCAGAGATACGTCTCTGGACTCGAAACCTAGTAGAGACAAATCGGGATCGCCAAAATAGTTGCGCGCCGGCATGTCTCCATACCAACCCAAACTGTCCTCCATGATTGCGGCGAAGAGATAGTTGTCTCCGAGTCGGAATGGTCTGAAGAGAATATGCTCATACAGGTAACTGTATCTCCAATAACAACTTCGCAGGTAACTATAATGCAGGTAATGCACGTACACTCCATAGCAACAAGACCAATCTAAGAATATTGGGTGCTTTTCACCATAGAGCAATGGAGTGTACCAGTAGGGCGCTATGTGCGGCCCATCTTCCATCTCAATCTTCTCTGGGCCGAAGAGAAGCGGAGCCCCCGTAATAGCGACAGCGCCTCCAGCCCGATTCCGCAGCATTGCTAACGCCCAGTAGTCGCCAGAGGTACTATTGTATGGTGCCGAGCCGCACGAGAAGGTGTCGACGAGCGGAAGCATCGGACCATTGGAAAGCCTTGCCACGTCGCCAACGTAGAAGGGCTCAAAACCAGTGCTACTTCCGTGAGCATAGACAACGACAATGGCTGCACCCTTATTGATTTCCGAAACGATGTTGTCTGCTGTAAGGTTGTATCCCGCGTAGAGTCTCGTGATAGTCATCTGTGCCGGAATGTAGTCCTTCGCGAAATTGTTCATTGTCTCAATGAAGTAGGTTTTCCTGACTAGGTAATCCTCGCCGGCGATCAACAAAGCTCGACGCGTCCATTCGCCCTGCGGGGCTTTGTGGTATTCCATGGTCTTCGAAAGCATGTCGAATAGTGAATCCTTATCTCTTGCCGGAAGCCGGCTTACAATGATGTCTGGAAGCATGTCGTCATAACCACTACTGAGTCCGTCTAGGAAGGCGTAGTTCCAATCTGACATACGCTCTACATCACCACTAGGTGACAACCTACGCATCGTCCAGGTTGGAACAGTGTTGATGTCACCTGCTATGAGTAGATAGCTGGGTTTCCAGCGGTTGTATGCATCCCTCAAGAAGCCCCAGATTTTTTCCTGAAGGGAATCTCCCGAAAAGGTTGCTTCTATCCATTGTCTGCTAACAGCAAGCACTGGCATTCCAAGGCCAGCCTTGAGTTGAATGAAGGGCTTAACGACATCAAGCCATTCCTCATCAGTGATGATTAGATATTTGTAGACCTTCTCGGGAAATGACGGTGCCTGTGATACGTACTTCACGTCATAGGTGGGAAACGCTCTCCAAGTTTCCCGGAAGCCAGTGATCAATCCCGGAGCTATTGCATCTGCAAGGGGGTCTGGGTTTGGTGCTGACGAAACACGATTCGCGAGTCTGTCAAACGTGATTTCCATAGTACAATAGAACAAGTTGCCCCCTCCCACTACCTCCGGGATTGGGCTCGGGGGATCGTCTGCCCAAGCTACGAGTATCCTGTAATCACGGAACCAGAACTGAGCGAATCTGGCTTCAATGACGGAACCATTTGGATGATTCCCGACATCTCTGTAGAACTTCAGCTTGACCCCTAGGACATTTGCGTCAGGAGGGAGAGCAAAGTAGGGGTAACCCACGAGATCGGGAACATCTTAAGTCAGAACTTCTGGGGCAGCGATGGTTCTAGGAGACCAAAGTCCAACGAGAGATGACGAAAAAACCAAGCAGAAGAAAAGGAAAACGAGCCGGCGATTCAAAACCATTCCACTACATAATCTAGTTGTCTCGTCTAAGAGAGTACACTAGACCAATTCCTGCCTCGACCTCTGAGAGTGGCTGTCTAGGTGAAGGAGAGTTGCTGCCATAAGCGGAGTGCGCCGTGAATAGCGTACCGATTGAGAAGAGAACTAGGAGAGCAGTGAAGAGTTTCACTTTCTCTAACTCCTCGTTTGTCCTTTTCACTAGGCAGTCTTGGCCTTGCTATCTTGAGTGGGATGTTTGCGTCGGACTTCTTCGATCTTTTCGCGGAGTGCATCGCGGATGAAGTCTGGTTCGTTGAGCCAGAGATGGTGTTGGCGTTGGGGGATTATGGGACCTGGCCTTTTTTAGGAGGCTGAGCGCGACAACTAATGCAACTAAGGTGACCAGACTTGCTCCCATGGGAAATTCGGGGACAACTTGAAACGATGCTGAGTTAGATGCGACCTGGTCGCCGACCACTACGCTACAGTAGACGCTGTACGACCCGTTTAGAAAATCGGCTCCAACCGTTATTGTTCTTGAAAACGCGCCAACCTGGTCAGTTGTCATGAACCCAGTTGCCCTCACGTTATTCTGAGAATCTCGAAGCTCGAAGACCACGACCGCGTTTGGAACCGGGCTACCGGAGCTTTGTACCTGCCCTGTTATCGTTATGACTTCACCATGATCGTACGTTATCTTATCTGTCACGACGCTGATTGTGAGCGTTCCCTGCCCCGAAGCGGAAGCAGTCAAGAAGTTCAACATCAACATTGACAGAGAGAACAAGACAAGACGATTCAGGTTCAAGTCACCACGAAAGTTACCGCTCCCGATCCATCTGGAACATAATGACCACCAGACGCGAGGAAAGCAGTCAGAACTACGATCTCCCCCCTGAAACTGCCTGCTGGAAGCGTTGACCCGAGAGGCAATCCAAGAAGCTGGGTCTGCTGCTGCCCCTGATTGAGCGATATTATTGATATCCCGAAGAAGATCGGAACATTGTTGGGGTCATAGATCGTCAGCAGAATGTGAATGTTGTCGAGGGAAAAGGTGCCATCATTGTTCACCTGGACCTTAACAAGGACGGTTTCGCCCCGCGTGAAGGCCGACTTGGGGTTCCCGTTTGAGTCCGTCGTCGAAAGGGTGATGGTGACATGCGTTCGGCCAGTCACTGGGCCAGACACTGGGAAGTTTGTGCTGGTGGTGAGGTGAACGTCAGGGCCACCATATACAATTGACGCGTGAGTGGATGACGCAAAAGCTACGTATGTTCCAGTCTCGCATGTTGATGGCAAGGTGAAACGAAATGTGGCGATTCCCAGGGAATCCGTTGTTGAGGATCCTGACGCAAGGACACTTCCCGACGGAGTGTGGATTTCGAAGATCACTGTCGCTCCAGGTATCATAACGTCTTTGCCCATCGCTGCCCATAATTTCCCAGTCACAAGAACATTGCTTCCACAGACATACGATGTCCTGTCAACGTTAACTACGAAATGATGGGGGGGTTCAGATATCACTTGGAATGCTCCGTGTCCGTATACGGGGCTCCCACAGGCATTGTATGAAACAAGAACTGTGTAGGTGCCAGAATACGCGTTTGCTGGCAAGGCATAATCGTACGCGTAATTCTTGTAGCCGGCAGCGTTTGGATCTGTCGTAGTCGTCAATATCACAGATCCACTGGAATCTGAGATCGAAAGAGTGACTGCTAAGCCTCCAGCATTGGTGTATGTCCAAGTGCAGTACGGGGTGTAGATGTCTCCACTGATGTGAACCACAAGCCCCGTTAGGTATTCCCACTTGTCTAAGTTGACGGACAGATAGCCAGTTCCGGGAACTGTCACCGTGAATGTAGCAGAGGCCGTAGCACCGGCCGTAGAAGAGGGCGAGGCCGACGAAACCGTCACTGTATAGCTGCCAGCGGGAGCGCTTGCACCGACTACGAAGCCTCCAGTTAATATGCCACCCGAGATTGCACACGAGGGCGGGGAAGCGAAGAAACCAACCCCCGATGGTATAGAAAATAGACTACATGCGGTGCCAACATAGTTCGACCCAGTAGCCGCCACGACCGTCCCTGTTGGGCCAGACACTGGGCTCAAAACAAGGGTCGCCCCTGTAGTTGTTGTGCTAGTGATCGTTGTCGTAGTCATTGTGCTGGTGGCCATTGTAGTCTCGCCGGGATATCCATTCAGCGAGACGAACAGTAGCGATGAAAGAAGGAGCACGCTGGTGAAGCCTTTCCGTGATAGAAGGCGGGAGGTTGGACTTGCCAAATCCTCAGCCCCAGCTGATAGTAGCGCCAAGATACGACTAGCACTTGCTACGTGTATAAGGGTTAGGATGTATCCTGTACTGATCCTCGATCAGGCTCTTACCCGTCGCCAGAGACCAATCCTTGCGTGGGTCCATGCCGAAACGCTACAAGAACGTGAGCATTCCAGTTGAGTTGTACCGTAGGCTCGAGGAACTGGTTTCAAAGAAGAATTCGGGCTATGTTTCCGTGTCAGATGCCACCAAGGACGCTATTCGTGAGCTCCTGAGGAAGCACGGGCTGCTACCATAGTCACCCTGAATGCACGAACGCCGTGTCGAAATCGGGATTGAAAACGGATGCGCCATAGTGCGGCATTCTGTGCATTTGTGTGTGGATTCCGTTTCTGAGCATGGTTTTGGCTACTGGGAGGACCGATGGCCTGAAGGATACTATGAGAGGCTCGACGCGCCAACGATCGGCAGGAATAGGATGAAGCTTGTGGGGCGCAGAGGTCTGACTCCCGCGACTTTGCAGCTTTTTCCTTCGGGACATGTGAAAGTGTTTCCGCATAGCTCAGGGTGGACAAGATGGCTGGCGGAAGAGCTAGTCATTTTGTTGGGGACGGATTCAGCCTTTGCAACCTGTGTGATTCAGGGGGGGGATTCCGCGCGGCCTCCAAGGGAAGCGATATGTCGCAGATGATGATTCGGAACTCCTATTCGGTGATCGCAGTCACCCAAAAGCAATCGAGATTCACACGTCAGTGCAAAATGATTTGCGGACAGGACAACCAAAGGCTCACATTGGGTAAATACTCTTTTAACCGCAGTAGTAAAGTCAACCAGTCAATCAACAACAGAGCCATTAGGCGCTTCGACTTCCGCACTCACATCGATGCCGACATGACCCTTGAAATCGAATCCAAGTTGAAGAGCCGTTTTCCTAGATTGCAGGTTGTAGTGGGCTATGTTGACGGCGTGAGGGTTAAGGGTAGCGGCGCGGACTTGCAGAAATTCAGGGAAGAAGTTGTGGGGGAAGTGAAACGGAAGTACGGCCTAGAATCCTTGAAAGATGTCGCAACCTTCAGAGCGTACAGAGACTTCTTCTGGAAGATAGGCATAGACCCCACCAAGATTCGACCAGCAGCTGAAGCTCTCGTTAGGAGAATACTGGCTGGCAAACCGATTCCGACTATCAACAACGTTGTGGATTCTTACAATCTGGTTTCCATCAGGACTGAGATTGCACTCGCGGCATTCAATCGCGACGAACTCAAGGGCAGTTTGCTCATGAGGACTGCCGAGAAAGGCGAAAGGTTCGTTGGAATAGGCATGAGTGAGCCGATGCAGCTGAATGGTGGAGAGGTTGTCATTTCGGATGAGGAGAAGCTCGTCGCGGTCTACCCGTATCGGGATGCGGAGAGGTCAAAGGTTTCGGAGACGACGAGGAGCTTGTTGATTCTGGTGTGCGGTGTTCCTGGAGTCGATGAGCAGCTCTTGCTAGAAGCTGGCAGAGTCGCCTTGGATCTTGTGCCAAGATTCTGCGGGGGAGAAGCAAGACTAGTGTAGGCTTGCCTACACGATCTATGCGCGATACAATGCCCACGGGCAACTGCCCTACTTCCCCCTGTTCTGCGTCAGATCACTCAATTGGTACCACTTTGCTGCAAGCTTCCCCGCGCCCAGCTCTTGCTGTCGGTGGACTTCAGGGCTTACCATTCCACGATGATCCAAGTATCCGTGGGCGACTTCATGCAAGACCAGCATGATTGTTCCGCACCGATTTTTGTCCAATCTTTCGTAGAAGTCTGATGGAAGAAGCACTATGTGAGGCCTGAGATCATCACGAGCTAAGTGACATGCGTCCAGTTCCTTCCCGCCGGGACCCACAAAGAAACAGCACTTCTTCTCCACGTAGATCCAGTCCGTCGGCTCATCTCCGAATTTGCTGAAGATCTCCGCCAAGAATCCGGCAAGACGATCTGAACCGGGGCTGACCTGGTTGTCGTCCATGTAGTGCAGTTCCTCGGCAGAGTACTCGCCCATTCTTTCTAAACCTCCCAACAGTAGCATGTGAACTGTTGCGGTGAATCACTCATGTTTTCGCCTGCTCCTTATTGATATGGCAAATTGTAGCTAGGTTCAACAGCCGCTATATCCGCATCGACAAGACCGAGGGGCTGAAGCGACAACGAGTCACTATACTAATGGATAGGATACGGGCTAAGCTAGGTGAAGCCGCTAAGGATGAGGTCCTACCAGAAGTAGGTTAGGGTCTGTAGTCTAGACTGGAGGTCGCCTGTATCGTAGGTGTATCTGCTGTTGTACTCGTTTGTGTTGTGTCCTGTATCTTGCCTGTATCTTAGGCTATTTGGTCCGTACCTAACTCTGGCTTGCCTAGCTAGTAGTGTCAGATCCTCTGTATCCTAGACTGGCTTCTAGCTGAGGGTTGGAGACAAAGAAGCTTCTAGGTTAGGGGGATTCGCGTAGACTCCTGCCTAGCCAAAGTACCTCCACACATGGTCGCTCCAGCAGGTATACATAATCCCTGGCCGCGCGGCGACCAAAGGCAATACAATAACCAATGAATCGCTCATGCCCAAAATGAACCCCGTTCGGCGAAAACACCACGCACCAAGCTTAGACCCCTTCAAGTCAGACCACAACCTCCCACAGAAACAAACTGCAATTACACCCGCGAACAGGCATCTACTATCCTTTGATCTAGGGAATCGGGTGAGATAATGCCTGTAACAGCGATTATGTGCAATTCAAGTTCTGTTGTATTGCCCACGCGAAGCCTAAGCAGGGATTCTACCCACGGTTTTCTCACTTGGGATTCGGGATTGCTCGGGCTTCAACGGAATGGTGGACCTCCCAACTCTAAAGAGGAATAACACGTCAATGAAACCAGAGTGAGGAAGCCTTGACAAGTGACGGAGCCCTAGCATGGCTTGTTGACACCTCATACGATGCAGGCCAAGTAAGCCTTCACTTCGTCAGAGCCAGTGACCTTGAAACAATCCAATGGACCGACAACTTCCAACCCTACTATCTGATTGAGGGAGAACACGGCGGTGAGACAGTACGGAAGGTCAATCTGTTTACGCAGGAAACTGTAAGCCTCCAGAAAGTGAATTACGTCAAGAAGCCTCCGAAAGATATCCATGCATGGGAGGCCGAGATTGACCCCGCCCTAAGCTACGTCTACGATAATGGGCTTCGTTTCGGTCTCCTGCACACGCTCAAGGACGATCATTGGCTACCCCAAGCCTCGCTAGATGCTGAACAGTCTTCCCGTTTCGACAGACTGTTTGATGATCTCAGAGAGAAGAATCCTTTGAAGTATGGCCTGGTGAAAGAGGCGTACGCTCACACAACTCAACCAGTTCCAAGAATTAGCGGAACAACGCTGGGGATCACTAATAGCGGTGGGACAGAAGAGGACTACTACAATGCGTTTCTCTTGAGCAGACTCGCGAACTTGCCCATTCCGAGAACCTACCGGAACCACGCAGTATCCGACTGGATACGTTCCATGTTGTATACGTACTATCGTGCCCACAACATACTGATTCCAACTTCAGAGGAGCTCAAACTGGGTGACAAACGGAAATTCGTGACAGGCGCCCTGACAATAGCCCCCGAGTCCGGCGAATACTTCAACATGGTCGTGCTCGACTACGAGTCACTTTATCCTGGCTGTATAGATGTCTTCAACCTCTCATACGAAACAGTACGCTGCTCCCACCCAGAGTGTCAGAAGAACAACGTTCCAGGATTAGATTACTGCATCTGCACTCGGCGACGTGGAATCTACTCTGCGCTCATCGGAGCCTTGCGAGACCTTCGTCTACGACTCTTCAAACCTCTGCTCAAATCCGAACTACCAGAGTCGGAGAAGACCTTGCGCGCAGGCTCACGTACACTGAAGCTATTTCTGGTCTCATGTTTCGGCGTAACTGTTCGCATTCATGGACTGGCCAGCCCACTACTGGCTGAAGCTATCACAGCCTACGGCCGCCATGTCCTCCAATCCACCTGGGATATGGCAAAAGAGAGCAGACTGAAACCTAAGTATGGAGACACTGATTCTGTCTTCTTGGACAATCCGCCGAGAGACGATGTTGAGCGGTTCGTTGAATCCGTGAGGAATCGTTTCGGGTTGCAACTCGCATATGACCGCGCCTACGCAGTTTGCGTATTGAGCTCCGCCAAGAAAGCATACTTCGGCATTCTACCCAACGGGGAGCCCGAGATTAAGGGCTTAGCGATAGCGAAATCTAACTCCCCAAAATTCTTCCAGGAAACCTTCCAGAAATGCCTAGCCAAGCTCTCCGAGGGAAGGCAGTCAGCTGACGATTTTCAACGAGCCAAACAGCATGTCCCCGGAGTAGTGAAGGATGCTATTCGCGCCCTCCGAGAAGGAAGAGTCCCGCTCTCTGATCTTGAGTATCGCGTCGAACTGCGGGATGATCCTCGCGAGAAATCGAAAGCTAAGACTCTGCCACAAGCCTACCAAGCCGCAACGCTCCTGCTCAAGGAGGGGAAGGAGGTTCCCCAGGGCGGAGTTGTGGGATTCGTAAAGGTTCAGCGGTTCAGGTTCCAAGGGAGGCAGTTCACCGTGAAACCCACAACGCAAGCCAACACTAAGGAGATCAGCATCAGTGATTACATCCGCAATCTGTCCTCGTCGCTGGCTCAGACCTTCGAACCCATGGACATCAAGATCGAACTACCTGAGGCCGATCTCTCAGAGTTCTTGTAGCCTTTCAAGACAGCCGGAACATTCTGACCCGATAACGCCAGGGGTCCAGCCAAAATATCGTATTCCTTTGATGCCCAGCCAAGCTGAGCTGGTTCTAAATAGCAGACTTGCTTTGAGAAGAGTGCAATCCAAGTTCCCATCTTTGTTTAGGGACTAGACGAATGAGGCCGCATGAGAAGATGGTCACCAGACATGAGACTGCGTTGGCTGATTGGGCCGAGGCTCTGGCAATCGTAGCGAGACATTACGGAACGACAGCGCTTCAACTTCGAAGAGACTTTTCCATACGCCTGCTCAACACAGCACTCGGTAGGAGAGAGTTCTCGCGGCTCCTACTGAAAGGGCAGGTCTACGACGAGCCCGTGCTTGCCGACTGTGAATATGGGCATGTGCTAATGCCAAAGCACACGGGCGGCACATACTTCATCCAAGTTAGAGGGGAACTCTGGGATTCCGGTGTGGATCTGGTTCCGACGTTCATACATGAACTCCTGCATATCATCAATTCAAAAGACAGCGAAGATCAGGTCGCTAAGATGGAGAAACAGATCTGCGACACAGAAGGGATCGAGAGAGACGATCTTGTAGGCCCGATTGGTGGCGAGTAACAGAGTAATCAGAGTAATCTTCTCTGACAGCAATGTAGATGCCCGCTATCTCCAAAGGCAGGTTTCGCTTAGTCACTTGCCTCGTGGTACGCAACTTCGTGTGTGATCGATGGTTCTCAGGTTTGCTGCTTTCTTCTCGCTCGCGACCTCGTCAATCTTCTCCATTCCTTCTCACCTCACTCTTGGTTGTGGGAACTTCCTATCATCGCGCCCCTCCTCGGCGCTCCCGTGCATAGAGAAAAGCAGCGAACTCGAAACAGGCAAGCCGTGAATCTCAGAAAGCCAGTAGATGATGTCGCTCGGTTAGCATTTGAGGCTTTGGTACTGTTCGGAACTTGGCAAAGGTGAGGAGGGTTGTTAGGAGATTCCTCCCCTAACCCATTAGGAGTACGAGAGGTGTTCTCTGTGTGTGTAGGACTCTTGGTGCGCGACGACGACGCTTGGTGCATGCACACGATGGCGACGCCCCAACCGGGTGATCTGCGAATCTCTCGGTGTGCGCACAGACTGTCAAAACGCCTGTTTCAGGCATTCTGCGTCAATTGTCACTCGTTCAATATGGTGAGTTCAAAGCGGTGGTGCCTTATCTGAAAGACCGACTGTTCGTCTACGTTCAAGGTACATGCTTCAATCAGAGCAACGGATAAAAAAGGAATAGAACTAGGAAACCCAGGTACACGAATAGGATACCGAGAACTAAGCCTCCAATGACGCCAATCACCAGACTCTTCCTGCTCGGTCCCATCGTCGTTCTAAATCGATATGCAACGGCAACTAGTGGGATCAATGGATACATTGCCTGGACCGATGCTGTCGAGTAGATTGTGTCCATCGGGATCACTGATAGGAACGCTGTCAGAATGACTATGGCTTTTCCCACGATCACAATCTCATGAGAACAATCTTCCTGCATCTCACGATAGCTTTCACTCTATCCTGATATCCGAATGTGCTTAGCGGCATTCCGCGCTCGCGGAAGATAGAAGGCATGGAGTACAGGGGGTGGGGTAACGTGTCAAACGGGAGAGGGAAAAGAGTCTTGCTAACCTCTTCGAGTTTAGAAGACGAAAAGCATAGAGGACAAAGAGCATAACAGGAAAGAGAGGATAACGGGAAAAGAGGGTAAAGAGCATAACAGGACAGGGTGTATACAAAACAAACATACTCACAAAAAAAGGGCCCCGTGGGCGCGTGGCGCAGGGCTGGTCATGTCGTGTTTTACCCCAGCGAATCAGCAAGCGTGAGGGAATACGGCTTGCACTTTCTGCTCCACCTTTTTCAGTAGGGTGTTCCTGCAAAGACCGATTGATCCTAGCGATCTGGATAGTAGCTTCTAGTGAGCCCTCTTTCTTTCGCGGGCAAGCAGTCTGTCGATTCGTTCTCTTTCCTGCGGGTGTAGTTTCTTGAGGCTGATGAAACAGAGTCGTACTCTAGTCGACCCTTTCTTGGATTTTGATACATAATGTTGCACCAGCAAGTAGGGGCCGTAGGTCTGCCTTCGTGTGTGCCGGTACGTTCTGACTAGATATCCTGAAGCGCCGCACTTTGGGCAGTGGTCGATGTGCATGATGAAATCTAGCTTGTTCTTCCTTTAAGGAGGGGCATCGGGGCGGGGGGGTGAGTCGTGATCCTGTTCAGTCGTGATCCTAGAGGGATGTATGGAACTTTAGATTCCAAAATAGGTGGCGCGTAGCCACGCTTGAGTCACCTGCGCCCGGTGATCACAACGATGACAAACTCGCTAGCAAGTTCAACTTGATTTTGGAAACCAGTCGCCTTGGCTCGATTTTGTCACGACCTCTAATGATGTCTCTTACTCATTTAAGGACGATCCTGAAAACGGCGTGTTTTGTGCTTGTTTCAAGTAACGAAAGAAAGAGTAACGATTCAAAAGAGGCAAAGCCAAAGCACGCGGAACTGATCTGAACTGAAAGGATCACGACAAGGATCACGATTATGGTTTGATTGGACGCATTTTACAGGGTCTTGCATTGTGGATGACCAGGTAAATGGGGGGTGGTATGCTTGAGGACCACGAAGGATCACGATAAGATCGTGACTGGATGGTTCCGTGGGGTGCAAGTTCGTCGCATGTGTCAAATAGAAGGGTTGTCTGTTGAATTATTCCTCGACGGATCGCCGAGGAATTCTGACCTATCCTAATTTGAGTTTGGTGCGGAGTAGTTTTCGTCTCTGTTCTTCTGTGAGTTTCTTTCCGTGTCTGAGTTGTAGGGTGGGTTGTTTCTCGAGCCATATGTGGGCTGCGTTGACGACTATTCGGAGCATATCCCGTATCATGCGACTGCGGGTGCGTGGTGGGAGTGAGTAAATTAGTTGAATTGAGGCCCAGTCCTTTGTGAGGTCGAGGCGGAGAGAGAAGGCCACGTATTTGCCGTGGATGGGTTTGGGGATATTGTACTGTGTGCCTTGAACTTCAGGTCCTCCGTGATCTCGAACTCGGAGTATCTCCCATCTGTGAGGATCGGAAGAATCTGATTTATTATCAGACGTGCGTAAGGCATGACTTGGCTTCTCAGCTTCTTGCTTGTCTCACCAAGCTCCTGGACAACAAGATCGAGCACAGTCTTCTTTGTCATGACGTCTTTGTTGCGTCTGACGAAATTGTTGAGGTACTTGCGCTGCCTCTTGTTCAATGACACGAAAGTGATTTCCACACTACCCCACCATGTTGATATCACCGGCGCTTTGAGTGTCTTGATGAGCTTCATTTCGACCCATCAACTCAAATCGAATCACGCGTGTGCTTATCAAGATGCTCGTCTGCAAGGCCACGATGTGAAGGCTTCAGCAGCAGGACGCATCTTCGACCGTCACCCACTTTGATCTTTGTTCTCATAACCTCACCTCCCATTCCTCCAATTATGCACAGCTATCCTCGATCCTTCACGAACACGACTTACGTTGGACATCCCCGAGCGGAGTAGAACTCGAATAGTGACGAAGCATTCGACCCGCCGCGCACAGACCCGGTCTCCGCCCCGGGAGTTACCGCGAAAGTGAGCAAGAGAGAAAGCAGAGGAATAGAGTGGAGAATAGAGCGAAGCAATAGCGTGTGCCCGCAAATCTTACAGAGCTATTATAGAGGGGAATAGTGTGCGCAGAGTTTTCACTGTCTGGCAAAGAGCGTTTGTTACATAAGCTCCGCTTACCGTGAATCTCTCGGTGGTCGTATTTGACCTGTCCTTGTTTTGCCCATTTAGGCAGGATCGAGGTCACGGATACTTCACAATGGTGCTCTAAAGCAGCCAGAAAATGGTGCTTAGTACATGACTATGCGCGGCATGCGTGAAAACAGTTCTCGTCAACGAGCGGGTGTCGGTATTCTTGGTTGAGGAATTGCCGGCTTCTTTTTGGCTCTTCCAGACACTCCTTCTTCCGCGTAGATTTGATTGCGGGCTGACGACGAGCTTTGTGCACGTGCTTGTCTCCCATTCGCAAAATGCGCTCCTAGGCCGGCGAACGGAGGAGCGCTGAGTGTCCGAGCTTTCAGCTCTCGCCGGCCCGCTACTACTCGGCCTAGTCCTCTTAAGCGCCGAAAAAAGATGCAACATTCGCATCTAGCCAATCGCCCCAATGGAGCTCTCTGCGCAACTGGCCATCAGCAGGTTCTCGAGTGTTTAGCGGGAGCGTACAAGTTCGACGAGGCACGTTCCGAGGTGGATGCGGTGTTTCTCTCTCACTCGCACACAGATCATTCAGCATACATATCATTCCTCAACCGAGAGATACCAGTTCACTGCGGCGTAACAACAGCACTGATCATTCAGGCTTTCGCGGAAATAACTCAGAAAAGCTTCGGCAATGACCTCGAAGGATTGCAGTTCAGAACATTCCGAACGGGCGATAAGGTCAAGGTAGGCTCTGTGGAGGTTGAGCCGATCCACGTAGACCATTCAGTACCGGGTGCATACGGATTCGTTATCCATACTACTGAAGGCGCCGTCATCTACTCGGGTGACTTCCGTGCCCATGGCACAAAGTCTCAGATGACACATGATTTCGTGGAGGCGGCTGCTGCGGCGAAGCCCATTGCTATGCTATGTGAAGGCACGAATCTGGTCGGAGCTGACTTCTCAACCGAGGATGAGGTAGGTGGAAAGATAGGGAAACTTGTTGGATCAACGCAGAATCTGGTTCTGGCTACTTTTCGCCATACGGACGTTGATCGAACCAGAACCCTGTATGAAGTTGCGAAGAGCAACCACCGTAAACTGGCGGTCTCAATGAGGCAAGCCTACGTCATGAAGAAGCTGGAGGCGGATAGAAATCTGGACCTGCCGCGTGTGGATTCTGATGACTTTCTGATCTTTCGGCGTGAGAAGAAGCAGTACTACAAGTGGGAGCAAGCGATTCTTGGTTTGCCAAATGTAGTTGACGCACATGAAGTCAAGCAAATGCAAGACCGCGTGATACTCGCAGCGGCATTCTCTGACCTGAAGGAGCTGATCGACCTCAGGCCTGAATCAGGGAGCACCTACATTCTATCGTCTTCTGAACCGTTCAATGAAGAGATGGAAATTGAGTACGACAAGTTCGTCAACTGGCTTGACCACTTCGGACTACCCATGTACCACATACACTGCTCAGGCCACATAATGCCAACCGAAGTCAGACAAGTGGTAGAGAGAATAGCGCCCAAGACATTCTTCCCGATCCACACAGAACACCCTGAGCTTTATGCGAGATTCATATCAGGGGTAGCGAAAGTACAGATTCCAGAAAAGAAACAGACCACGCAAGTAACCTAGTCACTTGGCCCTTTGTTCAGGACTGTTGGATCTTCTGCATGGTCTGCCTTACCGAATGACAGGATCATCCTAATCTTTGGGTGACTCGACTTCAGAGAGGAAGACACCAGAAGCTGACTCCCATTGGTCGGCAGTCGCACAGTCTTGTCGAGTTGAAGATCGAACCGCCTTTTCGCATGTGTGTGACTCGCTTGGTGCGGCCGTCGCAATTTGAACCGTCGGTTGGCGTCGTAGTTTGAATGTGTGTGTGGGGAGGCTGGTGCGGGCACCCGAATTTGAACCGTCTGTTCAAATTACTGGCTTCGAAATCCCGCCAGTGGAAGCGTACGGGTCGTTCAATGTTAGGAGATGAGTGGAAATACTGTTGGCCATTGACATTCACCGGCGACTCCCACCGCCCCCACAAGTGCCTCTCTTTGTTATGATTCATGCTAGGCCTAGTCGTCCGTATGATCCCATCAGCTTACCCGAATACATGCAGCCATCCGTGGCTCAAACCGATGGCCAAGATGAAAAAAGAGCACGAAACGACAACCTACCTGTGCTTAGTCTGCCATGCCGTCGTCAGGAAACACGAGGTTGACCCAATTGACTGAAGAACAAACGAAACCCGACCTTGCAAGCATCGTTCGGGGAAATCGCCAAGACATTCGCACTATCTACGTCTTGCTCGCTTCGCGAACTGGCGGAGGCAAGGTACCGATTCTATCGATAGAGCCGTCCGATGACAAAAGTCAGGAACGCGGTAGCTACAAGGCACCCTAGCGAGATGAGCAGGGCCGTCCGTGCGGCCTTTCCCTCGCCTTTGTGCCTGGCATGCAAGGCTATCAGAATTGCAGGTATCTCAAGGTAAATTCCGCCGAAGACGGCGAACCCGATCACGGCAAGCGCGGAGGCTATCCCACTAAACATGGGCTTTCTCGTTGTCTTTGGCGGTGGCGGTGGTGCCGGTGCGTCCCGTGAGAGCTGGCGTTCGTCACATGTCCACTTCTTGGCTTCCCAGCTGTATCGCATCTCTTTACCACAGTTCATGCAGAACTGCTTCTCTGGAGTATCAGCGGACAAGAGTTACCATGTGAATGATGTGTGTCTGCGCGTAAGAAACTAACGCTAGGAATGGCTCTCCCTTTTTTAGAGCCGCGCCAAGTGACGCGATATTGAACCTTCGTGGCTGTGCTCTCTCAGTTCTAGTTTGCGTGTGGGTACGTTAGTGTGAAAGGGTACCTTGGTGCGCACACACTGACTTGACGCTTTTGGGGGGGCATGGTGGGTAGGCAGACACAAATCATGCGAAACCGATGGGTGTGAGGGAGTGCCTTGAGGTTCTGTCCGCGCTGCGCATACTGGTCGGAAGCGAACTTCTGTCCCAACTGTGGCATGAACTTGCGATGCTATCCCTCAGTGTATCTTGTGGCGTCGATCTGAAACAAAGGCGAATACACCTGCGAGAACCTGAGAACTATGCCTCGCGTCATGATTCTGGGTACTCTAGAAATCCCCGCCCAGCATCTAGCCCTGTCAGCCAAAATACGCTTACACTATGCTCAAATAACCACACAGACGCCTCCCAAAAAACGCTCTTCCCCTAACCATGAAGGCCATGGACCACGCACAAGGGTAGCCGTCCAGTTCTTTGTGTGTGTGGTACCTTGATGCGAGCATCCAAAATTGAACCGTCATCCTAGTTTCTCTTTGTGTGTGACTTTATGAAAGATGTTTTGTGCTGATGGTTTAGGCTGGCTAGTCCGTCGAGACCCTGGTCTATGCGACCGAGTGTGTGACTGGACAGAATCCTGAGCTGCTAGAGTAGTGGACTCCGCGTCCGGATGAGTGATTGCAGCCTGAAGCCAGCCAGGAGGTGAAAGACGGAATGGCGAGGTTCGTAGGCAT
>Ga0315280_10002374_pt1 | contig 30613 bp, 28 predicted proteins | sample YL17G06_40_MG_FD_203697 | JGI IMG/M metagenome (GOLD analysis project Ga0315280, IMG submission 203697) | Sediment microbial communities from Yellowstone Lake, YNP, Wyoming, USA - YL17G06_40 | ecosystem: Environmental > Aquatic > Freshwater > Lake > Sediment | place: USA: Wyoming | collected... | reverse complement strand
GCGTCTTCCCCGGCGTGTTTTCCGAGGCTTTCTCCATCATCCGGTGGTACGGCAGGATGACGTGGGCGCGGCTGCTCAGAAACAGTCTGCCCGTCACCTGGATGCCGGCGGCTTCCAGCGCGTCGATCTCGCGGATCAAGGCGCCTGGATCCAGAACCACGCCATTGCCGATCACCGCGAGCTTGTCGGGCCGCAGGATGCCGCAGGGAATCAGTTGCAGGATAAATTTCCGCTCGCCCAGCCGGACCGTGTGCCCGGCGTTATGCCCGCCCTGGTAGCGGGCCACAACATCGAATTTCTCCGCCAACAGATCGACGATCTTGCCCTTGCCTTCGTCGCCCCATTGCGTTCCAACCACGATGAGGTTTTTCATGACGCGAACGGCCATTGTAGCATTGCGGATTGCGGATTGTCCGCCGCGGCGGACGGAATCAATTCATTCATCCAATCCGCCATCCGCAATGTGATAAAGTGCGGCGATGCTGAAGACACTTGCCGGGGGGTTAGTGTGCGCCCTGCTCGGGGTTGCCGCGCTTTCCAGTTACTCGCAAGGCCAAAGCAAGGCCGGAGCGAAGACCATGCCATATTCGGCAAAGCAATTGGATGTCACCATCGGTGATCGCCCCGTGGTGGTGCTGTCCCGCGAAGCGCCGCCACCGGGCGGCGCCGCCCAGATTACGGCCGCCGAGATCCTGCCTGGCCGCGGCATGAACATCCACCAATTGACGGCGTACATACCGGGCAAGGGTCCGGTGGAATTGTGCGCCTCCCCCGTGCCACAAAAGGCCCGGGAGGCCATCGTCGAAGGTCCCGAGCACGTCACCAACAAGACGTTCGGCATGGGCGGGCCCATCCTGCTGCCGTGGGCCAACCGAATCCGCGGCAAGGCGCTCCCCGACAGCAACGAGATTGAAGCGCTGGTGGGGGGCAAAACGGTGCGCCTGCCGGCCAACGGCCGCGGCAGGCAACCGGGCGCCGAGCCCAACTCCATTCACGGCCTGCTGCTGTCGCGGGCCATGGATATTGCCAAGCTGGACGCCGGCGCCCAACAGGCCGAGGTGACTGCCGTGCTCGATGCCGGCGACTTCCGCGGCCGCTGGCCCTCGAAGACGCACGTCAGCGTGGCGGCGCAGTTGAAGGATGGCAAGTTCACATTCCAGGTAACCGCCCGGAACACCGGGGAGGAGACGCTGCCGATGGCCGTCGGCTGGCATCCCTTTTTCGCCGTTGCCGGGCCCCGCGCGCAGCTCCGGCTGCACCTGCCGGCCCGCCGGCGGGCCCTGGTGAACAACTACGACGACGTTTACCCCACCGGCCAACTCGTCCCGGTCAAAGAGACGGCCTATGACTTCACCGCCCCGGGCGGGGTTCCGCTCAACGACCTCTTCCTCGATGATTGCTTCACCGGCCTGGAGCGCGACGCGCGCGGGCATGTGGTGGTTGAGGTGATCGACCGCGCCGCCGGCTACGGCGTTCGCATTCGCGCGCTCTCCAAGGAGATCATCGCCATGCAAGCCTATGCGCCGCTGAACCGCCCGGTGATCGCCATTGAGCCGCAGTTCAACCTGGCCGATCCCTTCAATCCTTTCTGGGGCAAGACCAACACCGGCATGGTCATGCTGAAGCCAGGGCAGTCGGTGACCTATGCCGTCGAGGTCGAGGTTTTCATCCCCTGACTATATGCCCCTGGCCGACGGCCTGTACCTGGAAGCGACGCTGTTCGGCCTGGCCTGCGCCACCGAGGACATGAAGGAAGGCACGCGGGCCTTCCCGGAAAAGCGCAACGCCAAATTCACCGGCGCGTGACCGGAGTTCCAGGTTCCAGGTTCCAAGTTTCATGTTGGGCGGCATCGCTCCAGAGGGCTTGCGCTTCCAACCTGGAACATGGAACATGGAACCTGGAACATGAGGAACTACGCCGGCGAACTGAATGCCAAGGGTCTCCGCTTCGGAGTTGTCGTCAGCCGTTTCAATGCCTTCATCACCGAGCGCCTGCTGAACGGCGCCGTCGATGCGCTGGAACGCGCCGGCGCTGAAACTGACGCCATCGCCATCGCGCGGGTGCCCGGCTCGTTCGAGATACCGGTGACGGCGCGGGAAATGGCCGCGGGCGGCCGCTTCGACGCGGTTATCTGCCTGGGCTGCATCATCCGCGGCGAGACGCCGCATTTTGAATACATCGCCTCCGAAGTCGCCCGAGGGGTGACGGCGGCGGCGCTGGCCACCGGCGTCCCTCTCATTTTCGGCGTGCTCACCTGCGACACTCTCGAGCAGGCCATTCACCGGGCCGGCGCCAAATCGGGGAACAAGGGCTTCGAGGCTGGGCTGGCTGCGGTCGAGATGGCCAACCTGATGAAGCGCCTGCGAGAGAAGAAATGAGCGGTGCGCAAAGGGCGCGAGAAACCGCCGTCCGCATGCTCTTCCAGCGGGAGATGAGCAAGGAGCCGCCCGAGACGGTGAAGCGCCTGTATTGGCGCAGCGCCAAGGCGGCGCCCGGCGTTCGCCAGGCGGCCGAAGCGCTGTTTGACGGCGTCCTGGCGCAGGCAGAAGAAATCGACCCGTTGATCCGCCGCCATGCCGAGCACTGGCGGCTGGAGCGCATGTCCGTGGTCGATCGCAACATTCTTCGCCTGGCCATCTACGAGTTCCTGGCCCGGGACGTTCCTCCCAAGGTAGTGATCCACCAGGCCGTCGAGATCGCCCACCGTTATTCGTCGGTCGATGCCGGCGCGTTCATCAATGGCGTCCTCGACGCCGTGCGCAAAGCAATCCACCCTCCCAAACAGCACACCGGGTAGCCGCTAACGGCCAGGCGCCGGACCGAGGGTTGTCAGCGTCAGCAGCGAGCGCGGCGCGGCCTGAATGACCAAGGCGCCGTTCGCCACCTTCGCCGCCGACAATTCCTGAAAATTCTCGGACTCGCTGGTGCGGATGGCGCGCAAGCTGCGTACTTCCACCGGGATGCCCCGAAGCGTGATCGAACGGGCGGCGCCCAGGTTGGCGATGTGCAGGGTGTAGGAGCGCCGCGCGGCCGCCCCGCCGGCGTAGGCCGTGAACAGCACCTTGGGGTTGTCCGAGGCCGCCCAAAGGACGTCCGCCTCGGTCGGCGTCAGGTCCGTGAAGTGCTTTACAAACCAGAAGCGCACGGTCGGCGACAGCTCCTCGCCGCCGTCGGCGTTCTTTTTCGCGCGGACCGTGCCGTAATCGGAAGTGAACTCCCACTGCATGGTGCCCTGGGGGCGGGCGTGCATCACGATCTCCTGGTACATCTGCACCTCGCGCAGGCCGTAGTGGAAGGAGTCGTACATGCCGCCGCGGTGGGCGCCGGCATCCACGCCCAACTCGGTCACCAGCAAGGGCAGCCGCAGCCACTCGGCCAGGTCACCCCAGGCCGCATAGTGCTCCGGGGTTGCGCCGCCCCAGGAGTGGAAGCCCACCGCGCCGACGTACTCGATGGCCTCCGGATCCTGGGCGGCCGGCAGCGCGTATTCGTGAGTGCCGCGCGGCCCGGTGGCGTCCGCCAGCAGCATCCTGGTCTTCAGGCCCAGCTTACGAAACCTCGCGCCCAGAAACTTGATCATCTCCCGATGCTCTTCCGGGGTCAGCAGCACATCGACGCCGATGTTGGCTTCGTTGAACGAGAACAGGTCCGGCTCGACCCCGTACTGCTTCTTGGCATACGCCAGGTACGAGCCGATCGATTCGGCCAATTCTTCCCACTTCTCGCGCTGTACTTTGCGCGGACGGCCGCGCCAGGGCTGCTGGCCGGCGTCCACGTACAGCCATTCCGGCAATCGCCAGATGGAGGTCACGTACGGAACGCCTTTGTCCTGGAGTTGCCGGGCCAGCAGGAACTCGTGACGCAGCCGGGAGTCGGGTTTGTCATGGGCGGCCAGCGCTTCCCAATCCGTAATGTCCGGCGAGTCGTTGTCGTTCTCCGGTTCCCACTCGCGCAGACTCATCTCCATGCGCGCCCAGGCGACGCGCAGGTTCTTGAGCGTGTACTGGGTGACCGGCGATTCAATGTTGAAGCAGTAATTGCCGCCGAAACCGTCGAGCGTGTAGCGGCGGCGCGCGGCGTCGAGCGTGAGCTGCGCGGGTGAAGTGTCGGGGTTTCCCTCGACCGAGAAGGCGGTGGCTTCGTTGACCGAAGCGCCCTCGGCCAGCGCACCGCTGTGCAACTGGATGAGCGCCGAGTAGGTCCGCCCGCCGCGCTCCCACTTGTCCTGCAGCACAATGGAATGCGCCCGTTCCAGCTTCGCGACCAGCTTCACGTTGCCCTGCGCATCCTGGATGATCAGCCCGGCCGCTTCGGCCTTAAAGAAGTCCTTCTCCGGCGGTTTGTAGGGAGGCAGGTCGATGGCAGTCCCGTCGGCGGCCTGGGCGCGGCCTCCGACGAAAACCGAACGCGGGAGGTCGATGCGCAGGTACACGCCTTCCAACTCCAGGGGGTTAAGGGCGGTAAGCCGCACTTCGATTTGGGTCTTTCCGGCCGCCTGTCGGGCCGTCTGCTCGAAACGGGCGCGGCGGCCCGGCTCGACCTCGAAGGCGCCCTCCCAGGTCGTAGCGTCCGGGCCGCGATTCACGCGCACGCGCTCGATCTGCGCCTGCCCCGCCATCCGCTTCCAGCCGGCCAGCGGCGCAATCACGCCGGCGCGGAGGGCAAGCTCGTCGCCGCCCCCATAGATCAACGCGGTCAGCCGGCCGTAGCTGTCAAAGGCCGCCGTTTCCCCCGCCACGCCGCACACCGCCAGCAATGAACACGCAACAAGCGCAATGAAAAACAATCGCATGAAAAACTCCTGCCTTGGTGAACCGCGGAAAAACCAACAGAGCTGCGATCCCGCCCTGCGGGAGAGCGGTGCCGGCTCTGCCGCGAAGGGGGGAATCATGCCAAAAACAGGCACGTTCCGCAAGGCAGGTTCGGCCCGCGTCAGTGGGCCAGTTTCCTCTGCGGAATCACGGGCCACCTATCCGGCGTCCCTGGTGACCGGCGGCACGCGCCAGCACAAGAGGCGCAGAAACAGCTCGGCAGGGTGCTGTGCCGTTGACTCGCAGGTTTGACCGGGCGTTCGAGTTGCAGTATTGCTGGTTTCGAGCGCCTGAAGTTTCTTGAAGCGGGGCGGGATTATCCAGACTGAATCGAAGTCGATCCCGTGAAGCCCCTGTCCAAGCGATGCTTCTGGGTGAATGTCATGTAGCGAGGCTGGAAGCGTATGGCACTCGAAGCGACTCTTGCCGATATTGTCGCGCGATTGCGCCAAGGAAGATTCCCCAACGAGCAGGCGATCTCTCAAGGAATCGTTCTTCGTCTGCTTCAGGAGTTGGGCTGGGACACGTGGGACACCACCGTTGTCTGGCCTGAATACCAGACCGGTCAGGGGCGGGCTGATTTTGCCCTGTGCCGCCCGCCTTGCAAACCAGCCATCTTCATTGAAGTGAAAAAACCAGGCAAGGCTGAAGACGCAGTTCGTCAGGCATTGCAGTATGCTTTCGACACCGGCGTCCCGTTCGTCGTTTTGACCGATGGCGGGACTTGGAGCTTTTATCTGCCGGCGGAACAGGGCAGCTACGAAGACCGGCGCGTCTACAAGCTCGACCTCTTCGAGCGCACACTGGCCGAGGCCGCCGAGGCTCTTGGCCGCTATCTTGACCGTGCGCGGGTAGAGTCAGGTGAGGCGCGGCAGAGGGCGCTCGAAGAGTACCGCAGCCGCAGTCGCCGCTCGCAAGCCCGTGCGGCCATCCCAGGAGCCTGGCGCGAGTTGATCGAGAAGGGGAATGAAGACCTTGTGGAGCTTCTCGCCAGTGCCGTTGAATCCAAAGCTGGCGTTCGCCCGGAGAATGACGACGTGGCGGAATTCTTTGCTGGGCTGGGTAAGCCCGTGATCGTGGAAGCTCGGCCCAGCGGTGGCTCTCAACCGACGATTCACCCAGGTCCGGGGCCTGGCCCAGAAACCGATTGGGTGGAGACACCCCGCGAAGGCACGCTGACTCTGCGGGGCAACGAGTACCACTACGGGAACGCCAAGGAGGCGATGGTGATTGTTCTACGCGAACTCGCCAAGGGCGACCCCTCCTTCCTGGAACGCTGCTCCCACCATCCCGACGCGCAGGGCTACAAACGCCGCTACATCGCCCGAAGGCCGGAAGAACTCTACCCGGACCGCGAGGATCACCGCCATCTGTGTGAACCGCTGCCGGGTGGATGGCTGGTCGCAACCAAACTCGACAACAAGTTCAAGAAAACCATCATCCGTCTCGCTGCCGAAACTGCCGGGCTGTCTTTCGGTAAGGACGTAACTGTGGAGTTCTGATCCTACCGAACCGCCCACACTGGAACGTAGCTAGGCTGCCAGTCCTGTCCGGACTGTCCGACGTGGATCGTTGAGATGCCAGCCCAGTCAGCGGCTAATCCTGTCCCAGACAGAACGAGGCCCGGCCAGGGCGGAGCTTCGCGGCTGATCCGCGCTGTTTGGCCGAATCGGCAGGGTTTCGATCGGGGTTGACACCAGGCCAAGGAGCGAAACAAGCTGTTTGTTGGCGGAGAGGAGTTTGAGGCATGAGAATCGCCCCGGTGGCGGACGTGAAAGCCCGCCTGAGCGCCTATTTGCAGCAATGCCAAACGGAAGGCCCGACGGAAGGCCCGGTGGTGATCACCAGGAATGGAAAGGCTGCGGCCGTCTTGCTTGCGCCAGCGAACGATGAGGACTTGGAGACCCTGCTGCTTGCCCGGTCCCCACGCTTTCAAGCTCTGCTGGCCAAATCACGAGAAAGCATCCAAGCAGGTAAAGGACTTTCCTCAAGGGACTTCTGGAAAGCTGTGGCCCACCGCCATCGCAGAAGGGCAGATCCCAAACAGGTATCTGAGACTTCCCCGCCCGGAGGGCCTAAACAAAGCGCTCCAGCCGCCGCCCGCTCAAGGCGCCGGCGCGGCTGAGCTTCATGGCGTTAGCCGGACGCCGTTGCGGGTTGCGGTGACTGTGCTACGCTTTGCCTGTGGCAGAATATCGATTCACGGAATACTTCCAGAACGAGGTTCTCCGGAAGCGTCCCTACCTGAAGAAAGAGTGGTGCATCCGAGTGGTCAAGCGGCCCATTCGTTCCGAGCCGCAGGAGAACAATCGGTACCGTTTCTGGGCGGAAATACCGGAGTTGGAGGGACGCTACTTGAGGGTAGTTACGCTGGAGGACAAGGTTACGATCCACAACGCATTCCCTGATCGGCGGTTCAAACCATGAAACTGAACTATTATCCTGAGACCGATTCGCTGTACATCGATCTGTCGGAACAGGCCAGCGTCGAAAGCCGGGAGATTTCCGAGGGCGTAGTTCTCGATTACGACGCCCAGGGCAACCTGGTCGGACTCGATATCGATAACGCAAGTGCCAAGGTGGAAATTCACAAGCTCGTCGTCAGCAAGCTTCCGGCTTCGGTGGAGACCATCGCTGGGTAACCAGTCACTACAGAGGCTTGCTAGCCAGCCGGCTGGTGGCCCGCCCTCCTGGCACTTGCAGCTCGGCCAACCCTTTGATTGCGGTCCGCGGCAAGTGCTATCGGCGCGTCTTGAAGGAGGGTGCGAACGTCGTCTTGGAGGACTGCCGCCAAGCGCGGCTGTCCCCACAACCATGGGCGGCGCTGCAACCGCCGTTGAACTCGCCCATTTAACGACGGCTCCGCCGGACATCTGGTCGAAGAACGCGCTATTCTGAAGCTAGCCGACGGACTTGGATATCGATCCGACACAATCGTCAGGCCGATTCTCCCGCGAAGATTTCGATGCCCGCCTTCTGCGCGGCTGTCTGCAGTCTCGCGTCAAGTGTCGCGAGCGGAGCGCCATGCCGGATGGAAAGTTCAAGATACGCAGCATCGTAGGCTGACAGGCCGTATTCCCGCGCCACAGGTAGAACGTTGCTGAAATGCTCGCCGGCCGACTGCACGTCCTGAACGAGAGGAAGGCTTTCAAGCAGGATCGAGAAACGGCGGATTTCCGGGTGGCGCAGGCGTTTGCTTCGCTCACCTACCAGAACAGCATTGGCGATTTCCAAGCCCCACACCGCCGGGACCAATATCGTTCGTCCTTCCAGCGCTACCAGAACGCCATCTGCATACTCGCTGGCTTCATCAGGGAAGCACCAGGCGAGCGCTACGGACGCGTCAACCACAACCCCTTTCAAAACCGCCGCCCCTCGTTGACCATTTCACGCACGCTCATCTTTCCCGGCTTGACGCGCTTGCGCAGCGCCCGCATGCCCTCAACGATCTCCTTGTGGGTCAGTTTTTGTTCCGCCCGGTCGGTAGGCACCAGCATAGCGGCCGGAACGCCGTGCCTAGTGATGGCGATCCTCTCGCCTCTCGCCACACGGTCAAGCAGGGATGAGAGATGGGTTTTCGCTTCGAATGCGCCTATGGTTTCCATGACTCGCAAACTAGTTTAGACCAGTTTCAATTCCTGGGCAAGGGCGACCTGCCTTTGCCAAGGTCAACACCGCGGCGCCCGCAAGTTGCGCTCCTGCAGCGCGTTAGCGTCCCGCTGAAAGAAAAGGCCGTGCGCCGGAAAGTGAGGTCCGGACTTTATTCCCTTTGTTCGGAATCGCTTGCGGCGCGAGAGGGCCGAAAAACTTGACACGCTATGCTAGACTGAAATTATAGGAACATAGTAATAATTTCACTGCTTTTCGGCTCCCGCCTGTATATAACCTGTAAAATACAGGCTCCGGTCAGGTAAACATAACAAAATAAAGGAAGTAGAAATGGACGCGATAGTCTTATAATCCAGTGAAACAGCCTGTTAAACAACCGAAAACAAGCCCATCGAATTGGAACGGCACAAGCGCACGGCGTGGTTTACAATGCACCCACGGAAGGAGATCGAACGATGGAATCAGACCGCAGAAGGTTTCTGAAAGGGGCCGCCGCGTTGAGTGCGGCGCCGCTGTTTGTTCCCCAAAGCGTGTGGGGCGCCAACGACACGCCCAGCTACGCGCTGATCGCGGCCGGCGGGCGCGGCCGCTTCCTGCACCGCAATTTCCAGAAGCTCGGCGCCCGGTGTGTGGCCATAGCGGAAGTGTATGAGCCGCACATGCAGGAAGCTCTCAAGGACTCTCCCGCCGCCAAACCGTACGAGGACTACCGCCGGTTGCTGGAGCAGGAGAAAGGCATTGATTTCGTCGTGCTGGCCGGGCCCGACCACCACCATTGCCCGATGCTGCTCGAGGCGCTGGCGGCCGGCAAGGATGCCTATGCCGAGAAGCCGCTGTCGAAGACCCTGGAAGAGAGCGCGCGGATGGCGGCCGCCGTGCAAAAGAGCGGAAAGATCGTGCAGATCGGCATGCAGCGCCGTTCGGCTCCGTCGATCATTCAGGCCAAAGAACTAATCGATACGGGCGTCCTGGGCCGCATTACCATGGTCAAGCCCCAGTGGCACTGGAACATCGCCAGGCCGCTCAACAATTCGCCGCTGCCGGGCAAGCTCAATTGGAAGCTGTTCCTGGGCAGCGCGCCCCAGCGCGAGCTGGTCCCCATGCGCTTCCGCTATTGGCGCTATTTCTGGGACTATGCCGGCGGCAACATGACCGACCAGGGCACTCACCTCATGGATGTGGTGCAATGGTTCACCAATTCGGGACCGCCGAAGTCCGCCCTCTGTTACGGCTTCGTGGCCAAGGACGAGGGGGCCGAGCACCCCGAGGTTTTCTCCGCTGTCTTCGAGTTCGAGGGCTTCATGGCCACCTGGACGCTGGACTACTGCAACTCGTTCCAGAATGGCTGGTCCATCACCTTCATGGGGGACAAGGGTACGATGATCCTGGACGAAAGCGGGTACCGGGTTTGGGATGAACCCTGGAAAGCCAACAAGCCGCCCATTCACGAGCAGAAAGCGCCCGTGCCCATTGAGAGCCACATTCAGAATTTCCTGGATTGCGTCAGATCCCGGCGGCAGCCGAACTGCCCCGTAGAGGTTGGGCAACGCGCGGTCGCCGGCCCCCACCTGGCGAACATCGCCCTGCAGAAAGGCACGCAGGCACACCTCGATGCGGACATGGTGAGGGTGCGGCTGGGCTGAGCTAGTGCGGAGTGCGGAGTGTGGAGTGCGGAGTGAGACGCGTGCGGAATGCGGAGTGAGAAGGTGCAGAGGAATGCGGCCATGGCAGTGCCACGGTGACGGCCAGAGGCCGCATTCCCACTCCGAATTCCGCATTCCGCACTCCGCATTGCCTACCGGGGTTTCAGGAACGGGGAGCCGGTCATGGTGAGGCAGGTACGGGAAATGCGGTCGTGCCACGCCAGGGCTTCTTCGTCGAAGGCGGCCCACAGGAAACCGAAGCCCAAGGCCGCGCTGCTGGGCACAACGGCCAGAACGCGAAGCAGCCGTTGCCCGGGCCGCGCCGGTGTTCCCTCAAAATCGACTAACCGCAGCCCCAGCCAGCGCATTCCGGGCGTGGCGGCCGCGTAGAACAGGAAGAGGAACAGGTAAAGACCGGCCAGAAGCGCCATCGCGGCGCAGAAGGCCAGAATGCCGGCGCGCTGTAGGGCAAAGCGGCCGCCGAGCACCGTGTAGATCCCCGCGAAAAGGGCGCACCCAACCGCCACCAGGGCGGCATCGAACACCCCCGACATCACCCGGGCGGCAAGCGGCGCGACCGGGAAGTTCACGGTCTGTTCGATCAGGGCGGGGGGCGCGGAAGGCGGCGGCTCGGGAAATGCCAGCGACGCCTGGGTTGCGGGCGAAGCTGATACGATAGAACCCGGTGGACGAGTAGGGTTCAAGGTCCGACGAGCAGGGTCCAAGGTCCCAGGTCGAAGGTCCAAGGTCGGCCGCACGTCGGGAGGTGGACCCTGGACCTTGGACCTGGGACCTTGGACCGCCGCCTTCCGAGCCTTGCGGATCTCCTCGAACGGGATCACCTTCCGGGTGGCCGCGGGAGCAGGCTCGAAGGTCAGCGCTTCGCTTTGGTCGAAGGCCAGCGGCAGCGTGGCCTGCGCCTGGCGGCGTCGGCGGAACCGCTCTACCCGCACGGACACCTCTTGCCGCCATGGCGCGCTCTCCGGCGGGGCGCCGGCGGGCCCGCAGGCCGGTGGGGCGGGAGAGGCGCCGGCCGGCACAGTTGCTGCCACGATGGGCGGGGCCGGCGCCCCCGCCCCCGCACCAGGCTGGCACTGAAGCTGCAAACCGCCTCTCTCAGCGCCATCTGCGGCAGCGGAGCGCGGCGCGGCCTCGAACTTGTACGCACACCGCTCGCAGCGGGATTCGTAGTCGTCGTTGGGGTAACCGCAGGACGGACAGTTGATCACTGTTGAGTCATCCCCCACCGCGTGCCTTGCGACCGTTTCCCGACGGTGATAAATTCCTTTGTTAAACCATGAGAGCTCTCGGAACACCAGACGCGGCGCCTCTGCGCTCTCGCTTCTGGTGTAGCACAGCCGTTCTGGCCTGTCAGCTTGTTTTCGCCTGGATGGGCGGGAGTGTGCTTGCGCAGTCAATGCCACCCCCGGATCCGGTTGCCCGGCAGGCTACGTCCGGCGTGCCGGCATGGCCGGCTGCCGCGGCGCAAAGCGTCGCCGGCCAGCCGGCCCCTGGACCTGATGAGCTGTCCGACAGGTTGGGCAGCGAGCGCGTCCGCATCGACGCCGACCGCCAGGAGAAGAGCGCGCACATTTACCATTTTCGAGGAAACGTCGAGATCCAGTTTCGCGACATGCGGCTGACCGCCGACGAGGTCGATTACGACGAATCGACCGGAGACGTGGACGCCCGCGGCTACGTCCGGTTTTCACGACAGGTGAACCAGGAAAACCTCGCCGCCGAAGACGCTCATTACAACTTGAATACCGAGCTGGGCCAGTTTTACCAGGTCCGTGGGACAATGGGCGCGCGGCCGAGCGGGAGGCAGCGGTGGGTGCTGACCACGACCAATCCCTACTACTTTGAAGCACGGCGTGTGGACAAGGTGGGCCAGGACACCTACATGGTGTATGACGGCTTTGTGACCTCCTGCACGCCCTCCAACCCCATCTGGACGTTTGCCGGGCCGCGGGCCAAGATCAAGCCGGGCCAGAGCGCGACCATCTACAACAGTTGGGTGAAGGCCGAAAACAAGGTGCCCTTTTTCTTCTCGCCCTTCTTTTACCACTCCCTGAAGCGCATCCCGCGCAGCTCCGGCTTCCTGACGCCGCACATCGGCAATTCCTCGCGCAAGGGGCTGGTGTTCGGGGAAGGTTTCTTCTGGGCCATCAACCGTAGCGCGGACGCCACCGGTGGGCTGGAGTTTTATAGCAAACGCGGCTGGGGGCAGCGGGGCGAGTTCCGGGTCCGCCCCTCGGCCACCACCAGCCTCAGCGCCACCTACTTCGGCGTAGTGGACCGCGGGCTGGAACTGCCCGGCGGGCAGCGGTTCAACCAGGGAGGCCGGACGCTGATCGTGGACGGCTCCAGCGAGTTGCCGCGGGGCTTCCGCGCGGTGGCCAACGTCAACTACCTCAGTTCGTTCCGGTTTCGCGCGGCCTTCACCGAAAGCTACAACGAAGCGGTCAACACCGAAGTCCACAGCAGCGCGTTCCTCAGCAACAACTTCCGCGGCTACAGCTTCAACGCCGAAATGTCGCGCGCGCAGGATTTTCAGAGCTTCGACCAACGCGCCTCGGGCGAGCCGGTCGACATCCGCCGCATGCCCGGCATCGAATTCAACAGCCTGGAGCAGCCCTTCTGGTCCCGGCTTCCGCTCTATTTCGCGTTCGATGCTTCGGCCGACGGGTTGACGCGCGACGAGCCGGACGTATCGCGGCCCGGCACGGCGCCGCAGGCCGGCCTGGCCACCGGCTTTGTCTCCCGCTTCGATTTCTATCCGCGCGTCACCTTTCCGGCGCACTGGAAGGGCCTGCATCTGCTGGCCGACTACGGGATCCGCGCCACTCACTACAGCTCCCGTTTGCACGACGGCCGAGTCGCGGACGACGGCCTGCAGCGGACCACCCAGGAACTGTCGGTCGAGCTGCGGCCTCCTTCCCTGGAACGCATCTTCGACTCGCCCGCGGGCTTCCTGGGCGAGAAGATCAAGCACGTCATCGAGCCCCGCGCGGGTTTCCGCCTGGTCAGCGGTATCGGCAACTTCGACTTCCAGGAGGTCATCCGGTTCGACGCGCGCGACCTGGTCACCAGCAGGCGCGAGCTGGAATACGGCGTGACCAACCGCCTCTTCAGCAAGCGCAGCGATGGCGTTGTGCGTGAGCTGCTGACCTGGGATTTGGTGGAGCGTTACTACTTCGACCCCACCTTCGGCGGCGCGCTCCTGCCCGGCCAGCGGAACGTGTTTCTTTCGACGGTGAACCAGACCGGGTACGCTTTTCTGGACGGGCAGCGGCGCTTTTCGCCCGTCACCTCGACCGTCCGCTTCCTTCCTGCCTGGAACTGGGGCGCCGAGGTCAGCGCCGATTACGACCCGGTCCGGCGGCGGGTGCTAAACACCGGCGCCACCGTCAATCTGCATCGCGGCAAGTCCTTTGCCTCCCTGGGCGAATACTTCGTCCGCAGCACGCCGCAATTGCAGCTTTCCTCGAACCAACTCCGCGGGCAACTGGGCTACGGTTTCACCAACCGCCGGGGCTTCAACGTCGCTGCCACCTGGGTTTACGACATCCGGCAGGATTTCATGCTGTATTCATCGGTGCAGGCCAATTACAACTTCGATTGCTGCGGCGTCAGCCTGGAGTTCCGCCGCTTCCAGTTCGGCGCCACGGTGCGCGACGAGCGGCAGTTCCGCGTGGCTATTACCTTCGCCAACATCGGCACCTTCGGCAACCTGAAGAAGCAGGAGCGCATGTTCTAGCATTGCGGATTGCGGATTGCGGATTGCGGATTTCACCCCCGGCCGGCCGAAGCGAGACCCGCTTGCGCCGTGCATGTATAATGGGATAAAGGCCATGGAAAGCGGAATCTACCCGGAACTGTTTCGGCCCCACCCGGGGTTGAGCGACCGGATCAACCGCAACATCATCCAGTCGGAGATCGAAGGCGGCGTCCACCTCGATTCCTTGGCCGAAGGCGAGGAGCTGGAGGTGGAAACGCAAAACCGCCGCTACCGCATTCTGAATCGCGGCGGAGGACGGGTGCTGATCTCGGGCCACCCGCGCTACTGCCCGCAGCCGCTGCCCGCGTACATCCACGGTTCTACCTGGGGCGGCTCCATGCTGAAGACCCGCTTCATCGGCCGGGGAATGTGCCTGGAGTTCGGTCCGGTGGGGGGCCGCGTCATCACCACGTCCCGCATCGTCGAGATTCGAGCGATTCCCGCAAAACAGTAACAGGCGGCGGACGATAGGGCCCTTGTTCCCCGTCGTCGGCCGCCTGTCGCTGGCGTGTAAAAAAGCGGCGCTACTGAAATCTGCGTTGGATCCCGCGCCCGCTGGCCTGGCTTAGACGCGACCGAGAGCGGCCGTCAACTCCGCGCGGGCCGCGCGGACCATGTGCACGCAAGTGCTGATCACAAGCAGTCCCAGCACCACCGACAGCGGGCCAGCCAAGGGAATCCCGTTCCCCGCCTGCTTCAGGAAGTAATTCAGCAGGTTCAGCCACAGCAGACCGGCGGCCGTCGTAACCATCAGCAGGGCGCTTGCGATATAAACCAGACGAAGTGTGCCTTCCAAGCTCTTAACCATTGCGAACCACCTCAGCAACTCTGAATTCGGGGGGCAATAATCGTTAGGCAAGGTTCATTCCAAACAGCAAGTCATTGCGAATCAGAGAATTACGGGAAAGGCGCGCCGCCAAAGCCGGCCTGGGCTGGGTAGTTTTGTTTCAATTTGCACTGGTTTTAGCGGACCGCGTGGCGCTTCAGCAGGGTCGGCAGGTTCTGGGAGAAGGCGGAGCGCGCCATGACCATGTCGCAACCAAGGTCGTGAGCTCTCTGTTTGAGCTCGCCCTGCACGTGCGAGACATAGCCGATCACGGAGATGCCCTTGAGCTCCGGCTGGGCCTTCAGCTTGGTAATCGTCTGGAGCGGCTTTATGGCCGAGAAGTTGAGGTCCAGGATGATGAGGGTGGGCTTGGCGGCGGCCAGCTCCAGCAGCGACCGATCATCTTTGACAAAGTCCACGAGAATCCCGGCGCGCTTGGCCGCTTCGTTAATCTTGACAGCAAAGAATAGATCATCAACCGCGGCGACGGCTCGTCTCGGCGGAGTGGCTATTCCCTCATCCCGATGTTTGCTGCGATGTGGACCGCGTCCCTTCATTCCAGTGCGAATCAGTGCGAATGATCCCTTTCAGGAGAGCGCCGACTTCGCCGGGCAGTGTTTCGAAGAACCCTGCAGGCGGGGGAGGTGTCAATATTCATTCTACGGTCACGCGCCGAAGATTGGCAAGGGAAAAGAGGATTGGCCGCCGCCCCCCGTTATGCTACCCTGAGTTTCCCCCTCGATGTTGCGGCGTGCTCGAGTCCGCGGTGGGCTGGGCAGTTGGAGGGCGGCAGCGATGCCGGCACTCCAACCCCCGCGGAGCGGCCGTTCATGATTCATCGCAGGCAAGATTCTTCTCCTATGGAAAAGCGCGAACTGCTGCTGGGGCACAGCCCGGACTCCGACGACGCCTTCATGTTCTACGGGCTGGCCACGCGGAAACTGCGTTCCCGCCTGATCACCTTCCGCCACGAGCTGCACGACATCGAGACCCTCAACCGCTGCGCCCTGGAGGGCAAGTTCGACGTGAGCGCCATTTCCTTCCACGCCTACCCTTATCTGGCCGAGCACTATCGGTTGCTCTCGGCCGGGGGCAGCATGGGGGATGGCTACGGCCCGCTGGTGGTGTCCGACCATTTGTTCCGTCCCGAAGAGTTGAAGGGGAAAAAAGTGGCGGTGCCCGGGTTGCTGACGACCGCCTGGCTGGTCCTCAGACTTTTCCAGCCCAACGTGGAGCCGGTGGTGGTGCCGTTCGATCGTGTGTTTCAGGCCATGCGCGACGGGCGCGCCGACGCCGCCCTGGTCATCCACGAAGGCCAGCTCACCTTCGACCGCGAAGGCCTGCACCGCATCGCCGATCTGGGCCGCTGGTGGCACCAGCAATGCAACCTGCCGCTGCCGCTGGGCGGACTGGTCGTGGCGCGGCGCCTGCCGGCCGATATTCAAAAGGAGGCCGCCAAGGTGGTGCGTCGCAGCATCGAGTACGCCATGGAACATCGGGAAGAGGCCCTGGCGTATGCCATGCAGTTCGCGCGGGAGATCGAACAGCCGCTGGCCGAGAAGTTCATCGGCATGTACGTGAATGAGTATTCGCTGGATTGCGGCGAGCGCGGACGGCAGGCCATCCAGCGGCTCTTCACGCTCGGCTACCAGGCGGGCGTGATTCCCAACAGCGTCGAAGCAGATTTCCTCAGCCGGGAGGGTTGACAACTCCCCTCCCGTTCACCCCCAGCCGGTGACCTGCATGGTCGTACATCCGTGGTGAATTCCGCTGCTACACTGTTCGCTATGCGGCAATTCTTGGCGCCCCGGTCGGTCGCGCTGGTGGGGGTTTCTTCCCGCCCGAATACACTCTCCGCCGTCCTCCTGGACAACCTGAAGGAAGGCGGCTACCGGGGCGGCATTCACCTGGTGAATCCGAACGTGGAAACGATTGCAGGGCTGCCCTGCTATCCGCGGGTGGGCGACCTGCCGGACGGCATCGATTTTGCGCTGTTGATGGTGCCGGCGCGCGAAACCGAGGAGGCGCTGGCGCAATGTGCCGAGCGCGGAATCCGGCGGGTGCAGGTGATTGCCGCCGGCTTTCGCGAGGCCGGCGAGGAGGGCAGGGAGCGAGAGGAGCGCGTGGCCGCCGTGGCGCGCCAGCGCGGCGTCCGGCTGATCGGACCCAACTCCATGGGGCTGATGAACCTGGACCCGGCGGTGGCCCTTAACGCCACGTTTTCTCCAGCGCCGCCGCGGGCCGGGAGCGCCGCTTTCATCACCCAAAGCGGCGCGCTGGGCGTTGCCGTGCTCAGCATCGCGGCGCGCTGGCGCCTGGGCTTCTCCCAGTTCGTTTCCCTGGGCAACGAGACCGACGTCACGGCGGCGGAGCTGCTGGAGTACTGCGCCGCGCAGCCTTCCACCCGCGTGGTGATGCTCTATATGGAGTCGCTGGGCCGCGGCCGCGAGTTGCTGGCGGCCGGCCGCCGGCTGGCCGGCGAAAAGCCGCTGGTGCTGCTGCATTCCGGGCGCACCCCGGCCGGGGCCGCCGCCGCCGCGTCCCACACCGGCGCCATGTCCACGCGGCCGGGCATGGCCGAAGGCATTTTCCAGCGCGCCGGCTTCCTGGTGGTCAACTCGCTGGAGCAGATGCTGGAGCTGGGCGTGGGGTTCTCGCTGGGGCGGGTGCCGTCCTCCTCCGCCCGCTCGTTCGCCGTGCTGACCAACGCCGGCGGCCCCGGCGTGCTGGCCACTGATGAAGCGGTGTCGGCCGGCATGCGCCTGGCCCAGTTGCAGCCGGAAACCATCGAGCAGCTTCACGCTTGCGCGCCCAGAGGGGCGAGCGTGCGCAACCCGGTCGATCTGCTGCCGGTGGGCGACGATTCCACCTACCTGTCCTGTGCCGAGCGGCTGCTGTTCGACCCGGGTGTGGAACAACTGCTGGTCATCAAGGTCAGCCCGCCTCTGGGCAGCGCCGGCCCGGGGTTGCTGGATGGACTGGCAGCGCTCGGCGAGAAACACAAGAAGCCGGTTCTGGCGTCGCTGCTGATGCCACAAAGAAACCCGGAATGGCAGGCGGCGCGCGACATTCCCGCATTTTGGTTTCCGGACGCGGCCGCCAGGGCTTCGGTGGCGCTGACCCGCTACGCGGAACTGCGGCAGCGGATGGCGCGGCGCAGTGGCACAGGCATCCCTGCCCGTGGGGGTGGAACACAGGCAGGGATGCCTGTGCCACCGGCCGCCGATGACTTGTTCGGCCTGCTGGCTGCTTACGGTATTTGCTCGCCCCCCTTTGCCAGGGTAAACACGCCGGCCGAAGCCCTGGCCTTTGCCGAACAGGTTGGCTTCCCGGTGGCCCTGAAAACGCTCGATCCGGAGATCGTCCACAAGACCGAAGCCGGCGGCGTGATTTTAGATATCGGCGGCCCCGAGCCGCTCGCCCGCGCCTTCGCTGGCATCCCATCGGTTGTCCGGCACGGCGCGTTGATTCAGAAATTCGTCCGGGGCCAGCATCGCGAAGTGCTGGCCGGCTTCCTGCGGGACCCGCGGCTGGGGCCGCTGTTGGCCTTCGGGCTGGGAGGTATCGCAGTAGAAGTCCTCGGCCAGGTTGCATACTTGGCACTGCCTGCGGCCCCAGACGAGGTTGAGGAACTGATCGATTCCATTCCGGCTTCCGTGCTTCTGGGGCCATTCCGGGGAAAACCGCCGGTGGATCGCGCCCGGCTGGCCCAAGTGCTGCTGCGCCTCGGCCAAATCGGGCTCGATCACCTCGACATCGCGGCTATTGAAGTGAACCCGCTGCTCGCTGCCACCGCCTCCGAAGAGTCCCTGGCGGTGGACGTGCGCGCGGTGTTGCGCGGTGGCAACTGAAACCGCTTGCTCAGGGGTCAAGCTGCTGTGGCCGGGGTGCGGGATTCAGAATCTGCGTTCATCCGGATTCGACCGTGGTGAATCACTTATCCGGCTTGACCAGCGGGACAAAGGCCACCGGGAGAACAGATCGAACCTTCAAGCGCCCGCGTTCGTCTTTCGTGGCAAGCTGCAGTTCCTGGAAGCCCGCCGGGCCGACCGGAATGATCAGTCGGCCGCCGGGCTTCAGTTGCTGAACCAGGGCGGGGGGGATCTCCAGCGGGGCGGCAGTGACAATAATCAAGTCGTAGGGAGCATGCTCGGGCCAGCCGGCGTAACCGTCTCCCTGCTTCACTTCCACGTTGTGATAACCGAGCTTCTTTAGCCGCTCGGCCGCAGTCCGGGCCAGTTCAGGGAGCAACTCGATGGTGTAGACCTTGGAGACCAGCAAGGAGAGCACCGCCGCCTGGTAGCCCGAGCCGGTGCCCACTTCCAGCGCCACGTGGGACTTCTCCGGCCGCAATTGCTCGGTCATGAAGGCCACGATGTAAGGCTGGGAAATGGTCTGGCCGGAGGCCGTGGGCAGCGGGGTGTCGTCGTAAGCGTGGGGAACCAGCGGCGGCGGCACGAACAAGTGACGCGGGATGCGCCGCATGGCGTCCAGCACGCGCGGGTCTTTCACCCCGCGCTCCTGGATTTGCTCCCTTACCATCCGCTCGCGCGCCTCTCCAGGAGCTTCCGCGCGCTGCGCACAAGCCTGGACCGACAGGGAGAGGAGCAACGCCGGAATAGCGTGAGCCCAGCGAAAGCGGCGAGCCATACGCACCCCCAGGTGGCAGGTGACAGGTTGCAGGTGGCTGTGCCTTATCCGGCACCTGCCACCTGTCGCCTGCCACCTATTCATAGCGCAGGCAGACAATGGGATCAAGCTTGGCCGCCCGGTTGGCGGGGTAGATGCCGAAGAACAGGCCCACCGCAACCGAGATCAGGAACCCCAGCGAGACCCACAGCAGGGACACTTCGGCGGGGAGCGAGGGCGCCAGCCAGCGCACAACCCAGGCGGCCGCCGTCCCCACCATGATGCCCAGCACCCCGCCGCAACTGGTGAGGGTGACGGCCTCGATCAAGAACTGCGCGCGGATGTCCTGACGCCGTGCCCCAACGGCCTTGCGCACCCCGATCTCCTGCGTCCTCTCGGTGACCGAGATCAGCATGATATTCATCACCCCGATGCCGCCCACCAGCAGGCCGATGGAGCTGATGACGGCGGTCAGGATCACCAGCGCGCCCGTCAACTGGTTCCACAGGTCGGTGAAGAAATCGGGCGTAGCCACATCGAAATCGTTGGGGGCGCGGGGCGGAACGCGGCGCAGCCGCCGCAGGATATCGACCACTTCGTCCTCCGCCTTGGGGATAAGCAGCGGATCGCGGACGCTTACCGCGATGAAGTGCTCCTTGCTTGCGGGATAAAGCTTGTGGAACGTGGAATAGGGGATGACGACGAAGCGGTCCACGCCCGGCCCGCCGAACAACCCCGGATCTTTGTCGAAGACGCCGATCACCTCGAAGCGCTGCCCGTTGAGAGTCACTTCGCGCCCCACCGGATCGACGGCCGGAAACAAGGAACCGGCCACACCGGCGCCCAGCACGCAGACGAAGCGCGAGTGATCCAGGTCGAAATGGGAGATGAAGCGGCCGTCGCTCACGCTGAACAACGGAATGGCATCGGCGTATTCGGGATCCACGCCGCGGAGAAACGGGTTGTCGACCTGCTCGCGGCCCGCGTGGATTTCGTTGGTTTCGTTGTTGATGAAAATGATGCGCGTTCCGAAGGCGGTGGCGTACTCGCAGCTCCGGCATTGCTCGCGGATCAGGCGCGCGTCGTCGTAGCGGAAATACTTGCGCAGGCGGATCTCTTCCGGCAGGCGCCCGAAATTGGCGAAGGGCAGCCGGCTGACGAAGAAGACCCGCGAGCCGAGCGACTCCACGCGGCCGGCCACGAGGCGGTTCAGCCCGTGGATAATCGCCGCTACCGCAATGACCGATGTGACGCCCACCACGATGCCCAGCAGCGTAAGCGCCGACCGGCCCTTGCGGGAGCGCAGCGTCCCGACCGCCACCAGGAAGTTTTCTTTGAGCTCGTCTCGCGTCATCTCGGAATTGCGGATTGCGGATTGGCGATTGCGGATTGGCTACCAGTTCGAAATCCGCAATCCGCAATCCGAAATCCGAAATCTGCCTGCCGCGTGCGATCTATTCCGATCGTAACGCCGCCGCGGGATCCAGCCGGGCCGCCCGGCTGGCCGGGTAGATGCCGAAGAACAGTCCGATCCCGGAAGCCAAGGCAACCCCCAGGATGGCCACCCACAGCCGAACTTCGGCCGGGAAGCTGGTCAGGTACCTCAAGGCCGTGGCCGCGGCAAAACCCAGCAGCACCCCGGCCAGACCGCCGACCAGGCAGGCCAGCAAGGCCTCGGCCAGGAATTGCCGGAGGATGTCGGCCTGGCGCGCGCCACAGGCCCGCCGCACCCCGATTTCCTTGGTCCGCTCCGTCACCGATACCAGCATGATGTTCATGATTACGATGCCGCCCACCACCGCCGCAATCGAAGAAATCAGAACGAACACCAGGAAGAACGCGGAACTGATGGAGTGCCACAAATCGAGATAGGAATCGGGCGTGGCCACGTAGAAATCGTCCTTGTGGCCGGGCAGCAAGTGCCGGCGCGCTCGCAGGTAGACGCGGACCTCGTCCTGGGCCAACTGGAAATCCGCCTCGCCGGCCGTGCGGATCTGCAGCAGCAGGCTGCGGCGCGGGCCCCAGAGCTTCAAGAACAAGGGCAGTGGCAGAATCAGGTAGTTGTCCTGATCCTGGCCCAGCACCGAGCCGATTTTCTCCATCGTGCCCAGGACCCGCAATTCCCGCGGGCCGAGCCGCACCAGCTTGTCGATGGGGTCAACGCCGGCGAACAATTTCTCAGCCAGCGTGAAACCCAGCAGGCAAACCGGCGCGGCCCGCTGCTCCTCGAACGCGGTGAGGAAGCGGCCGCGCTCCACATTGCGCGTGCCGATATAAGCCATATTCGCCGTCTGCCCCAGAATCGCGACATCGGTTACTTCCCGGTCGCGGTAGCGGACGCGGGCCGGCGTCTGCACCTGCGCGCCGACCGCCGAGCAGTGCGCGCATCGCTCGGCCAGGAACTCCATGTCTGCCGGGGTGATGTCGCGGTTGCGCCGGGCCTTCAAGAACTCCTCAAAATCGGAGATAACGATGGGAGTCTTGGCGACCTGGAAGACGTCGATCCCCAGATTCGCGATCTTGTCTTTGACGTAGGCATTGGCCCCCTGGATCAGCGTCATGACGGTAATTAGCGTCGCCACCCCCATGACCAGGCCGAGAACGGTGAGGAACGAGCGAAGCCGGTGCGCCCGCAGGGCTGCCCAGGCCGACCTCCAGAGATCGGGGAAGCGCATCTGGTCGATTATATAGGCTGTAGGCTGTGGGCTGTAGGCTGTGGGCTGAAAGCTACGAAGCGGTGAAAAAAGGGCCCGGCCGGTGACCGCGGTGCAGGCCGCAGGCAACCGGCGCCGTCACTTGTTCGTCGGCACGGGGGCGAGTGCCTTCTGCAGCGCCTGGCGGGCCGCGGCCGCCAGCTCAAACGGGTCGCGGTCCCAGTATTCGGGCCGCGGCGCCTTGACGGAGGCCAGCCGGTCGAAGCCAATCGATGTCAGCTCCTGCCATATCTTGCGGATAGGAACCACGCCGGCGCCGGGCAGCAGGCGGTGCTGCTGGAGCTGCAGTTTCGGCAGCGGCAGGTTCTCGCAATCACCCGCCTGAAAGGCGAACAACTTGGAGGCCTTGAGACGGCGGAGCGAAGGCATGGAACTGCCGCCGACATGAAAGTGGAAGGAATCTAGAACCAGGCCGACGTCGGGGCGGTCCAATTCCGAAACGATCTCCCAGGCCAGCTCCAGGGTGCGAACCGAGCAGGAAGGATACGACTGGAACTGGAAACCCAGCTTGACGCCGTCGCCGGAGGCGATGTCCGCCAGCGCTTCCAGCACGCTAATGGACTCCTCCTTGACCTCGCCATCGGCCGCGCCCGCCGGACGCGCGCCCGGCCCGGTGGCAATGAATTCGCAGCCGAGTTCACCGGCCAGGCGCGAGATGTCGCGGTACTCGCGCTCCATCCGCTCCCATCGCTCCCCGGCATAGGTCACGCGGTCGATCGAACCGATGGAGAGAGGCCGCAACTTCGCCTCCTCCAGCATGTCCCTCAGTTCGGCGGGTGAGCCGCCGCCCCCCAGGTATCTCTGGAGCTTGGTGCCATGCAGCTCGATGAACGAGAAGCCAGCCCTGTGGGCCGCTTGAATGTCGGTGGCCAGATCGGCCCTCATGGCGGTGGCCCCGTTCCAACCCAGCAGCATGTTCCTCCTCTTGAAGTGAAGTCCAAGTTTCAAGTCGCGGGTTTCACGCTAAGAGTGCCGAGCCGCAACTTTCGGGCCCGGGGTTTCCGGAGCATCCACAGCCCGGAACGTGGAACGCGCGCGCATAGCAGCGGCCTGCAAAGTCGGCAATTCGATGTCTGAAGCCCCGGATTCACCGCCGTGGTGCGACGACCGCTCATTTGGAGATGACAAAGTCCCGCGTGAAGAACAACGCGCCCTTGTCCTCAAAGAAGACGATTCGGAGATTGGACGCCGTCGGAGGAATGCTGGGCAGGACGATCCGGGCCGTGCCCCGGCCGGACGACATCGGGGCAGCCGTGTAACCGAGGCGGCGAGACACGGTTGCGTCCGTCATCCAGGCGCCCAGGTAGACGGGCCGGGCATGGGTGGTGACCAGGTTGTACTCGACCTCCACGGTCCACTGCCCGGATTCATAACTGGTGCGTAGCAACCGCAGTTCATCTTGCAGTGCCGCTTTGACCCCTTGTCCCGAAGACTGGCCGGCCTGCGACGATTGCAGCGATGCGGGGATAGAAGGCGCCGCCCGGCGGACTGAGCCGGACACGCGGCCCCCCGCCAGGTCGTCGCTGGTGAACACGCGGCGGCTTTGCTCAGCTTGCGCCGGCCCGGCGGATGCGGCGGCGGTTCCCGCCCCGGAAGCGGCCGGCTTGCCGGCCGCGGTCCTGGCCGCCACACTCCCCCGGGCCGCGGTGGCGGCCGCCGGCTCGCGGGCCGGCGGAACAGCCGGGCGGGCAGCAGCCTGTGCGGCCTGCCGTTCCTCGGGAATCTGCGCCAAGAGGGCGCGGGCCTCTCTCGCCGACTTGGTGTTGGGATACTTCTGCGCCAGCTCCTGAAGGGCCCCGCGGGCCGGCGCGGTTTGCTTGCGTTGCAGCAGGCCCAGCGCGGTCTTGAACTGAGCTTCGGCGGCTTCCTCCTCGCGCGTCGCCCGGGGCACAGCCGCAGCCGCCGGCGCGGCTGCCGTCGCCGGGGCGCTCGATGGCGCAGCCGCCGGGGGTGTCAGGGGAGCCGCGGCCGGCGGCGCGGGCGCCTGGGCACGCGGCGCCGCCGTTCGAGACGTTCGGACCGCCGATCTTCCCCTGTCCCCGAGGTTCAGCTTGATCCGCGCCTGGCCGGGTTGCGGCTTCAACATCCACAGGCCGCCGAGTAAGCCGATCGCCATGAGCCCGGCGATGACCGCGCCGCTGCCTTTCGCGATCTCCGGCGAGAGAGGGGGTGGCTGCCCAAACGAAGGACGACGGGGGCCGAGCGCCTCCGGCGTGCCCGGTGGCATGGACGGCGCCGGCACAGCCGGCGCGGCTCTGGCCGCCGCCGCAGCCGGCCGCTTCTCGGCCAGCGCGGTCTCGGGCGGCGCCGCCGCCTCGGAAACCGGTGGCGCGGGAGCGCCGGCGAGTTCCGCCAGGCAACACTCGCACCGGACAGCCTGATGCTTATTCGTGAATCCACAGCGCGGACAGATTATCTCCATCGAAGTGACGGCCGGCCGCGGGCCTTGTGCGGCCCCGGCCGCGCGGCCCTCCCAAGCCGCCACAGTATACCTCAGTCCGGACGCAGATGATTTTCTTATCTGCATTCCTTGGGCCCCAAGGGGCGGCCGCTACAAGGCCCGGGCGCGCCAGGGGCCGTGGGCGGTCGAGCCGAGATAGGCACGAGGCGGGTACAGGCTGTAGGGCTGCATCAAAGCCAGCTCCCGCCCCACCCGCTCCTCGATCTCGGCCACCACGCCGTACAACACGGACCGAGATATCGACAGCCTGCGGGCCACCAGCTCGGCCGCCGCGCCGAGGAGGTGGTAAAAGCGGAAGACGCGGTACAGTTGCGGCGAGAGCGCCCGCCGCGCCGAGGCCTGAAAATCAGCGCAATAGTCCTCATTGCGGCGGATCCACATCAGGTGGCGCTCCACGCCGCGGCGGTTCTCCCGGAAGGTGACCAGCCGCGCAAACCCGTCGGCTTCGGCGCACACCCGAAACCGGCGGTAGCAGACCTGAAAGACCCGGCGGCAGACGCAGGCGCAGGGCTCGCCGCCGGCGAAACCGCCGCCGCCGCAACCACGGCAATCATAGCGGGCCAGTTCGGCCGCGCTTTCGGGCGTCCAGTTCATGGGGCTGCCTCCTGACCGGCCCGGGCGCCGGACTGGGCCGCGGGCCGCAAGCTGACCTGCCGAGTGATAATATCCAACGAGAATACATCCATGACTGTTGTGATATCATCGTTGGAAATCACATGTCAAGAGAAAAAATAGCAAGTCGAAATAGAGACGGCGGGGGCCGGAAATTCCGGCTTGACAGCGCTATTTCAGCCTGCTATGTATGAGACACCATGAAGTTTGCCGACATTGAAGAGCGCCTGCTCGACAACCTCCGGGCCCGCGTCAAGCGGCGCGAGATCAGCGAACGCCGCCTGGCCCTGCAGGCCGGTTTCTCCCAGCCGCACATCCACAACGTCCTGAAGGGCGCGCGCCAGCTCACCTCCGAGGTGGCCGACCGGCTCATGGAGCGGCTGGGGCTGGATATCGAGGGCCTGTTCGAAACCAGCGAACTGGAGCGCGTGCTGCCGCACCGCGAGTTCAAGGACTCCCCTTTCCGGGAAGTGCCGATGCTGAAAGGCCGCATCGCCGCCGGCCAGCCCTTCCCCGTGGATGTGCGCTACGCGGGCACGCGGGCCTTCACCGCCGAGTTTCTGAAGCAGTTCGTGCGCCCGGTGCTGGTGAAGGCCGGAGCGACCGAGGTCTCAATGCTGCCCACCATCCAGCCCAACGACCTGCTGCTGATCGATCAGAGCGAGGAGAAGCGCCGACACCCGGTGTTTGGCAAGATTTATGCCTTGAACCTTGACGAGGGGGGGACGACCAAGCACTGCGAAGTGGTCAACGGGGAACTGGTCATCGTGCCGGAAAACATGCAGCAGCGCGGGTTTTCGCCGCGCACGATTTCGCTGGAGGAACATAACATCCTGGACATCGTGCGCGGGGTGGTGGTTTGGATCGGCCGCGAATTGTAGGCCGGGTGAGCGCAGGCCGCGACGGAGGTTTGGAAGAAGCGAGTGTCCCCAGAAGAGCTGTCACAGTCTGAACTGCCGGAGAAACTGCGGGCCCGCCTGCGCACACTGGATCAGCGCAGCCCTTGGGAGACGACGCTCGCTCTGGCGCTGATAGGCGCGGAGCTGGCTATGGTGGCCACAGCCGTGCTTTCGCCCAGGGATTTCCGCGTCAGCCTCGCGGCCCCCGGCGCGGTGTTCTTCGCGGCGCTGGTGCTTGTGCTGCTGGTTGCGTGGCTGCTGGAGAACCGCGGCAAGCAGGCGCGAATCGCCGACATCCGCCTCATGGCGGAAACGCTGCAGCGCTACCTGCGCACCGAGCAGGCCCTGCGCGACCCGCTGACCGGCGCTTACAACCGCGCGGCGCTGCAGGAGATCTCCGACCGGTACCTCAGCCGGGCACGGCGCAACAACCGGCCTCTGGCGCTGGCAGTGCTGGACCTGGACCAGTTTCACGCCCTCAACAACCAGTACGGCCACGCAGCCGGCGACGCCGCGCTGGTGGACTTTGCCGGGATCATGCACCAGGCAACCCGCGGGTCCGACGTGGTGGCGCGCTATGGCGGCGACGAGTTTGTCATCGTGCTCCCGGAAACCACCCTGGCCGGCAGCGACGCGGTGCTCCGGCGAATTCGCCAGAGGCTCGAGGAGCGCAACGCGGCGCCGGAAACCACCAGAATCCCCCTGGCATTTACCGCCGGGGCGGCCGAGTTCGAGAGCGGCATGGACTTCCACAGCCTCTTCGGCGAGGCCGATGCCCGGCTGCTCAAGGCCAAGGGCGATCACGGCGCTGCCGCGCGGTAGCCGGAAGGCAACAGGCAGAAGGCCGCGCTGCCGGCCTATCAACGACTGCCTACTGGTTTTCTGCCACCTTGGCAAGCAACTGGACGTAGTGGTCCCGCCGGCCGTTCTCATCCAGCCCCATCTCCTTATCCACCGCCTGGCTGATATTCATGGAGCAGAATTTCGGGCCGCACATGGCGCAGAAGTGGGCCTGCTTGTAGGATTCGTCGGCCAGCGTCTGGTCATGCATGCCGCGGGCGCGCTCGGGGTCCAGCGCCAGGTCGAACTGGCGATTCCAGTCGAACAAGAAGCGGGCATGGCTGAGGGCGTCGTCGCGATCGCGGGCCCCCGGACGGCGGCGGGCGATGTCGGCGGCGTGGGCCGCGATCTTGTAAGCGATGATGCCTTGTCGCACGTCCTCGGCGCCGGGCAGGCCCAGGTGTTCCTTCGGAGTCACGTAACAGAGCATCGAGGCGCCATACCAGCCGATCATGGCTGCGCCGATGGCCGAGGTGATGTGGTCATAACCGGGCGCGATGTCGGTGACCACCGGGCCCAGCGTGTAGAACGGCGCCTGATGGCACATCTCCTCTTCCTTGCGGACCTGCATCTCAATCTGGTCCATGGGAATGTGCCCGGGGCCCTCGATCATCACCTGCACGTCGTGCTTCCAGGCCGCCTCGGTGAGCTCGCCGAGCGTCTTCAGCTCCGCGAACTGCGCCTCGTCGCTGGCATCGGCCAGGCTGCCGGGCCGCAGGCCGTCGCCCAGCGAGAAACAGACATCCCGCTTGCGGAAGATGCGGCAGATGTCCTCGAAGCGCTCGTAGAGCGGGTTCTCGCGGTTCTTGGCCAGCATCCACTGGGCCATGATAGCGCCGCCGCGGCTGACGATGCCGGTGACGCGCTTCTGCGTCAGGGGAACATGCCGGCGCAGCACCCCGGCGTGGATGGTCATGTAATCAACGCCCTGCTCGGCCTGCTCCTCGATCACTTCCAGCAGGATCTCCGCAGTCAGATCTTCGACGCGGCGCACGCGGGCCAGCGCCTCATACACCGGGACCGTCCCTATCGGCACGGTGGCGTTGCCAAGAATGGCCTGGCGAATGGCGCGGATTTCGCCGCCGGTGGACAGGTCCATCACCGTGTCGGCGCCGTAGCGGACCGCCACGCGGAGCTTCTCCAGTTCCTGCTCGATGTTGGAGGTGACCGAGGAATTGCCGATATTGGCGTTGATCTTGCAGGTGGCCGCCACCCCAATGCCCATGGGGGCCAGGTTGGCGTGGTGGATATTGGCGGGGATCACCAGGCGGCCGCGCGCCACCTCCTCCCGCACCGTTTCCCCCGGGAGCCGTTCCCGGCGCGCTACATAGGCCATCTCCTCGGTCAGCATGCCCTGCCGGGCGTAATGCATTTGCGTCACGCAGTCATGCCCGATCCGCTTCTTCACCCATTCGCTGCGCATGGTCACTCCAGGTTCCAGGTTCCAGGTTTCAGGTTCCAGGTCAGAACCGTCCAACCGGGAACCCAGAACATGAGAAATGGAACCGCCTCAATTCGGCCGTTCTTCCTCGCCTTCGAAGACCTTCTTGTCGATCGGTTTTCGGCCGCCAAACCCTTCGTCCAGATCATGCCAGAAGCCGATGGCCGGCTCACCGAGCTTCCAGCACAGGTATACCTCGCGCTTGTTCAGCAGGAACGGAAAGTCAACCAAGCCGGTATCCAGGTCCTTGACCAGGCAGCCGCTGGATTCGATGTGCGCCAGCGCCTCCTGCAAGGCGGCCACCGACTTGTTCCGTTCGATTTTCAGGCTGGCTACTTTGGCGCGATCGACCAGCACGCCGCCCCGCAGCAAAATGTGCTGAGCGATCCCGGTAAATGCCGCCTCCAGGTCCTCCAGCTTCTTTTTCTCGCCGATGGCCGTGTTCAGCAGTTTCTCCAGCAAGGGGAGGATCTCCTCGGCTTCCCGCAGTTTGAAGAATCGTTGCGGCATCGCGCTCAATTGCGGATTGCGGATTGCGGATTGCGGATTAAACCGTCAACCACTCCTCACTGGATTGAGAGCATCCGGTCCAGCGCCACCCGTGCCCAGTGGCGCACCTGGTCGTCAACCCGGATGACGTTGACGACGCGGCCTTCCAGCAGGCTTTCGAGCGTCCACAACAGGTGCTGCGGCGAGATGCGGTACATCGTTGTGCACAGGCAGCCGCTGGAGTCTAGCGAGGTAACGAAGCGGTCCGTGTGCTCCCTGGCAAGCCGGTTGACCAGGTGAATCTCGGTGCCTACCGCCCAGGCGGTTCCCGCCGGCGCCTGCGTGACCTCGCGGATGATACCCTCGGTCGATCCGACGCCGTCGGCCTTCTGTACCACTTCCCATCGGCATTCGGGATGCACGATGACCCGCACGCCGGGGTAAAGCTCCCGGGCACGGTCCACGTGCTCCGGCAGGAACCGCATATGGACCGAGCAGTAGCCCCTCCACAGGATGACCCGCGCGCCGCGATAGCGATCCGGCCCGTCCGCCGGCCCGCCCATGGGGGCCGACGGGTCCCAGACAGGCATGTCAGCCCGCGGGATCCCCATGGCGTAGCCGGTGTTGCGCCCCAGATGCTGGTCGGGCAAGAACAAGATGCGTTGGCCGCGCTCCAAGGCCCATCGAAACGCCGCGCCGGCGTTGGACGAGGTGCAAACCGTCCCGCCATGCTGCCCGCAAAAGGCCTTGATGGCCGCCGACGAATTCATGTAGGTGACAGGAATCAGGCCCTCGTCCAGCCCCAGGCCTTCCAGCGCCTCCCAGCAATCCTCCACCTGTCCGATATCGGCCATGTCGGCCATCGAGCAGCCGGCGCTCAGGTCCGGCAGGATCACCCGCTGGCCGTCGCGCCGCAGTATGTCCGCGCTCTCGGCCATGAAATGCACGCCGCAGAACACGATGAACTCAGCGCCCTCCCGGCTGGCCGCCAGTTGGGAAAGTTTGAGGCTGTCGCCACGGTAGTCGGCGAACTTCACCACCTCGTCGCGCTGGTAGTGGTGGCCCAGCAGGACCGCACGCCGGCCCAATTCGCGCTTGGCCGCCGCCAGGCGCTCGTCCAACGACGTGTCCGGCATCGCCAGATAGTGATCCAGCGGACACGCTAAGCCCGTGGTCTCGATCATTGGAGTCGATGTAGCTGCTTTCCCAGTCCTTAATTATAAGGCTTCGCCGCTGATTAAACCACAGAGGCAGCGCCGGAGTCGGGTGCCTTTCACCTCTTAAACCAGTTCACGACGCACGCCGCTTCCCGAGTCCTTCGGCGATTAGCGCGGAAACGAGCGCGTTCAGGCTGACGCCCTCCTGGCGCGCTCGCGCTGCCAAAAGGGCGTGGAGACTGCGAGGAACTCGCTGCCTCCACTGGCCGCTCGGCGCGCCGGGCTTGGGGATCGGGTCGCCATGCTTCGCGCAGCTTGCCAGGTACGCCTTAACGGCATCGCGGCCATGGTCGATTGCCTCCTCGGGCGTTTCGCCGTCGGAAACACAGCCCGGCAAGTCCTGGTATTCCACCATGAAGCCGCCGCCTTCCTCCAGCGAGAGAGGGCGGATTGCGAACGGGTACGACTCGATGAGTTTTTTGTCGATCTTCATTGTGGGTTCCCTCGGTGGAACCACCAGGAAATGGTCAAGCATATCGGAAAAACAGTTTTAAGGCACCCATTGAGGGGCACCCCCAATCCGTCGGTAAGGGAAGCCGGCGACCGACGGCCGGGGCCCAGGCGCTACTCCGCCCCTTGCCCACCAAATCAAAAGCAGCACGCCGCGCAGGCGCAAAGGGTTGGTGGGCTGCGGACCACT